>Ga0187846_10000479_pt1 | contig 23434 bp, 25 predicted proteins | sample TC_taG_FD_161473 | JGI IMG/M metagenome (GOLD analysis project Ga0187846, IMG submission 161473) | Biofilm microbial communities from the roof of an iron ore cave, State of Minas Gerais, Brazil - TC_06 Biofilm (v2) | ecosystem: Environmental > Terrestrial > Deep subsurface > Cave > Wall biofilm... | reverse complement strand
GGATATCGCCAACATTCTTGAGGCGATCGTCGTGCAGTCCGGGGCCGAGGACCGGCTCATGGCGAGCCGCCTCGTCTTGGACGTCGAAGGCCACAAGGTGACGGCGGCCGGGGGGGAAGTCCCGCTGTCGACGAAGGAGTTCGGCCTCCTGCACCTGCTCTTACGCCATCTGGGGAAGACCGTCCGCCGCGAGCGGCTCCTCCAGGAAGTCTGGGGAGGGGACTACTTCGGCGACACCCGCACCCTCGACACCCACGTCGCGTGGCTGCGGAAGAAGGTGGAAGCCAAAGGCGGCGTCAAGATCAAGTCCGTCCGCGGCATCGGGTACCGCCTGGATCCGAACGGCTGACGCTCCCACCGCGCCTCCGGTTCGCCTTGTGCCGCACGCAAGGCGGTCGCATCCTGACGGGCAACCGTCCTTAACACTGTCTTAACGCCGCCTTCACCGAGGTATCGCACATCGCGTGCGCCGGTGGGGTACGCTTGACCCGGGGGGAGCACGACGACCTCGATCTCATCATCTGACTTCCCAACACCCGTATTGAGGAGGGGAATTTATGAAGATCATTAAGCGATGGGTCATCGCGGGGCTGGTCCTCGCGCTCGCCGGCCCGTTCGGATGGGCCGCCGCGGGGGCGGCCGGGCTCGTCACGCTGAACGGCGCCGGGGCGACGTTCCCGTATCCGCTGTACTCTCGCTGGTTCGCCGAGTACAACCGGATGCACCCCGATGTCCGCATCAACTATCAGTCGATCGGGAGCGGCGGCGGGATCGCCCAGGTCCAGAAGGGGACCGTCGATTTCGGCGCTTCGGACGCGCCGCTCTCGGACGATCAGTTCAAGGCGATGGGCCGGCCGATCGTCCTGGTTCCAACCGTCGCCGGGGCGATCGCGATGACGTACAACCTCCCCGGGATCGGTACGGGATTGAAGCTCAGCTCCGACAACATCGTCGACATGTACATGGGTACGATCACCAAATGGAACGACCCGAAGCTCACCGCGAACAACGCCGGAACCACGCTGCCCGATTTGCCGGTCACGATCGTCCACCGGTCGGACGGGAGCGGCACGACGTTCCACTTCACCTCGTTTCTTTCCGCGGTCAGTCCCGCATGGTCGGACAAGGTCGGCCACAGCACGTCGGTGGAGTGGCCCACCGGGATCGGCGGCAAGGGGAACGAGGGCGTCGCGGGCGTGGTCAAGCAGACCCCCGGGGCGATCGGGTACGTGGAACTTGCGTACGTCGTGCAGAACCAGCTCACCTACGCGGTCGTGAAGAACAAGTCGGGCCAGTGGATCGCCCCCTCGCTCTCCGCCACCACCGCGGCCGCCGCCGGTGGGGCGGAAAAGATGGTCGCGACCAACGACGTCCGGGTGTCGATCGCCTACTCCCCGGCGCCGGCGAGTTATCCGATCGCGGGTTTCACGTATCTCTTGATCCCCCAGAATCAAACGGACCAGGATAAGGGGCGGGCGCTCGTCGAGTTCGTCTGGTGGGCGATCCACGACGGATCCAAATTTGCCACGCAGCTCTTGTACGCGCCGCTGCCGACCCCGGTGGTGGCGCTCAACGAGCGCCTTCTCAAGACGGTCACCTATCAGGGGCAGGCGCTCCTGACCGCGAAATAACCTTGCCAGCCAAGGTGACGGTGCTCCACCCCCTGCAAGCCGGGAGGAGGGGAAACCCCCTCCTCCCCCCCACAAACACGGTTGGCCGCAAGGAACGGCGCGCCGCGGACATGGTGTTCCGCGGGATTCTGATCACGCTCGGCTTTACCGTGATCGTGATCGTCGGGCTGATGCTGATCCAGCTCATCGTGGCGGCGCTGCCCGCGATGCGCCGGTTCGGATTGCCGTTCCTCTGGACCGTGCGGTGGGATCCCGTCCACGAAGTCTTCGGCGCCTTGACCTTTGCCTACGGCACCGTGGCGTCCTCGCTGCTGGCCCTGATCATCGGGGTGCCGATCAGCCTGGGGGTCGCGATCTTCCTCGCGGAGATCGCCCCCGCGGGGGTGTCCCTGGTCCTTTCTTTCGTCATCGAGCTGCTGGCGTCGATTCCAAGCGTGATCCTCGGGCTGTGGGGGATCTTCGTGATGGCACCCTGGCTGCGGAACTTCCTCGAACCGGCGCTGAGGGCCGTCCTGGGGTGGCTTCCGCTCTTCAGCGGTCCCTCCTACGGGATCGGCCTCCTCGCGGGGGGGATGATTCTGGCCATTATGGTGATCCCGATCATCTCGTCGGTGTCCCGGGAAGTGATGAAGTCGGTCCCGGTGACCCAACGGGAGGCGGCCTACGCCCTCGGGGCGACCCGGTGGGAGGTCGTTACCCGGGCGGTGCTTCCGTACAGCAAGGTCGGCATCATCGGCGCGGTGGTTCTCGGCCTGGGGCGGGCGCTGGGGGAAACGATGGCCGTGACGATGGTGATCGGGAACCGACCGCAGATCTCCGCCTCCCTGTTCCAGCCGGCGTATACGATCGCCGCCGCGCTGGCGAACGAGTTCTCCGAAGCGACGACCGACATGTACGTCTCCGCCCTCATCACGCTGGCCCTGGTGCTGTTCATTATTTCGCTGATCGTAAACGCGCTCGCGCGCTGGCTGGTGTTGAAGGTCGGCGGGCAACGCGTCGCAGGAGGGGTGTTGTGATCGTACCCGCCGTCCCGGCGGGACGCCGCCGGCTGGGCGACCGCGTGATGACCGCGTTCACGTTCGTCGCGGTCCTAATCGCGCTCGTGCCGCTGTTCAGCGTCCTCATCTACGTCATCCTGCAGGGCGCGTCGGCGCTGAACTGGGACTTCTTCACCCAGCTCCCCAAGCCGGTCGGGGAGACGGGGGGCGGGATGGCCAATGCGATCGTCGGGACGCTGACCCTCATAGGGCTGGCCTCGTGCATCGGCCTGCCGATCGGCATCCTCGGCGGAGTCTACCTCGCCGAGCTCGGCGACGGACCGCTGGGGGCGTGGATCCGCTTCACGGCCGACGTGCTGAACGGGGTGCCCAGCATCGTGGTCGGAGTCTTCGTTTACGCGCTTATTGTGGTGCCGATGCACCGGTTCTCCGCGTTCGCCGGCGGGGCCGCCCTGGGAATCATGATGATCCCGCTCGTGATGCGCACCACCGAGGAGCTCGTGCGGCTGGTACCGAACTCCCTCCGCGAGGCGTCGCTCGCGCTCGGCATCCCGTGGTGGGTGACGACGCTGCGGATCGTCCTGCGTACCGCCACCGTCGGCGTCATCACGGGGGTCGTGCTGGCCATCGCCCGCATCGGGGGGGAGACCGCGCCGTTGCTGTTCACGGCGTTCAACAACCAGTACTGGCAGACCCGGCTGGATCAGCCGATCGCCTCCCTGACGGTGCAGCTGTACAACTACGCCATCGCCCCCTACGACGACTGGCACCGGCAGGCGTGGGCCGCAGCCCTGGTCTTGATGTCGATCACGCTGATCTTGAACATCGCCGCCCGGCTCGTCGGCCGGCAGCGGTTCGCGAAGGCGAGGAGGTAGGTCAATGATGGAGGCTCCGGCCGCGGGCTCGCTCTGGTCCCGGTTTTTTGAGTCGGTCGATCGGGTGGTGCCACTCGGGGATGCCGAAGTCGACCGGATCCAGGCGATCGATGTGCACGCCTACTTCGGCCGCACGCACGCGGTGCGGGGAGTCTCGATCGGCTTTGCAACCAACCGGATCACCGCGATCATCGGCCCATCGGGGTGCGGCAAGTCGACCTTCCTGCGGACCCTGAACCGGATGCACGAGCTTGTGCCGGGCGCGCGGGTCGAGGGGCGGCTGCTGCTCGACGGCGAGGACATCTACGCTTCGGACGCGGACCCGGTGGTGATCCGGCGCCGCATCGGGATGGTGTTTCAGCGGCCGAACCCGTTTCCGACGATGTCCATTTACGACAACGTGGCCGCCGGGCTCCGCCTGAACGGGGTGCGGGACCGCCGCGTCCTCGACGAGGTGGTGGAGCAGAGCCTCCGGCACGCCGCGCTGTGGGACGAGGTGAAGGACGTCCTCGGGCGGCCGGGCGCGGGACTCTCCGGAGGGCAGCAGCAGCGCCTGTGCATCGCCCGGGCCCTCGCGGTGAAACCGGAGGTACTGCTGATGGACGAGCCCGCCTCCGCGCTCGACCCGGCGTCGACCCTCAAGATCGAGGAGCTGGCCAAGACGCTGCGGGGCAACCTGACGATCGTCCTTGTTACCCACAACATGCAGCAGGCCGCCCGGGTCTCCGACACCACGGCCTTCATGCTGAACGGCGAGCTCGTTGAGAGCGGTCCCACCTCCGAACTCTTCACCCGGCCCAAAGACCGGCGCACCGAGGACTACATCACCGGCCGATTTGGGTAGCCCTTCTACGCGAGGTCACTGGAGAACCAGGCCGATACGGCCCGCGCTGGTCGCGCTCAGGGTATGTGCGTTCGCCGCCATCATCGGGCTGGCGGGATTCCCGCCGGCGTCCACGTCGGGCCAGGCGAGCGGCCTCGGGACGATCAACCATTTTATCGTCATCTACCAGGAGAACTGGAGCTTCGACGGCCTGTACGGCAGGTTCCCAGGGGCGAACGGCATCGCGAACGCCGGCCGCGCGGTCCGCCAGGTGGACAAAACCGGCCGACCCTACGCCACGCTGCCCCAGCCTTTGGACACCACCACGCAGCCCGTCGCGCCGGACCCGCGCTTCCCCGCCGACCTGCCGGTCGCGCCGTTCGATGCGTCCCGGTTCGTCGCCGCGAATGAGCGGACCGGAGACCTGGTCCACCGGTTCTATCAGGAGCAGTACCAAATCGACGGCGGGAAGATGGACAAGTTCGTCGCCTGGAGCGACGCCGCCGGGCTGGTGATGAGCTACTACGACGCGTCGGACCTGCCGCTCGGCCGGCTGGCGAGGCAGTACGTGCTGGCGGACAACTTCTTCCACGCCGTGTTCGGGGGCTCGTTCATCAACCACTTCTGGCTCGTCTGCGCGTGCACGCCGGTCTGGCCCGGTGCTCCCGAGTCCGTCCGCCTAACGCTGGACGACGCCGGGGTGCTCGTCAAGGATGGGATCGTGACCCCGGACGGCTACGCCGTGAACACCGCGTACTCGGTGAACCAACCGCACCCGGCCAGCATCACGGATCCGGCCCGGCTGCTTCCAAATCAGACAGCCCCCACGATCGGCGACCGGCTGGACGCGCGCGGGATCTCGTGGGCCTGGTACGCGGGCGGATGGAACGACGCCCTGGCCGGGCACCCGGTTCCGCTGTTCCAGTATCATCACCATCCGTTCGCGTACTTCGCCCACTACGCCGACGGCACGCCGGGGCGCGCGCAGCACCTTAAGGACGAGGAGGACTTTCTCACCGACCTCAAGGGCGGGAAGCTTCCGGCGCTCGTCTTCGTTAAGGCTTTAGGTCCGGAAAATGAACATCCCGGCTACGCCGACCTGCTGCGGGGCGAGCAGCACGCGCTGGAGCTGGTGGCGGCGGTGATGCAGACGCCCTACTGGGCCGAGACCGCGATCATCATCACGTACGATGAGAACGGCGGGCGGTGGGATCACGTCGCGCCGCCCGTGGTCGACCGGTGGGGGCCCGGGACGCGGGTGCCGGCGATCGTGGTCTCCCCGCGGGCGAAGAAGCACTACGTCGACCACACGCGGTACGACACCACCTCGATCCTGAGGCTGATCGAGACCCGCTGGAACCTTCCGCCGCTCAGCAGCCGTGACGCCCGGGCGGGGGACCTGCGGAACGCGTTCAGCTTCTGAAACGAAGGAGGACATAATGGCCAAGCGCAAACTCACGCGAATTCCGATGGGGGAGCGGAAGCGCATCGCCCTCATCGCGCACGACAACAAAAAGGCCGACCTGGTCGACTGGATGCGGTTCAACAAGGATCTTCTGGCCCGGCACGACCTCTACGCCACCGGGACCACCGGGCAGGTGGTGGCCAAGCGGCTGGGCCTGCCGGTCACCGAATTCCACAGCGGGCCGCTCGGCGGAGACCAGCAGATCGGCGCGAAGATCGTCCAGGGGGACATCGACTTCCTGATCTTCTTCTGGGACCCGCTCGAGCCGCTGTCGCACGACCCGGACGTGCGGGCCCTCTTGCGGATCGCCGTGGTCTGGAACATCCCGGTCGCTTGCAACCGCGCGTCGGCCGACTTCATGATCTCATCGCCGCTCATGTCCGGCGAATACCACCGGTTGGTTCCGCGGTATGAGGGGTACCTGGATCGGGCGCTCGAGATCGACTCGGAGGAAGCCACGGCGGCCCGCCTGCCGATCTGAGAAGGGACGAGAGAAATGCGGCGGGGCGGCCCTGAGGCCGCCCCGCTGATTATCTGTACGTCTTCCCGAAAATCCCCTCCCGCTATCCACCTGGGGGGCCGACCGTCACCTACCCGATCGGCCCCCCGGCCGTCCGTTCTCAGTCCCGAATTCGTGCCGGCGTCACTGCCCCATGCAACGCGAGTTACTTATGCCGGGAGGCGGACCTTCCGGGTACCCGGTGCATGGACCCTTCTCGGGGTGATTCCCAAACCCACGGGGCTGGTAATGCTTATGGAATTCCCCCAAGTTGAAGACCGGCTGGGCTGCTTGAGCGACGGGGAGCGCAACGGTGACATGATGATCCCCCACTGCCACGTTGGTCGCGACACTCTGGTAGTGCTTGACGAAGACGGGCTGGGCCGCCTCCGCGGTGGGGAACGCCGCGGCGATGATTACGAAGATCGCTCCGAGAACGATCAACTGCCCCCATTCAAGCCTTGCGATGATCCTCATCGCTTTCCCCCTTCGGCCGAGCGTGTCTATCTGCCCTTACGGGACATCCCGTCCTGCCTTGGTCTTGTCCTCCATCCCCCCCTCAGGCCGAAAAGCCACCCATCCTCACACGCCCGGCCCAAAGCGGCAGGTCCTCGATGATCACCTCGGTGGAGGCGGACTTGAGGGCCGCCTCCGCGGCGGTTCTCGCCTCTTGTCCTCCCCACCCCGTCTGATCGGTATCCACGCGCGCGCTCCGATATGCGTGCATGAGGGCCCGGACTTCAAGGTACGGGCCGATGAGGTCCAGATCCACTTCATGATCCCCGTTGATCTGGGCGACCACCGCCTCGCTGTCGGCGTGCACGACGACCCTGCGGGTACCGAGCCGGCGGATCGTCCAGAGGGCGTACAGGACTCCCTGAAAGGCGGCCTGCTCCGTCGTGCAAACCGGCAGGCGCCGGCCCGCCCGGCGGAGCACGTGCCCGTGGCCGTCCACGAAGACGATCCCGATCCCCGCCCCCCGTCCGCTGGGCGCGGCGGCCACGTACGCGTGGATTCCCTCGCCGTGCACGCCTAGGCCGCCCGGTCGAGCATGGCGGTGAGAATGCCCATCCCGGCGAGAATGCCGATTTTGAGGCCGACGAGGTCCCGATCGTCGGTAAACCGCTGCCACCATCCTCCGCGTAGCTCGGAAATCCCCGCGGAGGGTGCGCGCCGCCCATGCCTCAGGCCCCGCCCTTCAGGCTGGACGCCGCAACGCTTGGATCTGGCCACCCGCGGCGCATCCTTGGGTGGGTAGCCAGACCTTGCGATGTCCCCCCGGTCGAGACGGAGCGGCATGTGCGCGCACCCCTCCTTGGGATTGCCACCCGGTCAAGTTCCGTGCCTGCGACAATCCTAGGCGGCCAAGGTCAACGGGAGGTTAACCCACCCCCAAACCTTTGTGAAGAAAAGTCATGCGACCTTTCAACTAGCCTTCACCTCCCATTAACCTTCGGACCCTAGCCTGGTGAGGAAGGGTTGGGGGGACGCCGGGGCGATCAGGCCCCCGGTGGGCCAGGGAGCCTAGAGGGAAATGGAAATCCGAACGAGGTGGCTCGAGGACGCGAGGGTGGCCCTGACCATCGCCGGAGTGTTGTTGCTGGTATCCGGCGGGGCGGCGATCGCGGTCAGGCTGTTACTGGGAAACTGACACATCCACGGGAGTCGACGCGTCTTTATGGATGCAACGAGGGGATCGTCGGAAGCGCGCGAGGCTTTTCTGGACAGGAAGAAGGCGTGGTTAGCTGGAAGCGTTCCGTGGGAGCAAGACGCCCAGGAAGCATCCATGACCACGCGGGAAACGTTTGAGCGGGATCTGGCAACCCTCAACGAGGACCTTCTCCGGTTGGGGGCCATGGTCGACTCCGCCCTGCGGCGTTCCGTCGAAGCGCTCAAGACGCGCAAGACGGACCTGGCGGAAGCGGTGATCGCGGCCGACAACACCATCGACGCCCTGCACCTCGAACTGGAAGAGCGGTGTCTGCGCCTCATCGCGACGCAGCAGCCGATGGCCAAGGATCTCCGCATGATCGCGGCGGTGTGGGCGATCACGATCGACCTGGAACGGATGGCCGACCACGCCGAGGACATCGCCCAGGCCGCGCTGCGGATGGCGGGGAAGCCCCCGCTGAAGCCGCTCATCGACGTCCCGCGGATGGTGGACCTGGTACGGGAGATGCTGCGCGAGGGTCTCGATGCCTTCGCGCGCCGGGACGCCGAGCTGGCCGAGCGGATGGCGGCCCGGGACGATGACGTGGACACCTTGTACTCGCAGGTCTACCGAGAGCTCCTCACCTACATGATCGAGGACCCCAAGAACATTACGCGCGCAACGCACCTGCTGCTCGTGGCCCAGGCGCTCGAGCGGGCGGCGGACCACGCCACCAACATCGCCGAGCGGGTGATCTACATGGTCACCGGCAGCCTCAAGGAGCTGAACGTCTAGGCGCATCCGCCCGGACGTGCCGCCGATCCCCACGCGAACGCCATAGGTTGACCGTTCTCGACACCAGAAGCTTCCGGCATTCTGCGAAAATCCTCCGGCGTTCTTCACGGTCTCCTCGTCAGGGGTCGTGGGTATAACCCTTATGCCGCGGCGTCCGAGGCCTGTCGGATCGCCCGGTAAACTTCCCCTGCGAGGTGCATCGGTATGCGAATCTCTCTCGCGGTCGCCATCCTGGTGGTCGGAGCCGTGCTGGTCGCGAACGGCGCGTCCTCCGCCACCCCCTCGAACGCCACCGCGGCCCACCTGTCGAGCCTGAGCGGAAAGGCGTTCGACGTCGCCTTCTGCCAGGCGCTCATCCCTGTGCAAGAGGAAGCCATCGAGATGGCGATGACGGCAACACTCAACGCCGATCATTCCGAGCTGCTGAAGTGGAACCAGGTCCTCGTCGAGCGCAACAACGCGCAGGTCCGGCAGATGCTGGCGTGGCTGGACGCGATGGGGTCGCATCCCACCGTGCGCAACGCGGGGGTCGCGACGCCCTCGGTGAAGAAGCTGAGAGCGCTGAAGGGCGCCGCGCTCGAGAAGGCCTACATCCCGATGATGACGTCCCAGATGGATCAGAGCGCGGCGCTGGCCCGCCTCGCCGCGCAGAAGTCGGACAAGCCGGAGCTGCGCACGTTCGCCCAGGGGATCGTCAAGATGGACGGCCAGGAGTCGCCGATGCTCCGCGGCTGGCTGAAGCACTGGTATAATTCCTAGCGGTTCTATCCTTCGACCGATCATCCGGCCCCGTCGCCGAGGACGCCGGCGGCGGGGCCGGGGTGTTATCCGGCCGTCCGGATGCGCGCGCCGGCTCCCCGCCGGGCTTCTGGCGCGAGTGCCTCGCGGCCACCGCGCGCGTGTACGAAAGCCGGAAGAGGGCGACGGCATCCGCGACGTCCTCCTCCGACCGGATCGAGAACGTGACCCAGCCGCTGTCCGGGAGGGTATGATGCGCATTCGCCCGCCCCTCGGCGATCAGTTGGTCGTGGACGGCCCGAGGAAAGGGCAGGTCCGCGGTGTGGTCGCCGTGAAGGTGGCCCAGTTCGCGCCGCCCCAGCGTGAACTCGACCCCGCCGAACCGGTGCGGGCCCTCGGTGACGCCGGGCCAGCTCAGGACCTCGTCGCGGATCCGCTCGTGCACGCGCTTCGCGGGTGCGTCCACGGCATCTGCCTCCTCCCGGTCCCTACGCGCGTTCACCCACCACGACCGTGAGATCCTGGACCCGGGCGGCACGGACGACGTGCACCTGGATCGTCGTTCCGATCCGGTCTTCGGTCAGGAACGCCACCAGGTCGTCGAGGCGCCGCGTCCGCTCCCGCTCGAGGCCGGTGACGACGTCTCCGATCAGCAGGCCTCCGCGCTCGGCCGGCCCCCCAGGTTCGACCGAGACAACGATTAAACCCGTTTTCTGTCCGAGCTGCTGCTCGAGCGGGCCCGGCAGCCGCACCGGGTGCGCTCCGACCCCCAGATATCCCCGGCGCACGCGGCCGTGGGCGAGGATGGTATCGACCACCCGACGCACCGTCTGGGCCGGCACGGCGAGTACGACCCCGCGCAGGATCCCCGTGGTGTCGAGCCCCAGCACGTTCCCAAAGGTCGTAACGAGCGGGCCCCCCGAGAACCCCGGATACGCCGCGACGTCCGGCTGGAGATAGCGGTCGATCTGCCCTCCGCCAGGTGTGCGCCAGGCCTCTCCCACCGCGCTCAGAATCCCTTGGGCCGCCCTCACCGTCCGGCCGGGACGCGCCAGGGCGACGACCACGTGCCCGACCCGCGCATCATCCGCCGCGGCCCAGTCTGCCGGCGTCAGGCCCGGGGCGGCCGCGCGCAGGACGGCCACGTCCGTGGTCGGATCCGCCCCGACGAGCGACGCCTGAACCATTTCGCCCGACGGCAACCCGATGCCGATCCCGTCTTCCCGCTCCACGGCGTGCTGGGCGGTGACGATGATCCCTTCAGGCGCCCAGACGATGCCGCTGGCCATGCGGCGGCGCCGCGCCTCCACCCGGACGACGCTCCGGCCGGCGCCCTCGACGATTCTGGACAGCGCGTCGGAAAAACTTCCAAGAACATCCATCAGACCTTCCACCCCCGGTCTTCAGTCTACCGGGGGCGGCGGCCCGGCACATCCCCAGGATGGCTAGGGAAGCCGTGGCCTCTCGTTCGTGGCTTGGAGATCGTGGAGCAAGTCCGTCACGTCGTGACGGAGATCGCGTCCGTCGTGCCCAAGGTAGATCCAGTCCCGGAAGCGTTCCCGCTGGTCCCACGTGAGGTCGCGCTGAATCGCTTCCAGCCGGCGGAGGTCCCGCTTGACGTCGTCCACGTTGACGACGGGAGCGTTGGTGTCTCGGCGAATGTCCGCCAAGATCTTGTCCTTGTGAAGCTCGTCCGCCCGGAAGTCGCGGGTGTCTTGCCGCATGCCCCAAAGGTCCGCGTGCGCGTCGACCGCGGTGTCTTTCGATCACCCGCATCAGGGTCAGCGCCGGTGAGCGATCCTCGCTCGGACAAGCGACTCCTCGGGGGTCCAATATGCCAGAGCTCGTGTGAGGGCGTGCGGATGAGAGCGGACTCTCAATTTGAAGACAACCAGGCCAGTTCGCGGCAGAGGACGAGTGTTCGGGACGCCATGGTTACAATGCCTTGCAACTCATGGCCAGAGGCGGGGTCATCGGAATTCGGGGGGAATCACAGGCCTGTGGCGCATGGACTTGGATTATCGCAAATTTTTTGGAATTTCCGCCAATTTCCAGCAGGAGAATAGCAAAAAGTGTCGTATATGGGAAACCGAGGGCGAATAGGGCCACGAATTGGCCCCCCCTCGGGACCAAAATTGAAAGGAGGGACCCTATCCGTGGCGGCAAAGAAGAAGAAGGCAGCCAAGAAGGGCAAGCGGTAAGCGCGCTTCGCCCCAGATAGATCGGGGGGACACGGCCCTATCGGGAGTGTCCCCCACGTGTTTTCAGACCCTCGCACCACACGCCCCGTGGGTGCCCAGGCCGCGAACGCAGGAGGTTATCTTTCCCGGACTGAAGCATCCGCCATGACCGATCCACGGATCGAACGCCTCGCCCGCGTCCTCGTGCACTACTCCCTCCGGCTCAAGCCCGGGCAGCTCGTGCGGATCGCCGGACCGGCCCTCGCCGCCCCGCACATCGCCGCCGCGTACCGGGAGGCCCTGCTGGCCGGCGCCCACCCCTCGGTGCGCGTCTCCGTCGAGGGGCTCGAGGAGATCTACTACAAGACGGCCGCCGACGAGCAGCTGCGGTTCATCTCCGAGCTCGACCGCCTGGAGGCGCAGAAGTTCGACGCCGATCTCCGGTTCCTGGGCGCCTACAACACGCGCGCCCTGACCCGCGTGGAGCCGGGCCGGATCGCCATGCGGCGGGAGGCGACCCGGGACCTGATGCGCCTGTTCATGGAGCGCACCAGCCGCGGGGAGCTCCGGTGGTGCCTGACGCAGGCGCCGACCCAGGCGGACGCCCAGGAAGCCGAGATGTCGTTCGCCGAGTACGAGGAGTTCGTCTACACCGCGGGCCACCTGGACCAGGAGGATCCGGTGACGGCGTGGGAGCGGGTCGCCCGGGAGCAGGCCAAGATCATCTCGCTGCTCGAGCCGCGGCGAAACATCCGCATCGTCGGGCCGGACACGGACCTGACGGTCTCCGTGGCCGGCCGCCGCTGGGTCAGCGCCGCCGGCGAGCACAACTTCCCCGACGGGGAGGTCTTCACCGGTCCGGTGGAAGACGCGACCACGGGGACGGTGCGGTTCACGTTTCCGGCGATCTACGGGGGCCGCGAGGTGAGCGATGTCCGGCTGATCTTCGATGGGGGGCGCGTGACCGAGGCCACCGCGGCGAAGGGGGAGGAGTTCCTGCGCGCGATGCTCGATCTGGACGCCGGGGCGCGAACGCTCGGCGAGTTCGCGTTCGGGCTGAACTACGACATCAAGCAGTTCACGCGCAACATCCTGTTCGATGAAAAGATCGGGGGCACGCTCCACATGGCCCTGGGGTCCGCGTACCCGGAGACCGGAGGCCGGAACGTCTCGGGGCTGCACTGGGACATGATTCTCGAGCTCCGAAACGGCGCGGAGGTCCTGGGGGACGGCGAGGTGATCTACCGGAACGGCCGGTTCCTGATGTGAGGCGCCCTCTCACGTCCCGGCGAACGCCCGCTCGACGCGTGCGACCAGGTCCTCGAACTCCTTCTGCGTCTGCTCGCTGACCTCGTCCGCGGCGTCGGCGAACCGCGGCCCCTCGAGCGCCTTGACCTGGATGTTCGAGAGCATCTGCGATTCGATCTCGCCCAGCAGCTCGAGGATGTCCGTCTTGGGATACGGGCCCCACTCCCCGGCGACCAGCCGGTCCACGAACTCGCCCAGCGGCCGCATTTCTTCCTGACAGACCGTCTGATACAGGTCCCACAGCGCCTCGTTCACCCGCCGTCGCCTCCTCCCACGAGCTCCCACGCCTCGAGCAGGGCGCCGACGCTCCACGCCTGCGCGATGCATCCCGCAGGGTCGTGCGGCGGATCGCCCCCGAAGATTTCGCTGACGGACCCGAGCCCCGCCTCCAGCAGATGACCGCGGAACGGCGCCAGGAGCCGGCGCGCGGATTCCCGGTCACCGGTGAGCCGCACCCACGCGGCGACGTACGGCCCGAGCCACCAGGGCCACACCGACCCCTGATGGTACGCTTCGTCCCGCGCCACGACCCCGCCCCCGTAGGTTCCACGGTACGCGCGATCGGTCGGGGCCAGCGAGCGGAGGCCGAAGAGGGTCAGAAGCCCGCCCGAGACGGCGTCCAGCACGGTCCGCGCGCGGGGACCCACGACAAGCGGATGGGGCAGCGAGAGGGCCAGCAGCTGGTTCGGGCGGAGCGCGGGGTCGGGCGTCCCGTCCGGCGCGATCACGTCGTACAGGTACCCCCCTTTGGGATAGAAGAACCGGTCGAGGAAGGCGGCGCGCATCTCCGCGGCTTCCGCCTCGAGCTCGGCCGCCGCGCCTCCGCGCGCGCCCATCCAGCGGGCCATGCAGCGGAGAGCATTGTACCAGAGGGCGTTGAGCTCCACGGGCTTCCCGGCCCGCGGGGTGATCGCGCGTCCGTCCACGCGGGCGTCCATCCAGGTCAGCGCCAGCCCCGGCTCCCCGGCTTCCAGCAGGCCGTCGGCGTCGACCCGGATCCCGTGCCGCGTCCCGGCCCGGTAGCGGTCGACGATCTTGCGGAGGGCCGGGAACACGCGCTCGAGCAACGCGGGATCCTCGACGCGCTCGAGATACCGGTGGACGGCGTGGATGTACCAGAGGGCCGCGTCCGCGCTCGTGTACTCCGCGGCCCCGCCCCGGTCGGGGAACCGGTTTGGGAGCATCCCCTCGCGCACCGTCCCGGCGACGAGAGGAGGATCTCCCGGGCCGCGTCCGGCCGCCCCGTCGCGAGTGCCAGGCCTGGAAACGCGATCATCGTGTCCCGCCCCCAATCGGTGAACCAGGGGTAGCCCGCGATGACCGTCCACCGCCCGCCGCCCCGCACGAGGAACTGATCCGCGGCGAGCGCGAGGCGGTGGGGCAGTCCTCCTTCTTCGGGGATCGGGATCGGATCGGCGGGCAGGTGCGCGGCGTTCTCGACGATGCGATCCTGCCTGGCCCGCTCTTCCAGATAGGCGGCCGCTCCGTCGAGCCGCGGCGGATCGTCCGGCTCCGCGGTCACGAGCAGCGTCATTTCCTCCCCCGGCCCGAGCTCCGCTTCGAACCGTCCGGGCACGAAGAGGTCTTCCACATCGTCGAGGCCGCGGGCGCGCTCCGCCCGGTGCAGCACGTTCCAGTGCCAGGCCTCCGCTCGAACGAAGGTTCCACGGCTCGCGAGGAGCGCGACCGGGACCGCGCCTTCCCGCGCGGCGGCGCGGATCCCGCCGGCGATGGGGGCCACGGCGAAGCGCCGCCCCGGATCCCCCCGCGCCGTCCCGTGGTCGTCGCGCTCGGTGAGGTACGGCTGGATCAGCAGCCGGGCCGGCCGGCCGCCGGCGAGCAGGCGGTAGCGCACGTACGTGGCGTTGCGCTCCCGGGCCATCCACACCATCTTTTCGAGCCTGGCCCCCGGGACGGCGAAGGTCCAGACAGGGATCAGCCCGTCGAGGCGGAACCCGACGAGCATGCGGTCCCCCCGAGGGGCGATCGTGCCGTCCGCGTATTCGTTGGCCCCGAGATCGGCGCGGCGGCCGTCCACCTCGAGCGTCTCGTCCACCTTGGCGACGAGCAGCGTCCGCCTGACCGGCGGGCCGAGCGCGGCGACGAGCAGGCCGTGGTAGCGGCGGGTGTTGACCCCGGCCACGGTTCCCGAGGCGTAGCCGCCCGCCCCATTGGTGACCAGCCACTCGCGGACGAGGAGCGCGTCGAGGAAGCCCAGCAGGGCTGGAGGAAGCGTGATCACGGCATCAGCGAGAGAGGTGCGTTGTGGCCAGGGTGTTCTGCGTCAGGTGCGGCCGCCCCTTGCGGCGGGCCCGGACCGGCGGGCGGTCCCGCACGCCCCAGGAGTGTCCGAACTGCGGCTGGATCGACTGGAACAATCCCGCGCCGACCGCCTCCGTGCTGATCCTTAATGGAGATCGCGTGCTGCTCGTCCGGCGGGCGGTCCCTCCGGCGCGCGGTGCCTGGGACGTGCCGGGCGGATTCATCGAGCCCGGGGAGACCGCCGAGCGGGCCGCGCGGCGCGAGGTGCGGGAAGAACTGGGGATCGCGGTGCGGCTGGAGCGCGTGCTCGGGACCTTCCCGGACGTCTACGGTCCGGAGCGGGTCCCCACCCTCAACATCTATTTCGTCGGCCGCCTGAGGTACCGTGGCGCCTCGGTGCGCGCCGGGGACGACGCGGCGTCATTCAAGTGGATCCCCCTGCGCGCGCTGCCCCGGCTGGCCTTCAAGAACAACCGCGACGCGCTGCGCCGGCTGCGGGCGGACCTCCGCGCCGGCCGCTAGTGGCCTTCCAGGTACTTCTCGGCTTCCATCGCCGCCATGCAGCCGTACCCGGCCGCGGTAACGGCCTGGCGGTACCGGCGGTCGTGCACGTCCCCCGCGGCGAAGACGCCCTCCACGCTCGTCATCATGCGGTCCTTGAGGACGACGAAGCCCAGGTCGTCCAGCTCGATCTGGCCGCGGAACAGCTCGGTGTTGGGGTGGTGGCCGATCGCGACGAACAGGCCGTCGACGCGGAAGTCGCGCTGCGTTCCCGTCGTGACGTCGCGCAGCCGGAGGCCGCTCACCGACCCGTTGCCGATGACGTCGTCGACCACGGTGTTCCAGAGGACCTGGATCTTGGCGTGCCGGAGCGCGCGGTCGACCATGATCTTGCTGGCCCGGAAGCGGTCGCGCCGGTGGATGATCGTGACCTGGGTCGCGAACTTGGTGAGGACGAGCGCCTCTTCCATCGCCGAATCCCCGCCGCCCACGACCGCGACCTCCTTGCCGCGGAAGAAGAAGGCGTCGCACGGCGCGCAGGACGAGATCCCGTGGCCGATCAGGCGCTGCTCGTTCGGCAGGCCGAGCCAGTTGGTCCCGGCCCCCGTCGCGATGATCACGGCCTCCGCCGCGAGGTCGTTTTCCTCGGCGGTGATCATGAACGGGCGCCGGCCGAAGTCGGCCGCGGTCGCATCGCCGTCGATGAAGTCGACGTCGAACCGCTCCGCCTGCCGGCGCATGGTCTCCATCAGCTCGGGCCCCTGGATCGCCTCCGCGAAGCCGGGGTAGTTCTCCACGTCGGTCGTCAGCGTCAGCTGCCCGCCCCGCTCACGCCCGGCGATGACGAGGGGACGCAGCTGGGCCCGCGCCGCGTAGATCGCCGCGGTCAGCCCCGCCGACCCGGAGCCGAGGATGATCACCCTGCGCGCGTTCGGCATGCCCAACACCTCCCGCCGTTCTTCCGAAAAGAACGCTGAGTCGTGATGGCTTCTTCCCGCCGCCGGCGCGCGCGCGCTCCCCGGCGCGGCCGGCACGCTACGAGCCCCCGGGAACCGGCGCGGCGGCCGGGGCCTTCGGCAGCGCAACTTCGGACGAGGGCCGGATGAGGTGGCTCTCCTGCCGGCGGAACGTCGGGAGCCCGCACTCCGGGCACAGGTCCAGCGCGTGGAGGCGGTCCAGATATTTGAGCGTGGTGTGCACGAACTGGGAGTGGCTCCACGTCAGCGGGGACACCGAGAGAGGACTCCCGTCCCGGGGATCGACCTGCTCGGGGAGCACGCCGCTTGGCAGGGCGCGCGCGGCCGCCCACGTGAGCAGCTCGAGCGGGCGCGCGAAGTCCGCGGCCGACCGGGCCCGGGCGATATACCAGTCGGCGAGCCACAGGGTGCAGAGGATCCAAGGGTTCCCGGGGATCCGACCGGTGTCCGCGGAGACCTGGTGGTAGTAATCGTTCTCATACCGGGCGATCCCGCCGGTCGGGGTCCGCACCCACAGGCGCTGCTCCACCGCCTGCATCGTGCTCGCCACGGTGGGGTCGTCGGGCGGGAGCATGCCGAACGCGAACAGTCCGTAGAAGCTCGAGTCGATGGTCATGTCGAGCGTGGGGGTCCCGCCGGGGCCCGCGAGCAGCGCGCGCCCGAACCGCCCTGCCTGCGGGTTCCACAGGTGATTCAGGACGCCCGCCCGCACCTCGTCCGCCGCGGATTGGTACCGCCCCATCAGGTCGGCCTCCCCGAACGCGCCCGCGATCGCCGCCGCGCCCGCGAGGCCGCCGTACACCGCGGCGCAGGTGAACGCGTGCACGCCGTGCCGCTCCTCCCACAGGTCGTAGGATGGGAGCGGCAGGCCGGTCGCGGGATCGCGGAAGCTGGCAAGGAAGTCCGCCGCACGGGTGACCAACGGCCGGTACAGGGGCTTCATGAACTCCACGTCGCGGTGGGCCAGGAAGTGCATGTAGAGGGCCCACAGCACCAGGGCGGTCTCATCCTCCTGGATCGGGAACTGGCGCTTGCCGTCCGCGATCCAGGGAAGCCAGGACGACCCGATGGAACGATCGGGATTGTATTTGTGGAGCAGGAACCCCTCGCGGGTCGTGACCGCGCTGCAGAACTGATAGAACGGCCGCGTGAGGTCGTTGTACCCGGCCATGTCGAGCGCCGCGGCGGCGAGCGCCCCGTCGCGGGGCCACATGTACGCGTACGTGTCGCCGCCCAAGCGCAGGGTATTCGAGTCGGTGCTGGCGATAATCGCCCCCCGATTGTCGATCTGCGTGCGGGCGATCAGGAGGCTCTGGTTGAACCGGGCGGCGAGGTCGGCCGGGAGCGGGCCGAAGTCCATCCCTTCCTTGTTCACCCACAGGCGCCAGTAATCCCGGGTGCGCCGGATGAGGGTCTCCGGCCCGCGATGCAGGAGGAGGTGGTTGAGCCGGCGGATCTCCTCGTAGTCCTCGCCGGCAATGAGCCAGTAGAAGAGCGCCGCCTCGCCTCCCCCCGCGATCCGGAGGCTCACGCCGCCGGTGCTGTCCACCGACCCCTGCGCGACGGGGTTCATCCCCAGGACCCCGTCCTCGGCGTCGCGCCAGGTGCCTTCCTGGTTGTTCCACTCCTTGAGCCCGATCGCGTACTGGGTGAAGCCCACCCCGTCGGGCGTCATCACGTTCGCGTGAAACCAGCGCCGCCCCTTATAATGGAAGAGCCCCCGGCTCTGCGGATCGTAGTACGCGGTTTCCGCTTCCGCCGTACCGGAGATGTGGAAGTCGTGGTGGAAGAACACCCTGAACTCCCGCGGCTCTCCGGCCAGGTTCGTCACCGCCATCCGCTTGACGAAGATGTTGACGTTGAAGTCCACGCACTCTTGGCACACGACCCGCACCCCCATCCCCGCGTGCTCCAAGGCCACGTCGGTCACGAGCGTGTCGGGCATGTAGCGCAGCGTGCGGTCCCATCCATCCCCGCCGCTCCACGCGAACCGTCCGCCGGTCCAGATGCCCGAGCGAAACGGGCGCCCGAGGACGTGGTTCTCGCCTCCCACCATGGGGTAATAGAGGTCGACGAGCTGGTGGGCGAGGTCGAAGTTGATCTGCAGCGTGCCGTTTCCGAGCGGAAGATCGCGCGGCATGAGCGACTCCCCCTTCTCAAGCATGATAACGTCGGGGGGCGCGTTGTGCATGCCGGGCGCCTTGACCCCCTCCGCGGGCCGGCGGTAGAGTAAGACCACCGGATGGGGACGGACGGGGGGATGCCCGTGGGAATCGACCGCACCGGCGCGGCGCTCCTCCTGTGACGCGCTGGCTGGAATGGGTCGAGGAATGGTTTGAACGGCGCTACGACATCCGCCCGATCGGTGAGGGAGGGTTCATCCTCCGCGTGGGGCTGGTCCGCTACCGCGGACCGCGCCTCACCTTCCACGACGGCACGGTCGTCTCGTTCGGCGATCTCGTCGCCGAGCTGCACGTCGACAACCGGGGCGCCGCCGCGCTGCATCAGGAGGGGCACGCCGGTCTCCGCTTCCGCCGCGAGATCTTCCGCGCGCTGCCCGTGCTCGCGGAGGAGCTCCGGACGCGTCCGGAATATCAGCGTGTCCAGGCCGTCGGCGGGCCGAGCCTCCTGTGGGCGGAGGCGACCGCCGTGGGGTTCGAACACTGGCCGCTGCCGCCGCTGACGCGGTGGTGGCTGACCATCTGGGAACGCTACCTGCTCGCCCGCTATCATCCCGCGGGGCGCCGGCGCCTCGCACAGGGGAATCGGACCGAACTGCGCCAGATTTGGCTCTCCCGGAGGACGCTCCTCGAGCGGTTCGGCCGGGAGCGCGGCGAAGCGTCCGGCGGGTCGCGCCGGTGACCGTTTGCGCTCGGCCGTGACGTCCCAGGCGCCCTGGATTCGCCGGCGCGCACGTGCCCCGCGCTTGGGCCGGTACGCGGACGGACAGGGACGACCGCGATGAGCGACGCGTTCCTGATCGGGCTCGATCTGGGGACGACCAACTGCAAGGCGCTCGCGTGCGACGCCGCCGGCCTGATCGTCCACGTCGCGTCCCGCCCGATGCCGCTCCGCGAGTCCGAGGACGGGTGGGCGGCGTACGACCCGCCGGCGGTGTGGGAGACCGCCGCATCCGTGCTGCGCGAGGCGATCGGCGCGCTGCCGCGCGGCGATGCGCTGCGGGCGCTCGCGGTGACGAGCATCGGGGAATCCGGGGTGCCCTGCGGGGAGCGGGGCGAGGTGCTGTACCCGGCGATCGCCTGGTTCGATACCCGCAGCGCCCCTCAGGCCGCCGCGCTCGAGGCGCGCGTGGGATCCCGGACGCTGTACGCGATCACCGGGCTCCCCGCGCAGCCGATCCACACCGTCCACAAGCTGGCGTGGCTGCGGGAGAACGAGCCCGAGGTCTTTGCGCGGATGCGGCGCTGGTACTTCATGGCCGACTACGCCGCGTGGCGCCTCTGCGGCGCGTGGGCGACCGATCCGTCGCTCGCGTGCCGGAGCCGGATGTACGACTTCCGCCGGGGGCGGTGGGCGCCGGAGATCGTCGAGGCCGCGCAGCTGCCGGCGTCCATTCTTCCGCCGGTCGCGCCGAGCGGATCGCCGGCCGGCCGGCTGCGTCCCGAGGTGGCCCGCGAGCTGGGCGTTCGCGAAGACGTGCTCGTCGGGGTGGGGGGGCACGACCACATCTGCGCGGCCCTGGCCAGCGGCGTGACCGAGCCGGGCGACATCCTCGACTCGATCGGGACGGCCGAGGCCCTGATGGCCGCGACCGGCACGGCGCCGGGCCCGGAGGCGACATTTGACTCGGGGTTCGCCGTGGGCACCCACGTCGTGCCGGGACGGTTCTACGTGCTGGGCGGGATCGTCATGTCGGGCGGTTCGGTGGAGTGGGTGTCCCGCCTCGTCGGCGTGTCGCGCGACGAGTTGATGGCGCAGGCGGCGCGCGTCCCGCCCGGCGCGGAGGGGCTCTGCTTCCTGCCGCATCTCCGCGGGAGCTTTTCGCCGGCGGTCGACGCGTTCTCGATGGGCGCGTTCGTCGGGCTGCGGGACGTCCACGGCCCGGCCCATCTGGCGCGGGCCGTGCTCGAAGGCCTGGCGTTCGAGGCCGAGGCGAACGTCGCCGCGCTGGAGCGGATCACCGGCCGGCCGGGCGTGATGCGGCTCACGGGCGGCGGCGTGCGGCTGCCGCTCTGGCTCGACATCAAGGCCGCGGCGTACGGCCGCCCGCTCGAGGTCCTGGCCACCGCCGAGTGCGCGGCGCTGGGGGCGGCCCTGCTCGCCGGGGTGGCGGCGGGGGTCTACCGCGATCACGCCGAGGCGATGCGCGCGGGGCTGCGCATCGGACAGCGGGTGGAGCCCGATCCGGCGGTCGTGGGGGCGATGGCAGCGCGCGGGCCGATCTACCGCGACCTCTACCCGTCGCTCGCCCCGCTTCACCATCGGCTGCGCGCGCAGCTCTGGAATCAGGAACGTGTGGAGAGGGAGGAAACGTAGATGCTCGTCAGGCAGCCGAGGGAGTTTCTCCGGCGGGTGTGGGCCGACCGATACGCCATCCCGGCGTTCGACGTGTGCAACCTCGAGATGGTGAAGGCCGTCCTGCAGGCGGCGGCCCTCGAGCGGGCCCCGGTCATCCTCGCGACCTACACGGGAGATATCGACCACGCCGGGCTGCGCCCGCTGGCCGCGCTGATCAAGATCCTCGCCGAGGACACACCGGTCCCGGTACTGCTCCATCTCGACCACGGCACCGGCATCGACCTTGCGGCGCAGTGCCTCGACGAGGGATACAATTCGGTGATGTTCGACGGCGCGCACCTCCCGCTCGACGTGAACGTGCGCGAGACGCGGGCGATCGCCGACCTCGCGCACGCGGAGGGGGCCGCGATGGAGGGCGAGGTCGGAAGCTTTGGCGGGCCGCAGGGGGCCGTTGTCTACACCGAGCCCGAGGAAGCGGCGGTGATGTTCGAGCGGGGCGGCGTGGACATGCTGGCGGTGTCGGTGGGGTCGGTCCACGGACAGGAAAGCCGCCTCGACCTCGAGCGCCTCGAACGGATCGCCGCGGTCTCGCCGGGGCCCCTGGTGCTCCACGGCGGGACCGGCATCGATCCCGACGACGTCAGGCGGGCTGTGGCCCTCGGCGTTGCCAAGCTCAACATCGGCGCGGGGCTGTCCCGCGCGTGGCTCCAGGGACTCAGGGAGGGGCTGGCGACGTCAACCGACAACTACGAGGTGCTGGCCCAGGGCATGGCGCGCGCGCGCGAGGAGGCGCGCCGCCGGTTCGTCCTGACGAACGCCTCCTGGAAAGCGTGAACCGCGCGCGGCTGGGGTCCCGCCCGGCACTTGACCGCCGCCTGCCCGCATTCCTATAGTTCAACCATATGGTGGAATATTAGACCTTCTCCCGGATGATGGACGCGGCGCGTGCGCGCCGGGCCAGAGGTGTCGATGGGGACCCAAGAGGAACGCGAAGACCGGCTCGTCATCCGCCGGGTCATCCACGCCTCCCGCGAGGAGGTGTTCGCGGCGTGGATCGACCCCGAGAGCATGCGGCATTGGATGTGCCCGGGCGGCATCCTCACGGCGGAGGCGCAGCTCGACCCGCGGATCGGCGGGTCGTTCCGGATCGTCATGAAGGGCCCCGGCCGATCGGTCGAGCACACGGGGGAGTACCGGATCATCGACCCGCCTTCGAAGCTCGTCTTCACGTGGCGCTCCGCGCGCACGAACTTTGAGCCGACGCTCGTCACCGTCGAGCTGCTGGAGCGCGGCGATGGGTGCGAGCTGGTCCTGACCCACGAACGCCTCCCCGGCGCGGACGCGGTCGCGAGCCACAAGGACGGATGGACCACGATCGCCGCCCGCCTGGCCGGGCACCTCCGGCAGGCGGCCAGGGAGCCCCGAGGCTCGTCCGCGCCGGCGTCACCGGCGGATGGGCGCTAGGGACGGTGAGAAAGATCACGGCGAGACCATACCGAGGAGGGACGCATGGCGAAGACCATCCGGCAATCGGTCACGATCAAAGCGACCCCGAGGGCCGTCTACGAGGCGCTCATGGACTCGCGGCGCCACGCCGCCTTCTCGGGGGACGCGGCCCGCATCAGCCGGAAGCCCGGCGGGAGCTTCATGGCGTACGGGGGATATATCACCGGGTACAATCTGGAACTCGCGCCTGGCCGGAGGATCCTCCAGCTGTGGCGGTCGCGCAACTGGCCGCCGCACTATTATTCAACCGTCACGTTCGCGTTGGAAAAGGCTAAGGGCGGCACCCGCCTCACCTTCACCCAGGCGGGCGTGCCGGCCAACGACTACAAGGACAAGAAGCAGGGCTGGATCACGCACTACTGGACCCCGCTGAAGGCGATGCTCGAAAAGTAAGACTGCTACTGGGCGGCCCCGAGCAGGACCCGCAGCGGCACGATCCGGTATCCACGGGCCCGCAGCCCGGCGATCATCCCGGGGAGCGCCTTCCACGTCGCTTCGGGCGTGGACGGATGCCCGCCTCGGTCGTGAAGGTTGATGATCGCGCCGGGATGGGACCACCGGATAACGCGCGCGGCCATCTCTCCCGCGGCGACCGGGCTGAGCCACCCTTCCGGCCGCACCGACCACAGGACCCGCGTTTCCCCCAGCTGCGCGGCGCGCAGGTACGCGGCCCAATTGAACATTCCCCACGGCGGCCGGAAATACCGCGGCAGCGCGCCCGTCGCTTCCCCGATGGCGGCGGCGCC
>Ga0187846_10000478_pt1 | contig 23437 bp, 20 predicted proteins | sample TC_taG_FD_161473 | JGI IMG/M metagenome (GOLD analysis project Ga0187846, IMG submission 161473) | Biofilm microbial communities from the roof of an iron ore cave, State of Minas Gerais, Brazil - TC_06 Biofilm (v2) | ecosystem: Environmental > Terrestrial > Deep subsurface > Cave > Wall biofilm... | reverse complement strand
ACAGATCCGCGCTACACTCTGTCTGCATCGGGACACCCCCTGGCCCTGAGATAAACCGTTCTGCCAATTCGATTTTCTCAGATCTAGGGCCCCGATGCACCTATCCCCTTTGAGAAATCCGGGCTAGTGCCCTTCTTCCCGCTCCTCGTGCTTGTGCCGAGGGGTACCATCCCGCTGCTCTCGGTTGCCGGACTATGCGCGGCGGGTCTGGTGCTGTCGGCAGGTGGCCGGAGGCCGAGTCCAGCTTTCGGACTCGCGGCTACGCTACTCGGATGTCTGCTGGCCTGGGGGACGGCTTCGGCATTGTGGTCGGTAGATCCCTCGCGCAGCTTAATCGTCGCGGCCCGGCTTGCGGGCCTGTTCGCCGTTGGCCTCGTGCTGGCTTTTGCCGCGGAGCACGTTAAGGCGCCTCGCCGGCTGACCTTCTTGTTGCTCGCAGGGCTCGCCCTTGGGGTTGCAGTGGCTGCAACCGATTTCGTTACCCAAGGTGCGCTGGGAGCGCCTTTCACAGAGCGAGCCTATCAGCCGGCCGCGCTCAACCGCGCCTCGGTCTCTTTTGCTATCTTGCTGCTACCCGCCAGCGCCGTGTTGGTCCGTCGTAACAAGGCGATTTTCGCTCTGATTTCGGCTACCGTGACGGCCGTATTGATTTACGCGCTTGCCGGAACGGCGGCCAAGGGCGCGTTGCTCGCCGGCCTTTCAACGGGTCTGCTCCTCTACCTTTGGCGTGCCCGTGCAGCGCGTGTCGCAGCGGTGGTGTCGGTTCATAATCATCACAGCACCGTTGTCCCTGGCGAAGCTCGCGCAGTGTGCCCCGCTTGCGGAAACGGCTGATGCCGTCAAGCTCTCGGCCGGGCACCGGCTATTAATCTGGTCCTTCGCAGGTGATCGGATCGCCGAGCGCCCACTTGCGGGCTGGGGCCTGGATGCGTCCCGGGCGATGCCGGGCGGCAAAAACCCGATAAGACCTCACCAGACCTGGATGCCGCTGCATCCCCATGATACGCCGTTACAGCTTTGGCTCGAACTCGGTGCACCGGGTGCCGTCGTCTTCGCTCTCCTGGTCGCTCTCGCTTGGTTTGCTCTCGCCGCTACTGACTGGCCGCGCCTTTTCGTCGCCGCGCGGGTGCGAGCCTTATGGCCGCTCTCGTGGCTTCCTTCGCCAGTTACGGTATCTGGGAGGAATGGTGGCTCGGCACCTTGTGGTTCGTCCTGTTCGCAATTATTGTTATGGCACGGGTAGCTGTATCCCGCGCTTAGGACCTCGCAGGCGACGTTCAGACCTGAACGTTTAGTTAACGGCAAACTAATGCAGCCATCAAAATTCATTCGAACCCCATGGCGACCCCTTTGCGGACGCGGAGATAGCCGATTAGCAAATACGAATGCAACAAGCACGGGTCTTTGCGGGGTCAGCAAAGATGTGGATCCGGAGTCGCCCCATGATGGGGCGCGGATAAACGCTACAAGAGAAAGATCGCCATCAGGACAAGAATGATGACGATGGTAGCGATCGCATACTTGATCAGCCTGGTGAATCCGATCCACGTTTGACGATGCCGCTCAAGTTCGGGATCGATCGCTGTCATACCTTCCTCACCTGTCGAAGAATCGAAGGATCAGCTATAATCCAACCTGAGTTTGGGACCAACCGCTTGCGGGAGATCTCCGGAGCGGCTCGCGCGGATTCAACATCGCGAGCTTGGGAGCTCGCCACCCCCTGATCTCGACCTTGCCTGCTACAACCTGAACACGATCCTCGGCGATCATGCGCACGGCAAGCGGATAGACCCGATGCTCGACGCTGAGGATCCGAGCCGACAGAGTCGCCTCGTCGTCATCAGGACGCGTCGGCACCACTGCTTGAGCGAGGATCGGTCCGGCGTCGACCTCGGGGCGAACGAAATGCACGGTACAACCCGTAAATCGCACGCCCGCCGCCAGGGCTTGGCTTTGCGCGCGCAGGCCGGGGAAGGCGGGCAACAGCGAAGGATGAATGTTGATTATCCTGTCGCGCCACGCTTCAACGAAAGCAGCGTCTAGCACGCGCATGAACCCTGCCAGACAAACCAGCTGGACACCCTGGTCGCGGAGCAAGGTTTCGACTCGCGTGGCGAACGTCTGCCGGTCACGATACGGGATGGTGGTGCTGCAAATGCCGGATGATTGCGCGAACGCGAGTCCGGGTGCCTCGACGCGATCGCTGACGACTGAGACGACTTCCGCGGGGTAACTAGCATCGGTGCAGGCAGCAAGCAACGCCCGCAAGTTCGATCCGCGACCGGAGATCAGCACGCCCACCCTCAGCCGGGACATTGCCTCTGCGCGATGAAGGAGGACATTTCCGGCCCGGTTATTAGGTCGGTCGGGCTCTGGATGGCGTCCTCTCGAAAACTACTGTATGACCGCCTGACTGCGGTTGAAGGCTTTTAAAATATCGGATCGGAGGCGGTTTGCAATGGGCCTGCGGCGGGTTTCCGTAAGCGCAAGAAATCAGCCTGTATGGCGCCTATTGAGCAGTCTGTTGTTGTTGCTTGGCGTGATGATGCGAACCGGGCACGCGTTCGCCGCGGATCAGAGCGAAGGCTTTTCGGCGGCGGTCAACGTCGATGCCACCGCTGACAGCGCTGCTGCGGCGCGCGAACTCGCTCGTGTCGATGGGCAGCGCAGAGCGCTCATGCTGGTGACCGATCGGCTCTCCGGCTCCCCGGATACAGCGAAGCTAGCAAAGCTCGATGACAAGACCATCACTGATATGGTCGAAAGCTTCGAGGTCGCGAACGAACGCATGTCGGCGGTGCACTATCTCGCCGACTACACCTTTCATTTCCGCCCGTCGAAGGTTCGGCGGCTGGTGCATATTGCTGACAGCACACCCATCGAGGCGAACAGTAAGTCGGGCGCGGATGAGGGCGTCGGCAAGCCGGCCGCGGTTGAAAGCGGCGGCAAGCCACTCGTCGTCCTGCCCGTCTACAAGGACTTGGCCACCACCGTGCTATGGGAGGACCCTAACGCCTGGCGCGAGGCCTGGGGGCAACGCTCGGCCGATCCCGAGGGTACTCGCTTGACCGTCCCGCTCGGCGACGCGAGCGACTTGGCGATCATCGATGCCGGTCGCGCCGAAGGAGGCAAGCCCGAAGCCTTGACGGCGATCGCCCAACGCAATGGCGCCAGCGAGGCAATCGTTGCTCTGGCGACAGCGAGGCGCGAAGGAGACCAGCTTGTTGGTCTTGATCTGAGTGTCAAGCGGTATCGATCGGGGCGCCTAGCCGATACCTATAACACGACACTCGACGCCAATCCCGGCGAAAATGTAGACGACTTTCTTAAGCGAGCGGTGGATACCATCGTCGGCGAGATTGTGAGCAGCTCGAAAAAGAGTCCGGGTCCGCGGCCCGACCAGCAGGCAAGCCTTGGAGCCACCGTCCTGATCGGGAGCATCAGAGAGTGGGTCCGGGTGCGAGACCGGCTTGCCTCAGTGCCAGCGATCCGTAAAGTTGATCTGCTATCGCTCAATCGGCACGAGGCGAAGATCCAGATCAAGTATGTCGGCAGCGCCGATCAGCTAAAGTCCAGTCTTGCCGGAGTCGATCTCGGTCTCGACGGCACCGACCCGATATGGCGGCTCCAACTCTCGGGGGCGACGGGCACGCGCTAGGGTAGCCCGAACGAGCTACATGAATGTTTGTACCAAGGACCTTTATACACCTACAATATTCGGTGGATATTTCGGGCGTCGTGCCCGTCTCCGGCGCAACCCTCGTAAGGTTCGATCCGGGCCATGACGATGAACCGGCTCCGGCTGAACCTCCCGAATTTGATTTCGCTATCGCGACTCCTTCTGGTGCCATTGGAGATTTGCCTGATTCTCGATGGCCGTTATGGTCTTGCGTTCTGGATTCTTGTTGCCGCGGGGATCTCAGACGCGCTCGACGGATTTATCGCCAAACGGTTCGATCGCCGCACCCGACTGGGCGCGCTGCTCGATCCGGTCGCCGATAAGGCGATGCTAATCAGCGTCTACGTCACGCTCGGTGTCGTGCGTCAACTGTGGACTTCGCTCGTCATCCTCGTCGTGTTTCGTGACGTTATGATCGTCGGGGGTTTCTTACTCATTCAAATGTTCGACCTCCCGAAGCACTATGACCCGTTATATGTGAGCAAGCTCAACACAGGTGTTCAAATAATCCTGGTCGGCTTCGTCCTTGCACGGCTTGGCCTCGGTGCCGCAGCCGGCTGGCCCGATTTCGTCTTGAGCCTGATTGTCGCCACGACGACTATAGTGTCGGGGTTGTCCTACCTCGTGCGGTGGGCGCGCATACTCGCGCGCTCGGAGGCTTTGTGAGAGCTTGTGTCACTCTCGTAAGGCGCCCTTGACCATTATCCTCCTCCAATGATCCAGCTCACTCTCGACCTGCCCCGGCGTACGGCTTTGGGGCGATCGGATTTCATGGTGTCGGGAAGCAACATCGCGGCCGTCGAGCGAATCGACCGGTGGCCTGATTGGCCCGTGGCGGTGCTCGTGTTGCAGGGCCCACGCGCCTGCGGCAAGACGCATCTCGCGCATCTCTGGCAGGAGCGGGCATCGGCCCTCATTATTGCAGGAGAAACACTGACAGAAGCGGCGTTACCGCGCCTTCTCGACAGGGTTCCACCGCGGGTCGCAATCGACGATGCGGATCGGGCGCCAGAGCACGCCTTGTTACACCTCTACAATTCTTGCATCGAACACCGAGGCAGTCTGCTGATCACCGCTTACCGTCCGCCGGGATCGTGGCGAGTTGGGCTCGAGGATCTACGATCACGCTTGCTTGCGGCCCCCGTTGTCGAGATTGGCACGCCAGACGACACGCTCCTGGGCGCCGTACTAATCAAGCATTTTGCCGATCGTCAGCTCCGCGTCGAACCCGAAGTGATCGCGTATTTGGTCAAGCGCATCGACAGATCCTTCGCCGGCGCGGAGAGAATTGCGACCCACCTCGACCGGGCTGCTCTGAGCAGCGGAAGCCCGGTTACCATCCCACTGGCTCGTAAGGTGTTGACGGACTCCGCCGATCAGCTTTTGTCGCCGCGTAGTGATTCGACAGTGACGTAACCGCCCAACTCGTAACGCGAGCGACCCAGCGCAGACCAACAATCAGAGATCCGGAAGGTTGCCCGCGCAGCGGTCGGAAATTTGCCCAAGGCGAGCGCCGGAAAGCGCGGCGAGCTGGTATCGGCAAGCGTCATCGCGAGTTCGTGAAGCCCCGGATTGTGACCGATCAAAAGGACGTTAGTATCGTCCTCGGTAAGTCGCCGCAAACGCTCCGTCAGCTTTTCCGGGCTCGCCCCATACAGTTCGTCCTCGATTACGCGCCGCGGCCATACCGCGTAGTCAGCGAGAACAAGTTCCATTGTTTCGCGCGTCCGCAAGGCGCTTGAGCAAAGCACGAGATCGAGCGCGCCCACTGCAGTCGGAAAACGCCGACCGACCCAGCGCGCCGCCTTGCGGCCGCGGCGGTTCAACCTTCGCTCGTGATCCTCGACTTCCTCTTTCCAGCTCGACTTGGCATGCCGCAGCAGGTGCAACATATGCATAGGCCGGTCTCCTCACCGGGCGGCGGCCCCACTCTCAGGGGTCCCCGGCACCGCAATTTTCGCACAATCGGATCGTTCTTGTGGGCCGCCGCCTCGGACGATCCGGGCCCAGCATGACAGGCCCTTTTGCGTGGGATAGAATTCGCTTCGAACACCCATCGGGAGAGCGGAAGTGAGAACCAACGCGCGGCCGGTCGGGATCCAGCCAGTCGACTTCCATGCCGAGGCACGCTTCATCAATCGAGAGCTCTCCTGGCTCGCCTTCAACGAGCGCGTTCTCGCCGAGGCCGACAACCTTCGCCATCCGCTGCTCGAACGGCTGCGCTTCTTGTCGATCTCAGCGAATAATCTCGACGAATTTTATATGGTGCGGGTGGCTGGGCTTAAAGGCCAGTATCTCGCCGGCATCAAGACCCTCAGTCAGGACGGGCTGACGCCCGCTCAGCAGCTCGAGGCGATCCGGCAGCGAGCCGGCAAACTGATGGCGGATCAGCAGGTCACATGGATGAGCTTGCGGCAGCAACTCGGTGAAGCCGGGGTCGCCGTCGTCGAGCCAGCCGATCTCGAACCCGGAGACCGCTCGTGGTTAGAGGAGCGGTTCATGGCAGATGTCTTTCCGGTGCTGACGCCGCTCGCGATCGATCCTGCCCACCCCTTTCCGTTTATCGCCAACCGCGGCTTCGGCCTTGTCCTCGAGCTCGAACGCATAACCGATGGCGCCCGATTGCAGGCGCTGATCTTGGTCCCGTCCTCGATCGATCGTTTCATGCGTCTGCCGGGAAAGCGGGTCCGCTTCCTGCCGATCGAACAGATGATCGCCCTCTTTCTCGACCATCTGTTCCCGGGTTTTGCAGTGGTGGCCCAGGGCGTGTTCCGCGTACTGCGGGACAGTGAGGTCGAGATCGAGGAGGAGGCGGAGGATCTAGTCCGCCTTTACGAGACGGCGCTCAAACGGCGCCGGCGTGGTCACGTTATCCATCTCGCGGTCGATTCGACCATGCCGCCAGATTTGCGCCGCTTCTTGATGGAAAGGCTCGATGCTGCCCCGGCGGACGTCTTTGCCAGCGACGGGATCCTCGGTCTCAACGACACCGAGCAGCTGATCGTCGACGAGCGGCCCGACCTCGTTTTCACCCCCTATCACGCTCGCTTTCCCGAGCGTATCCGCGATTTCGGCGGGGATTGTTTCGCCGCGATCCGACAAAAGGACATTATTGTCCACCATCCCTACGAAAGCTTTGACGTTGTTGTTCAATTTCTAGGACAGGCTGCCCGCGATCCGGCGGTCGCAGCAATCAAGCAGACGCTCTATCGCACCAGCGAGGACAGCCCAATTGTGCGCGAACTCGCCACGGCCGCGGAGGCAGGGAAGTCGGTAACCGCGCTGATCGAACTCAAGGCGCGCTTTGACGAAGAGGCCAATATCCGCTGGGCGCGTGATCTCGAGCGCGCCGGAGTGCAGGTTGTATACGGCTTTCTGCAGCTTAAGACGCACGCCAAGGTCTCGCTCGTCGTGCGCCGAGAAGGCGGTGAGCTCTGCTCGTACGTCCATTTTGGCACCGGCAATTATCACCCCTATACAGCCAAGGTTTATACCGACCTGTCGTTCTTTACCTGCGATCAGGCGTTGTGCAGGGACGCTGCGCGTTTGTTCAACTACATGACCGGCTATGCGAGCCCGGCTAGCCTTGAAAAGGTCGCGGTCGCGCCGATCGACTTACGCGCCCGCCTCTGTGAACTGATCGAGGCCGAAATCGCCAACGCGAAGGCCGGCAAGCCGGCGCAGATATGGGCCAAGATGAACGCTCTGGTCGACCCAGCCATTATCGATCTGCTCTATCGGGCCTCTCGAGGGGGGGTGAGCATCGATCTCGTGGTGCGCGGGATCTGCTGCTTGCGGCCGGGCATTCCGGGCCTTTCCGACAATATCCGGGTCAAGAGTATCATCGGCCGCTTCCTCGAGCACGGACGCATCGTCTGCTTTGCCAACGGCAAGAAGCTGCCCTCGGACCGGGCTAAGGTCTTTATCAGCTCCGCTGACTGGATGCCGCGCAATTTCGACGGGCGGGTCGAGGCGCTCGTACCGATCGAGAACCAGACCGTGCACCGCCAGGTGCTCGACGAGATCATGGTAGCAAACCTGCGCGACACCTTGCAGAGCTGGAGCCTGTCACCAGATGGGAGCTACGGGCGCGTGCCCGTCGATGAGGAAGCCTTCTCGGCCCATACTTACTTCATGACCAATCCAAGCCTGTCGGGGCGAGGGACGGCGCTCAAGCGAGGACACCCAAGGCTCGTCGTTCGCTGAGCTGATTTCCGACCAAGTGTAATGGAAACCATCGGCCGTATTGCCGTAATCGATTTGGGTTCGAACTCGTTGCGCCTTGTCGTTTTCGAGCGGCTGGGCGGGGCCTTGTTCCCCCTTCTAAACGAGAAAGTCATGTGCGGTCTCGGTCGGGGGATCGCCTCGACCGGTCGGCTGAACGCCGAGGGCGTGACGCTCGCCCTGATCAACCTGCGCCGCTTCGTCGTGCTCGCCCGCGCGCTCGGCGCAGAACATCTCGCGGTGCTGGCGACAGCGGCGGTCCGCGATGCCAGCGATGGCCCCTCCTTTGCCGCCGAGGTCGAGCGCCAGTGTTGCGTGCCCGTCAAGACCATCGACGGTGCCGAAGAGGCACGATTGTCGGCTGCCGGGGTACTTTCCGGAATTCCCGACGCGGATGGCCTCGTCGGCGACCTTGGCGGGGGCAGCGTCGAATTGGTTCGGATAGGGGCAGGAATCGGGTCCCGTATCGGTGAGATTGGGCAGATCGGACGGGGAATTACCTTGCCGCTGGGGCCGTTGCGTCTGGCCGAGCTCGGTGACAGCGTCAAAGCCATTTCCGAAGCGGCGGAGCGTGCCCTCGCGGCGGCAGTCGTGTTACGCGCGACACCGGGCAAAAACTTGTATCTTGTCGGCGGAGCGGCTCGCGCCATAGCTCGGTTGCACATGGAGCACACCCACTATCCGCTTCACATCGTTCACCAATACACGATTGGCCGCCGCGAGGCCGAAGCCTTCTTCGATATTATCGGACGTCAGTCACGCAAGTCGCTCGAACGCATCACCTCGATCGCGCGCAAGCGCCTCGAATTGGTACCTCCCGCTGCATTGGTTCTGCGCAGGTTGATCGCCATGGCGCGACCGCAACGGGTCATTTTTTCTGCGTTCGGGTTGCGCGAGGGTTATGCGTATGGCCTTATTCCGACGTGGGAAAGGGTACCGGATCCGCTGGTCGAGGCTTGCGCGGCGATCTCCCGAAGCCAAAGTCGTTTCCGCCTCGAGGGCGACCGATTGCAGGCATGGACGGCGCCTCTGTTCCCACGCTTGTCGGAGGGGGCACGCCGACTTCATCGCGCCGCTTGCTGGCTCAGCGACATTGCTTGGAGCGAGCACCCCGACTACCGCGCCGAGCTCGCCTTTGCCCGCAGCCTGAGGATGCCGTTTGCCGCCATTAGCCATGCCGACCGCGTGTTCGTTGCGACGGTGCTGCATACTCGCTACGGCGGCGCCCCGGACGACCCGGTCAAGGATCCGACCCGCCCGCTGCTCGACGAGCAAGCCGTTGGGGAGGTGCGTACCCTCGGTCTCGCGCTCCGCCTCGCCTACACTCTGTGTGGCGGGACAATCGACCTCCTATCCGAGCTGTGGCTCGGTCGCGAAGGGGACAGCCTCGTCCTCGAGATCCCCTCGACGGGCAGCCTCTTCGTCGGTGAAGCGGTACAAAGGCGCCTCGATGTCCTCGCTCGATCGCTCGGTGTGACCCCTGTGGTGAGGCGGCGCGAGGCAAGGCGGCTGGCCCGCGGCTAGCATTCCCCTCAACCTGCTCCCTCGAGGGCTAGCTCGGGGTCGCAGCAGTGAGCAAGGTCCGCAGTGACGCTTCGTCGAAGGTTTTACGAAATCGCCATATTGAAGCGGAACAATAATTGCGATTTTGGCATAAAAAGTTGGCAATGTGACAGTTTTGCCACGTTAGAACGCTTCCGGGTGGATTGATGTCTTCGGTCGTTCGAAAAAGCTCGAACCGAGATCGGGCGTAGCGCGATGTACAAGCCTAATCTCTGACTATTTTTCGGCGGTGGATCCTTTAGCGGCAGCCATGATGGTGAGGAAGCGTTAGCGGCGGAACGCGCGAGACGACGATGGAACGGATTCGGTCGGTTTCTGATATAGTGTTACTAACGTTTATGATAGACACATCCTCATTTATATGTTATTGGAATTTGCTGACCTGCCAATACGAAGAAACCGATTGATTAGGATTCGTAGCATGCGGCTATGATGGCGGGCACCTCCGATACGGCTAAAACCTGCCACCGCACCCGGAGTGTGCCTCAACCACTGCGGGAAGTTTTGCTGCAGATTTGCTGCAGATGCAGCAACCGGCAAACAATCGACGCAATTCTTGATTGTACGCGGCGGCCTCAGAGGCGGGAGTAAGCCCGACATTGACGGTTCGGAGAGGTAGAATATGCATACTGCAATCGGAACAACACGGGCTGGGCGCGCTACAACGGTTCGCCACGGACGAGCCGAGGCAAGTCGCCGACGATCCCCATCGCGTCTCGCATCAGCACGCGCTTGAGCGGCGGCAAGCGGTGAACTATAGCGAAGCCGAGGTCGCGGACGAGCCGCATCGGTGCAATCGAGTTCGAGAACAGTCGGTTGAGGCCGTCGGTTATGGCGGTGAGCAACAGCGTGTCGAAATGGCGCCATCGCTGGTAGCGGTCAAGGAGCGCGTCGTCGCCGATGTCAAGGCCAAGCCGGCGTGTGTCGATCACCAACTCGGCCAGCGCAGCAACATCGCGGATGCCTAGATTGAGGCCTTGACCCGCTATCGGATGGATCACGTGCGCCGCCTCGCCCACGAGCGCCAGCCGGCGGGCGATGTAGCGCTCCGCCAGCATCAACCCGAGCGGGTAGGTCCAGCGCTTCCCGATCAGCTCGACCGTGCCGAGAAAGTCGCCGAAGCGGGCGGCGAGCTCCGCCGCGAACGCCGCATCGCGAAGCCCAACCAGCCGCGTGGCAAGTTGGCCTCCTTCCGTCCACACGATCGACGAACGGTTGCCGTTCATCGGCAGAATCGCGAATGGCCCCGCTGGCAGGAAGTGCTCAACCGCGACGCCCCCATGCGAGCGCTCGTGACGCACGGTCGTCACGATACCGATCTGTCCGTAGCGCCACTCTATGGCGCCGATGCCCGCTCCTCGACGCAAGGGCGAGTTCTGGCCGTCGGCTGCGACGACGAGCCGAGACTTGATTCGCCGCCCGTCGGCGAGCGACGTGACTGCGCCAAAGGTCGAAGTCTCGACCGAACCGACAGTAACTCGGGTGAGAAACGACAGGTTCGGAAGGGATCGAGCACGCTCGATCAATGCACGGCGGAGCACCAGGTTGTCCACGACGTAGCCGAGCGGCGCGCCGGTCTCGAGCTGGCGATGGTCGTAGTGCAGAAACAGAAGCGATTCATCGTCGGCGACCCGGATCTCCAAGATCGGCTCAGCGTACGGGCTGATCTCCGGCCAGAGACCGAGCGCGGCCAAGACCTGGCGCGATCCGTAGGCAAGCGCCGAACAGCGGCCGTCGAAACCTTTGTCGAGTGCTGTGGCGGGATCGGTCGGATCGACGATCGCGACCTCAAGCCCGGCGCCGGCGCAAGCGGTGGCGAGCAACAGCCCGATCAGGCCCCCGCCAGAGATCAACACCTCGACATCTTTGTTCACCGCAAAACGATGGAGCGCAACCGGCCAGCTGTCCAGATCCTGATCGGGTCAGGTACTTTCGTGAGAGTTACTAATCACATAATCTCGTTGCCGTTTGTGCCATTGAGGGATGGACGGACCTCGGAAAAGGCCGGCACTGAAGGGGGGCTGCATGGCTCGATCGATAGGATATTGGGTGCGCGGGACTGCCCGACGCATGCCTGGATGGGCAGATTCACTGGCGACGCTGAAGCGCCGTTTGCTTGAGTCGTTGGGCTTCACGCTATTGCTCGCATGCTTCGCGCTGGTCCTGGCATTGCTGACCTACGATCCGCGGGACCCCTCGCTGGATACGGCCGTAGACGCGGTACCAAACAACTTTCTCGGCTATAGTGGGGCTGTTCTTGCGGATCTCCTTCGGCAAGGCCTTGGCCTTGCTGCTTTTTTGATCCCGGTCGTGTTGCTTGGCTGGGGCTTTCGTCTTCTGCTAAATCGTCCGCTCATATCGCTCTGGCTCAAAGTGGCGCTGCTTCCGGTGGTTCTCGTGTTAGGAGCATTCGCGCTCTCGGTTCTTGATCTTGGGAATCTCCCTCAGGAGCCGAAGTTCGGCGGCGCCGTCGGATGGGGTTTGCAGGGGCTGCTGATGCGCGCCTCCCCAAGCATTGCGGCGTTGCCTATCTCGGTGACGGCGGCGGGTGTCATCGGCCCGCTTCTACTCTTGATCATGGGCCTGTCCTGGCGGGACTGGCGGGACATTGGTGAAGGAGCGGGGCGCAATATGTATCGAATCGGCACGTTCTCCGGTCGCCGCTCGATGGTAGCAGCGGGAGTCGCCGAGCGGCTGGTCGGCTATTGGCGGGGTGGCCGTCGCGCCGATCCAACCGCGAGCGCCTCCGGCCTATCCGGGCCAGATCACCTGACCATTGTGGCCACTTTGTCGGACCGGCGCGAGGCGTGTCTTAACCGCAACGCATCTGGTACCGCGGACGCGGCGCGCGACCGCGGCCTCATCCGCTTTATTGCGCCCCGGGCAAAGCCGCTTGCACCCGGAAAGCGTGCCGATCAGGAGCGCCAGCCAACGCTCGACCTCGAGCCGAACGAACAACCCTTGCTGCCCTCTCTCGAACTCTTGGCAAGACCGCAGGTAATCAAGACCGAGCAGGTCGATGAGGAAGCGCTAGGAAAAAACGCTCGCCTGCTCGAGACGGTGCTTGAGGATTTCGGCGTCCGGGGTCAGATCGTACAAATTCGTCCTGGCCCGGTTGTAACGCTTTACGAGCTTGAGCCGGCGCCAGGGATTAAGGCTTCGCGGATTATTGGGCTCGCGGACGACATCGCACGCTCGATGAGCGCGATCTCGGTGCGCGTCGCTGTTGTGCCCGGACGCAACGTGATCGGCATCGAGCTGCCAAACCGCAGAGCGGAAACGGTCTTTCTGTGCGAACTTCTCGGCTCCCCTGTCTATGACCAGCATCCCGGACGTCTCGCTCTAATCCTAGGGAAGGACATTTCCGGCGAGCCGGTCCTCGCCGACTTGGCAAAGATGCCGCATCTGTTAATCGCGGGGACGACAGGGTCGGGCAAGTCGGTCGGCATCAACACGATGATCTTGTCCATCCTGTACCGGATGCCGCCCGATCGTTGTAAATTCATCATGGTCGATCCGAAGATGCTGGAACTTTCAGTCTATGACGGAATTCCACATCTCCTTGCCCCAGTGGTCACCGATCCGCGCAAAGCCGTTATGGCGCTCAAATGGACGGTGCGCGAAATGGAAAACCGTTATCGCAAGATGTCGAAGCTTGGCGTGCGCAACATTGACGGGTTTAATGGCCGGCTCGCCGAAGCGCAACGCAAGGGCGAGAGCCTTATCAGTAAGGTGCAAACGGGCTTCGATCCGGAAACTGGTCGGCCGATCTTTGAGTCACAGCCATTCGACACGAGCGAGCTGCCCCTGATCGTCGTCGTCGTCGACGAGATGGCGGATCTGATGCTGGTCGCTGGCAAGGAGATCGAAGCGGCGATCCAACGGCTGGCGCAAATGGCGCGCGCCGCCGGCATCCACATTATCATGGCCACTCAGCGCCCGTCGGTTGACGTTATCACAGGCACTATCAAAGCGAATTTCCCTACCAGAATAAGCTTTCAGGTAACGTCGAAGATCGACAGCCGTACCATCCTCGGCGAAGGTGGTGCAGAGCAGCTCCTAGGCCGCGGCGACATGCTCTACATGGCGGGGGGTGGCCGCATCACGCGTGTCCACGGCCCCTTTGTCTCGGACGAGGAGGTCGAGCGCGTCGTGTCATTCCTCAAGACGCGTGGAGAACCCGATTACATCGACGAAATCACCGAGGACAATGGTGGCCCATTTGACCTCCAGGGGGACGGAGGCGACGGTGCTGCTGGCGATGCGCTCTATGGACAAGCTGTTGCTGTGGTATGCCGCGAGCGCAAAGCGTCAACCAGCTTCGTGCAGCGCCATCTGCAGATCGGATACAATCGCGCGGCCCGCATCATCGAGCGGATGGAAGCAGAGGGCATTATCAGCGCCGCCAATCATGTCGGCAAACGCGAGGTCTTGGCGCGCGAAGGCCATTGATCGTATGCGGCGGCGGTCGCTGGGTGCACTTACTCGGAACGTCGTGCGACGCCCACGAAACGGAACAGGTGGAGATCTTGGTTGATCCTTTTGTCGGTGGCAGGGTTCCAACTCTCGTCGAACGGTGTTGTATTAGCCGTCGTGTCGCGTTTGCATCCCTCTTGCCAGCGTTGACAATGTTGCAGGCCGTCCTCTCAAGCGCGGCCGCTTCGCCACAGCCGGCCCCGCTGGCCCCGATGGACATGGACGACTTGCGCCGTATCACCGCGTATCTGAATAGCATACATACTATGACCGCCCGGTTCCGACAGTCCTCCTCGAGCGGCGGCACCGCTAGCGGAGGCTTGTGGATGGCCCGGCCCGGCCGCATGCGGTTCGAATACGACCCACCTTCGCCGATTCTGCTAATCGCCGACCGGTTCTATGTCTATTATGTGGACAAACAACTGGCCGAGATGTCGAAAGTCGGGTTGAAGTCGACACCAGCATGGTTTTTGCTGCGTGACCCTATTACCTTTGACGATCTCGTCATCATACGTTTCCAGCGCGGTGGGGATGCATTGGCCATTACTGTCGTGGACCCGACAGCACCGGACAACGGCAGCCTAACCATGGTGTTCAACAGTCAGCCGGTGGCGCTACGTCAGTGGATGATCCTGGATGAACAGCGTAAGACCACGACGGTCTCGATCTTTGACGCACAGCTTGGGCTCGCGCTAGACCCGGAGTTGTTTGTATACCACGATCCGTTTGCCGCTGGCCGTCGCCAGTACCAACCCTGAGTTCAAATCTGAATGCCAGTTTACCATATGCCGCTGGTCGGCATCCCCACCTGTCTCCGCGTGATCAACGAGCGGGCTTTCCACGGCGTTAACGAGAAGTATCTGAGCGCGGTGATCGATGCCGCAGGATGTTTTCCAGCATTGATCCCGGCGATCGGATCGAAGGTCGACGTTTGCATGCTGTTAGACCGACTCGACGGACTGCTACTGACTGGCAGTCCGACAAATGTCCATCCCAGCAATTACGGCGCCGAGCCGAGCGGCCCCGAGATCCTACACGATCGGGAGCGGGACGCGACGACGCTACCGCTCATTCGCGAAGCGATCCGACGCGACCTACCGATCTTGGCAATTTGTCGTGGCATCAGGAGGTGAATGTAGCGCTTGGCGGCACGCTGCATCAACGGGTACACGATGTTCCCGGCCGGCTCAATCATCGCTCGCGCAAGAATTCCCCAGATGGGCCGTATGGTCCGGCCCATAGCGTGACATTCACCGCGGGCGGGCTTCTGGCTTCTCTTGCCGGCGCCGCCGATGTGATGGTCAATTCGTTACATTCCAAGGGCATCGATCGTCCTGCCCCTAGACTTCGTGTCGAGGCGGTGGCCCCCGATGGACAGATCGAAGCGGTCAGCCTGCCGGAGGCGCGCTTCGTCGTTGGCGTGCAATGGCACCCCGAGCATAATGCCCTGCGGAACCCGTTCTCGAGCGCCCTGTTTTCGGCCTTTGCGAAGGCCTGTGGCGCAGCCATCGGGCGATCCTGTCCATTTTCAACGCGGCACGAGGGAATCAAAGTTGGTTCCGAAGCGTAGCATGCATTTTTGCTGTTGCGGGCATGCAGAAATTGCCGCTTTGTTTTTCATCACGCCGCCCCCAACTCCCTAATCCAGAAGCGGAGAGAGCAGCAAGCTCTCCTCAGAACGGGCCTGTCTCCCCTGTGGGCCCAGTTTCCCCCAAACGCTTCTGACATGCAGGCGCCCGGTCTTCCCCCCCGACCGGGCGCCGATGATTCGAGAAGTCGGCTCTCGTGGCACCCGTTGCCTTAGGAGCTGTCTCATGCTTCATTTACGTTTCGAACACTGGTCGAGCGAGTCGGATTAGCGGTGATGTTGCGCCTCCTCACCTGGAACATCAACTCGGTTCGGCTACGGATCGCCAATATTCGCCGGCTGGTGATGGAATGGGCGCCGGAAGTTCTGTGTCTGCAGGAGACCAAGACGCCGGACAATCTCTTCCCTCGCGAAGTATTCGACATGCTTGGGTACCGCCAGATGCTGGTGCACGGGATGAAAGGCTACAACGGCGTAGCCATTCTGTCGCGGATCCCGTTCCAATCGCCTCAGATCCGAGCCTGGTGCGCTCGTACCGATTGCCGCCATGCCACGGTCGAGCTGGCTGGTGGCGTTGAACTTCATAACATCTACGTGCCGGCAGGCGGCGACGTGCCGGACCCGGAACGCAATCCGAAATTCGCTCATAAGCTAAGGTTCCTCGACGAGGTGACCGCGTGGTTTGCGGCGGAGCGGCGAGACGGCCGGTCGATGATTGCGATGGGCGATCTGAACATTGCCCCGCTGGAGACTGACGTTTGGTCGCACAAACAGCTCCTGACAGTCGTTAGCCACACTCCTGTCGAGGTCGAACGCCTCGGGCTTTTGCAGCGGGCGGGCGGGTTTGTCGACGCCGTCCGGCACTTCGTGCCGGGGCACGAGCGCCTTTACACGTGGTGGAGTTATCGAGCGCGGGACTGGGCGGCTTCAGACCGGGGCCGCCGGCTAGATCATATTTGGGTAACGGACGCGCTCGTCGGCCAACTCTCTGAGGCCCGCGTTTACCGGGACAGTCGCGGTTGGGACAAGGCCTCCGACCATGTCCCCGTTATGGTGACGATCGGCAATTGACGTATCGGTAGAGGTTGTAGCGGCCTGGAGCGACGCTTTCCGGCGGCGGCACAGGGATCAGCTCGTCGCGGACGATTGCTGGCTCGCTGACCAGCATCCCACCCGGGCGCAGCAGTGGCATGATCAGTGGCGCGAGTTCTACCACGAGTGCTCGGCTCGCGTCACCGTCCCCGGTCGCCGGGTCGAGGTGGGCAAGCGCTATCCGGCTCCGAAGCAGCTCGCGGGCAGTTCGTAGGGTATCGCGCATGTCTCCAAGGAGGAGGAATTCGGCAGGCGGCACGCAATTAGGATGCGCGGCAACTCGGCGCTCGCAGACGTAGATTTCACGATCCGGAAAGAGCTGGCGCAGATGGTCGTATGTCCGCCCGTTGCCGAGCCCGAGCTCGAGCACGTGCCCATCCAATTCCCGGACGAGGTGGGCCGCTAGATCCAGGCAGGCGCGCTGGGCTTCCAGCCGGCGAATAAAGCTGTCGAGCCGGCTCACGTCCGATCAGGCGGCGATGCCGGCTTGATCGCGCAATCGCTTGACTTCGGCAAGCGCCGCGCTCAGCTGATGGTTCGTCGCATCGAGCCGCTGCGCCAGCTCCCGCATGATCGAGACTGCCATGTTTGGGAATTCGCGCACCATGCGCATGAACGGCTCCTTGGAGATGCGCAAAACGATGACCCGGTCTTTGGCACGGACCGTCGCGTTGCGCGGCACGTCGCCCAATATCCCCATTTCCCCGACGGTCTCGTTGGCGCCGATAGTGGCTACGACCACCGGTCCGGCAGGGGTCTCGAGGATGACCTCGGCATGACCGTCGATGATTAGATATGCCGCGTCGGCGGTGTCGCCCTGCTGCACCAGTCGTTTGCCAGGATCGAAGCCAACCCGCTCACTCATAAAAGCCAGGAGCTTCAGCTTTGCAGGCTCGATCTCGGCGAATATCGGCACTCGCCGGAGCAGTTCGAATTCTTCCTTCAGGCTCATCTGTTTCCTCCCAGCATTCGCATTCGCACACTGCCCTTTCGGTTGGTCATTCGGCTACGATGAGCATGGACATCAGTGACTCGTTGTTGTCGAGCTCAGACGGGGCGCCCTGTTCTTGGAGCTTGCCGTTGCTGAGCACGAGGACGCGGTCGAAGTTTTGGGCCAGGCTCGCCCGATGCAGCACCCAAATGATGCCACGACCGGCGAACTCCTCCTTCAGTCCTTTGGTCACTCTCGACTGCGCCTGGCCGTCGAGCGCCGAGGTCGCCTCGTTGAGGATCAGAAGGTCGGGCCGCTTGAGCACCGCACGGGCGATCCCTGCCTTTTGCCGCTCGGCAAACGACAGGCGCGATCCGCCGGTGCCGACATTGTAATCGAGACCGACATCGATGACGATTTGGCGGAGCGATAGCGCATCGACCACCTCGGCGAGCACCGAAGGGACCCGGATCGGCGCATCGGCCTCGCCATAGGCGATCTTGCCGAACAGGATGTTGTCCTGCACCGAGGCGGCCGTATTATAGTGTTCGGCGTCGAAAAACTCGATCTGCGGCCGAGTCGCTGCCGGCAGATCGGCCCGAAATACTCGGCGCGCCTCGAGCAGACGATTCTGCATCCCCTCGTCGAGGACATCGAGCCGGTGCCGGGCCGGGATCAGCCTGAAGGGTAACGAGAGAAGTTTCGTACGATCGGCCTTGCCGAGTGCCGCGGGCCCGCCGACGCCGATACGCCCGAGGATAGCAACGAACTCAGGAAGATCGTCTGCGCTGATGAAGCTGAATTGCTCGAAGAACTCGTGATCGGGCGGCAGGTCAGCGAACAATTCGACCATCGTCTCGGCCACCTGCTTACCGGCTTCGACGAGGTCTTCGATCAGCCCGACCCTTGCGAGAACCTGCAGCACGTAGGTGTTGTCGGCGAGCGCTTCGAAATCGAAAGCCGGACCGATCGGAGTGCCGAACAGCAAATTTTCCGCCACCGAGGCGTTGGAGTTGAACCGATCGACGTCATAGGTTTCGACGAGATGCGTGATGCCGTCCTCGACGAGCCGGCGCGCGAGCGCCTTGCGCGCATCGAGAAGGCGTGCGGCGGCTTCGGGGGAGGCTTCGGGGTCGAGCCGCCAGCGCAGCCCCAATGTGTAGACGACCTCGTCGAAGTCGAGACGCGCCAAGACCTCAGTAATGCGCGCCGATAAACTCTCTTTGTCGCCCACCCCGGCGCTTTCGTAATCGAGCCAATCGGCGTGAATATCGAAGTCGATGTTGCCGGACCGACGCGCTTCGTAGATCTGGGTTGAACGGCGTTTGGCGGTCGCCGGATCGTAATCTGCCGGTCGGATCGGGCGGTGGTGCAGGCCCAGCAACAGATTGTCGCGCAAGGTTCCGGCAAACAGATAGGGAGCCGCCCCGGCATAGCCGATCCGGCGACCGGTCACGGCGGTCGGCAGAGCTGTAAGGTCCATGCCGCCGATCAGTATTCGGCCGCTTGTCGGCCGGATCAGGCGCGCGAGCACCAGAGCAAGCTCGTTTTTGCCGCTGCCGCCTTGGCCGACGACGGCAACATGCGCGTCCAGCGGGACGCTGAAGGTGATGCCGTCGAGTACGCGGCTGCCGCCGTCCTCGGCGAGCGACAAATTGGCGACGACGAGTTCGCCGGTCAGCGGCGTCACCGCACCCGGCTCCTCAAGCTGGAGCCGAGCATCCATCATGCCTGCTGGCTGGAATTGCTCGACGATCTGCTCGTACGTGATCTTGGAAGTCTGAAAGATCTGATAAAAGCTGAGCAGTTCATTCCATGGCGATGCTAGCTCCCTTTGGGCGAGGAGCACCGCCGCAAGCTGGCCGACAGAAAGCTGATTCTTAAGCACCAGGTAACCCCCAATCGAAAAGAAAAAGAAGGGTGTTAGTTGTCCCAGAAAGTTGTTTAGGAACTTGACAAAGAATTTGCGTTGATAGCTCTCGAAGCGGATGTCGTAAATCGTGCCCAGCAGATGGGCAAAACCGGTCAGTTGAAGGCGGGCGTTGTCATTGGCAAGGATATCGGCAATGCCGGTCGCCGATTCCTGAACGCGGTCGGCTACCTGGCGGATCGTGCGCACCCGGCGCCTGGCGAGTTGGTTCACCTTGAACTGCAATTTCGGGATCACGTAGCCCTGCACGGGGTATAGCGCGACCGCCGCCAGGCCGAGAATTGGATCCTGCATGAACATGAAGAAAATATTCGTCAGCAACTGGCCCCCCTGGAACAGCGGGGTAACAAAGGAGTCGCCGATGAACCCGCCCAGTTGCTCGCACTCAACCGTGATCATCGGAATGATCTGGGCCGACGAGTTTTTATGAAAATACGATAGCGGGAACAGCAACATACGCTGATATAGCTGATAACGGAACCGACGCAGCATCCGTTCTCCGAGCCGTCCCTTTAAAATATTGACGTAGTATTTGAATCCGCCATTTATAAATACGAGACCCAAAAACGCGGCGCAGAGGACCATCAAATAGCTGATCTGATCGAGCTCGAACCCCAGAATATACTGTGGAAAATGTTTGCCGCTTTTGATCGCGCCGTCGGTAATCGTTCTCGGCAGCAGGAGCGAATAGTAAAGAAAGGGGAAAGAGACAAGCGTCAGCACGAGAAGGAAAATCTGCGCCCCTAAGCTGTGCCGAAGAATGAAGCGATAGAGTGTCGGCTCGAGCGCGCTCGGATCTCCGGCCTCTTTTTCCGGCCACTTTTTTGTGGGCGCTGAAGCAGCCTTTTTCGACCGTCTTGGCAGAAATCCGAACCAATCCCTCGCCGGTCGGAGAGCATCCTCGGCCGTGGCGACCAGCGCTGCCATCCCCTTCATGACCTGGGCCTTCATGAAAAGATCATTTCGCCGCGAGATCGGGTATGCAATAGTCTCCTCGCCGGTTCGACGAGAGGGTCCGCGTGGCCGTTCGCCGTCACCATAAGCGAGTGCTCATCTACAGCCATGACAGCTTCGGGCTGGGGCACCTGCGCCGATGCCGAGCCATCGCCCACTCGCTAGTCGAATCCGATCCCGCGGTTTCGGTGCTTATCCTATCCGGGTCGCCTATCATCGGCAGTTTCGACTTTCGTTCCCGCGTCGATTTTGTGCGGGTGCCCGGCGTCATCAAGCTGCGTAACGGCGAATATGTTTCGCTCAATCTCCATATAGATATCGAAGAGACACTGGCAATGCGCTCTTCGATAATTCGACATACTGCGGATATCTTCGACCCCGACCTATTAATCGTGGATAAAGAGCCGTTGGGATTGCGCGGTGAGGTACGTGACACGCTCGATCTCTTGCGGCGCCGCGGGACAGCCTTGATCCTCGGGCTACGCGATGTAATGGATGACCCCGAGGCGTTAGAGAGCGAGTGGGAACGCAAGCAAGCGGTCCCAGCTCTGGCCGAATACTATGACGAGGTTTGGGTGTACGGCTTGCCGCAGATCTGCGATCCGCTCGACGGACTCTCAGTGCCGAGAAGTGTGCGCCAGCGCATGACCTATACCGGCTATCTTCGGCGCAACGCAGCCGAGCCCCAGGTCACGCCGGAAATTCTGGACATTCTTAAGAGCGAGTTCGTACTGGTCACGCCCGGCGGCGGAGGCGACGGCGAAGCCTTGATCGATCTGGTGTTGTCGGCTTATGAGTATGATCGCGCCCTGCCGCTCCCTGCCTTGCTCGTCTTCGGTCCGTTCATGCTTCCCGAGCAACGCGCGGAGTTCGCAAACCGAGCTTCACAGCTACCGAACGTTCGCGCCATCACTTTCAACGCGCGGCTCGAATCCCTGATGGCGCGCGCCGCCGGTGTCGTCGCCATGGGCGGCTACAACACCTTTTGCGAAATTCTCTCTTTTGACAAGCGAGCGCTGATCGTGCCGCGAACAGCGCCCCGTCTGGAGCAGTACATCAGGAGCCGACGTGCCGCCGAACTTGGACTTTTGACCATGCTGTCCGAGCAAGAGGGCCGCGACCCGAGCGTGATGGCTGCCGCCCTCCGCCATTTGACCGAACAGGCCCCACCCTCGACCGTTGTGATTCCCGGCTTGCTCGACGGTATGCCGAGCGTCAACCGACGCACGCGAAAGTGGCTCGATGAGGGACGCGCCGGCTGCTTCGCGGCGCGTGAGCGTCTCGAAGCGTGAGGCGTGGCGCGGTCGTCACCACAAGTCGTTGGTCGTATTGCCTTTGTTCTGAAAGGCTATCCGCGGCTATCCGAGACTTTCATTGCTCAGGAGATCCTCGCCCTCGAACAACGCGGGCTCGATATCCTGATCGTCTCTTTGCGCCATCCGACGGATCGCGCAACCCATCCGGTCCACCAGCTGATCCGTTCCGCGCTGCTGTACCTTCCGGAATATCTGTATCAAGAGCCACATCGTGTCTGGCGAGGATGGTTGCGTTCGCGCCGACACTCGGGATATCACACGGCGCTGCGGGCTTGGTTAGCCGATCTGCGACGCGACCCGACTCCGAACCGCATCCGCCGCTTTGGCCAAGCTATCGTATTGGCGGCGGAGCTCCCGGCGAATGTTAACCACCTCCACGCACATTTCCTCCATACGCCCGCTTCGGTTGCCCGCTATGCCGCGTTGATCACGGGTCTCAGCTGGACAGTTTCGGCGCACGCCAAAGATATCTGGACGGTTCCGGTATGGGAGAAGCACACAAAACTCGCCGAGGCCCGGTGGGTAGTGACCTGTACAGAAGCTGGGCGGAGCCACCTCGCGAGCCTCGCACCTCGCCATAACACGGTCGCGCTCTGTTATCACGGGCTCGACCTCGAGCGATTTCCGGCAGCACCGCCGCGATCGATTGGGGGCGACGGTAGCGATCCTGAACATCCAGTCGTCCTCCTCTCGGTCGGGAGGCTGGTTGCCAAAAAGGGCTACGAGGACTTACTTGCTGCGCTCGCGCTCCTGCCCCCGGGTCTGGAATGGCGCTTCGTTCATATCGGCGGAGGCACACTGAGGATCGCGTTGATACACCGGGCCGGGCGCCTCGGTCTGTCGCACAAGATCGAATGGCGCGGGGCCTTACCCCAGCCCGACGTGCTCGCTGGTTACCGCCAGGCGGATCTGTTCGTGCTCGCCTCGAAAGTAGCGAAGGACGGCGATCGTGATGGCCTGCCCAACGTCCTTATCGAGGCGCAGAGCCAGCGGCTCGCCTGTATTGCAACCAATGTGTCGGGGATTCCCGAGTTGATCGAGCAAGAAGTGACGGGGTTACTCGTGCCTCCCGATGACCCTGTTGGGCTTGCTCAAGCGATAAGCGCCCTAATCCGTGATCCCGCAAGGCGTGCTGCGCTAGGCACCGCTGGGGAACGCCGTGTGCGCAGCAACTTCGCTATGAAATCTGGGATCGACGTGCTCGCGGGGCGTTTTGGACTGCTTCCACCTTATCGGCAAGGGATCAGCTTACGCGGTACTTCCGGGCCATCATATGACACCTATCGCCACGGCGAGGACGCGGTTCTGCAAGCTGCCGAAGTTCCATTCCTCGGGGTTCGGCCAGAGACATAGCCTCGCGAAGCGCCATGCGCGTCGCCTTCTACGCACCGCTGAAACCGCCCGATCACCCCGTCCCGTCGGGAGATCGCCGGATGGCGCAGCTTTTCCTTGCAGCTCTCCGTCTTGCCGGGCACGAGCCCATCCTCGCCTCACGGTTTCGCAGCTATGAGGGGTCCGGCGATCCCCTCCGTCAGACGCGGCTTGCCGCGCTCGGTCAGCGGGTCGCCGAGCGCCGTCTGCGCCTTTGGCGAGAAATTCCGGAATTTATGCCGGAACTGTGGTTCTCCTACCACGTCTATCACAAAGCGCCGGACTGGTTGGGTCCCCCCATCGTGGGCGCGCT
>Ga0187846_10000477_pt1 | contig 23441 bp, 25 predicted proteins | sample TC_taG_FD_161473 | JGI IMG/M metagenome (GOLD analysis project Ga0187846, IMG submission 161473) | Biofilm microbial communities from the roof of an iron ore cave, State of Minas Gerais, Brazil - TC_06 Biofilm (v2) | ecosystem: Environmental > Terrestrial > Deep subsurface > Cave > Wall biofilm... | reverse complement strand
CGGCGGCATGGGTGGTGGTGCGACGACCGGCGGCATGGGTGGCGGTGCGACGACCGGCGGCATGGGTGGTGGTGCCGCGACCGGCGGCATGGGTGGCGGTGCGACGACCGGCGGCATGGGTGGTGGTGCAACAAGCGGGATGATGGGGGGCAGCGTGTCCGGCGACTGGCCCGGGAATAGCGCCCAGCCCTCCTACTACACCTACCAGTGCGCCACCCCGGCGGAAGCATGCTCCTTTGTCGCGCCAGCCTCGCTTCGCTCGAGCTCGCTTCGCCCTGGTGCACGTTGCTCCTGTTCGGGCGGGCTGAGCCAGGGTCAGATCAAGTAGACTACAGAGGCACTGGCAACTGCTAATCCAAGCCCGGAACCGTCCCCTTTGGCAGCCCCTCGCAATAGCGCGCGATTTCGCCCGGTGTCGTGATCCACAGCGCGTCGCGATGCTGCATGATGTGGCGGAGGGCATCGCGGAAGGCTCGGAGCCGATGCGGCTGGCCGATGATGAAGGGATGCACTGCAACAGCGAAGACCAGAGGGTATTTGCGCGACTGCTCGAGCATTTCGTCGAATTGATCGATGATCATCTCGGCAAACTGGCGACCGGTGTGTCGGCGGTTGACGAGTGCCGGCAGGTCGTTGAGCTCTGTTGGATAGGGCACCGACAGGATCGGCCCGGCGCGCGTGCGCAGCCAGATCGGCTGATCGTCGATCGGCCAATCCATCACGTAGCGGTACCCGGCCTCCTTCAGGAGGTCGGGTGTCACTCGGCTTTCCGCGAGACCGGGCCCAAGCCAGCCTTCCGGCCGGCGGCCGGAGAGCCGCGTGACGACTTCGGTGCACTCGGCGATCAGCCGTGCCTCGTCCTCCTCCCACAGCGCGTCCTGATGCTCGGCATTGGTCCGGCCGTGCCCGACAAATTCGTCGCCCCGCCCCTTGAGCCGTTCGACGATGTCCGGACAGGCTTCGAGAACTGCCGAATTGACATTGTGGGCTCCCGGCAGGCCAAACTCGTCGAGGAGGTCGAGGTAGTACCAGAGGCCCACGCGATTGCCGTAATCACGCCACGCATAGTTGCGATGGGTTTGGGGAGCCGGTATCCCCGACGGATCGACCCCGAGCCCAGCAGCAAAGGCGAAATATTCGATGTTGCTGCAGAGACTGACAGCGAGTCGAGCGCCCTCGGGCCATTCGTATTGCCGCCGCTTGTGGATCGGCACGTAGTCGTAACGGGCGTGGGCGGGAAGCTTCATGGGCTCACCGCCCTTTGAACATCGGCTTACGCTTCTCCATGAAGGCAGTGCGGCCTTCGATGTAGTCCTCGCTGGCAAAGCATTCGTCGACGACGCGCTTGCACAGCGCCATGTCGCGCTCGCCAGCGTCCCTCATTGCCTCGCGCACGATGACCTTGACCGAGCGCACGGTCAGCGGCGCATTTGAGGCGATCATCTCGCAATAATCTTTGACATAGCTTTCGAGCTGATCAGCCGGCACGACCTGATTGATCAGCCCCATGCGCAATGCCTCCTCGGCGCTGAACTGGCGGGCCGTGTAAAAGATCTCGCGGGCACAGGCCGGTCCGACGAGATCGATCAGTTTCTTGATGCCGTCATAGGCGTAGCCGAGTCCCAGCTTCGCTGCCGGTATCCCAAAGCGCGAGCCCTCGGCGGCGATCCGCAGGTCGCATGCCAGCGCCGTGCCGACGCCGCCGCCGATGCAATAGCCGGAGATCATTGCGATCGTCGGCTTCGGAGTATTCTGGATGCGCCGGCGGGCACCCTCCGAGATCTTGCCGTAAGCAGCGACCGCTTCCTCCGAGGCGCGTTTTTCTTTGAATTCGGAGATGTCTGCACCGGACACAAAAGCCCTGCCGCCAGCGCCGCTGACGATGATCACCCGGACTGCATCGTCCTGCTCGAAATCGTCCATGATCTGGGTCACGGCTTCCCACATTTCGAGCGACACGGCATTGTGGCGCGCCGGATTGTTGAAGATCAGGCGGCCGATCGGCCCGTCCTTCTCGGCGATCATCTTGCTGGTCGCCAGCGGCTGGTCGAGCATGTTTCTCGCTCCTTGCCTGGTATAGGAAGCCGGTCTCAGACGACCGCGCGGGCGCGCAGATCGGCCACTGCGGCGTCGCTGTAGCCGAGCTCGCGCAACACCTCACTGGTATGCTGGCCGAGGTCGGGGGTAGGACGCAGTTTTTCGGGCTCGGGAGTGCGCGTCATGTTGATCGCCTGGCCGACGGCCTTCAACGGGCCGAGCTTTGGATGGTCGATCGGCCGCGCCATTTCGAGATGCTGGACCTGCGGATCAGCGAAAGTCTGGTCGATGGTATAGATCGGCCCGCACGGCACACCGACCTCGTTCATCAGCTCGACCCAATAGACAGCGGGCCGCCTCTTGGTGATCTCGGCAATGCGCTCGTTGAGCGCCTTCCGGTTTTTCGAACGCGCCGGGCCGTTTGCGTAATCGGGATCGTCGAGCAGTGCCATCGCGTCGGCCGCCTCGCAAAAGCGGCGGAACATGTGGTCGCCCGAGGCAGCGATGTTGATCTGCCCGTCCGAGGTCGGGAACACGCCCGTGGGGATGCCGGTCGGGTGGTCGTTGCCCGCCTGCTTGGCGACTTCGCCCGCCATCAGCCAGCGCGAGCCCTGGAAGTCGAGCATGAAGATCTGCGCCTCGAGCAATGAGGTGTGAACCCATTGCCCCTCCCCGCTCACCTCACGCTCGATCAGCGCCATTAGGATTCCCTGAGCGAGCAACAGCCCGGCGCAGAGATCGTCGATCGGGATACCGACCCGGACCGGCCCCTGGCTCGGCAGGCCAGTGATGGACATCAGGCCGCCCATGCCCTGCGCGATCTGGTCGACCCCGGGGCGCTTGGCGTAGGGCCCGCTCTGGCCAAAGCCGGAGATGCTGCCGTAGACGATGCGCGGATTGACCTTTTTGACCGACTCGTAATCGATACCGAGCCGGTATTTTACCTCCGAGCGGAAATTCTCGACGACGACGTCGGCTTTCTCCGCCAGCTTGAAGAAGATCGCCTTACCCTCCTCGCTCTTGAGGTTGAGCGTCAGGCCGCGTTTGTTCCGGTGCAGGTTCTGGAAATCGAACCCGTCGCGCCGCGAGCCGGTAACATCGCCTCTCGACTCGCCCGGCGGCTCGATCTTGATCACGTTGGCGCCCCAATCAGCGAGCTGGCGCACTGCGGTCGGCCCGGCGCGGGCATGACACAGATCGAGGACGGTAAAGCGGGCAAGAGGCAGCGATCCGATGCTCACGATGGGGTTCCTTGTTTGGATTATCTTGGTGCGGCTGCAACTTTCGTCTTTCCTACGCCGCCGCGTCAAGAACGCCGGCCAAGATCTCCGGGGGCGAGCGCCTTGCTGTCCCTCCCCTCACGCGTCTTATCTAGCTAGAAACCCTATCTAGAAGGTAGGTGTTCGACCGTGGTGCTGAGCATCAAAACCGCCGAGGCGGATCGGCTTGCCCGCGCACTGGCAAAATTAACTGCCGAAACGCTGACGGAGGCGATAACGGCGCTCGCTTTGCAGTGAGGGTGAGGCTACGGACGCTCCACGTCGATCGCGCGGCGAAAGCGTGTCTTAAGCAAAGCGCCGTCGCGCGGCGGCAATACCCGCGGCGTGTCCTCGGCGCGGATCGCGATCCGAGCAAACAAGGTGGTCCCCGCTTTGTGGACCTGGGCGGCGAAGTTGCGCAGTCCGAGCTCGTCAATAACGTCGAACGTCTCCTTGAACCCGCAGGCGCGGGCAATCGCTACCAACTCGACACCCTCGGCGGTATGGCTCGCCTGCATGCCGGTCTCGCCATAGTGGCCGTTGTCGAACACCGCGACCGCCAAATTCGGCGGGCGTTGCACCCCGATAGTCGGAAGCGCGCCGAGTCCCATCAGCATCTCGCCGTCCCCGGTGACGACGAGGACGCGGCGGTCGGGCTGGGCGATTGCCAGCCCGAGCCCGACCATCGCCGCGGCACCCATGGCACCCCAGAGATAGAAGTTCCGGTCGTCGTCGCCGACCGAGGCGGCGTCCCAAGTGGTCGAGCCGAGCCCGGTGACGAGCAGGAGGTCGCCGCGGTTTTCGAGTAGGGCGCGCATTGCTGCACGGCGGTCGAGCCGGCGGTCGTTCGCGATCATTTCGCCCACCGCTTCGTGCCGATCAGCCTTTGCGACAGTAGAACCGCAGTGGCGAGGTCGCCATTGAACGCCATGTCAAGTGCCGCGGCGACGGTCTCGGCGGCCTCCTCGGAGCGTTCAGCGCGATAGACGAGCACGTCGCACAATTCGAGCACCGCCTGGGTCTTGGACCCCATCGGCATCTGCCACGGATTGAACTCCGCCCATTCGCCGCGCATCGCCACGAGCATCGGCAACGGGAAACGGCAAGTCTTGGTCAGCGACAGCATGTTGATGCAATTGCCGACGCCGCTCGACTGCATCAGCAGAGCCGCACGCTGACCGCCGAGCCAGGCGCCGGCAGCGAGCGCCACACCTTCTTCTTCGGTCGTCAGCGACACGGCGCGAACCCCCGGATCATCGCGGCAAAGCTCGATCAGCCGAGCGTGCCCGGCATCCGGCACGTAACCGACCTGGCGGATGTCCGCCGCCTTAAGCACCGCGAAAATCTCTTCGCGCCAATCAGGCGTTTCTACCTTTCTCTGCTCGCTCAAGCTTGGCCCTCCCCTGCTGTTTCATTCGGCCGTGGGCCCAGATAGCGCGCCCGTGGGCGGATCAATATACCGCTCTCGTATTGCTCGATGGCGTGCGCAATCCAGCCGACCGCGCGGCCGACAATGAACAATCCCAGTGCGGCATTCCGCGGCAGCCCCAGCCCCAGCGCCGTCGCAGCCAAGGCAAAATCGACATTGGGATGACGCCCGACCAGGCGCAACCCGGTCTCGGCCGCCTTCTCCACCAATGCGTGGGCTTCGGGGGCGGCTTGCGCCAGTGCAGCAAGGATAGCGGTCGCGCGCGGGTCACCCTCCGGGTAAAGGGGTTGGCCGAACCCCGGGAGGCGCTCGCCGCGGGTTAGCCGACCGGCCATTACCGCCATCGGATCATCGCTTTCCAGGAGCTCGCGAAGCAAACCTTCCGCGCGCTCGGTCTCGCCGCCGTGGAAGCGTCCGGACAATGCGCTCAACGCCGCCGTGACCACGGCATAGGGCGTCGCTCCGGTTGAGGCGGCGCAGCGGGCGACAAAGGTCGATGGATTGAGCTCGTGATCGGCGATCAGCACAAGACAGCCACGGATAAGGTCGGCACCGGCCTCGCCCAGTCTCCAGGCTGCGGCGAGGCGGCGATGGATAGGATCGCGCGAAAGCTGGCCGGGGGCTACGCACGCAACGAGCTCACGCAGGACGCGCCAACCCGTGCGAGCCACCCGAGCCCGCGTCAGATCGAGCGCCGGCAGATCTTCGTCGCCGAGGGCGGCGAGGCGCATTTGGCAACGCTCGATCAGCCCCGAGGTCGCCGAGACGTTCGCCGATCGATTCGGTGCGCCCAGATCCGCAAGCCCCGACCCCGCATCATCGAGCCACAACAGCTTTACGATCTCCTCGAGGGTGGCTCGGTCGGAGAGGCGAACGGCATCCTGTCCTCGATAATAGAAGCGGCCATTTTCGATCAGGCAAATCGACGAGCCGATCACGGGCATCAGCGCTTCGGGATCGGAGCTGCGAGGCGGCCTCGCGCCGGAACGGCTGTCGAGCAGGGCTTCGACGTCCTCGCTCCGATAGCGTCGTTCACGAGTGCCGGGGACCATCACCGAGCGCAGCCGACCGCGGCTGACATAGGCGTAGAGCGTGTCGAGCTTGACGCCGAGCCGATCGGCGGTTTCGCGAGCTGTTAACAACACGGGTATAGATTGATCACAATCAAGGTTGACATCAATCTTGTACACCTATCTAGTAAGGCATCTATCGCGGAGAGTCCCATGAGCGCAACGGCAAATCTCGAGAAAATCGAAATCGGTGTCAGCGGCGCCAACCTGCGGCCTGAATTGCCGCTGCTGCGCCCGACCATCGGCGTACCAGCGATCGATGTTCGCGATCTCTACAAAAAGGCCGGGTGCTTCACCTACGATCCCGGGTTGGGAGAGACCGGGATCTGTCGTTCGACGATCACCTATGTCGACGGCGACAACGGTGTCCTGCTCTACCGTGGTTACCCGATCGACGCCCTCGTCGAGAGCTGCAGCTATCTCGAAATCTGCTGGCTGCTGCTCAATGGCGATTTGCCGACCGCGGGGCAGCTCGATCGCTTCACCTACGACATCACCCATCACACAATGGTCAACGAGCAGCTGCACGCGATTTATCGCGGGTTTCGGCGCGATGCCCATCCGATGGCCGTAATGTGCGGCGTGGTCGGAGCATTGGCGGCGTTCTACCACGACGAGCTCGACATTTTCGAGCCGCGCCATCGGATGATCGCCTCGCACCGGCTCGTCGCCAAGATGCCGACGATCGCCGCGATGGCTTACAAATATTCGCAGGGCCAGCCCTTCATCTATCCGCTCAACGATCTCGGCTACGCCGAGAACTTCCTCAACATGCTGTTCTCTGTTCCGTGCGAGCCCTACCATGTGCCAATCGCGGCGGCGCGCGCCCTCGAGACGCTGCTGATCATCCAGGCCGACCACGAGCAGAACGCCTCGACCTCGGCCATGCGCTTTGTCGGGTCGACGCGAGCCAATCCCTATGCCTGTACCGCGGCGGCGATTGCCGCTCTATGGGGGCCATTGCACGGCGGCGCCAACGAGGGCGTATTGCAGACTTTGGCGGAGATCGGCTCGGTCAAACGCATTCCCGAGATCTTGCGGCGCGCCAAGGACAAAAACGATCCGTTCCGCCTGATGGGTTTCGGGCACCGCGTCTACAAGAGCTACGACCCGCGCGCGACGGTGTTGCGCCAGCGCTGCTACCAAGTGCTCGACGCTCTGGGGCAGCACGATGATCCACTCCTCGAGCTGGCGATGGAATTGGAGCGCGTCGTCCTCGCCGACGATTATTTTATCGAGCGCAAGCTCTATCCCAATATCGATTTCTACTCGGGCATCATCTTCCGCGCCTTGGGCCTGCCGCCGGCGATGTTCACGCCGATCTTCGCCGTGGCCCGCACGGTCGGCTGGGTGGCGCAGTGGAACGAAATGATCACCGACCAGGAAACTAGGCTTTTCCGCCCGCGCCAGCTCTACACCGGACCCACCGCACGGGACGTCGTTCCGATAACCGAGCGTGCGAAGCATCAACCGCTCGTCGGCTAAACCTGCACTGAAAAATTTGGATCGAGTGTGACGCGGCTCACACTCGGTCTGATCCTCCCCTCGCACTCTGACCAGAGGGTGTGGGGGATCAAAGGCTCGGCGTAACGCCGAGGACACGGACCGCGCGGAAGCCTGTACCGGATCGGGGATCAGCCAAAACCGGATAAGCTAACCGAGCACAGGGAGGAGTTGTCATGCGCAGACGAGATTTGCTCAAAGCCGCCGGCGCGAGCGTCGCGGCTCTTGCCGCGCCGCGGATCGGGCGGGCGGAGAGGCCCAACAAGCTGGTCTTTGTTCCCACCGAAGATCTCAACGTGCTCGACCCGGTCATTGGCGGCCCCCGCTCGATGCGCAATCACGCCTATCTGGTCTTCGATACGCTCTACGGCATCGATACGAACTGGATGGCGCAGCCTCAGATGGTCGAGGGGCACCAGGTCGAGGAGGACGGACTGACCTGGACTCTGACATTGCGCGACGGGCTGCGCTTTCACGACAAGGAGCCGGTGCTGGCGCGCGACGTTGTCGTCAGCATTCGCCGTTTTGCCGCGCGCATCAGTCTTGCTGAGGCGCTGATGGCCGCGACCGAGGAGTTGTCGGCGCTCGACGACCGCACCGTGCGGTTCCATTTGAAACGGCCGTTTCCGCATCTGCCGGAAGCTTTGGCCGGTCCGGGAGGCAACGTCCCCGCGATCATGCCGGAGCGGCTTTTTCGGCAATGGCCGCGCTGCGCAGCGGCGAAATCGACTGGTGGGAGGCGCCCCTCCACGACCAAGCGGAGGGGGTCGCCCACGACGCGATATCACGGTGATTACTCAATATGCGACAGCCATGGGCATCATGCGCTTCAACAATCTGCATCCGCCCTTCGATAACGTGGGTGCGGCGCGCGCTGCTCGGCGCAGTCGATCAGGCCGAGGCAATGACAGCGGTTGCCGGCGCCGATCGCGCCTTTTGGCACGAAGGCGTCGGTCTCTTCGGTTCCGGGACTCCGCTCGCCAACGATGCCGGGATCGAAGTCTTGTGCGGGCCGCGCGATTATGCGGCGGTCCGCCAGGCACTAGCGCATGCGGGCTACAACGGCGAGAAGATTATCGTCCTTGCACCGACCGATGCCCAAGGGATTCGTGCGCTGTCGCTCGCGGGAACCGACCAGCTGCGTCGCGCCGGCATGAATCTCGATCTGCAGGAGATGGTGTTCGGCACCGAGCTTCGCAGATCGCAGAATCAGACGCCACCGGACAAGGGCGGGTGGAACGCATTCTTCATCTTGATGGACAGATCGCGTCCCAACACCAACCCTTATGGCAACCCCTGGATACGCGCGGACGGGCTCGCCGCCTTCCCTGGTTGGCCGACGAGCCCGCGCATCGAAGCTTTGCGCGCCGCCTGGCTCGACGCCGGTGACATCGACGAGCAGCGCCGCATCTGCACCGAGCTGCAACTGCAATTATGGCAGGACGTGCCGTACATCCCGATGGGCGAGTATTGGCAATCCACTGCCTATCGCAAGGATCTGCTCGACGTGCTGCCCGGCTGCTTCGCGGTGTTCTGGGGCATCCGTAGAGCGTAATGCCGCCATCGTTAACCTACTCAAAACAGGGAGGCATCGTCATGCGCAGGAGAGATCTTCTTAAAGCCGCCGGCGTGAGCGCCGCGGTGCTTGCCGCGCCGCGGATCGGGCGGGCGGAGAGGCCCAACAAACTGGTCTTTGTTCCCGCTCTAGATCTCAGCCTGCTCGACCCGGTCGTCACCCCTGCCCGGCCGACGCGCAATCACGGCTATCTCGTCTTCGATACGCTCTACGGCATCGATACGAATTGGACGGCCCAACCTCAGATGGTCGAGGGACATCAAATCGACGAGGATGGGCTGGTCTGGACCCTGACATTGCGCGACGGGTTGCGCTTTCACGACAAGGAGCCGGTGCTGGCGCGCGACGTCGTCGCCAGCATCCGCCGCTTTGCCATGCGCATCAGCTTTGCCAATGCGCTGATGGCCGCAACCGAGGAATTGTCGGCGCCTGACGACCGCACCGTGCGGTTCCGTCTGAAGCGCCCGTTTCCGCATCTGCCGGAGGCCCTGGCGGGGCCGGGAGCCAATGTCCCCGCCATCATGCCGGAGCGGCTCGCGGCGACCTCGCCGTTCAAGCCGGTTGACGAAATCGTCGGCAGCGGCCCCTACCGCTTCCTCCCCGAGGAGCACATCAGCGGCGCCCGCGCGGCCTATGAGCGCTTCGCGTTTTACCAGCCGCGCCCGGGCGGCCCAGTGGGCTTCATCGCCGGACCTAAGGTTGCGCATTTCGATCGGATTGAGTGGCTGACATTGGATCAGTTCTCGGCGATGGCCGCGCTGCGCAGCGGCGAAGTCGACTGGTGGGAAGTGCCTCTCAACGACCAGGCCCAGGCGCTCGGCCATGACCCCGACATCACGGTGATCTCCCACTTTGCCACGGCGATGGGCATCCTGCGCTTCAACCATCTGCACCCACCCTTCAATAATGTGGCGGTGCGGCAGGCGTTGCTCGGCGCCGTCGATCAGGCGGAAGCAACGACAGCGGTCGCCGGCACCGATCGCGCCTTTTGGCATGACGGCATCGGTCTCTTCCCCGCTGGAACGCCGTTTGCCAATGATGCAGGGATCGAAGTCCTGCGCAGGCCGCGCGATTACGCGGCGGTTCGGCAGGCGCTGGCGCGCGCCGGCTATAACGGCGAAAAGGTCGTTGTTCTCGCCCCGACCGATGTCCAAGAGATTCGCGCGGAGTCCTTGGCGGGAGTCGATCAGCTGCGCCGCGCCGGCATGAATGTAGACGTGCAGGAGATGGAGTTGGGCGCCGCGATCCGCCGGCGGCAGAACCAGGCCGCCCCGGACAAGGGCGGCTGGAACGCCTTCTTTGGGCTGGTCGACAGGTCCCTCCCGAACACCAACCCTTTCGGCAACTATGCGATACGCGCGGACGGGCTCGCCGCCTGGGATGGTTGGCCGACGAGCCCGCGCATCGAGGCCTTGCGCGCCGCGTGGCTCGACGCCGGCAACCTCGACGAGCAGCGCCGGATCTGCACCGAGCTGCAGATGCAATTGTGGCAGGATGTGCCCTACATTCCGATGGGCGAATATTGGCAATCCACCGCCTATCGCAAAGATCTGCTCGACGTGCAGCCCGGCTGCTTCGCGGTGTTTTGGGGTATTCGCCGAGCGTAAGCCATCCCCTATGCGGCGGTCTTCGCCATGTTGGTCGTGTATCGCTTCGGCTATGCGGCCAAGGTGTCCCAACGACGTAATGACGACTACCGTGCTCGACGGATTTAATTCTTTGATCACCGACTTTTTTTCCCTGTTCGGCCGATTTATTTCCGTGTTCGCTCGAGTAGGGAATTCCCCCTTCAAGGTGTCGGGGTATCAATGGCTTAAAGATCCACCGTCGGCCGCTCGGTGGGCTGGAAGCGGCCTTTTCGTAGTATTATCCCGTCGACCAGGGAATTCGAACCTGGCCTGGTGGGGGCATTACTCGAGACGGAGCTGACCCATGAGAAAACGGATCGATATTGCCGGGCTGATCCCGGTGGTCGGCACGCTCTACCCGTCGCCGTTCGATGTGCCCTGTCGCGCGCGCGAGCGCACCAAACTCGGCGACGCCGCCGGGCTGACGCAATTCGGGGTGAACCTGCTTCGCCTGCCGCCCGGTGCATGGTCCAGCCAGCGCCATTGGCATACCGGCGAAGACGAGTTCGTCTATGTCCTCTCCGGCGAGGTCGTGCTCGTCACCGACGGCGGTGAAGAAGTCCTGCGCGCGGGTGATGCCGCCGGGTTCCCGGCCGGGGACGCGAATGGTAATTGCTTGCAGAACCGCTCGGACCGCGACGCACAGATCCTCGAAATCGGAACCCGTGTCCCCGGCGACTCGGCCGTTTATCCGGATATCGACATGGTTGCGCCCGCGGGGGGCAAACCAGCAATCTACACGCGCCGGGACGGAACACCCTATCAGGACATCAGACGCCGCGGGCCTTGATCCGATTGCGTCGTCCAATGATAAAATGACAACCGGCGGCCACCTGGTCGGAGAGCGTCATGCCGGACCTTCATCCGCAGATCCTGCAAGTCTTGAAGGTGATGGCCGAGGCCAACCTCAAACCGATCGAGGCCATGACGCCCGCCGAGGCGCGCGCGCAGATGGAGGCGACGACTCAGTCGCGCAAGGCCGAGCCCCTCCCGGTCAACCGGGTTGAGGAGCGATTGGTCCCGAGTCCGGCGGGAGGCATCCGCTTGCGCCTCTATTGGCCGAAGACCGCGGCTCCGGTACCGGCGATCGTCTATTACCATGGCGGCGGGCACGTGATCGGCAGCCTCGACACGCATGATCTGGTTGCGCGCAATCTGTGCGCCGGGGCCGGATCGCTGGTCGCATCGGTCGATTACCGCATGGGGCCGGAGCACAGATTCCCGGCAGCGGTGGAGGATTCGTTCGCTGCACTGAAGTGGGTTCACGCGAACGCCGAAGAACTTGGCGCCGATCCCGACCGGATCGGCGTGCATGGCGACAGTGCCGGCGCCAATCTCGCGGCCGTTGTTGCTCTGATGGCCAGGGATGCCGGGAGCCCGAGATTGCGGCTCCAGTCGCTCGTCTATCCGGTCGCCGATTATGGCTTGGTCGGCGACAGCTATGACAAATATGCCCAGGGCTATGGCCTGCTCACGAAAGAATCGATGGTCTGGTTTCGCAATCATTACCTACGGAGCCCGACAGAGGCGGAAGATTGGCACGCCTCGCCGATCAGGGCGCCGAGCCTTGGGAGCGTGGCGCCTGCGATCGTCATCGCGGCGGAGTGCGACGTCCTGCACGATGACGGCGAGGGCTACGCCGAGGCCTTGCGCCGCGCCGGCGTGCCGGTCGAGTACAAGGAATATCCGGGGATGATCCACGGCTTTTTCGGTATGATGCCGGCGGTCGACGACGCGATGAACGCGCAACACGCGGTCTGGGCCGCATTCAAACGCACTTTCAGCTGACCCCTAGGTGCCGAGCGATGAGGCAGGCTGATAATTTGACGGCGGACGCGACCCTCGATGCCACCGGCCTCTTGTGCCCGCTGCCGGTGCTGAAGGCGCGGCGGGCGTTGAAGCCGCTCGCCTCCGGCGCGGTGCTCGAAGTGCTCGCGACCGATCCCGGCGCCACTAAGGATTTTCAGCATTTCTGCCAAACCACCGGATGCGAGCTGCTCGAAGCAAGTGAGCAAGCCGGCGGGGTGTTGCGCTTTCTGATGCGTAAACCGGGCTGAGGGAGGGCCCTAATGGTTGCGACCGTAACAACGCCGCGCCTGATGGCGGTGGGCGGTGGAGCGCTTGCCGAGCTGCCGGGGATATTGAGGCACCTAGGACTTGCCAATCCGCTGATCGTCACGGACCCCTATATCGCGAGTTGCGGCATTCTCGACCGGGCAACCGGCCGGCTCGACCAAGCCGGTGTCCCTTCAACGGTGTTCTCCGACACCGTTGCCGACCCGACCACAGCCGTCGTGGAAACGGGCACCCGCCGTCTCGCGGAGGGCGGTTTCGACAGTCTTGTCGCGATCGGCGGGGGCAGCTCGATCGATACTGCAAAGGCGATGAGTGTCCTCGTCGCCAACGGGGGACAGATGCGCGATTACAAGGTTCCCGCCGAGATTCCCAAAGCCGGCCCCCCGCTTGTAGCAATTCCGACGACGGCCGGCACAGGCTCCGAGGTGACGCGGTTCACGGTGATCACCGACACCGGGACCGACGAGAAGATGCTGATCGCCGGGCTTGCCTGCTGTCCGCTCGCGGCGATTGTCGATTACGAGCTGACGCTCTCGATGCCGCTGCGGCTAACCGCCGATACTGGGCTAGATAGCTTGACCCATGCGATCGAGGCCTATGTCAGTCGCCGGGCCAATCCCTTTACCGACGGGCTCGCCAAGAGTGCCATGGGCCTGATCGCGCGCCATATTCGAACTGCCTGCGCCGAACCCGACAACCGGATGGCGCGCGAGGCGATGATGCTTGGTGCTACGACCGCGGGGATGGCGTTCTCGAATTCGAGCGTGTGCTTGGTGCACGGCATGAGCCGCCCGATCGGTGCGTTCTTTCACGTTCCGCATGGCTTGTCGAACGCGATGCTGCTGCCGGAGATCACCGCCTTCTCGGTGCCGGCCGCGCTCGAGCGATACGCCGACTGCGCGCGGGCCACGGGGGTGGCCGAGGAGGACGAAGGGAGTCAGGCCGCGGTCGCGCGACTGCTCGATGAGCTGCGGCAGCTCAACAGCGATCTCCAAGTACCGACACCGCGCGCTTGGGGTATCGATGCCGCACGCTATGAAGAACTGTTGCCGGTAATGGCGGATCAGGCGCTCGGCTCGGGCTCACCGGCCAACAACCCGCGAATCCCGACCGGAGACGAGATCATCGAACTCTATCGCCGGGTCTATGGGTGACGCCCGATTAACGGGGCCCAGTGTATGTAATTTAGATCAAATTGCAGGGAGATTAGATGGTCAATTTTGCCGGCAGCCATGTCGTCGTCACCGGCGGGACTGGCTCCCTCGGCCGGGCGGTCATCGGGGCGTTACGCGCGGCAGACGCCGTCTGTCACGTGCCGAACCTGATGGCCGCGGAACTCGCCGACTTCCCGTACGCGTCGGATGCCGGCGTACACATCGGCCGCGGCGTGGATCTCGCGGATGAAGCGGCAGTTCGACGCTTCTACCAGGCGCTTCCGCCGCTCTGGGCGTCGATTCACCTCGCCGGCGGCTTTGCGATGGCACCGATCGCCGAGATCTCGGCAGCTGATTTTATGGCGCAATTCCGAATGAATGCATTGTCGTGCTTCTTGTGCTCGGCGGCGGCCGTCGCCGCGTTCCGTGCTCGCAGGGAACCGGGTCCCGGCGGCACGCCGGGCGGGCGGATCGTCAACGTCGCCGCGCGGCCGGCGCTGGAGCCGCGCCTGGGTGCGGGCATGATCGCCTACACCGTGTCGAAGTCGGCCGTGGCGGCGCTGACCCAGGCGCTGGCGCAGGAGACGACCGACGAGCAGATCTGGGTCAACGCCGTGGCTCCCTCGGTCCTCGACACCCCGGCGAACCGGGCGGCGATGCCTGATGCCGACTATCGCCGCTGGGTCGCCCCGGCAGATCTCGCAGAAATCGTGACCTTTCTTGCGTCGCCGGCCAATCGCGTGACCCGCGGCGCTGTCATCCCGGTTTACGGTGGGTCTTAAATTGGCTGCCGCTGCTTCGCGACGCAGCAGAATCTCATAGAACGTTTGCAATAAGATCCTGGGTATTATGCTGCGGCGCAGCATAATTTGGCTCATCTTTGTCCGTGTGAGGTCCCGATGAAACAACGCCTGCTTCGGCTCGACCGGATTGCCGGGCAAATGAATGGCTGGCTGCTCGTGATCGCGATTGGGCTCGGCATGCTCGATCTGGCCGTTCTGGTCGCCAAGTGCATACCGGCCGTGATGGTACCTTCCGCTGCCTCGGGCGCCGCCGGTCACGAGCAAACGATCCGGTCAACATCCCAGGCCGATAATACTCGCAGCTGATTCGGAGCCTCTCATGCACGCCGTTGTCGGACCAATCCTGATGAAGGAGGGCTGCTACGCCTTCGATCTGTGGACCCCGGAGGAGGGGTTGAGCCGCGGGTTCGCCTATCGTCGGATCGAAGACGCCCACTACGCGCGCAACGCCGAGATCAGATCCCGCCGGCGGGGCCGATCGGGCGCGGCAGTGATATGCGGCACGCTCGACGAGTTCACTTCGGCCGTAACCGAACGCGAAGCGACTTTCCGCTTCCTAGTCTCGAACCTTGATGTCGCTTATTCGCTCCCAGGGACTCCCGCTTCGAGCTCCTCAAGCCATACCTTGGCGTTTGCGTCGGACGGAGCGCGCCAGTCCCCGCGCGGCGACAAGGAGCCGCCTGACGAGATTTTCGGACCGTTGGGCAGCGCCGAGCGTTTGAATTGGCTCAACTGGAAGAAACGGTAGAGAAACACGCGCAGCCACCGCTTGATCTCGGCAAGCGCATAGCCGCGCCGCGCCGCCTCCGGCGTGTTGGCGGGCCAGCTGCCGCACGCGGGATCATGCCATGCATTCCATGACAGATAAGCGATCTTGGAGGGGCGGAAGCCGTGGCGCGTCGCATAGTAAAGGTTAAAGTCCTGCAACGCGTACGGCCCGATGATGCTTTCGGTTGACTGGATCGCGCCATCCGCACCGGGCGGCACAAGCTCGGGTGAGATCTCGGTCGCCAGGATATCGTAGAGGATCTGCACTGTTTCCTCCGCCAGATCGCCCGAAGCCGCAACGAAGCGGATCAGGTGCTGGATCAGTGTCTTGGCCACCGATGCGTTCGGGTTGTAATGCGACATCTGGTCGCCGACCCCGTAGGTGCACCAGCCGAGACCAAGCTCCGAGAGGTCGCCGGTGCCGACTACCAGAGCCCCGTTGTGATTCGCCAGCCGGAACAAATAATCGGTGCGCAACCCGGCCTGCACGTTCTCGAAAGTCACATCGTAGAGTGCCTCCCCTTTGACCGAGGCGTGACCGATATCGCCGAGCATCTGCCGCGCCGCCGGCCGGATATCGATCTCGGCGCCGCTGACGCCGAGCGCCTGCATCAGCCGCCATGCATTGGCTTTGGTCGCATCGCTCGTCGCAAAACCCGGCAAGGTGTAGGCGAGGACGTTTGTGCGCGGCATCCCCAGGCGATCCATCGCGCGCGCCGAGACGATCAGCGCCTGCGTCGAATCGAGCCCGCCGGAAACGCCGATGACGAGCTTTTTCAGCCCTGTCGCCGCAAGCCGTCGCGCCAGACCCTGGACCTGGATGTTATAGGCTTCATAGCAATTCTCGCGCAGCATCGCCGGATCGGAGGGCACATACGGAAAACGCTCGACCCGGCGGCGCAGCTCGAGTGGTTCGCTCGGGACCTCGAAGTCGAAGCTGATCGCGCGGAAAGCACCGCGCTTATTGCCGGTGGCCCGCACGCAGTCGCCGAAAGTGTTCGTCCGCATCCGCTCCTGGCGGATGCGCCCGAGATCGACATCGGCGACTGCCATCTCCGGCTCTGCCGAGAACCGTTGCGTCTCGCCGAAATCGTCGCCGCATTCGAAGATCCCGGCCTGACCATCCCAGGCGAGATCGGTCGTCGATTCGCCGCTTCCGGCAGCGGAATATGCATAAGCCGCAATGCACCGCGCCGATTGCGAGGCACACAGGAGCCGGCGCATCTGCGCCTTGCCGATCGTGATGTTGCTGGCGGAGAGATTGAGGAGCACTTCCGCCCCGGCGAGTGCGGCGGAGGTGCTCGGCGGCTGCGGGACCCACAAATCCTCGCAGATTTCGACGTGAAAGGTGAAACCGGCTTCGCCGCGGGCTGTGAACAAGAGATCGCTGCCAAACGGGGCTTCGCGCCCGGCGATCTCGGCCGACCGGCCGACGACATCCTCGCCGGACGTGAAATGCCGCCGCTCGTAGAATTCTCGGTAATTCGGCAGAAACAACTTGGGAACGACACCCCGCAGCGCGCCGCGGTGGATCACGACGCCGCAATTATAGAGGTGCCCTTGCGACCTGAGCGGCGCCCCGACGACAAAGATCGGGAAGAGCTCGGCGCTGGCGCAGATCAGCCGATCGATCTGCCGTTCCACCTCGTCGAGCACCGCGTCCTGAAACAGGAGATCATCGATCGCGTAGGCCGAAAGACAGAGCTCCGGGAACACCATCAGGGCGACCCGCGCCTTGTCGCCCTCCGCGAGCAGGCCCAGGACATTCTCGGCGTTGCGCCGCGGCTCGGTGACCGCGACATGCGGCACGCAGGCGCCGATACGAATAAACTGATGGTGGTAGGGCGAAAAAAAAGAGGGCATCCGGGCTCAGCGCTCGCGCGATCGGCTAACGGAGTCAATCTGGGCAGCCGGCCGGCCGGCGGTAAGAGGGGGCGGGCTCAGGTCTTCGACCGTGCCGACCTCATCGCCGCCCAGACGACGCCTGCGATGCCGAAGAGGGTGAGGCCTCCGAAGACCAGCACCACGGTGTTGGCGGAGCCGACGAGGCTGTCGCCGACATCGCCTACGGCGTCGCCGACAAAGAGCAGCATCGGCGCCCAGACGATCGCCGAGGTGACATTGGCAAACCAGAATCGGTCACGCGGCATACGCATGACCCCGGCGGCTAACGGTATCACGGCGCGCATCGGACCGAAGAAGCGGCCGATGAAGACGCTCTTGCCGCCGTGACGGGCAAAGAATCGGATGCCGCTCGGCAGCAGCTCTGGACTGCGGGTGAACGGCCAGACCCGGGCAATCCCCCCGCCGAAACGATGGCCGATCCAGAACGAGACGGTATCACCGAGAACCGCACCGGTGATCGCCCCCGCCACGATCGGCAGATAGGGCAGCGATCCCGCCGCCATCAAGGCCCCGGCGGCGATCAGGAGCGAGGTGCCGGGAAACAGCAGGCTGACAAAGGCGAACGACTCGCCGAATGATGTGACGAACATGACCGCGATGGCCCAGCTCGAATGCGCCGCGATGAAGTCGAGGGTCGGCTGGACGAGGTGCTCCATGGCTTCCTTATAGCGATCTCCCCGCCGGCGCGCCAATCACCCACACCGCGGCTTCGAGAGGCATGGGGCCAGCCTCCGACCGCACCGGCGCCACGCCAATCGGCAGCCGAGGTGTTGCTGCGGGAGACCCGCCCCGATGAGCTCAGCCCCGCGCGGCGCTCGACCTTCTCTACCGGCTGAAGCGACTGGTGGCCGAGTGAATCGGGCGGGATCGGGTTCCCTGGTCGACGGGAAGATACTGCGAAACACCCGATTCCTGGCCGTCAAACGACCGACTCTGTGCCGGCAAGCCCTTGATATTGCGAGACGTCCGAGGGCAAATTCCCTACGCGACCGAACAGGGAAATAAATCCGACGAACAGGGAGACAAAATCGACGATCAGGGAATTAAATCGGCCGAGCACGGAAAGGCCCCACGACTTAGATCGGGGCGGCTGCCGCGGCCGAGCGGGCTCGCCCGTCGCCTTCCGGGCTCGGCTTGGAGGTGCCTTATGCCCCCGTCGGCGGCGAGCGCCGCTATCGGCCCGACCTCATCCTGAAGGTCGATGACGGGAATGGGCCCGACGACCGCTCCATCTGATCATCGAGATCAAGGGCTACCGGCGGATCGACGCGCAGAACAAACGGCAGGCGATGGAGACGCGCTGGGTTCCGGCGGTCAACAACCATGGCGGCTTCGGCCGTTGGGCCTTTCGCGAAATCGGCGATGTGCATCGCGCTGAGGCAGTGATCTGCGCCTTCCTTGCCCCGACGCGTTACGGAGCAGGCCGCGGAATAGGTAACGGCGATGCGTGCTGATAGAATTCGACGAGCAGCTTCGTGGAGGGAACAGACATGCCCGCCGACAACAAGACTCTGATCGAGAAAATCGAGGCGCTGCCGGCCGAGCGCATCGCCGAGATCGAGGATTTCGTGGATTTTATTCGTTTGCGCGAGCAGGAGCGGGCGCTGACCCGCGCTGCCGCCGCCGCGAGCGCGCCGGCTTTTCGCGGCCATCTGGAGCAATCCCGAAGACGACATCTACGATGCCCTTTGAGTTCGGCGATGTCGTCCTGGTGCCCATTTCCGTTCACCAGCCAAAGGGCGTCGAAAAAGCGGCCTGCGGTTGTGGTCAGCAACCGCGCCTACTGCACCACCCGGCCCGACCTGATCGTGATGGCGGTCACCAGCCAGCTTCGGCCGGATCCCTTGCGCCGGCTCGGCGCGCTCGACGATGACGATCTAGCCGCGCTCAGGAAGGCTATTTCAGAGATGATCGGCTGAAGAAGAAGAAGCAGATGGCGCGGTTGGCGAGAAATACGAAAAAGGCAGGTCGACGAAGGTTGCGTATCATCCACTCCCGGCCTGGAAGCTTCAGGACGCCAGGGCTCGTTTCAGCCAGGTCGTGCGGGAGGCTCTGGAACATGGGCCGCAGCGTGTAACTTTGCACGGCAAGGATGCGGTGGTGATCCTTTCTGCCGAGGCTTACCGGCGTCTTGCTCCGGCAGCCGCTCAACCAAGCCTGCACGTGCTGCTGTTTCGGTCGCCGCTGCGAGACTTGGATTTTGAGCACGGAAGCGTCCGCTCCCCGGTGCGCGATGTCGAGTTGTGAGAGGTTGGCTCCTTGAGACGAACGTGATCTCGGAGCTGCGCAAGCCGAGTTGCGACACGCAGGTCAGGGCATGGTCGGACGGCCAGCATCCGACCAGTTTGTTCTTGAGCAGGGTCACGATCGCCGAGATCAGGTACGGCATCGAGCGACTGGCCGCAGTCGACCCATCCCGAAAGCGACTCGAGGCGTGGCTCGCCAACGAGCTGCAGCCCTGGTTTTCAGACCGGCTGCTCGACGTGGGCGAGGATGTCTTTGTGATCTGGCGTCGCCTCGTAGAAGAGGGAAAGGCCACGCGTCACACCTTCCTGCAGCCTGACTTGTTTATCGCGGCGACGGCGATCCTGCACTACCTCTGCGTCGTAACCCACAACGTGGATAGCTTCCTCCGAACGGGAGTGTCCCTCCTGAACCCGTGGACGGACACTGATCCGCGACTCGCCGAATGAGCAATTCGGCGCAGGCCTGAGCAGGCATTCGGCGCTGATGTCCCCCCTGCTGGCTGCTCAACCAGTTGCGCTCGTCACCACCAGGCGCCGCCCGAGAGCGTTGAGGGCCGCCTCGATCTGGTCGAGGCGCGAAGCGTGACGACCGTCGAACAGGCGGGTCACTTGCGAAGGCTGCCAGCCGAGCCGCTCCGCCAGCTGGCGCTTGTTGAGCCCGGCGGCGCGCATCGCGCGATAGGCCTCGAACTTGGCCGCAGTCAAAGCCGGCAAAGCCACGACCGGGCGCCCCTTCCGCGGCGACGGCCGGGGTACGTCCTCGTTATGCGCCATTCTCCCAAGGATCATCTCGTCGAGCAGATCCTCGGCCTGGGCAAGCGCCTCGTCGCGGGTTTCACCCTGGCTCCATCCGTTCGGCAGGTCGGGGAAATTGACGATGAAACCGCCTTCTTCGGCCTGGATCAAATCGACCGGCCATGCCGCTGGGCCGGATATCTGTTTCACCCCTCCCTCCTATCACAGGTCGCGAATCGTCAAGCCGAGTTGCCTCAGGATGCCGTGCAACAGGCCGGTCTTCAGTTCGCCGCTGCCGGTCGGGACATGGGTGACGCGATCGCCACGTTCGACGCGGATATGGCCGCCCTTACCGCGGCTCGGAACGACCCTGATATCGCGACGCCGGCGCAGTCTCCGAAGCAATTCATCGGCTGTCATCCAGATCGTTCTACAGATCTGCGTATCAACCGGCGCCCCGAGATTTCACACTAAAGTGTAATCCCACTGCCCTGCCAATCCCGAGAGAAACATGGCACGCGTGGCAAAGACCACGACCAAGGACATCGAGAACCTCAAGCACCGCGAGGCCTGATGGAAGAACATCCCGACCGCGGAGCTCGAAACCCTCGCGTCGGAGGACGAGCAGGCGCCGAAGACGATTCGCTACAAGCGCAACACCGACCTCGACCCCCAGCTCGTTTGGCGGCAAGGACGAGCAGGACGCCGAAGACCTGATGGTCGACGCTGCGCCGATTTACATCCAAGAGAAGATCCAGCCGGAAACGATCATTCGCGGCCTCCTGCGCCGATTTTAACGGGCTCTCCGAACCCGGCGCCGAGTGCACCCACGCTTTGCGCCCAACGCAGATAGTCCCCGAGCGTCGGATGTCCACCGAACGGGAAGGCAGCCACAGGCTGTTATGCCGCGAGTCAGAATTCAATCTCGATATCGGGCTTGTCGGGCACGGCCGCCGGATGCACAGGCTTGAACTCGCCCGCTCTGCGCAGCCACGGGTCACGGAAGTGCCGCGGGGCTGGTCCGATGCCCGCGAACGGTTTGCCGTCCCTTCGCTGGCTCTCATCGCGTTCTGCCCGGATCGCAATCAGAATTCGCTTTCTTAATTCGCCAAGGTCGCGCCGTTTGCACCCCGATGTCGTATTCGAGACACTGCGTAACCCAGTGTTCGCCCTCCTTTGAAAGCCGGTCGCGGATCGGGTCCGCCGTCGACATTTCCTCATTCCTCCGTCGCCGCGACATGACCCGGTCAACAATTCGCCAAGACGTGAATTCGGGCGCCCCGTTTGAGGGCAGATCGTAGAGGGCGACGGTAACATCGTCGCAGTCGAGGCCGATCTCAAGGACGCGATTGATCAACTCTCCGACCGCCGCGAACTCGTCAAGCGCGGCTTTGAAAAAGGCTCCTCTTCGGGGACGTCGACATTAGGAATGAGAACGACAAGACCGACATGCATCGGCTGCACTGAATAGAGACGTCGGAAATCGCTCGCATTGTTGAGGGACCGGCCGCGCGAGGCATCCGTCAACCTGCGATTAACCCGTTTAGTGCAATTTCTTTGGTGTTTATCGAGTTTCCGGGTCTCGCCCCGTTTTGAGCGAGCGCTCCAGATAAGAGCAGCCTCGGGCAAGCGAGCACAGTCAAACCTCTTCTGTTTGAGTACCGCGAACGCACAAGCAATCAACGCCAATCAAATATTCCAAGCTGTTCAAATCATTCTAAAAATAATAAGATGAAAATTGAGAATTTTTTATTCGAAACCATCGAGTTTATCCAAATGGCGCCTCTTATAATTCAAATAGTAGTTGCAACGCTATTTCTATTTAACTTATTTTTTCTTACTCGCTTCGTGGTGCCAGCAATCTGGATCTGGTGCCGGCTGCGAGGGGTGATCCGCCGCCTACGGCTTTTGAAGGGAACGGAGATCAGAGACCCGGCGCCAATCTTCGCACGAGGCAAAACGCTCTCCCATCTTTGGACCGAATATCGGGAGACACTCCACGAACAGCGCGAGTTTGATCCGAATACTGGCACGTTCAAGCCGACCGTGCTGCGTTCCACGGTTCCGGCGGCAATGGTGTTTACGGCTGAAACGTTGGTCGATAGCCGGCTCGCGACGGAATTCTTCAAGCATTTGCCAGGGCTTTTCACCGGCGTCGGCATCATCGGCACCTTTTCCGGCCTGATTGAGGGATTGCAAGCCTTCAAGGTTTCTGAGAACGCCGAGGTCGTGCGGACCAGCCTCGAAGAGCTGATGCACGGCGTCTACGAGGCATTCATGGTTTCGGCCGTGGCAATCGGCGCGGCCATGGTAGCCACGTTTCTTGAGAAACTGCTGGTCGCGGCCCTCTACCGAAAAGTTGAGGAAATCACTTTTGAACTCGACGCCTTGTTCGAGTCCGGCGCGGGTGAAGAATACCTCGCGCGCCTTGTTAAGGCATCGGAGGACACGGCCGCTCAGACTAAAGTCCTGAAAGACGCGCTGGTAACCGATCTGGAGCGCATTCTCTCAAACCTTACAGAACAGCAGATCAGAGCGCAAACACAGAGCAGTCAGAATCTGGCGCAACATTTCGTGGAGAGTCTCACGTTGGCTTGCAAGAGCCACTACAACGGATCGCGAAAACATTCGAGCAAACCTCGCAAGGAAATTCACAGGCAGTTACCGAACTGCTGACAGACGTGCTGGCAGGTTTCAGTCAGCGGTTAGAGGAACTGTTCGGGGGTCAAATTACAGGTATCAACCAGCTTCAGCAGCAAACGATCCAGGCGCTGCAAGCCGCGGTGGCCAAGCTGGATCAGATGGCCTCAAACGTAGAAGCGGCGGGAGCCAAAACCTCGGAAGCCATGGCACAGAGACTCGCCGAAGCGACTGATGCCATGGAATCGCGTCAGCATCTCATGAACGAGCGCATGACCGAGTTCGTCGAGCAAATTCGTGCCCTAGTTCGCCAATCGCAGAGTGAGACCAACCAGAAGCTTCAAACGACTCTCGGTGATCTCGGCGAGGCCGTCCGGTCGCAGATCGCAGCACTCAAAGAACAGGGCGACCACGCTTCCGCAATGCATTCCGAGCGCGAGGGACGAATCGCTGCTCAAACAGAGGAAATGCTGCGGCAACTCGGAGGTCAAGTCCGGTCATTGCTGGATAAACGGGTTGGGGTAGCGGTTGTTGGTGGGGCATGGCGAGCAGTGAAGTCGCGATCGATCTCGTTGCGAACTGCCGTCAACTGACGTTGCTCGAATTCGGTAA
>Ga0187846_10000476_pt1 | contig 23486 bp, 23 predicted proteins | sample TC_taG_FD_161473 | JGI IMG/M metagenome (GOLD analysis project Ga0187846, IMG submission 161473) | Biofilm microbial communities from the roof of an iron ore cave, State of Minas Gerais, Brazil - TC_06 Biofilm (v2) | ecosystem: Environmental > Terrestrial > Deep subsurface > Cave > Wall biofilm... | reverse complement strand
AAACCCGGCTCCTGACAAGTTCGTAGTGCCGCGCTCTTGAGCGCGGCCGGCCTCAAGAGGCCGGCACTACAGTCAAGCCGCGTCCACCCGAGACGCGCAAGGAGCCAAACCCCGTGCCCCGACTCGATCAACGTCGTACGCCCTATTTCGACGTGCTGCAAGACTACGTCACGAGCGGCACAATCCCGTTCCACACGCCCGGTCACAAGCAAGGCATCGGCATGCATAAGCGGCTGCGCGATTTCGTCGGCGACAACGTGCTTGCAATCGATCTCACGCAGGTGGGAGATCTCGACGATCTCAACGCGCCCGAACCCGGCGGGCCGATCGAGCAGGCTCACGCGCTCGCCGCGCAGGCGTGGGGCGCCGACACGACCTGGTTTTTGGTCAACGGTTCGACCGCCGGCAATCAGGCGATGCTGATGACCGCGCTGCGCCCGGGCGACACCGTGCTCTTGCCGCGCAACTCTCACAAGTCCGCCACGAGTGCGCTGATCATGAGCGCGGCGCTCCCGGTCTACATGCAGCCGGAAGTCGATCACGAGCTCCATCTGGATCACTGCGTGACGCCGGAAACCGTGAGGCACGCACTCGACGCGCATCCAGAGGCAAAGGCTGTCTTCATCACAAGCCCGACCTACTACGGTGCGACTGCCGATCTTGCGGCTATCGAGAAGATCGCGCACGAGCGCGGCGCGCTGTTGCTGGCAGACGAGGCGTGGGGCCCGCACTTGCACTTCCATCCGGAACTCCCGCCGTCGGCGACATCAATTGGAGCAGACGTCTGCGTCAACTCGACGCACAAGCTGCTTGGCGCGATGAGCCAAGGTTCGATGATTCACACGCGCGGCGAGCGAGTCGACCTCGGGCGGCTGCGCAGCACGCTGCGCATCTTTCAAAGCACGAGTCCGAACCTCGTGCTGCTCGCCTCGCTCGACGTCGCGCGCATGCAGATGGCCACCGAAGGCAAGGCGCTTCTGGACCGCACGCTTGAGCTGGCGCGCGACGCGCGCCGGCGGCTCAACGCCATCCCCGGCGTGTACTGCATGGGTACGGATCAAGTGGGGCGGCCCGGCATCGCAGGCTACGACGAAACGCGCCTCGTGATCACCGTGCGCGACATCGGCTACACTGGGTACGAAGCCGCGCGCATCTTGCAGCATCGCTACAACGTCCAAGTTGAGCTCGCCGATCTCTTCAACATCGTCGCGCTTGCCAGCATCGGAACCACGCGTGACCACATCGACCAACTCGTGGCTGCGATCGGTGAACTGGGGCGCGAGGACCGGCCCATCGACATCTACGCGCCTACCGGTGTGCTTGAGGATCGCCTGAAGAAACGCAGCTACCGCACGCCGCCGACTCCAAAACTCGTCGTCACGCCGCGGGAGGCCTTCGTGAGCGACCACGTCGAAGTTCCCTTCAAGCAAAGTGCAGGACGCGTGTGCGCGGAGGTAATCACGCCATATCCACCCGGCATTCCGATCGTGTGCCCGGGAGAGCAATTAACCGACGAGATCATCGACTATCTGCGGCTCGAGCTACGCGCCGGCGTGCACATCCAAGGACCGGTGGACGAGCAGCTGCGAACGATCCGCGTGCTCCCATGACCCGCACCGACGGGGTGACGATTCGTTGAAAGAGGACCTTGCCGCGAACGAGAGCGGCGACTGGGAACTCTACGCGCTCCTCGATATCTTTCCGCCGGCGATCCGCGCCGCGCTCGCCCGCCTCCCGAACCTCAATGATCTGATCGAAGTCATCCTCGACCTCGGGCGCTTGCCCGAAGCGCGCTTTCCGCACGACTTCGGATACCTGTCGCAGGTGCCGGTGGACAACGACGACATCGCGTATGTCGTCGGACGGATCGGCGCGTTCGGCAAAGACAACCGCGCCGGCATCGAGCAGACGCTGCACCGCATCTCTTGCTTGCGCAGCCGCTCCGGCAAGATCGTCGGACTCACGAGCCGCGTCGGCCGCGCGGTCTACGGCACGATCGATATCATTCTCGACGTCGTGCGCTCCGGCAAATCCATCTTGCTGCTCGGCAAACCTGGCGTCGGCAAAACGACCATGCTGCGCGAAGTAGCGCGGGTGCTCTCATCCGGCGATCTGCGCAAGCGCGTCGTGATCGTTGATACGAGCAACGAGATCGCGGGCGACGGCGATGTGCCGCACGCCGGCATCGGGCATGCGCGCCGGCTGCAGGTCGACGTGCCGGCGAGCCAGCACGCCGTCATGATCGAGGCCGTTGAGAACCACATGCCGGAAGTCATCGTCATCGATGAGATCGGCACCGAGGCTGAAGCGCTTGCCGCGCGCACGATCGCCGAGCGGGGCGTGCAGCTGATCGGCACGGCGCACGGCATCGACCTCGACAACCTCATGGTAAACCCAACGCTATCCGACCTGATCGGCGGCGTGAGCGCTGTGACGCTGTCGGATGAGGAAGCCAAACGCCGCGGCACGCGCAAGACCGTGCTCGAACGCAAGGCTCCGCCTACGTTTGACGTCGTCATCGAGATCCAAGAGCGCAACCGGCTTGCCATCCACGCGCCGGTCGACGAAGTCGTCGACGCGCTGCTGCGCGGTCAACAGCCCAAGCCGGAGATTCGCGTGCGCACTGAACGCGGCGGCGTTCAGGTCGTCCAAAAAGCGGAGGCGCAGACCGTGCAAATCCGCGGCGACGACGGAGCGCGCCAGCGCTTCGGGCGCGTCGCTGCGCTCGCCGCCAAACTGGAGCAGACCGGCGACGAAGACGAACCGGCCGGTGAGGAGATCATCAAAGTCTTCCCGTACGGCGTCAGCCGCTCGAGGATCGAACGCGCGGCCGCCAATCTGCGCGTGTCGACGCAGGTCGTGCGTCATTGGGATGAGGCTGACGTCGTGCTCACCCTCAAGGCGCTCGAACGCCGCGATCATGGCAAGCTCAAGACGATGGCAGCGCAAAACGTGCCGATCTACGCGCTCAAGACGAACACGACGTCGCAAATCCAGGCGTGCATGCGCGATCTGTTCGACCTTCCCACCGTCGATGATGAAGAGATCGCGCTGCGTGAAGCTGAGGAAGCCGTCTACCAGGTCATGCTGCACAGCAAGCCGATCGAGCTGTCGCCGCAGTCTTCGTACATCCGGCGCTTGCAGCACCAACTCGCGGAGAAGTACAATCTGCAGACGCGCTCGACCGGCGCCGAGCCCAACCGGCGCGTGCGCGTATATAAGGAAGCATCGTAGCAACCGCCGGGCTCTTCGTCACATTCGAGGGCGTCGAGGGCGCGGGCAAGACGACGCAAGTGCGCCTGCTGCACGAGTACCTCGCACAGACGACCATCCCGTTCATCTTCACTCGCGAGCCGGGCGGCACGCAGCTCGGCGAACGGCTGCGCGAGCTGCTCATCGACCCGCTCGGTCAGATGTCGCCTGAAGCCGAAACGCTGCTGCTGTGCGCCTCGCGCGCAGAACTCGTCGACAAAGTCATCGAGCCCGCGCTCAAGGAGGGGCGGATCGTCGTCTGCGATCGCTTCTGGGATGCGACGCTGGCATATCAGGGCTACGGGCGGTCGCTGCCGCTCGACACGCTCATGCAGATCACGATGTTCGCCGCCCGCAACGTCGCGCCGGATCTGACGTTCTTGCTCGACGTACCGCAAGAGATTTCGCGCGAGCGCCGGCGCGGGCGCAAAGCGGATCGGATGGAGCGCGAAAAGCGGACATTCCACGAACGAGTGGCCGAGGGATATCGCCGCATCGCGGCGGCCGATCCGAAACGCTTCATCGTGCTCGACGGGACGCAGCCCGAAGACGAACTCGCGGCGCGCATCCGCGAGATTGTTCTCACGCGACGCCAAGCCAAACCGCCGTAAGAACGGGCTTACTGCCGAGGTCGATTCAACCCACCTAATCACTGGACAGGGGGCTTGTTCCGCGTGATATAATCCGCGTGAGCAACGATCCATGTCGATTCACGAGATCACTCTTCCAGAGACCAAGCCCGCGACCGAGTGGGTCCGCGGCCGAGCGCTGCAAAAAGTGAGCCCGCAGGATCCGCATGCGCGCGCCCAATTACGACTGGGGGCAGCCATCTTCTCATGGGCTGAGGAACACGGGCTCGGACGGGTCGGCGCGGAATGGGAATTCCGCGTCACACCTCCGCACGAAATCACGCGGCCGCTGGTACCGGATATCGCCTTCCTCTCGTTTGACGTGCTCGGATTCGAGCAGCGGGAGGAGGCGCTTATCCCGCGCGCGGCGCCCACAGTTGCCGTCGAAATCATTTCGCCGGGCGATCGTCGCGATGACATCGACGATAAGATCGGCACCTATCTGGCCGCCGGTACGCTGCTCGTGCTCTTGGTCGACCCACGGGACGGCACGTTCACGGCACATGACGCAGAGGGCGTGAAGCGCTTTGCGGCCGACGAGACGTTCCAACACCCATCGATGCCGGGCTTTTCGATCAGAGTCGGTTCAGCGTTCGAAGAGATAAGGCCGAAACAGCCGCCGACGGATTGACCTCATTTCTCGCCGAACCTCACGCCGTGCCGCGTAAGAAAGTGGAAGCCGCGGTCGTCATCGGCTCGGAGCCACAGGAAGTTCCTGAGGCGCCGAGGCCGCTCGTCGGCCAACGCGCCGTCGTCGAATATTTCAAACGCCTCGGCCTAGACAATCTCGCGCACGCATATCTTTTCCACGGTCCGCGCGGGGTGGGCAAGAAGACGTTTGCCCGCACGCTCGCGCTGCGACTGCACTGCGAACGGCCGACCTCGTTTCCTCTTGGATTTTGCGGACAATGCGGCTCGTGCAGGCGCGGCATTGCGGGCACATCGGGCGACACGATCGTCGTTGATGACGAATTCGTGCGCAGCGCCGACGCCCTGGCCGGCAAGCTGGAGCGCAAGACAAGCGACATCGGCATCGAGGCGAGCCGGCGCATGATCGCGCTCATGCAATTGAAAAGTTATGAGGGCGGTCGGCTTATCGCGATCGTGCCAGACTTCGACCGAGTCACCGGCGTCGAAGCTTACAATGCGATCCTCAAGGAGCTGGAAGAGCCCGATCCGGGCAAACTCTTTCTCATCACCAGCGAGCACCCAAATGCGATCCTCGAAACGATTCGCTCGCGCACCGTGATGGTGCGCTTTGAGCCGTTGTCCGACGATGAGATCGCAAAGACGCTGAGCTCGGAGTACGGCCAGGCGCGCGAGCGCGCCAAGACGATCGCTCGGCGGGCGCAAGGCAGCCTCGGCGATGCGATTGATGAGCTTGACGACGAGGGTGCGTCGTTGCGACAGGCAGCGCGCGCGTGGCTGCTGGCTTGTCTGCGCTCGCCCGAAAAGCTGCCGCCGATGCCCGCGTTCGACGCCGACGATCGTGAAACGGCACGCTGGCAGCTCGACGAGGTTCTCCGCCAAGCCCGCCTGACTGCGCGCGACCTGCTCGTGACGGCCCTTGGCAGCAAGCGTCTGGTTTTTGATACCGACGCGTCTGCGGAGTACGAGAAGACTGTCGATACGCTTGGCCCCGCCGCTGTTCAACGCTTATCGGCTGCGTTCGACGCGATCGATGAAGCGGCGCGCATCGCCGGCACCAACGTCGCCCCGGGCGCGACGTTCGGCTGGCTCCAAGTGCAGTTGCGCAGTCTCTAATGGACCGGCGCGATTTCGTCGCCGGTTCGATGGCAGCCGCGGCTGCATCGCTGCAATGGTTGCGTTCGACGGCCACGCTGGCCGCGCCGGGCGCGTCCAGCCCAGCCGCGAGCAGTCTCACCGCGAACGCTTCGGCTGGCCAGGTCGTCTTCGATGCAATCGCGCGCGCCATGCTGCCGCTCGAAGATCCTCGCCTCGCCGCCATCTCACCGGCGCTCGTCCAACGGCGCGCGCAGACGCTTTTCGGGCTGGACCGCGACCCGATGATCCAAAGCGGCCTCGCGCTGTTCGACGAGTTGCACCTGTTCCAATCGCCGCCGCCAGAGCTCTTGACCGCGGAGGCGGCCTACTTTCCGCTCGATGAAGGTGAGCACAGAGCTCCCAACTTTGTGGCCGCCCGGCAAGCGAAAGATCTGAAAGCGTTCGCGCTCTTCTATCAAAAGATGACCCCGAAAGCCGCCCTCTTTCACGAACTGCATCTGGGCGACGCGCGAACCTACTGCATGCTGTGGGCGCGCAGCGCGCTCGGGATGCGCCGGCGTTTCTATCAATCCACAAAGAGCGTCGTCATGGCGGCGACATACTCCATGGACGAGGTGTGGACGGTCATCGGCTACGCCGGCCCACTCTTGCACTTTCGCTCTCCATGAACACGTTGACGGCGGACATCCTCATCGTCGGATCGGGCGCGGCGGGCGGTGTGCTCGCGGCGACCCTTTCAGAGCTCACGTCGAAGAGCATCGTGCTGCTGGAAAAGGGCGGCCACTACCGCCACGAGTTCTTCGATCAGCGCGAACTCGACATGAACGTGCTCTACGCCGGACGCCAAGCACGCACGACGCTCGATGGCGCGATTCCCGTGCAAGGCGGCGAGTGCGTCGGTGGCGGCACGACCGTCAACTTCGCGCTCTCCTTCGATCCGAAGCGAGACGTGTGGGCCGGCTGGCGGCGAGATTTCGGCATCGGCCCGTTTTCGTTCGAGCGTGGCGCGAACGACTTCGGCATCACAGGTCTCAACATGGTTTCGTGTCTCGCCGACGTGCGCAAGCGCATCAACGTCCACACGCCGGCGGATGCGGAGATCAACGACAACAACCGTTTGTTTGCGGCGGGCTGCAAAGCGATGGGCATCCCGACCAAACGGTTCGAGCTGAACATGATCGACTGCATCGGTTGCGGCTATTGCGGGCAGGGTTGCGCTTACGACCGCAAGTTGAGCACTATGGTGACATACGTCGCCGATGCGCTGCGCCGGCAAGTCAAACTCGTGCATCACTGCGACGTCCAAGCGATCGAGGTGGTGCAGCGCGGTTCCGAGCATGCCGCGATGGGCGTGCGCGGTGTCGTGCGCCCGACCGCTCGCGGTTCGGAAAAGAACTCAGTAGAAGCTGGGCCGTTGTCGATTCGCGCGCCGCTCGTCATCGTGAGCGCGGGCGCGATCGGCACGCCTGAGCTCCTGCAACGCTCAAACCATCCGGATCCGCACCAGACGATCGGACGCGGACTCGTGCTGCACCCGAGCTTGCCGATCGCCGGCATGTTCGACAAGCCGATCGTCAACTATCGCGGCATCACCGGAGCGCTCTACAGCGACCACTTCTACGCGATCAACGGCTTCTATTACGAGTGTCTTTTCGATCACCCGGTGGCAGCGTCGGTCGCGTTACCGGGAATCGGCATCGAACACTTCTCGCTGATGTCGCAATACAGCAAACTCGCCGGCTTCGGCGTCATGCTGGTCGATGCGCCGCTCGGGACCAATCGCGTGACGTGGGACGAAAGCCGCGGCGCGCCGCTCATCCGCTACCGAGTGAGCGAGAGCGACAAAGAACGGCTGCGTACAGCTGCGCAGACCGGCATCGAGATCATGCTCGCCGCCGGCGCAAAAGAAGCGGTGCTGACGTCGGAGGAGCAACTGGGCACGCTGCCCGCCGCGCGTTTCAAGAACCGGCGCGACGCCGCGCTGTGCCAGCGCTTGCAGTTCCTTCCCGGTCAGACATTCCTCTCATCGGCGCATGCGCAGAGCACTGCGAAAATGGGCGAAGACGCGCGCCACAGCGTCGTGAATTCGCGCGGCGAGTCGCATCAAGTGCGGAACTTGATCGTATGCGATTCGTCGGTGTTTCCGACGTCATGCGGCGTGAACCCGATGCTCTCGATCATGACGCTCGCGCGCTACCAAGGAAAGCGGATCGCGTACGAGCTCGCGCGCTACGGTTTATAGGGGGGACTCCCGTTTGTCAACGCTGCTGCGGTGGAGGTGTTAGCCTAAGCGCGCGCCCTTGAGCGCGGAGCCGCACGAGCAGGTGCGCTGCTTGGGCATTCGCTGGATCATCGTGTTGATGACCTTCTTCACGCGTTCGTTGTTGGCGTTGAAAACCTTGATGACTGCCTCGTGCGTCACCGGCTGGATGCCCTCTTGGCCTTCCAGTCCGACGTCGTAGTCGGTGATGAGCGCAATGTTCGCGTAGCACATCTCCAGTTCACGCGCTAAGTACGCTTCCGGGTACTGGGTCATGTTGATCACTTCCCAGCCCGCGGACGCGAACCAACGGCTCTCGGCGACGGTTGAAAAGCGCGGTCCTTGGATACACACGACCGTGCCGCGCTCGTGCGCGGTGATGCCGTGTTCTTCGATCACATCGACGGCGAGTTCTCGCAACTGCGGGCAGTACGGATGCGCGAAGGACACGTGGGTCGTGATCGGGCCGTCGTAAAACGTGTCTTTGCGCCCGGTCGTTCGGTCCACGAGTTGATCGCATACGACGAAGTCGCCCGGCGCAACCGTCGCCTTGAGCGAACCGGCCGCCGTCGGGCCGATAATACGCGTCACTCCTATCTCTTTCATGGCCCAAAGATTGGCGCGGTAGTTGATCATGTGCGGGGGCAGCGAGTGGGTCTTGCCGTGACGCGGCAGAAACGCAACGCGCCAGCCGGCTATCTCCCCCAGCGCGAGCACATCGGAAGGCGCGCCGTACGGCGTCTCAACTTTGACTTCGCGCATGCCGTCGAGTAATGCGTAAAGCCCGGAGCCTCCAAAGACCCCGATTTCAGCACGTTCGTTCAAATGTTCTGTCCTTCCGAACTCGAGCTTCGCTCGAGTGCTACGTCAACTCGAGCTTTAGCCCGAGTGCTACGTCAAGATTCGCCTTTGAAGTCGCTCGGCTTGAGGCTCTCAATGTACTTTTTGAACCGTTGCATCTCTTCTTCCTCAGCCTTTTTATCGTACACCGATTCCTCAAGAACGATCTTGTCGCTGACGAAGATGGGCGCGTTGGCGCGCAGCGCGAGCGCTATGCAGTCGCTTGGCCGCGCATCGATCTCTTGGTCCTCGCCGTTGCACTCGACGACTAATTTCGCGTAGAAGGTGCTCTCCCGGATGTCATGGATGATGATCTTGGTGAGCTTTGCGTTGAGCGAGTCGAGTATCGCCTTCATGAGGTCGTGCGACAGCGGGCGCGGCACCGGCTGGCCTTCGAGCGCCAACTGAATCGCCGTCGCTTCGAATGCGCCGATGAGGATCGGCAAGTAACGGCGCCCCTCCAAATCCTTGAGGATCACCACCGGATCGTGTGTGAGCAGGTCGATGCCGAGCTTGTCTACCTTCATTTGGCGCATGGGAAATCGCGCCCGCATTCGCCCAAAGACCCGCGGTTCCTATCGCGCGACGCGCGCAGCGCAGGACCCTCATTCGGCGCTTGCGAAGGCCGCGGGCCGTGCAAGCGACCGCATTACGAGCTGCGCAAACGCCCGTCACACAAAGCGCGCAAACGCCGCTGCAACACGAGCTCACCGTGCATGCTATCGAATCTGCGATTGCGCTCGTGGTGGCGTTTATCGCGTGGCGTCTCGCACACGCCGCGATCGATCGTTTCTTTGTGCAGCGTTCGCTCTTGCGCCTTCCGCGCTCGTCGACGTTCGTCGCGCCCATCAAATCGCTCGTCGGACTCACCGTCCTCATCGCGTTGCTGCTCGTCTTGCTCAACATATGGTCGGTGAACATAAGTCCGGCGCTGTTTTCCGCAGGCGTCGTCACCGCAGCGCTGGCGTTCGGCGCGCAGTGGGTGATCCGCGACTTGCTCGCCGGCTACGCGATCTTCCGCGAGGGCCATTTCGACGTCGGTGACAAAGTGCACATCACGACCGGTGTCAACAGCCAGGTGAGCGGCACGGTGGAAGCAGTCGGATGGCGGACGACTCGGCTTACTGATGGGCGAGGGTGCCCGGTCTTCATTCCAAACGGCAACATCTACGTCGCCACGAACCTGAGCAAAGGCCAAGAACGTATCGAAGTGAGCATCAAGCTACCGTTGACGGCGAGCATCACAGCGATGCGCTCTGAGATCGAGAAGGCCGCCCGCGCGGCCGTGTACGAGGCAAAGATCAGCTCGTGCGATGTGAGCGTAAGCCTCGAGGACGTCGACGCTCACGACGCAACTTTTGGCGTTTCGGTGCACGCGCCAACCATCCGAGCTGCGATCTCGGACGCCGCGCTGCGCGAGCGCGTAGTCGCAGCGCTTCAAGCGAAAGGCTGGCTGCCCGGCGGGGCAGCCTCTGCAACCAAGGCGGCCGGCGCGGATAGCGGCTGATGCCGCTCGCGTGCGGCATCATCGGACTGCCGAACGTCGGCAAATCGACGCTCTTCAACGCCATCACGCGCGGCAACGCGCCCGCTTCGAATTACCCGTTCTGCACCATCGACCCGAACGTCGGCGTCGTGTCGGTGCCGGATCCGCGCCTGCCGGTGATCGCGCGAATCTATTCGAGCAAGCAACTCGTGCCATCGACCGTCACGTTCGTCGACATCGCCGGCCTCGTGCGCGGCGCTTCAAAGGGCGAGGGCCTCGGCAATGCGTTTCTCGCGCACATCCGCGAAGTCGACGCGCTCGCCATGGTCGTGCGCTGCTTCGAAGAGCGCGACGTTGCGCACGTCGAGGGGCGGCTCGATCCGCTGCGTGACATCGACGTCGTCAACATGGAACTTGCGCTCGCAGACGTCGCCACGGTCGACAAGCGGCTCGAGAAATCTCGACAGCGAGCGAAAGCGGATCCCAAACTCGCACCCGAAGTCGCCGCGCTTGATGCTTTACGTAACGCACTCGATCAAGGCACGCCCGCGCGCGTGGTGGCGCACGCAGAGCCGATGGTAAGCCTTGCAAAGGACCTCTCGCTGCTCACCGCTAAACCGCTGCTCTACGTCGCAAACGTCGATGAAGCCGGCCTCACAGCGGGCTCGCCGCACGCACAAGCCATCAAGGCGCGCGCGCAGTCTGACGGGGCCGAGTGCATCGTCGTCTGCGCAAAGCTCGAGGCTGAACTGGCGGCGCTGCCGCCCGACGAAGCCGCGGCATACGCCAAAGAATTGGGAGTGGAGCAGAGCGGACTCGACCGGCTGACGGCCGGCACGTATCGGCTCCTCAACTTGATGACCTTCATCACCGCCGGCGAGAAACAGGCGCGCGCGTGGGCCATCCAACACGGCACCAAGGCGCCGCAAGCGGCCGGCAAGATCCACAGCGACATGGAGCGCGGTTTCATTCGCGCGGAGATCGCGTCGTATGACGACCTTGCGCGCTTGGGGAGCGTCGCAGCCGTGCGCGAGGCGGGCCTGATGCGATCCGAGGGCCGCGACTACGTCATGCGCGAAGGCGACGTCGCCAACTTCAAATTCAACGTCTAGGCCGACGTAGCACTCGAGCGAAGCTCGAGGAAACGTAGCACTCGAGCGAAGCTCGAGGACCATGGAGAACCAGAACATGGCTACCACCGCCACCACCGGGGACCACCAGCCGCAAACGCAAGAACGCTACAAACACGAAGCGTCGGTGTTCGGCGAGGCAATCGCCTATTTCAACGAGGCGGCCGACAGGCTCGACCTCAACCGGATGGTGCGCCGCATTCTCACGCATCCGTCGCGTCAGGTCATCATCTCGATTCCCTTCCAGCGCGACAACGGCGAGTTCGAAGTGTATACCGGCTACCGCGTGCAGTACAATTTTGCGCGCGGCCCGGCAAAGGGCGGCATTCGCTATCATCCAGGCGTCACGCTCGACGAGGTCACGGCGCTCGCATTCTGGATGACGTGGAAGTGCGCAGTCGTCGACCTGCCGTTTGGCGGAGGCAAGGGCGGCGTGACCTGCGATCCGACGAAACTGTCGCAAGGCGAACTCGAGCGGCTGACGCGCCGCTATGCGGCTGAGATCATCGAGATCATCGGGCCGGACAAAGACGTGCCGGCGCCTGACGTCGGCACCAACGCGCAGACGATGGCGTGGGTCATGGACACGGTTTCGATGCACTTGCGCTCGCACACGCCGGCGGTCGTCACGGGCAAGCCGCTCTGCGTCGGCGGATCGCGCGGGCGTGTCGAAGCGACCGGGCGGGGTGTGATGATCTGCATCCAATCGGCGCTGGAGAAGATGGGCAAGGAGTTGCGCGGCCAGCGCGTCGTCGTCCAAGGGTTCGGCAATGTCGGCTCGATTTCGGCGAAGCTGCTGCACGAACAAGGCGCCACGATCGTCGGCATCAGCGATCAATTCGTCGGGATTCACAATCCGCAGGGCGTCGATCCCAACAACGCCATCGCCTACCTCGAAGACCCGAAGAACAAGAAGCGCAGCCTCGAAGGTTTCCGGGGCGGCGCGCCGGTGAGCAACAGCGAGCTGTTGGAGCTCAAGTGCGACATCCTGGTGCCCGCGGCGATCGAGAATCAAATCACCGAAAGGAACGCGCGCAAGATCAAAGCGTTCCTCATCGCTGAGGGCGCGAATGGTCCGACCACGCCGGAAGCGCACCGGATCTTATCCGACGGTGGCGTGACCATCGTTCCGGATATCCTCGCCAATGCAGGCGGCGTCACGGTCTCCTACTTCGAATGGGTGCAAGACCGCACGGGCTACTACTGGCGTGAGAGCGAAGTCAACGAGCGGTTGCGCGACGTCATGCGCGAGAACTTCGACGAGGTCTGGAACACGGCCGAGCGCGCCAAAGCCCCGCTGCGCCAGGCGGCGTACATGGTCGCGATCAAGCGCGTCGTCGATTGCTACATGACGCGCGGCATCTACGCCTAACTCCTAGACGATACGTGCTCCACTGAAGAATCTTACGCGCGCCGCGATCGGGTGCGTTGCGGCGGCCATCGTCATCGCTTCCCGGATGCCCGCGGCGGCATGCGATCCGTCGTTCGTGCTCAGCCAGCCGTTGTTCCGCGTCATCTCGCCGACCGAAGACGCCACTGACGTTTCTTTCAAATCGCCGCCGCTCGTGGTTGCAACCGACGGCGACGGCTTTGCGCCCGTGTCACGCGTTCGTCTTGTCCCCGACTCCGGCAAGCCGATCGACGTGCATCCGCAAGATCTGTCAACGCGCGCGGCGGACCTCGAGGGGATTTCGTTCACGTCGCTCTACGGCAAACCAGCGACGCTCGCCGCGATACGCGCGCGAAACCTGGCGCCCTCGACCATGTACGAGGTGATCTTCGAAGTACGAACGCTCGGAGCGCCCGGCTGTCCGCAAGCGCTCGTCGAACACGTGGGGAGATTCACGACCGAAGCCGCAGATGCGCTGGACGCCTACGGCGAGTTCGCAGACGTGCCGGATCCGCCGCCGACGGGCGCGGCGGCCACCGTGTCCGGCCAGGCGGTGTTCGACCGTGCGCGAGAGGTGCTTCGAACGTTGCGCTATCCGTCATTCATCGCGTTCATCGTACACGTGCGCTCCACGATCGGCAGCAAGCCGTTCGCCGAGTCATTCCGATCGATCGTGCGCACGCAAGACGACGTCGTGCTCACGCACAAAGTCCCGATCGAAACCACCAGCAAGCCGGACAATCCGTACGGCACGGCCTTCGCGCTCTTTGGGTTCCGCTTCGAGGCGCATACGAAAGGACATCAAGAAGAGCCGTTCGGCATACCCCAGATCTCGCCGCTTTTCTCCTTTGGCCTGCGCCCGATTGGCGAGGCCCTGTCGTTGCCCCCGACGCCGGCGCCTGAACCGTCTGACTTACGCTCGCTCGGCCGGATCACGACGATCGCCCAAGACTATGACGTCACGCTTGCCGGCTTGGAGAAATATCGCGTGCGCTGGGCGTACCATCTCACGCTCGTGCCGCGCGAGCGCCCCGATTTCTATCGCTTGCGCGAGCTGTGGGTCGACACGCAGACGTTCGTGCCCTGGAAGCTCGTGAGCTCAGGCATCTTCCCCAAAGGCCCCGCCTCTCACATCCCGTGGTACGTGACGTACACGATGACGCACGGGCATTGGATCATGGTAGAAGAGACGACGAGCGCTCCGGTGCGTGTCGGCGGTGTGCTCGAGGGGACGACGTCGCGAGGTTATCAGGGGCTGACGTACGCGTTTTCGGACTTTCAGTTTCCGAAAGACTTGCAAGATTTTTCGTTTTTCGACGTCGGCTCAAGCGAAGCCGCCGAGTACTAGCGAAGGTAGACTACACGATGGACAACGCAACTGTTGCAGCCAAACTTGAGGAATTCGTTCGGCCGACTACATTTCCGGTGGCGGTGCGATTCTTGCGCGCGGGTGAGGCGCCGCCCGAGAAAGCCAAACGGCCGCTCCAAGATCTCCACAAGCACGTGACCGTATGCCAGGGTTGGGGGATCGCGCGCAAGTACGGTTGGACGACCGTCTTGCGCTCAGAAGACATGAAGTGCCCGCTTGGAGCGCTGGTCGCGGGCTTTGCCGCGCCCAACGCTTACTATGAGGAAGGCAACCTCTGCGCCGGCATGTACACGAAGGACGAAGCGGCCGGCTCCCGCAGCGAGGCCTCGGTCGAAAAATTTAAGCCGGGCGAGATCGATGCGATCGTCTTCGGCCCCCTCGTGCGCGCCGACTACGAACCCCACGTCCTCATCATCTATGGCAACGCTGCTCAGGTCATGCGCCTCGTCGCGGCGGCGCTCTGGAAGAAGGGCGGGCGGATCGCCTCGTCATTCGCCGCGCGCATGGATTGCTCGGACCACCTCGTCGTCCCGATGCGCACCGACGACTATCAGGTGATCTTGCCGTGCAACGGCGACCGCATCTTCGCCGGCGCGCAGGACGACGAAATGGCGTTCACACTGCCATGGCCCAAGGCCGGCGAGCTGATCGAGGGATTGGAAGGGACGCAAAAAGGCGGAATCCGCTATCCTATCCCGTCGTTCCTGACCTACGAGCCGGGCATGCCCAAGAAGTACCAGGAGCTGCTCGACATGCAAGCTTCGGCTCGGGCAGAGGCGGGGGCAAAACCAGCACCGAAAACCTGACACCCGAAGCACCGATAACTAGGGTGCACGGGCCTTGTCGTCATCACCTCAGGGCGCGGCGGGTAGCAAACATGGCAAAACCCGAGTCGGGTTCCATCCCAATCACGCCGGGCAGTAAAATACCGTTCCGCAAGCGCGTCGTGCTCGGTTTTGGGCTCTTCCTCGGACTGTCGTTCGTGATGCACTTCACGATGGGTCCGACGCTGACGCAAATGGCCCCGATGTGGCGGACGCCCGACGTCCCGGACGACAGCGTCTCCATCATCACACTTTCGCGCGCCAAGCTGGAAGTCGTCAAGCCGACTCCCACCCCATCGCCGCCGCCGCACGTCCAGGTGCGCTCGGTCGCCAATCTCGCACCATTGAAGTACCTCGAGATGAGCAGCCAAGGCGCGAGGCGGGGAATCAAGCCGCCCGCGCGCCGCACGTCGATGCTGTCGGTGCACGAAAAAACCCAACAGCACTCGGCTGCGGGCCCCGACGCGGGCGCCGCCACTGACCTCAATCCGCTCAGCAAGCCCAAACCCAACGACAGTGCTCAAGCAGACACTGGTGGGGAGCACAACCGCATCGCGGCGGCCGTGCAGTGGGGCGACGACAACCCGGCGCGCGTGCTGGACCTTGCATCGCTCGCCGTCGTGACGGGTGCCGCAAACGGACGCCACGTCAGACTTGAAGTCAGCGTGGGACCCGACGGCGACGTGGTCGGCATCAGAGTCCTCGAATCATCGGGCGACGCCAACATCGATGCCGACGCAGTCGATGCCGCGCGCAAGTCCCACTACGCACCGGCGACGCTCAATGGCCTACCGGTGCACGGCACCTGCATCGTCGACTTTTCTTTGAGCGCCACCGGCACGACGTGATCGCGGTTGAGGTCTCGGCCAAAGACCGCATCTTTGCACGCGCTCACGAAATCGGATTTGATCTCGTAGGCGTCGCCTCAGCCGAACCGTTCGCGACCGCCGAAACGATTTTCCAAAACCGCGCTCGCAACGGCTTGCTCGCCAACTGGAGCTATCCGCCGGCAGTCATCGAACGGATCTGTCGGCCCCAAACCGTCCTGCCAGGCGCGAGGTCGATCATCTGCACGGCGACGTCGTACCTCACAGAGCACGAGCCGTACGACCCGAACGCGCCTGGGCTCCTCGGCTTTGTTTCGAGCCATGCGTGGGGGCGCGATTACCACCGCGTCATAGGTTCCAGGCTGCGTGCGCTGGCCGATTTCGTCATGACCGAATTTCCAGGTGCGCGATGTTTGCCATGCGTCGACACCGGGCCAATGATCGATCGCGCGGCCGCGGTGCGCGCCGGTATCGGCTGGTTTGGAAAGAACGCGAATGTGCTTACGCGCGAGTTTGGTTCGTGGGTGCTGCTCGGCGAGCTCATCACGACGCTCGACTTGCCGGCAGATGAGCAACTGCTGAAGAACTGCGGACAATGCGTCGAGTGCATCAACCGCTGCCCCACTGGGGCGATTGGAGCGGACGGCCAAGTCGACGCGCGCCGCTGCATTTCCGACCTCACTCAATTGAAGTCGTCGATCCCGCGCGAACTTCGGCCGGCGATCGGCAACCGGCTGTGGGGTTGCGACGATTGCCAGACGGTTTGTCCGGTCAACGAACGGAAGGCGGTTGCCGGCCGCTCACGATCGAGCAAGGTGTTCGAGCCATTGCCGCGGATCGGCACCGCGGTCGATCTGCCGAGCGTCTTACGGATGACCAAGTCGCAGTTCCGAAGGTGGTTTGGGCCGACGTCCATGGCGTGGCGCGGCAAAGGGGTGCTGCAACGCAATGCCGCGGTGGCGCTCGGCAATTCGCGCGACCCGGCAGCCGTTGAGCCGCTCATCGAAGCGCTCGATGATCGTAAGCCGCTCGTGCGCGGTCACGCGGCGTGGGCGCTCGGGCAACTTGTATGCGCGCTTGCGACCAGCACGAACGGCGAGAATTGTGGTAGCGCGCTCTCTGAACGCGCTCTGACGGCACTCCAACTCCTCCTTGAGCGCGAACCGGACAGTTGGGTACGCGAAGAAGCGGAGCTCGCGCTCGACGCGATCCGAAGTCAAATGCCTTCTGCAGGTGTAGCGGTCGAGTCCACTCGACCGTCCGGCGCGTGACGTCATGATCGGTCGAATCAAGTCGACTGCCGCGCTGGCGGTTTGCGCCTGTTTGCTCGTTCTCGCCGCGCAACCAAGCAGAGCGGATACCCAGTATCAAGTCGTCGGAATCATAACCGTCCGCGATATGGTCGGGAATGAGCTCTTCAACTTTGACTGCAAGGCGGCATTCACGATCGTTGGCGTCACCGTAGATCAGAGGCGGCATCGAGGCACGATCGATTCGTGCGCGTACGATGTGGCGTGGCCGGTCGTCGACCAAGGGTCGAACGCAATCACGTTGTGGTTTTTCATCACACCGCAATACGCGCAGTGCACTTTGCTGCGCGCTCGGTTCGATCGCGGCAACGGTATCGACGGCAGGCTCTCCGTGAAGCTGCACAACGACGCCACCGTCTGGGTGCGCTGCCCCCAACCCGGCGCGGAGACGACGTAGCGGTCGAATCTATTCGACTGTCAGAAGCCTCGCAACAAGCGGCAAGAAAACGCCGGAAGCGGCACGTACCGAGAGATCGCAGATCGAGGTCGCCGGCGTTTCTTCGGGATTGACTTCGGCGACGAACGCCCCCGAACGCCGCGCCACATCGACCAAGCCGGCGGCAGGGTGGACGATGGCGGATGTCCCCGCCACGATGAAGACGTCAGCTCTGGTGACCGCCTCGAGCGCGCGTTCGAACGCGCCGGGCGGCAGATTCTCGCCGAACCAGACGACGTTGGGGCGCAGCGACCCTCCGCAGGCGCAACGAGGGGGAAGATCGCCATCCAGAGGCGTCGCAACGATCGTGCCGCATCGCGAGCAGCGCGATTGCCGCAGGCACCCATGCAGCTCGATGACGTCGCGCGAACCCGCCTGCGCATGTAATCCGTCGACGTTTTGCGTGACAAGCGCGAATTCAGGCACTTTTTGGGCGATGTCCACGAGCGCGAGGTGCCCGGCGTTTGGCTTCGCGTCGCGATGCTTGCGCAGCCGCTCGCGGTACCATTCCCACACGAGAACCGGATCGCGCTCGAACGCCTGCGGCGTGGCAAGGGTCATCGGATCTCGGTTGCGCCACAGCGCGCCGGTACCAGAGCGGAACGTCGGCAGGCCGCTTTCGGCCGACACGCCGGCGCCGGTCAGCGCGGCGGCAGCGCTCGCGCGGCGCAGCTGTTGCGCGAGCGCCTCCGCCTCACGTTCGTAAGCCACGCGAAGGTCTACGCGGGCGGCAGTCGATGTGCCTCGAACGGTCGAACCGCCCGCTCATGAATATAGGAAAACTCGAGATCACGTTCTTGGGCCACGCTACGTTCGGCTTCAAGACACCGTCCGGCAAACACATCATCGTCGACCCGTGGTTGGAGCAAAACCCGGCCTGTCCGCCACGCCTCAAGAACCCGGCGCATGCGGATACCTTGCTCATCACGCACGCGCATTTCGATCACATCGGCGACGCGCTTAACATCGCCAAGAAGCACGATGCGACGTGCGTCGGGATCTACGAAACGGTGCACTGGCTCGGCGCAAAGGGCGTGAAGAAGGTCGTCGGATTCAACAAGGGCGGCACAGTCGACGTCGACGGCACGAAAGTGACGATGGTGCACGCCGAACACAGCTGCGGCATTCTTGACGGCGAGGCAATTCTGTACGGCGGCGAAGCGGCGGGCTACGTCATCACGTTTGAGAACGGCGTCAAAGTCTACCACTCAGGCGACACGTGCGTCCACAGCGACATGAAGATCATCGGCGAGTTGTACCGGCCTGACATCGCGTTGCTGCCTATCGGCGACCATTACACGATGGATCCGGCCCAAGCCGCCTACGCGATCCGCTTGCTCGGGATCAAAGTCGTCGTGCCGATGCACTACGGAACGTTCCCGATCCTGACCGGTTCTCCAGAGAAACTTCGCGAGCTTTCTTCTGACATCAGCGGACTGCAGATCATCGACCTGCGCCCAGGCGAGACGCTGACGGGCGAGCTCAAGCGACTCGCCCCCGTCTAGGCGGTCTTCACGACGATCTTGCCGATCAATTTGCCGATCGCGTCAGCGCGATCGGCGCTGTTGCTCAGGTGGCGATAAATCTCACGCAGTTTGAAGATCGTGTGCACGTCGCTCTCTTCGAACAGCGCAGCCACAGTGCGCCGATACAAGTCCTCCATTCGGTTCTCCGCCTTCGACGCGTTGACCGCGTGCAGACTTGCGCTTGCGGGGTCGCGCTCGATGGCGAGCACGGCGGCCCCGATCTCGTCGGTCGCCTGCACGAGGATCGTGACCATGTCCATGATGGCCGGCGTCGTCGAGACGTTGAAGAGCTTCATCTCGCGCGCGGCGTTGTTGAGGTAGTCGATCATATCGTCGATCGCGCAGGCGAGATTGTAGATGTCTTGACGGTCGAACGGCGTGATGAAGGTATCGTTGAGCGCGCTGATGGTCTGGCTCAGGATCTCGTCGCCCTGGTGCTCGATCGCGTCGACCTGATCGGCGAGCGCCGGATCGCCGCGCTCGGCATACTGCTGCAGTGCTTGCGCTGCGCGTTGCAGCAATTGGCTATGGTGCTCGAGCAGCGTGCAAAAACGCTCTTGCTTGCGTCCGGTGAACATGTCGGACAACCAACTCATGCTCGACTCCTCTATGTCAAATCCAGCGCACGAGTAGGCCCGCGATCGCGCCCGCCGCTAATCCAGCCGGCGCAGTGATCAGCCAGGCAGCCACGATGCGGCCGACCACGAGCCAATGTACCCGGCGCGTTCGCGCCACCGCGCCCACGCCCACGATCGCGCTCGCCGTCGTCTCGGTCGTGCTCAACGGCCCGCCGAGCATCGATGCTGCGAAGACCGTCCCTCCTGCGGCAGCTTGATAGGCGAGCGCATGTATGGGGCGGATGGCAAACAGCTTGTTGCCCACCGTCTTGGCGACGCGCATGCCGCCAAACGCAAGTCCCGCGGCGAACGCCGAGAGCGCCGCGATGATCGCCCATACGGGTACCGCAAAGACGCCGCCCGCGGCGTGAGCTGTCCCGGCTGCGGCCATCATGCCGATCATCTTCTCCGCATCGTTGGCGCCGTAGCCGAGCGCCTGGACCGCGACGGTGGCGTACTGCAGCCGCATGATCCGCTCCCCGGTTTGGCGCGTCGCCGGCCTCAAGAGAAAGCGTAACGCTGCAAAGGCGGCGGCTCCGATTGCGAACCCCGCGAACGCAGAGCCGAACAGGCTGATGACGACCTTTGACACGCCGCCCCATTGCACGACGTCCGGACCGCGCGTCACTAGCAGCGAGCCCACCATGGCGCTCACCAGCGCGACCGACATGGACGTCGGCACTCGCATGAGATAGGCGAGCAACACGACCGCCAGCGAGGCTACGACCGCGGCGAGGAGCAGCGGCATGCCGAGCGTCGAGTAGTCCGCAATGCCTGTCCCAAGCGTCTCGGCAACTGCCGTGCCGAACACGAAGGGCCCGGCAAACGCAAAACCCACGATCATGACCAAGGCGACTGGCAACGGAATGATCCTGCCGGCAGACGCCGCCGCCAGAAGATTACCGCCGTCGTTGAAACCCGCGACGACGTTGAACGCAAGCGCGCACGCCACAATCGCCACGACCAGCCAATCGTGCGTGCGTCCGCCCTCCTAGAGGATGCTCTTGCCCAACGCCGAGCAGATGAGTTCGACGGCCACGCGCGCCGTGCGATTGTGCTCGTCAAGCACTGGGTTTATCTCGGTGACCTCAAGCGAGTCGGCGCAACCGCTTTCCGCGATCATCTCCATCGCCAGATGCGCCTCGCGGTAGGTGAGCCCGCCTGGAACAGGCGTCCCCGTGCCGGGGGCAAGTCCGGGATCAAGCGAGTCGACGTCGAGACTGACGTGGAGGCTGCGCGGCCCAGCGCACGCGATCTTGAGCGCCTGCTCCATCACGGCAGCCATACCGCGCCGGTCGATGTCCGACATCGTGAAGCACGCCAAGCCTCGCTCGCGCAGCGCGCGACGCTCACCGGGATCGAGGTCGCGCAAGCCCACGAACGCACAGCGCTTCGGGTCGATCGATGGAGATGGAAACTTCGCCGGCGGAAACAGATCTTTGAGTTCGCCCAAGGCGGCGGCGGCAGACATACCGTGGAGATTGCCTGTCGGACTCGTCGCAGGTGTGTTCAGGTCCGCGTGGGCGTCTATCCAGATCAGTCCTTGCGGCCCGAGCGCTCGCGCGAGCCCTGCGAGCGCACCGATCGCGACGGAGTGGTCGCCGCCGATGATGACCGGGAAGGAGCCGCCGCGAGCGCTGCGCTCGCACGCGTCCGCTAGGTTCGCCGCTGCCGTTCGCACGGCGTGGAGATGTCGCGCCCTCCCGGCCACAGCCGGCCCATTATCATCAGACTCGGGCACCGCCACATTGCCCCGATCGTGCACCCGCAGGCCGAGGTTACCTATGCTTTCGAGCAGGCCGGCTTCGCGCACGGCGTCTGGGCCGAGGCGCACGCCGTGCTTACCGGCGCCATAGTCGATAGGAACGCCGATGACGTCGATATCTGGCATCGGCGCTGGGCCTTCGTGACCCAGGCCACGATTCATGCCGCTCCTGTCCGGTCACGATGCGGCCGAAATCAATCTTAGGGGTCTCTCGTTTTGCCCCACAGGGAACTTTCTTTGCCGTTAGGGAGTGAACGGCGCATGCGCTGGACGTTCGTAACGATTATCGTTGCCGCTGTTATTGTGCTCAGCGGCGTCAAATCCACCGGCTTCGAGTTGTCGGTCGACTCGTCAGTACACCCGGCCGTTCTCACACGCTTGCGTGCGCTCGAGCCGAGACTCCGGATGCTTGCAAATCGCACGCCCGGTCTTGTCGCCATCAGCGTCGCCGACGCGAATGGACGAGAGTCGATCAACATCAACGGCGACGAGAATCTTCCAGCTGCGAGCGTCATCAAGTTACCGGTGATGGTCGAGGTGATGCGTCAAGTCGCGCTCGGCAAGTTCACGCTCAACCGCCAAGTGACGCTCTATGAGCAGGATCGCGATTGCGGTTTCGGCGCGCTCTGCGATGACGATGCTGGCATGCGCTTTTCGGTGCGCAACCTGACGCGCATCATGATCGCGGACAGCGACAACACCGCGACGAACATGCTCATCCGGCTGGTCGGCCGCCAGAATATCAACGCAACGATGGCCGGACTTGGTCTCACGCAAACGTCGCTCGGCGATAGCATTCACGATGGGAGCAGCAGCATTCGCTCCTTGCGCACGAGCGCCAACGACATGATGCGTTTGCTCGCGATGCTCGCCGGCCGGCGCCTCGTTAACGAGCGCGCCAGCGATGCAATGCTTGCCGTCTTGGCGGCCCAGCGTCACAACGGCTACATCCCCAAGCCGCTGCCGAAGGGGACGATCGTCGCGCACAAGACGGGCACGCTGCACGACACGCTCAACGACGTCGGGATCGTGGATCTGGAAGGCTCGCCCTACATCATCTGCGTGCTGACGACCCACCTGGATGACCTCGATGACGGTGCGCGATTCATCCGTCGCGCGTCAAAGGCCGTGTACGAGACGATGCGGGCGGCACGAGCCGACGAAGCGGCCGCTGCGGTTCCTGTCCCGTCGCCAAGCGAGCCTGTCCCCCAGCCCAGTCCGAGCGAGCCGTTCATCCAATCGACTCCCAACCCAATCGACGCATTGGAGCAATCCCCTTAGTCTGAGTTTTCACCGCTACTCGCAGCGTCCTCGAACGGCTGTGTGTGACGACGCTCATTAAGGGTAACGGCTGTCACGATCTAGGCGGGAGCCGGGTCACATGTTCGATATACTATACACAGGTCGCGACCTCAATAAACCCTCGCGGACGCTTGCATTTGGGGCGTGGAACCTATGAAAGGCACCGGTCGTGTCGTGGCAATGGCAGTAGCACGAACACACGTAGCCGAGTCGGTACAGACCCGAGTCGACTGGCGAGTGATCGCGAAGCGCGCGTATTACCTCACAACCGCGCTCGCAGCCGCCGCTCTCATCGTTTTCATTCCCCCACAGTTTAGTTACTCGATCCCGACGCTGGTGACGGTCTTTGTCGTAGCCTGGTTTCTCATGGCCGTGGAACGCGCCGAGGGCACATCGCTCAAGTTCGCGCCGCTCACTGCCGTTCTCGTTGCGTCGGCAGCAACGGTTGGATGGTGGAGTGTGGTGCTAACTTCAGCGAGCTGGGCAGTTATACGGTTGCGTATGATTGCGGAGAAGCGCCCAGGATTCATCGATGGTGCACTTGGCCTCGTGGGGCAAATCGGCATCGGCATCATCTCCGTCTACGCGATGCTCGAGACGTTTTACGCGACACAGGGTCTTGCGCATCTCGTACCATCCGTCGCTTCAGCCGTCATATTCGTAACAGCGATCTTGGCCTGTGGTGTCGTGCAACAAACCACCAACAATCTGCTTAGCGCTGTCACTTACTGGATTATGGGCCACCGCGTAAATGTGCGTGCTTTCTCACGCGCCGGC
>Ga0187846_10000475_pt1 | contig 23492 bp, 19 predicted proteins | sample TC_taG_FD_161473 | JGI IMG/M metagenome (GOLD analysis project Ga0187846, IMG submission 161473) | Biofilm microbial communities from the roof of an iron ore cave, State of Minas Gerais, Brazil - TC_06 Biofilm (v2) | ecosystem: Environmental > Terrestrial > Deep subsurface > Cave > Wall biofilm... | reverse complement strand
CACAAGTCGAACTGTCAGCACCTTTTTCTCTCGGTCGGCCTGATAAATCACCCGATAGTCTCCCACTCGCAGCTTGAAGAGGCCCGCCAAGGGTCCGGTAAGAGGTTCTAACTTGACGGACTCGAAATTCTCGGCAAGCCAGCTTAGCTTTCTCAGCACCGGTCCGCCGCCACCTGGTCGAGGCGTTCAAAGTCCTCAGCCGCCCTGGGGCGAAATTCGACTTGATACATCTACCATTCCAGGCCCCGACGGCGGGCGAGTTCAGCCGCAAGAATATTTTCGCCCTCTTGTTGAGGCTCCTGAAGGTCCTTCGTGAGGCGCTCTCGAACTTCCGGCCGCATAGCCAGACCCGCATCCGGATCACTCAGGATCTCCCGCAACTTTTCCTCGACTACCTCACCGATGACGGCTTTAAGCTCTTCAACCGATAGATCTTTCACGCTCTGCATAACTCAATGCTCCGTCTGTATTGTACACCTTGAGGGCCGTGCAGCGCGGAGGAGGGCTTGCCCTTCAAGTCCCTTTGGCCTTTTTTTCTCTGGTCTATATGCACTGCGTGTGGACTGGAGGTCTTTCACGGCAGACAACGAAAACGGAAGAACTTCGGAGAAACTTTGGCCTTCAGTTACGCAGGCTCGCCTCGCGTCACTGATACGTTTCAACGAGTTGAAACCGAAGAGCCGATGCCAACTCTTGAGGAAACCGGATGGTAATGAATATCGGTGGGTCCTGCGGGGACGGACCTTCGACTTATAACCAAAGATAACCGCCCTATTTAAAACTTGGAAGGCTTCATCAAAGTTCTGCTTATAGAACGTCTTGGTTTGAAGCGCTGGGGCGAAGTTGGGGTCATGGAGCAGAGTTGCCAGATCTGGCCCAATCTTGGACTCTAGCCCTCTTTCCCCAAGTTTCCCAAGATCTCGAATTGCGTCTGGGTTGCCGACAACGTAAGCTTCCGACGTCTTTTGTCCAGATAGTGGCGGTTGATCAGGTTATTCTCGTGGTCGATCAGGATCGCGGGCATCGCCATCATGAAGTAGACCAGCCCGCAACGAGCGAACAGTCCGGTGTATGTGCTGATGGCCTCCCGGTCAAAGGCCTTGTACGATACGAATAGCAGCAAAGCATTAGCCGACAACATGATGGTATCGCAGATGAGAATGGTCCATCGCCCAGGCAACGCCGCCCTCCAAATAACGTAGTCACGCAAAGCCCAGATGTCGGCCAGGACATCAGTATGGCCAGCCCATACGAGTCGAGCCATAGCGCGATCGCCAAAGCGAGCAACGCCAGAGCTGTGACAACGACCAGGGTAGCGCTTCGCAGAGGGGTCTCTGCTGCGGTCGGTGGGGTTACTTTGAGGGTTGCTGTCGGCACCTGCAATTCCGGGCCGGAGTCCAGATCTGCCCGGTGTGGCTCCTGCCCTTGCCCTCTGCCCTTTTCGTTTCCCAGCTCCACATCTAGGAAAGTATTGGGTGGGCCTGCGGAGGACGCTGCAACCCCTGCGGGCTCATCCGCGGCTGGCCCAGGTGCTCGGCCAAGAGGTTCCTTTTCAACGATTCGTTCCGTTACCTGTGCCACGAACTGATAGCCACGCCCGTGCACGTTGACAATAAGCTTCGCCGTCGCCCGCCTGTCTCCAAGTGCGTTCCTTAGCTCGTGAATGTGACGCGCTATGTTGCCCTCTTCCACGCCCTCAGGGTTGGCCTCCGGCCTGCCCCAGACCCGATTTAGGAGTTCCTGTTTCCCCACCACCTGGTCACGGTTCTGAATCAAAACGAGCAGAATCTCAACGGCTCTCGGTGGCACGCGGACCACGCGTCCCTCTTTGAAGAGGAGCAACTCATCCGCATCGAGACAGAAAGGGAAAAACTCGTAGATGACTTTTCTTTCCTTAGAGATCGGTGTGCGCATAATTGCTTCATTCTTCGTTAAGAATTCCGAAAGGACTTCTAGACCGGTAGGCATTATACACGGCGAGGGAGGGGGGATAGAAATTCTCATTTAAGGCTGCCCATCGAAGTGGCGTGCTTTGCGTGTACTACCAGGCAAGCTGTTGTGATCACGGGATTGGCGACGGAAGGTCCGCACGCCCCAACGTATCTTTCGGAAGGGTACAGGAGCAACCGCGGGGGCAGCGTAACGAAGCAGTCTTAAGTATGAACCAAGCTCCACTGCCAGCACGCAACAGCTAGACGCAGGCCCTCGGTCGCGGCGGCGACAGAGGTTGGCGGGCCAGGTGAGCATGAAAACAGCCAGACCCAGCCCTCGCCCCCTTGGGGGAGAGGGTGGCGAGCGCAGCGAGCCGGGTAACCCCGCTGTGGATCCATCATTCTCCAATCAGGTTTGGGTATTGACTAACGCGAACGGCCTTAGCGGAACCCCTGATTGGACGCAGCTAACACCAAGCGGTTCGCCTCCTTTTAGCAACGGCCTCGCCACTGCGGTATACGATCCGACTACGAACAGCCTCATCATCTATGGCGGGTGCGACTTCAACTGCAGTCCGGCGCTCGAACGTTTTTGTGCTTAGCAATGCGAACGGTCTAGGTGGAACACCTGCATGGACACAAAGCACGACGAGTCCAATTGAAGCGAGAGACCACCAAAGCGGTGTTTACGATTCCACGAGCAACAGAATGATCGCCTTTGGAGGAGGTTTCGCGTTCTACGGGACAGATCAGAACGACACGAGGATTCTCTCCAACGCCAACGCAACTTCGTCAATATGGTCGACCTTAGCCACTCGGGTGGGTTGACGACATCCTGCAAGGCTATTTTCAACCATATGGTGTTCCTCAGGGACCTGGCCCTACAAGCCTCAACAAGACCCGTTGGATTCCTCAACACCACCCTTACCGGAGGAAACGATACCGGGGCCGCCATATCTCTCGAGCCTCCGGGAACCGACCTAGGGCCGTTCGAGGCAGGAAGCACGTCTGCCCCGATTGATCATGGCCCGTTTGACGCAGGAAGTACATCGGCACCGATCGATCCATTCTCATTGTTTTAGAGGGGCGCCGTTGTGTGAGGTTGATTGGTGAGCGATATGTGAAGCGTATCTTGCTGGCCGGGTGGGGAGCAAGTGTAGCGCAGGGCTCGCCGCTCAAGCCCTGCGGCTCTTCAATATCTTTTGTCTTCTCCCTGGCCTGGAATCCAATCGCCTTGGAATAGACGCCGGCAGCACGCGCTGATTTGGCACGGCGCCGAACGAAATGAAAAGGCCGCAGGGTTAAGAATCGAACCCTGCGCTACATTAGCGTCATGGCCTGGAATGCAACCCTTGCTGAATAGAGGCCGCTGGCACGCCCTGATGTGCACGATGAACATCACCTATCCCTTTGGTGGTTCGCGCGGCTTCGTCAAAGCGACTTGGACGCAGTAAAGGGCAGGGGCCTAGGAAATGATGAATTCCGAATTATGATTGGTGAGCAGTCGGCTTTCTGGCTCTGTGTTCACTGTGCGCTCTGGGTGAGGATTGAGAACTTCAGATTGAAGATTCCAGGAAGGCAGTGACGAGTGCCAAGTGACGAGCGGCAACGGCTGCTCTGAGCATGGGGAATCAGCGCAATCTGGGGATGCGGGTGAAGTGGTGGATTCTGAATTGTGAATGGTGAAGGATAAGGGATAGGGGATGAAGGGTAAAGGGTGAAGGCAGTGAGAGCTGAAACTTACCTTTCAGTCAGAAAGGCGCCCGGCCGGCAAACTGCGTGCTGTGTCGCTCAGGCTATATCTCGCGGGTGTAGGACCGTAATGCCGGGGTAACGAATGAAATCCCGGTCGTTCAATGTGAGTAGATGGGTGACGCCGTGGACGTACATCGCGGCGACCAAGCGCGCATCATACACTTGAGCTCCAGAAACCGAGTGCGCCAGCACAAGGGGGCGCCATTCGGGATGGATTCGCTCGTTGTCAGCCAGCAGGGTGAACGCTCGCTCCATCCGCCGCGCGCGTTGGTCAGCCTCCATTGGGGAGAGCCCGTATCCGTTTCCGTCCACTGGACGGGTACAAACGTTCCAGAAACTCGAGCATATTTTGGGGGATATAACAGAGTCGGTTGCCACGGCCCTGGAGCGCATGCACAGCGCCGCGCACCAAGCGAAACTCTGGGTCATTCGATTTGATGAGACGCAACAGGATGTTCGTGTCGGTCAAGTGGTCTGCGCGCGCCATCAGGCGTGGTCCCGGTAGAAGCTCTCGCGCGTCAGAGCCTCGGGCGGCAGGTAAGGGAGTCCCTCAGAGCCCTGCGCCAGCCCATCCAGTTCGGCCTCAAACTGCTCCGGGCTCATAGGGTGCTGGGGACCTTAGGTTGCGGCCTGCTGCTTTAGCAAGCCTTCCAAGTAGGCGTCGAGCCGGAGGCCGCGGGCTTGAGCCTGGGCCGCCAATCGGGCTTCGATTTCGGGCGGTAGCTCCAACGTGATTGCCATGGCACTCTCTTTCTTTTCCAGTCTCCGTGCTCAAATTCAGTGTACCGCCTCGGCTCTGTGCCTCTGTGGCGGGGATTGAGAATTTCGGATTGAAGATTCCAGAAAGGCAGTGACGAGTGACGAGCTTATCATTCTGGGGAGGTCGCCGCGGCGACCGACGAAGAATCTGCTTTTTGTCCAAAGCCAAGAGAATTGTGAGTTCGGAGTTTTGAATTAATGGCGAACAAGTTTCGGCTCTGGTTCTGTGGAACCTGCGCACTCTGTGAAGTGGATGATACACGCGGAGGTTGAATCCACCTAGTGGTTACGGTGGAATCCTATGAACAGACATCGTCTTCTGAATCTGTGCTTCTTTCTTCTTATCTCCAGTGCGGGTTGCCTTATGCCATTTCTGGAGTCGTCGCAGGTTGCGACGCTTCCCCGGGCGCCGCAAGTTCCTGCGAATCTCATTCGCGAAGGGATGGAGTGGTATTACCGCCAGCGTGCTTACCCGTTACCGTACGTTCCGGCCGGAGCGCGCCGGCGGGCGCTCGACGCACTCAGCCAGAAGGTAGCGGCTGAAGCGGCAGCCAGCAACCAGTCAGCCCGATTAACTTCCTCCCAAGGGATTCAACCTTTCTGGAGCCTGCTCGGCCCGGAGCCGACGGACACACCTTATTCGGCCCCGGTAGTCTCGGGGCGGATTACGGCACTTGCCGTTGATCCGCGGAATTCAAGCACGGTTTACGCCGGGGCGGCGGATGGTGGCGTGTGGAAGACCACGGACGGCGCGGCTACGTGGGCGCCGCTCACTGACACACAGGTGTCGCTCGCAGTGGGCGCGATTGCGCTCGATCCCTCGAATCCCGAGACTGTTTATGTCGGTACAGGGGAAGAGAACTTCTCCGGAGACTCCTATTACGGCGAAGGAATCCTGAAGTCGACCAACGGAGGGCTCTCTTGGATGCACATCCCCGGGCCCTTTGCCGGCCCGATCGGTCCAGATTCGTACTTTGGCGGCGGAGCCCACATCGGCTCGCTGGCTGTCGATCCGGGGGACAGTTCCATCCTTCTCGCCGGCGTGCAGCTCCTCAACAAGGACGGCGTCTACCGCTCGATAGACGGCGGGAACACTTGGACTGAGGTGTTGTCGGGCGCGCCCGGAACATCGGTGGTGTTCGATACCAGGAACAGCAACATCGTTTACGCCGCGCTGGGCAATCCGACAGGGAGCTCAGCGAACGGCGTATATAAATCAATGGATGCCGGCGCGACCTGGGCCGCCGACAGCGGCACACAGGGGCAGGTGCTGCCTTCTGCAAATACGGGGCGAATCGCGCTGGCACTTGCACCCTCAAGCCCCACCACACTTTACGCTGGTATTCAGGATTCCTCGCCCTCCTCCTTCAACACTTTGCTCGGGTTTTTCGTGACCAAGGACGGCGGCGCGCACTGGAACCAACTCACTGCTACGCCGGATTACTGCACTCCGCAGTGCCGGTACGATCATGTAGTCGCTGTTGATCCTACGAACGCGAAGGTAATTTACGCGGGCGGAGCTTTCTCCACCACCCTGGTGCGCTCGCTTGACGGCGGTGCGACATGGAGCATCCTCTCAGCCGCCGCGAGTGGAGGCACACTGCACGCGGACGTGCATGCGCTGGTATTTTCCGCCGACGGAAGCAAACTCTATCTTGGGAATGACGGCGGAGTGTGGAGCACGACAGACGTCGCCGCGACGCAGGTGAACTTCGCAGAGTTGAACGATAAGCTCGCCATCACGCAGTTCTATACGGGAATCTCGATCGGCCCCAGGGGCACGCCGCTCGCCTTTGGAGGCACTCAGGATAACGGCACGCAGAAATACACCGGAAGCCGGGTGTGGGAAAACGTCACGTGCGGCGACGGGGGCTCGACGGCGCTCGACCCCGTCTCGCCGTCGACGGTTTATACCTTTTGCCAGCCGTACGCCGTAGAGAAGTCCACTTCCGGCGGCAACTTTGGAACATGGTTTGTGGCCGAGAGTGGCATTAACACCGGTGACCGATCCTCATTCTTCCCACCGCTGGTGATCGATTCGTCGAATTCCCAGGCGCTTTACTTCGGCACGTACCGCGTTTACCAAACTCTGGATGGTGCGAGTTCGTGGCAGGCGATCTCACCCGACCTCACCGGTGGGCCGTCCTTTTTCGGCAACCTGACAGCGGTGGCGGTGGCGCCAAACGACTCGAACACCGTTTATGCAGGCTCGGGTGGCAGCCACGTAAACGTGACGACGAATGCGGGGGCGGGGCCAGGAGCGTTGTGGACGGATCGCAGCGCAGGACTGCCGCCTCGATTCATTACCCAGGTCGCCGTGGACCCCAAGTTCGCGAAGACCGCTTACGTCACCTTTTCCGGTTTTTCCGGCTTTGTGGATAAGTAGGGGCACATCTTCAAGACCACGAGCGGGGGAGCCGGTTGGACGGATGTCAGCGCCGATCTGCCGAACATTCCCGTAAACGATATTGTGCTTGATCAAGTCTCCCGGAACATGCTTTTTGCGGCCACGGACGTGGGAGTGTTCTACACGGCGAACGACGGGATGAAGTGGCGGACGCTGGTGAATGGACTTCCCCGAGTCACGGTGCTTGGCCTCAAACTGGACGCATCGCACCGGTTGTGGGCTGCCACCCACGGCCGGAGCATGTGGCGAATCCAGGAGCCATCTCCCTGCGACGTAAATATGGACGGAGCGGTGAACGTCGCTGACGTCCAGACGGTAGTTGACCAAATACTGGGCATCTTCCCCGCGACCGCGGACATCAATGGGGACGGCCAAGTGAATGTCGTCGACTTACAGATCATAGTGAATGCTATTCTCGGGCTAGGCTGCAACCCCTGACCCCACGATTTCAAGGAGTCACCTTCATGTGTATACGATCTGAAGCGTTATTGGCGGAAAGCTTCGCATACCACACTTGTTTACCACCTCCTGGTGTGGCGAGGGGTCCGCGATGGCTTGGCAATCTGGCGGTGGGGACTCTGCTAGCTGCCACAGGTGTAGCCACCAACAGGCTGGCGGCGGCGGAACTTTCGATACCTACGGTCGGGGCGTCTGTAGGCGGCAGTGTGAATCTAAGCGTTGAATACGGCGGGCAAGGAACAGCCGTAGCCGCCCTCCAGTTCGATCTGAATTACAACCGAAGCGTTCTTACCATTACTGCCGCCGCCGGCGCTGCTGCCACAAGTGCGGGCAAGTCCTTGACCACACATCGTTTGCCCAACGGAATGACCCGATTTCTGATCGTCGGACTCAATCAGAACGTGGTTGCTGATGGTAGCGCGGTCGATCTAATGATTCACGTCAGCACGCGAGCGTCGCCGGGCAAATACACGTTAGGCATCTTCAATCCGGCCGGTGCGGGCCCATCTTCCCAAGCAGTCTCGGTTAAGCACATATCCGGGGCGGTCGTGGTGCACGCCAGAAAGGGAGGTTAGGAAGTGAATGTCAAGTGTAAATCGTCAACAGATGGATTTGCTGCTGGCACGGCGGATTGTGAGGATTTCCACGTTTTCATCCTTGACTCGGTAGAGGATGCTAAACGCCGCGGCCTTTACCGGAGAGAAGCTGGCTCTCGAACCGTTCCCTTCTTGCGCACTCGATGTTAGAATGGTTTCCAAGACAAGCTTATGGCGCTAAGCCGCTCAGGTCTGCAAGCCAAGATTCTCCTCATGATTGCGATCACCGTAGTTTCGGTGGTCGCTGTGTCCACGTATCTCGCCGCCACCTGGCTAACCCGGCTACCCATTGAAGAGGAGATCTACCGTAAGGCTCTGGGTCAGGCGAAGCTGACGGCTCACGCGGTGGGCGACGACCTGGCACTGCGGGACCCGCACGAAGCCCTGCGGATCCTCCGGCAGGTGCAGCGCGATGCTCCCGGCATTATCCAGGGTGACGTCTACCAGCACGCCCCCGAGAACAAGCTTTTGGTTTCTACTGACCCGCCCGGCAACCACGCCGAGTTGGACCGCCTGCCGGGCGTTGAGCGCTACAACGAGTTCGAGCGACCTGCACCCGACCAGATCAGCATCGAGACTCCGGACGGCAAATACTGGATTATCGGAACCGCCGTCCGCCAGCAGGACGGAAAGGACGGCTGCCTGGTTCTGAAGGTCTCCAAGTCGAGCTCCAACGTGATCACCCGTGATCTGGTGAAGCGGAACCTGGTCGTGATGCTGGCCAGCCTCATCGCCATCGTACTGGCGATCCACCTCTTCTTTCGCAAGAACGTTCGTACTCCGATCACCGAAATGATCCAAGTGATGGAAGCGGCGGAGGGCGGGCAACTGGATGTCCGCGCTCGCGTCCCGTCGAGCGATGAGCTCGGGCAGTTGGGCGACCACTTGAACCGCATGTTGAGTCGCTTAGAGAACTTCAGCGGCGAACTGAACCGCAAGGTAGAGGAAGCCACCTCGGAGCTCGAGCGCAGAAACGAGCAACTGAACCGCATCAATGAGGAACTCTTTGAAACGCAAAGGACGCTGGCGCGCTCCCAGCGCTTGGCAGTGGCGGGGCAACTGGCCGCCAGCCTGGCGCACGAAATCGGCACACCCCTGAACTCCATTTCCGGCCATGTGCAGCTTATGGCGCGACGCAAGACCGGTGATGAGGCGACGGACCGACGCCTCCAGATCATTGAAAAGCAGATTGACAGCATCGTGCGCAGCGTCAAGCAACTGCTTTCCTGGACCCGCAAATTCGAGCTGCGAGTTGCCCCTGTGGACCTGGCACGCGTGCTGGAAGAGACCGTCCTGCTTTCATCCGCCGCCCTCCATCTGAGGAATATCAAGGTCAGGAGCGACCTGGCTCGAGACTGCCCGCTCGTCTACGGCGATGCCGGCTATTTGCAGCAGGTGTTCTTAAACCTCGTCAACAACAGCATGGACGCCATGCCCCGCGGGGGAGTCCTGAACATCCGGCTGATCTGCCCTCACGCTGGTAACTCGGCGGAGGTTCGAGTGGAAGTGTCCGACACGGGCGAGGGCATTGCGCCGGAGACGCTTCGGCGCATTTTCGATCCCATGTTTACCACCAAACGGATGGGAGCGGGGACAGGACTCGGACTCGCCATCTGCAAACAGGTTATTTCACAGCACGCCGGAACCATTGAGGTGGAAAGCGAGCCCGGTTGCGGCGCACGATTCACGATTGTGCTGCCGGTTGATTGCCGCGACAAGCTGGAAGTGGTTGGTGTCGCGACTTCTACGGAGACCGGCTAAGAGCAGAGGCGGTAGGCAGAAGGCGGTAGGCAGAAGGCGGTAGGCAGAAGGCAGTAGGCAGTAGGCAATAGGCAGTAGGCAGTAAGCAGCAGGCAGCAACCCGCGGGCAGGAATGGCGAATTGTGAATAGTGAATTGTGAGGTGTAAAGGGTGAGGGATGGGACCCGGCCTAGATCACAATTCATCGCTCCCGCTGACTGCCGACTGCGTACTGCCCACTGCCTACTGTTCTTTTGCCGAGGAAGAATAACTTGGCTCCGACCGAACAAGGCACCGCGAGTGTATCCGCCCGAGCAGTCCGGGTCCGTCCCAACATTCTAGTGGTCGACGACGACCCCGCCACCCAGGATCTGCTGCGCGAGATATTGAGCGAAGAGGGCTGCCGGGTGGTGACCTCGGGCACCGGTGAGGAAGCGCTCAAGGCGGGCGAGCAAGAATCGTTCGACCTCATCATCAGTGACCTGAATTTGGGCCCCGAGCTCAACGGCTTGGACGTGCTGCGGGCTTACAAGTCGAGTCATCCCGAGTCCCAGGTCATTCTCATCACTGCCTTCGGCTCCCTGGAGAACGCCATTGAAGCGGTCAAGGCCGGCGCCTTTGACTACATCTCGAAACCCTTCAAGATTGACGCGGTCGTCCTGCAGGTGAAGCGAGCGCTGGAGAACCGCAACCTGGTGAAAGAGAACCTCAACCTCAGAAGGCAGCTGGGCAGCCAGGTTCAGCTTTCCAGCCTGGTGGGACGCAGTGGTCCCATCCTGGAGGTCTACAAAACTATCGCCATGGTGGCGGACTCCCGCTCCACCGTGTTGATTTACGGCGAGAGTGGCACCGGTAAGGAGTTGGTGGCCAAGGCCATCCACCACAACGGTCCGCGAGCCGACCGGCGCTTCTTCGCTGTGAACTGCGGTGCCCTGGCAGAGACACTGCTCGAAACCGAGCTCTTCGGTCACGTCCGCGGTGCCTTCACCGGAGCCATCGAAAACAAGCGCGGGATTCTCGAAGATGCGAGCGGCGGCACGGCCTTCCTCGACGAAGTTTCGGAAATGAGTTCGGCGCTGCAGGTGAAGCTGCTGCGCGCCATCGAGGAACAGGAAGTGCGTCGCGTGGGCAGCAACCAGACAATCAAGATCGATGTTCGGCTGATCGCCGCCAGCAACCGCAGGTTGGGGGAACTCGTGGAGGCCGGCAAGTTCCGCGCCGACCTCTATTACCGGTTGCGCGTGGTGGAGATCGAACTTCCACCCTTGCGCGCTCGCAAGGACGATATCCCGCTTCTGGTTGAGCACTTTCTCCGGAACATCGGGCGCGAGCGGGCGCGGGCATTTTCCCTTACCTCCGCCGCGCTGGAGGTCCTGATGGCATACGACTGGCCGGGGAATGTGCGCGAACTGGAGAATGCCCTGGAATCTGCCGCCGCTCTCAACCGCACCGGCGTGATTACCCCCGCCGACTTGCCTGGCAAGGTGCGTCAAGCGTCCGAGGATGCCGATCCGGTGGAGAAAGTGTACGCCGACCTGCCGCACCTGGATGAGCTCGAACGTCGCTACGCCGCCCATGTGCTGAAAATCACCCGCGGCAATAAAGTCAAGGCCGCTGAAATCATGGGTATCGCGCGCAAGACCCTTTACAGCCTCCTCGCCGAGGCGCCCAAGCCGACCGACGAACGCAACGCGGAAACCCGCCAACCTTGAGTCGGGGGTTGGCGACAGGAGTTTCCCATGACGATTCAACCCTGCTTGAGAGAAGAGGAACTCGACGCGCTGCGCCAACTGGACACGTGCGCGGTAGTGGACGCCATCGAGACGTTTGAGCTAAGGGCTCGGAACGTGGGCTTCACCAATTCCACTATTCGTTGTCTGTTTGAGGACTTTCCCCCCATGGTAGGCTACGCGGCCACCGCCCGTCTCCGCAGCGGTGATCGGCCCATGTCCGGTCGCAGTTTCCAGGACCGCACGGTTTGGTGGAACAGCATTCTGCAGGTGCCTCGGCCGCGCATCGTTGTACTGGAGGATATCGACGAGCCGCCCGGGCTCGGAGCCTTCCTGGGGGATACCCACGCCGCCATGCTGATGGCCCTCGGCTGCATCGGCTACGTCACCGACGGCGCCGTCCGAGAGGTGCCGACGATGCGCGAGATGGGATTTCATGTTTTCGCCCACAACGTCGCGGTGTCGCATGCGTACGCTCGCATCATCGACTCTGGCTCGCCTGTCCAGGTAGGCGGCATGCAGGTCCGTCCGGGTGACCTTTTGCACGGCGACCGGCACGGCGTCGTTTCCATCCCCAAGCAGATTGCGGCCGACATTCCCCGAGTTGCCGAGGAATTAAGAGAGAGGGACCGCCAAGTGATCGCAGTCTGTCGCTCGCCGGGTTTTTCGGTCGAAAAGCTGCGCCAGGCGATCGCGGGCTTGGAGTAACTGGCTGGGTAGCGCGGCGAACGGAACGCTCGGCCGACGGCTGGATCGCTTAGCACTGGTTTCGGAACTACGCTAACGTATGCAACCCTTTGGTCGTTGGCGTCGAACCCCTAAACCCGCCCTCGTTCCTCGAGCACCTCCCCGCCGGGGGAGGGGGTTGTCGCTCCAAGGAAGGAGCGGAGTCCATTGCGTCTAACCGGGCGTGCGTGTGCTTGACGCAGGCTGCGGACCCGGCACAATCACTTTGGGGCTGGCGCCCAGAGCGGCTCCGTGTCTGCCCCCGGGAATTAGCCGACTGTGCGAGAATGCGCGTCGTTTCTGTCTTCACCTTGGTGTTGCTTTCATTCGCTTCCGGCACCGGAATCGCTCAAGACCAGATGGCCCGCTCATTAGCTCGCGACGGTTCCTTTACCGCGAGGGCCCAGCAAACTGCTGCGATGATAGGAACAATTGGGGATGAACTCCTTGAGGCACAGTTCGCGCGATCGGTTTATCTGAGTTCACTCGGGCAGTCCCAGACCGCGAATGAATCGGCCAGCGTCTTCGGCGCTGTCGTGGACGTAAATGGAACTGCCATTTCCGGTGCTCAGATCACACTCACCGGCACGACCGCGAGGGAGCAACACACCCTGATCTCAGAAGCGAATGGTGGATTTACTTTTCCGAACCTTCCTCCTGGGACCTATTTCATCACTGTCGATGCGAAAGGCTTTCAGCCTTATACGTCACCGGAGTTTACGGTATCAACCCGGCAGGCCTATGAGATTCCCAATATTCAACTGTCGATCGCACCAGTAAAGACGCAGGTCGTGGTCCGTCCCACCGAGGTGATCGCCCAAATGCAAATAAAAGCGGAAGAGAAGCAGCGCGTCCTGGGTGTCTTCCCCAATTTTCACACGAGCTACGTCTGGAATGCGGCCCCAATGAACACAAAGCAGAAGTTTTCGCTCTCAGCCCGCGAACTCTTCGATCCCGTAACCCTTCTTGGAGTGGCGGCCACCGCTGGCATCCAGCAGGCAAACAATAGCTTTGCCGGATATGGGCAGGGGGCTGCGGGCTACGGGAAACGCTTTGCCGCTGCCTTGGGCGATAACGTCATCGGCAGCTTATTGAGCCAGGCAGTCTTCGCCTCCATGTTTCATCAAGACCCGCGCTATTTCTACCAGGGATCGGGCTCTGTCAAATCCCGCCTCATACATGCTTTGAGCTGGGCTGTAATCAGGCGCGGCGACAACGGCCGCCCGATGCCGAATTATGCTTTTTTGCTTGGCGACCTGACAGCAGGAGCGATATCGAATCTGTACTATCCGCCGGCCAATCGGGGGGCAGGCCTCGTCTTCACCAACTTCGGCATTGATCTTGCCGGTCGAGCCGGTGAGGCGGTCTTTCAGGAGTTCCTCTTGAAGCGCTTCACGACACATGTCCCCGGCAAGGGAAAACCCTAAAAGTCAACGCGCGAGACAGCGGCGAAGCACAGATAACGTAACTCGCGGCATGTAGGTAGCGCGGGCGTCTCGCCGGCTGCGAAGCTGCCCTGAAAAACCCCTCACCCGGCTCTCCCGCTTCGCGGGATCGCCACCCTCTCTCCCTGGGAGGAGGGTGCCCGAGGTACGAGGGCAGGTCAGGGGTCATTTTCATGGTCTCTGGGTGCTGGGGCGGGACGCCCCAGCGACAGCGGCCGGGACGGCTGCGCTTCGCAAGCCCCAGGAAGCCTTCTTTTGGCCGGATAGGGAGGGGCTTTGACTCAGAATTGTCTTTCAAACTGGCTGAGCTCCGCTTCCAGCTTCCACTGTAAACGCGCCTTTTCACTGCCCTCCAGGAACCGACCGCAAGCGCCGGGCACTGCGCCCGGGTTCGCTGACATACTTGCACAGTCCGCCACGAAGCTGGATTTTTCCGGCGAGGACCAAAGGCTCGCGCCAGGAAGGAAACTGTGCTCCAGGCTGTCGCGGGCCATCTTCCTGAGCTGACCATAGATGAGAGAATAGGTCTCGACCGCCCGCTTGTACTCCCAGGTGAGGTCGGACCGCGCCACGCCCTCGTCGTCCGTGGAGATTGCCACGGGGACACCATAGCGCAGGTACAAGGGCAGAGGATGCTCCAGGCCGCGCACCCCGAGGATCATGTCGTTGCTGGTCAGGCAGATTTCCACGAGCACCTCGCGCCGTGCCATTTCGCGCAGCAGGCCCAGCGGGTCATCCTCATGCATCACGTCCACCCCATGCCCAATGCGTTCGGCGTGACCCTTCACGATGGACTGGCGGATGTGGTAACGCAAACCCTCGGGCGGCACCAAACCGGGAGCGAGTTCTCCTGCGTGCAGGGTGATATGAACGCCGGGATAGACGCCGTGCAAATAGTCCAGCATACGCATATGCAAATCGAAGTCCCGCATGGGAAGATAGGCATCTTCCGGCATAACGAGGTTCACCGCCACCAGGCGGGGATCGGCGCGGGCCAACTCAAACGCCTGAAGCATCTGGGCAAAGACTTGTTCTGGAGGAAGGCCACGAAGCACGTCGTAAATGTAGCGGACCGTGACGCTGCAACCCGGGTCGGAGCCTGGTGGAGGATGGCTGGCAGCCGGCTTAGCGGCAACGCCACAGCCAAGCACTTCACGCATCCTGGCTTCCTCCTCGTCCAGCGCCCGGCTGCTGGCGGCCACCGCGTTGACCAATCCGCGAGCCAGGAGTTTTTCGCGCAGGCGCACCAAGTTTTCGTCCCAGCCCACTTCGTTGGCCAGGCGTATCACCTGGCCGCGCGCCGGTCCGGTCATCAGCTCAAGGTAAACCTCACGCTCCGCCCCGGCGCGCGCAACCACCTCGGCCAGCATCTCTCCGTGCCGCTTCTCCGCGGCCGCATCGAACTTCATGAAGGCGTCGAAAAAGTGGTCGTGGGCTGGTTGCTGCGAAGCCTGGAAGTTGCGCATAGAGTAGGCATCAATCATTTGCCTGTAGAGGACGGGGTCGGCAAGGGCCCTGGCTGCCGGAATCTGATTTTTGGCCGCATTGCAAGGTAACGGTAGAAGCATCGTGGTGGCTAGGTCTACGCACAGTCCATCTCGAGCCGCAAAGCCGATATAGCTCTCTGCATACACTGCCCCGACCAGATGATTGTGCAGGTCACCACCCTTCGGCATGTCGCGCAAGAATGCCAGCAGGAGTGAGGGCTGGCTGCGGATAGACTCGAGATAGCGCGCAGTGCGTTGCTCGGGCGTCTCGGCTGCGCCCGCAGTCATCGCTAGGAAAAAAAGTGACCACTCCTTGAGTGCCATGTGTCGCCGTTGCCTCATCACGTCGGTCCTCCTGTTTCGACCCTCGGAGCTGGAAAGCAGCCCCTCTGGGCAGCCAACATTGTCTCTGCTACCCGGCACTGCGCTTCTGCGATTCTCGATCTTCCGGTTGGTTTCGAACGTCGGTGATCGCAATAGTCAGTATATAGGCCCATTAGGTTGGAACGGCACTCCTCACCGCTACCCGCTTCACAGACCCTGCCGTCTCTGCCCAGATGCAGGTGTGACAGAGGAGCGGCGATTTGCATCTAAGTGCGAGGGTGGTTGGCGACGCAGGGCGAAGCCGCACCGCGGGGAGCACCATCCGGGATTGCCGCCCGCGAGTCCGATTGAGGACGCGGCGGATCTGTCCCTGTTCCTGCCCCTACCGGAAACAACGCCCTGGATTCCAGCCCTTTGGGCGAGGAACTGTGGTAATATTAAAACGCTAGCCCGTGCAAGACCGCGAGACGGCTGCAGGGCTCCTGGAACGGGTTGCGCTCTCGAGAAATCCGGTCGGGAAGGACCGAGGGTTATGTCGGGTAGTTGGAGGCGCGAGGAGTCCAGGCTCGGCGTAGCGCTTGTTGCGCTTCTCGGCCTGTCAACGGCTGTTGGCTTTAGCGCTGCCGACGAGTCCAAAAATCCCCAGCTTCCCGCTGACAAGGACAAAGCTCAGATCGGTGTTCGCCAGCCTCAGATTCACGTCACACCCCTGCAGGTTTCCGTCGATTTGGTGATTGTCAACGTGACAGTCACCGACCCTTATGATCGTATTGTGACCGGTCTCGAGCAGGATAACTTTGAGGTGTTTGACGACAAGGTAGCCCAAAAGATTGTTTCCTTCTCGACCGAAGACGCACCTATCTCTGTTGGATTGATTTTCGACTCCAGCGGCTCCATGAGCGATAAGATCGAGAAGTCCAAGCAGGCAGCCTTGCAGTTCTTCAAGACATCCAATCCGCAGGATGAGTTCATGCTGATCCATTTCAACGAGCGGCCAAACCTCATTTCCGGGTTCACCTCCAAGTTCGAGAACCTGGAGGACCGCATGGTGTTTGTGAAGGCGGGTGGCAAGACGGCACTGCTGGACGCGATCTACCTGGGCCTGAGCGAAATGAAGAAAGCTACAACGAACCGCAGAGCCTTGCTGGTGATTTCCGACGGGGGCGACAACCACAGCCGTTACACCGAAAATGACATCAAGCGGGCAGTGAAAGAATCGGACGTGCAAATCTACTGCGTGGGTGTGTTTGAGCCCCTGGCATCCCGCGCGCGGACTCCGGAGGAAGCCGGAGGGCCCAACCTGCTCTCGGAGCTCGCAGACGTCTCCGGGGGCCGGCTGTTTAGCGTCGAAGACGCCGGCGAACTTCCGGACATCGCCGAGAAGATCTCCATTGAACTTCGCAATCAGTACGTGATTGGCTACAAGCCCTCCAACCTCGTGCGCGACGGGCGCTGGCGGCGGATCAAGGTGAAGCTCAGTCCTCCGCGAGGTTTGCCGCCACTCCAAGTCTATGCCCGTACGGGATACTATGCTCCAACCCAGTAAGGCACGAATCCAGCTAAGGATTGCCGGGATGCTGTTGCTCGCGTGCGGCGAAGCCCTGGCACAGACGGCGACTCCACAGTCCGCAGCTCCTCCGGTTGCGCCCGCGGAAAAGAAAGGCGGCGAGTACAAGCTGAGCGTCGATGTTGGCCTGGTCGTCCTACACGCCACTGTACTCGATAAGAAGGGCCACATCGTCGAGGGTCTCAAGGGCGATGATTTCAAGGTCTACGAGGACGGAGCACCCCAGAAGCTATCGGTGTTTTCCCACGCCGACATTCCTGTCACCATGGGCATCGTCATTGATGACAGCGGCAGCATGCGCGAAAAGCGCGCCTCAGTCAATGCTGCCGCCTTGGCCTTCGTCAAAACCTCCAATCCCCAGGACCAGGTCTTCGTGGTGAACTTTAACGACGTCTACTATCTGGATACGCCCGGCGACTTCGCCTCTAACATCGAGGATCTGAAAGCCGCTCTGGGCAAGATCGACTCGCGCGGCGGTACAGCCCTGTACGATGCCGTAGGGGCGTCTATCGACCATCTGAAACTGGGCAACCGCGACAAGAAGGCCATCCTGGTGATCACCGATGGCGAGGATAACGCCAGCCGCTATTCGTTCGAGGAGCTGGTCCGTACGGCGCAGAAGTCGAACGCGGTGATCTACACAATCGGCCTGCTGGGAGAAGAGGAACCGGGAGGCTTGTTCAAGATGAGCCGCGGCAGCCACCGCGGGGCCAAGATTCTGGAGAAGCTAGCCGAATCCACCGGCGGCAAGGCTTTCTTCCCCAAGTCCCTTGGCGACGTGGAAGAGACTTGCGTGCAGATCGCACGCGACATCCGCAACCAATATACGCTCGCCTACTACCCGACTAACACGCGGAAAGATGGAACGTTCCGCACCGTGCGGGTAGACGTCACCACTCCGGATAGTCATACTAAGCTTAGCGTGCGCACCCGCCCGGGTTACTATGCCCCCAAAGCCGGGCCCACAGCCAGTGTAACTGCCTCCGCCCTCCAGGCAGACAGTAGACCGTAGACAGTATACAGTAGACCGTATACAGTAGACAGGAAAGACCGGGAGGTGCCCCGCTCTTCCTGTCTGCCGCCTTTTCCCTGTCTACGGTCTGCTGATTTCCTTAAGGAAGCCCTTCCCGGTGGCAAGATGCAGGCCGAAATTCTCGGCGATGGTTTGACCGATGTCCGCGAGGGTAGCGCGAGTGCCGAGGTTCACGCCAGGCGTGGCGTGAGGTCCGGTGGTAAGTATCGGTACGTACTCCCGCGAGTGGTCGGTAGAAGGCCCGAGGGGATCGCAGCCGTGATCAGCGCTGAAGATCAACAGGTCGCCCGGCTTGAGCGATCGCAAAAGCGCGGGAAGAAACGCGTCCACCTCCTCGATGGCCTGCCCATAGCCCTCCACGTCCAGACGGTGGCCGTACAACATGTCGAAGTCGACCAGATTGGTGAAGATCAGACCGCGCGACGACCCCTCGATAGCAGCTGTTGTGCTCTCCAGCGCCATGCGGTTGTTCTTTCCCGGCAGCGACCGGGTGATGCCGCGGTTCAAAAAGATATCGGGTATCTTTCCTACGCCCACTACGTCCAGACCGGCTCCGCTGAGGAGATCCAGCAGCATGGGGCGTCGCGGCTCTACGGCGTAGTCGTGGCGACGCTCGGTGCGCTGGAACGCCCCCGGCGTCCCGACAAAGGGCCGCGCGATCACGCGCCCCACGCGATGCGAACCCTGAAGAAGACGACGGGCAACTTTGCAATAGCGATAGAGTTCATCAATGGGGATCACTTCCTCGTGGGCCGCGATCTGGAAGACGCTGTCGCCCGAGGTGTAGACGATCGGCCATCCGGTCTTGAGGTGCTCCTCGCCGAGCTGCTTGACGATTTCGGTGCCAGAGGCTGGGTAGTTGCCTAGCGTCTTGCGGCCAATCGCTTCTTCAAACTGTTCCATCAGCTGGCGGGGAAAGCCGTGAGGGTACGTCGGAAACGGGCGGTCCAGAATAATCCCGGCCATTTCCCAGTGTCCGGCGGTGGTATCTTTGCCTGGCGAGAGCAGGGTTGCTTTGCCGAAGGATCCTATGGGAGCAGCGACCGGTGGCACGCCGACCAGCGGACGAATATTGCCAAGGCCTAAAGCTGTGAAGTGGGGAACCTTCAGACCACGCTTCTCGCAGATATGTCCCAAAGTATCGCGGCCGGCGTCGCCATAGTCGCGGGCGTCCGGCTGGGCTCCGATTCCCACGCTGTCCAAAACAATCACAATCACGCGCTCGAACATAAGGCAGTAGCTTACAGCCGCCTGGCCCTGTATGCCGTCTACTGTCTACCCGGTTTGTTGCCGATGTGCAAGGCGGCGACACCCCCCATGAAATTCCGATAGCGAACACTCGTGAGACCAGCGGCCTCCATCCTGGCCGCCAGAGCTTCCTGGTCCGGAAACTGGCTGGCCGACTCGTGGAGATAGGGATAGGGACCGCGAACTCCAGCCACCCAGTCACCAATCCTGGGCAACAAGGCGGCGAAGTAGAATCGAAACACCGGACCAAACACCGGCCATTGCACACGGGAGAATTCCAGGATAGCGATGATCCCGCCTGGTTTGAGGACTCGTACCATCTCTTGAAGTCCGGCAGCATAGTTTGCCAGGTTACGGAAGCCGAAAGCACTGGTGACCAGATCGAACGAGCGGTCAGAAAACGGCAGGCTGAGCGTGTCGGCCTCAACCAAGACAACTCGCCCGCTCCGGTCCCTCGGAGAGGAACGAGAAAGCTTCCGCTCCGCTCGCTGCAACATCGGATGGCAGAAGTCTGTGGCAACAACCGTTCCTCCCGAGTAGCGCGACAGGGCAAGCGCCAGGTCGCCCGTGCCACAGCATACGTCAGCGGCCATGGACCTCGGCCCGGACAGTACATCTCGCAACGCCTCCGCTGTGGCCCGTCGCCAGGTTAGGTCCAGCCCCAACGACAAGAGATGGTTGAGGAGATCGTAGCGCGGCGCCACCGAGGCGAACATCTTTTGAACCGCTCGGCCGGTGCCCTGGATGTCGTCCGGCGACCCTAGTGGGCTTCCCATAGTGGAAAGTTGAAATATGTCCCTCTGCTTCGACAACCCCAACAGTACGAGGGAGTCTCAACAGTCGTCAGAGACTAATCGATGCCGTCGGCCTGTGGCTTGGAATGAGCACGAATGTGTAGTTTCCGCCCGCCTCGGTCGTGTTGACCACTTGATGGAACGGGTTGCCCCACCGGCTGCGGTAACGTTGATGACGAGTGCGGCGATGGCGACAGATCCGGTTACGTCCACAGCACCGCAGTACTGGAATGTTATTCGAGAAACGACCTACTAGGATTAACCTAACTCTTACGACGTGGGGAGCCTAACGCCGCGGTAGTGGCAAGTCAAGAGAAAGTTGCGAACTGTGAATTATTCCTAAAGCCTGCAAATTCGGACAGCCGGGAATTTGGGCTACGCGGAAGAATGAGACTGAGAACTGCTCCTCTGCAAATCACGGAACGCGGCGGCCGCCGTGGACAAGGGCACCCCGGTAACGATCCTCACCTTACCGACACGCTCCGGAATGACCCAGTGAATCTGGCCGCGAACGGACTTCTTATCTTGCGGCAAAAGGTCGGCAATCCTGGCCGAATCCAGGTCACCGATCGGAGGCAGGGGACCCACCTTCCGCACGAGCCGCGCAATCCGCTCCTCTTCGGCCGTGCTAAGCACATTCAGGCACCGCCCCAGCCTGGCTACGGCCAGCAAGCCCCAGCCCACCGCCTCGCCGTGAAGGAAACGCCGGTAGTGAGTGGCTTCCTCCAGCGCGTGGCCGAAAGTGTGGCCCAGATTAAGAACATGGCGTAGCTGCTCCTCGCGCTCGTCGCGGTTCACCACGTCAACCTTCACTGCCACCGCCCGGGCCAGGATCGGCTCGAGGGCGTCAAGGTCGCCAGTGCGCAGCCAGTCACCAGTCTGCTCCAATTTGCGGAAGAAACTGCCTCCGACAAGGATCGCATGCTTCACCACTTCATACATACCGGAACGGAAGGCGCGCGGGCTGAGCGAAGCCAGTACGAGAGGATCAGCCACAACCAGCCTGGCAGGATGAAACGTGCCGATGAGGTTTTTCATGGTCCGCGTGTTGACTGCCGTCTTGCCTCCCACCGCGCTATCCACCTGGGCGACGACGGTTGTGGGCACTTGGACGCAGTCGATGCCGCGCATGTAGGTGGAAGCGAGAAACCCTCCCAAGTCACCAATGACTCCCCCACCGAAAAGAAGCAGCAACGACTGCCGATCGGCTCCGGACTTGAGCAACTGGGACGCAAGCAGCTCGACCATCGGTAGCGTTTTTGAGCCCTCGCCGGCCGGGACAAAAACCGGCTGCAATCTGCCTAGCCCAGTCTCGCGCTGGAAGCACCGGCCCCACCGCTTCCACAGGCCCGCTTCAGTCAACACAAAAAGCGAGGAGTAGTTTCCGAGCGGAAACCGTCGCAGCGCGCGCCAGGCACCGCGCCCGATGACCACATCGTACTCAAAATGTTTGGAACGCACCTTCCACTGTTGCATGGAGCTGATAGTTTATCAGATGACCTCAGGCCCTAGCCCGGAAACGCAACTCGAAGAGGCTTGCAAGCCTGTTCCCGCAGCACAAGGTGAAAATGGGACTAGCGCTTCGCTGCATTGATTGGCCTATCTAAGTAGTGGTTTCGGAGCTACGCTAACGTATGCGACCTCTTTCATCGTTGGCGTCTAGCCCCCTCACCCCCCCTCGTTCCTCGGGCACCCTTCTCCCGCCGAGATGGCCGCGCTCCCAGGGTGCCGTTGCGGTCTGCACCAACGGCAAGTATGATGGACATTAGATGGCAGTCGAACGCGATCGAGAAGTCGACTTCCTCGTTATCGGCGGCGGTATCGCCGGCATGCGTGCCGCCATCGAACTCGCCGCCGCAGGGCACGTTCTGCTCACCAGTAAAGGAACCAGCTTGGAATCGCGGTCAGCTGATGCTCGCGCCGAGACGGCACTCGGCGAGGACGAAGAGGTTTACCTCCACCTCCATGATTCGCTTCGGCTGGGTGACGGCCTGTGTCGTGAACACGCTTTGCGTATTCTCATCGAGGAAGGTCCACAGCACATCGAGCAGCTCGTTGACTGGGGCACGCACCTCGACCGCAGCGCAACCAGACTCGCATTCGCCCCGAAGAGCGCGCGCTCCCACACTCGCGTGCTGCACGCCCGCGGTGATTCAACGGCCAGAGCGATTCGACGCGTTCTGATCGCCAAGGCAAAGTCCTTAAGTTCCATCGAAGTGAGAAGCCGCGCCCCGAGTGTGGACCTCTTGCTGGACGAAGATCGCGTATGTGGTGCGATGTACCTTGACCTGACCACGGGCGGGTTCAAGCGAGTCCATGCACGCTGTGTGTTGCTGGCCACCGGCGGCCTGGGGCAGGTGTACCGGGAAACCACGAATCCGCCATCCGCTTCAGGCGATGGGGTCTGCCTGGCTTGGCGCAAAGGTGCGCTCCTGGGTGACATGGAATTCATCCAGTTCTATCCCACCGTCCTCGACGTCAAGGGCGCTCCGCGTTTCCTGCTTTCCGAGGAGTTGCGCGCTCAGGGTGCCAAACTTCGAAATATCGAACTGGAGCGCTTCATGACGCGCTACCACGAAGCCGGCGAATTGGCCCCGCCCGATGTAGTTTCGCGGGCCATCATGCTGGAGAGGCAAAGGTGCCGGAGTGAATTCGTCTATCTGGACCTCAGCGGGCTGAACGCTGAGCGGGTGAAAAAACTTTTTCCGAGAATCTATGCCGCCTGCCTGGAACACAATATCGACATCACCGCCGATCTAGTTCCAGTGAGCCCGGCAGCCCACTACGCGATCGGCGGCGTCGCCACCGATCTTCATGGCGCCACAACCCTCAGGGGTCTGTACGCGGCCGGCGAGGTCGCCACCAACGGCCTCCATGGGGCCAACCGCTTGGCTAGCAACGCCCTACTGGAATGCCTGGTGTACGGCAGGCGTGCCGCTCGGGCCATGATCAAGGGATTCCCGAGCCTTGAGGCTCCCACCGCCACTTCCCGCCCCGAGACTATCCCCGTCGGCTCTCGTCACCCTCGCCGGGCTACGACTTCCGTCGACCATTCGACGTTGGCGGGCGAGGTTCGCCGCATTATGTGGGAACACGTAGGGACCATCCGCAGCGGCCGAGAGCTCGGCGAAGCCGTCCGGCGACTTGACACTCTGGCCGCGGTAGCGCAGGCTTGCACGTGCCGCCCGCATTTCGAAGCCCACAGCTTCCTCGAGCTCGCACCCTTGATTGCCCGATGCGCGGAGGCGCGAGAGGAAAGCCGGGGAGTGCATTACCGGGTTGATTTTCCATTAAAGCAGGAGTCAGTCCCCTCGCTGCATTCCTACGTCTCCGCAAATTCAGCCGTCTATTTTGCGCCCTGATGCTGGCGATTCCAACCGTTCGAATCGAGACATGTTAAAAGTAACTAGTAAGGACCCGTCAAGCCATTTAGAAATGTAACCGGAGCCGTCAAGCCATCCGACAATGTAACCCGCAGCTTTCGAAGGAGG
>Ga0187846_10000474_pt1 | contig 23508 bp, 18 predicted proteins | sample TC_taG_FD_161473 | JGI IMG/M metagenome (GOLD analysis project Ga0187846, IMG submission 161473) | Biofilm microbial communities from the roof of an iron ore cave, State of Minas Gerais, Brazil - TC_06 Biofilm (v2) | ecosystem: Environmental > Terrestrial > Deep subsurface > Cave > Wall biofilm... | reverse complement strand
TCGGCGCATACTTGTAGGGTCTTCCCTTATACCGCTGGGACAGCCGCTCGATGTCCCTGGCCCCGTTGGCCTCGTCGAACTTCTCCACGGTCCCCTGAATCTGGACGTACCGTTCCGGGTCGTCGCGGTCCATGACCGCGAGCGCCACCCGCGGGTTGGCCCGCATGTTGCGCAGCTTCACCCGGCCGGCCTTCGTGTTGATGAGAATCCGGCCATCGACCGTGATGAACCACACGACGGTCACCTGAACCCTCCCGGCGGGACCCTGGGTGGCGAGCGCGGCGTGGTTCGGCTTCTCGAGGAACGTCTTGACACGTTCGGGGATCGGCACTGCCATGAGCTGGCTCCTCCTCGGTCTCGGGGTGTTCCGGTCGGACCATGGCGTGCGCAGGCCGTTCGTCACACGCGCGGGATGGACGCGAGATCGCGCAGCCAGTCTAGGCCCGCCCCAACCGGCTGTCAATCGTGCGGGCGGGAGGACGGGCGCGGGATCGGTCGTAGTAGCCTGTATATGCCGAGGGCGGAACGCCGCGCGGGCGCGGGTTCGTATCGCTCTCGGAAGGAGGACGCGATGACCCCACCCCATGCACGCTACATCCGGGCCGCCCGGGCGGCCGATGTGCGGGAGGCGGGATGCCTCGCGGTCAACGTGGACGGGCACGCGGTGGCGCTCTTCAGCAGCGGCGGACAGGTGTTTGCGGTGGACAACCGCTGCCCGCACATGGGGTTTCCGTTGGACCGGGGCACGCTCAAGGACGGGATTCTGACCTGTCACTGGCACCACGCCCGGTTCGACCTGGCGACCGGAGGGACCTTCGACCAGTTTGCCGGCGATGTGCGCGCCTTCCCCGTCGAGATCCGCGGGGGAGACGTGTGGGTGGACGTGGCCCCGCACGGTGATGCGCGGGAGGCGGACCGCGCACGCCTCCGTGATGGATTGGAGCGCAACATCCCGTTGGTGCTCGCCAAGGCCGTCATCGCGTTGCTCGACGCTGAGCATGATCCGGCCGCGCCGTTTCGGCTCGGGCTCGAGTTCGGGGTTCGCTACCGGCAGCCGGGCTGGGGACCCGGGCTGACGATCCACACCTGCATGGTCAACCTCCTGCCCCATCTCGCGGCCGACGACCGACCGCGCGCGCTCCACCATGGCCTCTCGGCGGTCGCGCGCGACTGCGATGGGATGCCGCCCCGCTTCGCGCTCCGCCCGCTCCCGACCCCGGCCGGCGGTCTCCCTTCGCTCACGCGGTGGTTCCGGCAGTTTGTAGAGGTCCGGGACGCCGAAGGCGCCGAGCGCTGCGTCGTCTCAGCGGTGCACGCCGGAGCCGATCCGCGACAGCTCGCCGAGATGCTCTTCGCGGCGGCGACCGACCACCGGTACCTCCAAACCGGCCACGTGCTCGACTTCACGAACAAGACGCTCGAGGCGTTGGATGCCGCGGGCTGGGAGCACGCGGCGCCCGTGCTTTCGAGCCTCATCCCCGGTTACGCGGCCGCGGAGCGAATGGAGGAGGCGAACGAATGGCGGCACCCGGTGGACCTGGTCGCCGTGCTCGAGGGCGCCTTCGAGGCGCTGCCGGCCGCGCTCGAGGCGGGCCGGGACCGCAGAGGGGAATGGGCCGGCCGCGACGCGCTGGTCCCGATTTTGTTGGGGGAGGACCCCGAGGCGATCGCCGGTGCCCTCGTGCAGGCCCTCCGGGACGGGTGCGCCGAACCCGCGCTGGGGGATGTGGTGGCCTACGCGGCGGCGCTGAGGATCGCGCGCTTCCACACCAGCAATGAATTCGGGGACTGGGACACGGCCCTCCACACCTTCACGTTCGCGAACGCGGTCCGCCAGGCACTGCGCCGGGCTTCGTCCCCGGAGCTGCTGCGGGGGGTTTTCGACGCGGCGATGAGCGTGTACCTCGACCGCTTCCTGAACGTGCCGGCCGCACCGCTGCCCGAGCCTCCCCGTGAGGAAACGGCCGATCCCTCGTTGCTCCTTCACGAGCTTTCCATGGTGTTGGACCGGCAGCAGCAGGTCAATGAAGCGGGCGGGATCACCGCGCGCTATCTTGGAACGGGGGCCGATCCCGCCAGACTCCTCGCCGTCCTCGGGGCGCTCTTATTGCGCGAGGACCGAGACTTCCACACGATCCAAATGGTTGAGGCCGCGTTCCGCCTGTACCCGGATCTTGCGGGAACCCCGCTCGGCCCGCACGTGCTCGTCGCGGCCGCCCGGTATCTGGGCGCCCACTCGCCGACCGTGCGGGCGCAGGGGCAGACGTTCGGGATCGCCCAACGCCTCCACCGGGGCGAGCGGTTGTATGAGAGCTCCTGACTCAGACGGGAGGGCACGCTATCTCGGCCCGGCTCACCCCCGCGCGTGAGGCTGGCGGAAGACGCTCCGCCCTGGTTCACCACGTTAGCGCCCTTCGATCGGCGCCTTCTATTTATTAGTCTTATTAGTGCCACGTCGCTGGTCCTCTTCGGGGCCACGAAGACCGGATGGTTCGGCAGACCCGGTCGTGCCGCTGATCCGATTGATGGACCAGGATCATCTGAACGAATGAGACGGCTCCCCCCGAGTTTTGGGTATATGACATACGACGCGGCTATCTTGCAGAAACGGGGTGATTTCCGTGCGCTATCTCCTTCTCGCCGCCGCGCTCGTGGTCGTTGTCGCGGCGTCGGTGACCGCGCAATCCGGGACGCTATCATACACGCTTAACAGCCCCCCGACCCATGGGACCACCTCTGCGACATTCAACGCCACGATTGGCGGAGTGCACGGCACGATCACGACGACGCCGACGACTACCACCAAGGGGCAGTGGACGATGACGGTTGACGGTAAGACCTTTGCTTCCGGGACCTATGCGTGCGGTGGAGGGTCGTGTAGGTTCTACGGAGGCATGTTGGCCGGGAAGCGTGCGTCGTTCTCCATGACGAAGACGAACGGCACCCTGCCAGGCCTCTTCGCCAACCACGGTGCCTGGGTGTCGACCGTCGCCCATTGGGCGAACAAGAATCTTAGTAGTGGAGAGAATCGCGGGCAGGTCGTTTCGCAAGCCGCGGGTGGTGCCGAGCATGATCCCTCAGGCGACCACTCGCATGATGCTGGGCAAAGTGCCTCCGGGGGAGATCAGGGGAAGGACCACGGGGCGGGCGGCGATCATGGGGGCGGCCAGGGTCACAGCAAGTAAGGATGATCTGACGGAGCTTTGTGGGGGGGAGCGTTGGCTCTCCCCCCCTCATTCGTCGCGAAGTCGACCTCCCGTATATCCGCCCCGCACGCGTTCCGCCTGGCACTCCGTGCCTAGGTGGAATTGGCTTTCACGTGTTCATTCAGAGGCGCCGAGTCGCTTTTTGTTCCTCTTCTTGCTACCGTGAGATTGCGGAGCGCGTGGAGCTGGGGACGATGGGCGGAGCGCGACACACACACGCCTCGGCGCTCCCTGGAGACGACTGGACGCTGGGCATCGAGGTCGTGAGGTGGGGCATGCGGCAGGGGCGACCGACGTGCATGGTCATCTCTCCGGACGAGACCTTTCATGGGAAGCAGGACCTCGACTACTTCGCCGGGGTGTCGGCCGAGACCACGGGCTCGGCCGGCCTCTGCATGCACCTCGTGACGATCCCGCCCCGGGGCCTGGCGAAGCCCCACTATCACGCGCACCATGAAACGGTGATCTATGTGCTCGCCGGGGAAGCCGGCATGTGGTACGGGGAAGGCCTGCGGGAGCACCTCACCGTGCGGGCGGGGCAGTTCCTCTACATCCCCGCGAACGTGCCGCACCTCCCCTACAACCCGAGCGAGACGCAGCCGGTCACCGGGGTGTTGGCGCGGACGGACCCCAACGAGCAGGAGAGCGTCGTGCCGTACGACGTTCCCGATCCCGGGATCCCGAGGTGAGCCGGCGGCGAGGCGGGCCCGGCAGGGTCGGACGGTCGACCCGCCCACGCCCGCATAGTACGATACGTTTACGGGAATCATGCTGGTGGGCGCATTCTCCAACCTCAAACACGATGCGGAGGTGGTGACGATGGCGGTGAAGGGGCCGGATCGATCTCCGGTCACGATTTCGGCGATCAAGGCGGACGTGGGAAGCATCGGGGGGCACACGCAGCCGAGCGCGGAGATGTTAAAGGTGGCGTGGGAGCTGCTCGAAGGGCAGCGCGGGAAGCGCCTGATCGACTTCCGGGTGACACACACGGGGGACGACATCTGCCTCCTGATGACCCATCGAGAAGGGATCGGATCGGCGGGCATCCACCGGCTGGCGTACGACGTTTTCCTGGCGGCCGGCGGGGTCGCGGAGCGGCAAGGGCTGTACGGGGCGAAGCAGGACCTGCTGCGGAGCGAGTTTTCCGGGAACATCCAGGGGATGGGGCCCGGGGTGGCGGAGCTGGAGCTGGTGGAGCGGCCCGCGGAGCCGTTCATGGTGCTGACGGCGGACAAGACGGAGCCGGGGGCCTTCAACCACGTCCTGTACCTCACGTTCTGCGATCCGATGTACTGCTCGGGACTGCTGCTGAGCCCGGAGATCGGGCAGGGCTACACGTTCACGATCGTGGACGTGGATTACACGGCCGCGGACCGGGAGATCACGCTGCGGGCGCCGGAGGAATTGTACGATCTCGCGGCCCTGCTGCGGGACACGGGCCGGTTTGTGATCAAGCGGATCGACTCGCGGGCCCATCCTGAGGAGCAGGCGGCGGCGCTGAGCACGACGCGGCTGAAGCACATCGCGGGCCGGTACGTCGGGAAGGACGATCCGGTGGCGGTTGTGCGCACGCAGAAGCTGTTTCCGGCGACGGAAGAATTTGGGCTGGCGTTCAGCCGGGTCCCGTTCGTGGCGGGGGACACGCGGGGCAGCCACAACATGCCGCTGGCCCCGGTGCCGCTGAACACGGACGCGAGCATTTTTTACTGCCTGCCGATGGTGGCGGCGGCCGGCTATTCGATGCGGGACGGCGTGCTGACGGGACCCGTGGACCTCTTCCGGAACCCGGTGTGGCGGGTATTCCGGGAGGACGCGGTGCGGAAGGGCGCGGAGATGCGCGCGCAGGGATTCTTCAACCCCGCGATGCTGGGCATGAGCGAGCTGGAGTACGGAGGGATCGTGGAGCGGCTCAAGGCCCTGGACCGGCGGTTCGTCGTTCTCAACGGCGAGCGGCCCGCGCATGGGGCGGGTGCCGCCGCCGGCGGGGCCCGCAAATCGTCAGGGCGGGCTCGGTGACGCGCGCCAGCAGGAACTTTATCTTCTGGTGCGAATAGGCACGCACGGCAGCCGCATACATCGCACTCTACGTCGGAGGAGCGGATGAAGCTGAGTCGCAGCACCATGGCGGCGCTGTGCATGGTGGCTTTCGCCCTTTCTCCCGCCGCGGCCGAGACCCGGTCTCCCCAGGTGATCGTGAACGATCAGCCGGTGGCTTTCCCAGTGCCTCCTGAGGTTCATGATGGTGTGTTGCTCGCGCCGGTGTCTCCGCTCGCCGCGGCGTTTGGGGCTTCGGTCAGCAGGGACGCGGCCTCACGGTCGGTGATGATCACGTCCGCGGCCGGACTCTCCGTCCGCGTGACCCCGGGCGACGCCGGGGCAACCGTAGGCTTGAGCCGGATGCCGCTCCCGGTCCCGCCCGCGCTTCGCGGTGAGATCCTGCTGGTACCTGCCGCAGCGGTCTTGAAGGCGCTCGGCGCCTTCGTCAAGGTGGACGAGGCCACGGGAGCGGTCGAGGCCACCTCGCAGGTCACCGACGTGGCGTGGCATCGGGACAATGGGAGCCTCGTGGTCAAGATCACCGCGACGGGACCGGTAGTGGCCGAACCGCGCGTGCTTGAGGCCCCGGACCGGCTGGCCGTGGACCTGGTCCACGCCGTCTCACAACTTTCGGGCGCGGGGATCGAGATCGGAGATCCGCAGATCGTGGGGCTTCGGGACGCCCAGTTCCAGGTCCGCCCGTACGTGACCCGGATCGTCTTCGACCTGACGCACCCGCTGCCGTACAAGGTGACGACCGATCCTGGGGGGGTCACAATCGTGCTGCGAGAGACCCCGGCCGAACCGGCGGGACCGCCTGCCGCCGCCCCCGAGCCTTCCGGACCTCCCCCCCAAGCTGCGCCGCCCCTCGTTTCCGTCGCCGCGCAACCCGGCCCGGCGGGAGCCCCGCCCGAGCCGGTCCCGGAGCACCGCGCGGGAATCGCCTCCACGGTTTCCGTTGAGCCTTCCCTGCCCGCCTCGCCGGCCGTATCCGGGCCGGAACCCATGGCCCGGCCGTCCGTCCCGGAGTTTACCGACGGGCCCGACGCATTCCACGTGCGTTCGGTCACCTACGATGTGCAGAATGGACAGGGACAGCTGACAATCCATGCGTCCCAACCGATGACCTATTTGGTCCGCCGGTTCGTCTACCCGGACCGGCTGGCCATCGATCTCCCCGGCGGCGTGTTCGTCCCGCGCCGCCAGGATCTGGAGGTCGGGAGCGACGTCGTGCGCAACGTGGTCGTCTCCGCGCTGCAGCTGTCTCCCAACCTCACCCGTGTCGTGCTCAACCTGCGGCGTGAGACGACGTACACCGCGGCGTTCGGGGATGGGGGCCGAAGCCTGGTGGTGACCTTCGGCGACCGGGCGCGGGACACGCCGCGCGTCCCCACCGTGGTCATCGACCCGGGCCACGGCGGAGAGGACGTCGGCGCGATCGGCCCAACGGGACTTCACGAGGCGGACGTGACGCTCAGCATCGGACGCCTGGTGGCGGACGCGCTCACCCGCAAAGGGATCCCGGTCACCCTCACGCGCACCGACGACACGGCGGTGGCGCTCGAGGACCGCCCCGACATCGCGCAGCGAAGCGGGGGGATCGTGTTTGTCAGCATCCACGCCAACGCCGCCTTGAGCATCGCCGTGGAGGGGACGGAGACCTACTATGAGACTCCCGAAAGCGAACCGCTGGCCGCGCTCGTCCAGGACGAGGTCGTGCAGGCGCTCGGGGAGCCGGACCGGGGCGTGCGCACCGCGGACTTCTACGTGATCGCGAACGCGTCGATGCCGGCGATCCTCGTGGAGACCGCATACATCAGCAACCCTGCCGAAGAGGAGAAGCTCCGCGATCCCGCGGTCCAGCGCCGGATCGCCGACGCCATCGCCCGCGGGATCGCCCGGTTCCTCGCGGCCCGCTCGGTCGCTCCGCTTCCCTGATGCGGCTCACCGTGCTCGGGCGATGGTCGCCGTACCCCGCGCCGGGCGGGGCCTGCCCGGGGTACTTGGTGGACGAAGGAACGACCCGCCTTCTGCTGGACTGTGGCACCGGAACGGTCAGTCGTCTCCGGCAGCACTGCGAGGTCACGGATCTGGCCGCGCTGGTCATCACGCATCTTCACACCGATCACATGCTGTCGATCTACCCGCTGCGCGATGCCTACGACTGGCATGACCCGGACCCGGCGCGCCCGCCGTTGCCCGTCTACGCTCCGGCCGGCGCGTCCGAGCGGCTGAGCGCGTTGCTGCCGACCCCCGAGGGGCAGGCGCGGTTTCGCGCCACGCTGGCGTTTCGCGCGATCACCGAGCAGAGCGTGGCGACCGTGGGACCGCTCGCGCTCTCGTTCGCCCGGACCACGCATCCGGTGTACTGCCTGGCCGTTCGCATCGAGTCTGGGGGCCGCGCGCTCGTCTACTCCTCGGATTCGGCACCGGCCGCTTCGGTCGAGGCGCTCGCCCGCCGCGCGAACCTCCTGCTGTGCGAGGCGACGTTCCCCGATTCAGAGGTGGCGCTCGCGGCCATGGCCGGGCACATGACGCCGACCCAGGCCGCCGAACTGGCCGCCCGCGCCGAAGTCGATCGGCTGCTGCTGACCCATTTCTCGCCCCGGTCCGATCCGGAGGAGCAGCGCGGCGCTGCCGCGAAAGTATTCGCCCGGGTAGAGATCGCAGAAGAGAACGCGCAATACACCGTGTAAGACCCGCGGAAGGAGTTCCCCGAGTGCAGCGCAGCGACGGCCGGCGGCCGGACGAGCTCCGGCCCCTCGTGCTCCGGCGCCGGTACAGCAAGTACGCCGAGGGCTCGGTCCTCATCGAATTAGGGGAAACTCGCCTCCTCTGCACGGCCAGCGTCGAGGAGAAGGTTCCCCCGTTTTTGCGCGGCGCCGGGCAGGGATGGCTTACCGCGGAGTACGGGATGCTGCCTCGGGCGACCCAAGAACGCAGCCCGCGGGACGCGGCGACCGGAAAGATCGGCGGACGCGTGCATGAGATCCAGCGCCTGGTCGGCCGCTCGCTGCGCGCCGTTGTCGAGTTGGAGCGGCTCGGGGAGCGGACGATCTGGATCGACTGTGACGTCCTTCAGGCGGACGGAGGGACGCGCACGGCCGCGATCACCGGGGCGTTCGTGGCTTTGATGGATGCGCTGGTGCTGCTCAAACGCACCCAGGCGATCCCGAAGCTGGCGGTGCGCGAGTTCCTCGCCGCGACGAGCGTGGGGATCGTCGACGGGGTCCCGCTGCTGGACCTGACCTTCGCCGAGGACTCACGCGCGAGAGTGGATATGAACATCGTGATGACGGAGTCCGGGAAGTTCGTGGAGATTCAGGGAACGGGGGAGGGAGCCCCCTTCACGAAGGCCGAATCGACGGCGCTCATGGCCCTCGCCGAGCGGGGGGTCGTGACATTGATCGCGAAGCAGCACGAGGCGCTGGCCGATATCTTGACCGCTCCGTGACCCCCCGCGCGTCCGGGCGGTCGGACCGTATCGTGCTCGCGACGATGAACCCCGGCAAGATCCGCGAGATCACGGCCGCGTACGCAGCGCTCCCGGTCCAGTTTCTCTCGCTCGCCGACTTCCCCGAAATCGGCGAGCTCGCGGAACAGGGCGCGAGCTACGCCGAGAACGCCGCGGGAAAGGCCTTCGCGGTGGCGCGCGCTACCGGCCTGGTGGCGCTCGCCGACGACTCGGGGCTGGAGATCGACGCGCTCTCGGGGAATCCGGGAATCCACTCGCGCCGGTTCCTCGGGATGGGAGCGACCGACGCGGATCGCAACGCACGGATTCTCACCCTGCTGCGCGACGTTCCGGACGCGCTCCGGACGGCCCGCTACCGGGCGGTGGTCGCGGTGGCGCTTCCCGATGGATCGGTCCGCACGTTCGAAGGCACGTGCGAGGGGCGGATTGGGCGGGCGCCCCGCGGGCGCGGCGGGTTTGGGTACGATCCGATCTTCCTGCCGGACGAGACTGGGCGCACCATGGCCGAACTCCCCGTCGACGTGAAGAACCGGGTGAGTCATCGCGGCCGCGGCCTCCGGGCCGCCGAACCGTACGTGGCCGCGGTCCTCGGCCAAAGGCAGGATCGCGCGGCCGATGGCGCCAATAATCGGCGGTGACTCCCGCTAGGAGGTCGGCCGTCGGGGACCACGGGCGTGACGGCCGCCCGCGATGAGGTCGCGAGGTGCGAGGAGGGATAGATGACGCTGAGCAAGTTTCTGACCTACTGGTCTCTCACCTTCGCGATCCTCGCCATCTGGATCTTCTCCATCGCGGTCGCGGCGGCCGACGTCAAAGACGAGATTCTCGCGAAGGCCCGCACGCAGTTCCGGAAGACGCAGCTCAAGCCGATCGATCCCCTGGCGACGCAGTCGGTGGCCCAGACGCTGACCAGCGGGGCGATGGACGAGAACCAGCAGTGGGTGTTCCATCTGGTCAGCGAAATCGCCATTCCGCTCAAGCTCAACGTGAAGATCATGGTGCTGCAGGACTCCATGGATCATTACCTCGTGCACTTCGTCCAAGGGCCGCGGCTGGTCTCCTACCGGATCGACAAGACGTGGGTGAAAGACGCCATGGCCGGGAAGGCCGACCAGCGTGAACGGATCCACACCGCCGTCGAGCAATATCTGCGCCAGGAGTTCCTCGGGCAGAAGCCGGTGCCCAAGGGCGCGCCGGCGCCCGCGGCTCCGCCGAAACCGGCGGCCGCCGCGGCGGCGTCGGGAGAGCCCGCGAAGCCTCCCGGGGGCGCGGCCGGCGCCTGATCGACGGGCGGCGTCCCGGCGGCCTCAAAGAATCGCGGATTCCGAAGCCAGCAGCCGGCGGCGTGCGAGAGGGACGGGGGGCGCGCCGAGGGCGAGCACCCCGTCGTGGAAGCCGCGAAGAGAGAACCCGGCGCCCTCCGTCCTGCGAAGGTCATCTCGGAGCTTCTGCACCATGAGCTTCCCCAGCGTGTAGTTGAGGTACCCGGGGTCAAACGTCCCCCGGACCGCTTCTTTCTCCGCGGGAAGAGGATCGAGATAGGCGTCCTCGACGAACATCCGAGCCGCGGCGTCAACGGTCATGCCCCGCGTGTGCATTTGAATGGAAGCGATGAACCGGACGTTCCGCAGAAGCGCCTCACAGAGCTGCGCGATCCTGAGACGAGGGTCATCCTCCCGGTACCCGGCGTCCAGCATCATCTCTTCGCAGTAGTGGGCCCAGCCTTCCACGAACGAGTAACTGGTGAGCACGCGCCGGAGCGGCCTGGGGACCTGCTTCATTTGAAGGAAGTGGACGTAGTGGCCGGGATACACTTCGTGAATCCCGACATCCCGCAGGGTGGCATAGTCGAATTTGCGGAGCCACTCTTCCCGCTGCTCGGGCGTCCAATCCGGTTCGGGAGGCGTCACGTAGTAGAATGACTCGGCGGCCGTCTCGAAGGGCCCAGCGGTGTCCATCATCGCGAACGCCCAGCGTGCAAACGGCGGAGTTTGCTCGACACGGACCCGGACGTCCGAAGGGATGGAGACCAGGCCGCGCGCTAACACAAACTCGCGGAGCTCCTCGAGGACCTCGGCGGCCTGAGGAATGAGCCGCTCGGCGGAGGGATGGTCGAGCGATTGTTGCGCCAGCACGTCTCGGATCGCTTTGCCAGGAGCTTGACGGGCGACGACCGCGCGGAGCCGGGCCTGGTTTTGGGCCATGTCCTCGCGCCCGATCTCGAGCAGCCGGTCGCACGGCAGATCGACCATCTCACCCAAGCGGAGCATGGTCTGGAAATGATCTTCGCCGATCGCGAAGTCCGGAACCGCCTTCGGCCGGATCTCCTCGTCGAGGTACCGGAGGAAGCGTCGGACCGCTTCGATCGCCCCGGCGTTCGCACGCTCGAACCCGTCCCACGCCGATCCGGTCCCCACAGGGCGTACGGCGGGCGGAAGGTCTTCCTCCTGGAACTCAATGATCCCACCGTATACCTCGAGCGAGGTCGTGAGGTAGGGGAGGGGCACCTTCCCTGTCAGGGTTTCCCTGGCGCCCGCCAGATAGTCGGGAACCCGTCGCAGATGCTCGGTGAGCGCTTCGACCCTTCGCGGGAGGGGCGCGTAGTCTCGCTTCACGTACCCACTGACATCGAGCGAGCCTGAATACGCCATCGGGTTCCGCTCCAGTTCTCGCAGGCGCTCGAGTTCGAAGAGTTCTTCGCCAATGGCCAAAGCGAGCAGGGTACGATCGTGCGCATCTTCGGCCTCGAGAGCACTCTCGGGGATCGCCGCACAACGGGACTGAAACGTGCGCAACGCGCCTACGCGCCGGGCCTGGTTCGGTTTCCGAGGATCGGGCAGACGGCCGTCGTATTCGTGGAGGCCCAACGACGCAGCGGTGGTGGGGTACGTCTCAAAAAATGCGGTGAGGTATTCGTCGGACAACATTGCAAGCTCTTTCGGTGCCGGGAGCGGAGAGAGGGGCATGCGGCTCCTTTGCACTTCGGTGGGATGGAGCCTCTTTCACCGAGACGTTGCCCGATTCCTCGCCCGCTCGGGACCGGGAGCGTCGAGACGCTGGGCGAAACGCGGCGGGGCCGTTTGTGGGAGGGAAGGCGAAGGACAATGGGCATATTTCATAGCTCGAAGGCTTTCATTGCGCCAACGCCGATGGGATGCAATTCAGATCGTTGAGATGCTGAAACTCGCAGGCTCTCTCTTGATGTGGGGCTACTTTAGGATGGAGGAGCGCAGGTCAGTAGTAAGTTGGATCTTCGACCGCACTCACTAGCACCTGTCATCGGAACGCACGATCTTGTTACTCTTCCATAACCTATGCATAACACTGTAGGGATACGCTTGAGGTGCCGTGAGTGGTGGGGATTTACAACTTCTTCGGGAGGGAGGTCGTATCAATGCCGAAGCTTGCGGAAGAAGATTTGACGGAGTTGCTCGGGACGGAGGAAGAAAACGGAGGTTCCGCAGAGTTGCTCGGGGGCGAAGAGGAGGAGGATGAAGGTCCTGAGGATTTGTTGGGGATCGAGGAAGAGGACGAGGATCCGGAAGAGCTAATGGGGATGGAAGAGGACGAGGACGAAGAACCGACAGAGATCATGGGGATGGAAGACGAGGGTGACGAAGACGAAGAGGACGAAGGCGAGTTCGGCGTAGGAAGACTTCTTGGAGTTGGGTTGGGGGTGCGCGCAATAGGCAGGCGGCGTCGCGCGCGGCGGCGCGTGCGGATCCTCCGCAGGGCGGCGATCAGGCAGAGGATTCGGACCCGTCTCCTGATGCGAGCAGCGATTCGTGCGCGGATCAGGGCTCGGCTCCTCGCGAGGCTCGCGATCCGTGCAAGGCTGCGGGCGCGGCGTCGGGCGCGTATCCTGCGGAGAGTAGCGGTGCAGGCAAGGCTCCGGGCGGCAAGCTAGCCGAGCGCGACCGTCCGTCTTTGAGAACGAGGGCGGTAGACCGGAAACCGATGAGGTCTGGATTGTGGGGGGAGCGGGGTACCTCTCATGGGCCGCACGTTGCTCCCCTCCCGATCAGACCGCACTGCTATCGTAGGCATTTTGAATTGGATCCGCTCGGATAGTTGCGACCCCAGCTCAGAACCGAGGGAGGTTTGGAGATGTCCGTCTCAACTCAATCGCGCCTTCTTGAACTACGCGTAGAGCTTTGGAGAGCACGATCTCAGGCAAAACAAAAATGGCTCGAGCAAACGTTGTCGCAGCCCCCCCGCGGACCCCGGGAAGCGGTTCGGCGTGCGAGATGGGTCAAGCGCGCCCTGTACTCGGTTGACCGTCGGCAGAACAGGCTGAGGGCCCGCGAGGCCTTGCTCAAGGTGTACGGCGAAACTCTGACCGGGCTGGAAAGGATATTGAATCACGCGGCTGAGCAAATGAAGAGCGCAGGGTCAGAGGTGGCGGCGACAGGGTCAACTCCACAGGAGGGGAGCACGTCGGGCAGAGCACCCGGCAGGGTCAGCAGATCGTGACCCCGAGCTTCTTGTAAGGAGGAGCGGGTAGAGTCAGCAAGGAGGAAAGCCCCCTCATCTTAGCCGTGGTATTGCGTCTGGCGATGACCACGCCCCGTGGTATACGCCTGCAAGGCGGCGGCCTTGCAGGGCTTGGTATCGTGCGCCGCCGCGCGCTCGCATAGCCTCGAGTCTTCGGCCTATAATCCTGCGGCGGTTCCGCAAGGAGCCGCCGCCGTCGTTTGGGCGCTGCTCCGGTCGGGTACCCTTCGAGCGCGACGCGCTCCAGAAGTTGCAACCGACATTACGGCTGGCAATCGGAAGACTCTGCGGGGCCGACTCCTTTCGCCATCATTTCAACTTGTCAGCTAGAGGTTGCGCGGAGAAACCCTACACACAGGCCGAAAGAGTCAGGCTGCGAATTGTTTGTTTGACGCTCACGTGGTGCCCGTGATAGCATCGAAATTGCTCGGGGCGTGGCGCAGCTTGGTAGCGCGTCTGCTTTGGGAGCAGAAGGTCCCCGGTTCAAGTCCGGGCGCCCCGACCAGAACCATTGCAGGATATGGGTCTCCGCGAGGCCAGCAAGGAGGTTCTCCCCAAGTTATCCCCTGAAAAAGCAGACGTCCACGCGTGGGGGGATGTTCAGGCGTCGTTTCTTTTGAGCAAGCGGGTCGCGAACTGTAGCGATCAGACGCTCCAAGTCTACTGTGATAACCTGACTCGCTTCCAACGAGACGCGGCCGTCACCATAATGGCGGACGTGACCCCGCTAGTAATTCAGCATCACCTCACTCGGCTGCATGACACAATGAAGTCAGTCTCAGTCCACCAGCACCTTCGTGTGCTCAAGACCTTCTACCGGTGGGCCGTGGAGACCGGAGCCCTCCGCCATGACCCCATGCGTGGGATCAGCATGAAGGTACCGCGGACCCTGCCCCGTGTTCCTACGGACGAGGCCGTCCGAAAGCTCCTCGCGGCGTGTGGCGAGTCCTTCGAGGGGAGGCGCAACAAGGCGCTGGTGGCGCTTCTGGCCGATAGCGGCCTGCGTATTAGTGAAGCCCTGCGTCTAAGGATCGAGGATGTGCGGTACGGGGAACGCACCCTGGTGGTCCGTGGGGGAAAAGGTGGTAAGGACGGAACCGGCTTCTTCGGCGCCGAGACCGCGCAAGTGATTCGGGCATGGCTTGGGATGCGACGGGATGCTCAGCCGGAGGACTTTCTGTTTACCGATCAGCAGGGCAGGCCTTTGTCGCGTGACTACGGAACCCACATACTCCACCGTCTTTCCGTCAGGGCCGAACTCCCGTACAAGATCGGTCCCCACCAGTTGCGCCACTACGCTGCCGCCTCGATTCTGAAGCAGACCGGCGACCTGGAACTGGTGCGTCAGGTGCTCCGGCACGAATCCCTGGCAATGGCCTTGCGCTATGCGCACCTGGCGAAGCCGGACGTGAGCCGCAAGTTTCGGCGCGCTAGCCCACTCGACAACCTGCGAGTTGGGAGGTGAACGGCTCGTCCCACATTGCGAAGGCCACCCAAGCGTGGCTGGCGACACAGGCTGATCGCGTCGTGTTTCACTTCACGCCCGCCCATGCGTCCTGGGTGAACCAAGCGGAACTGGCGCTGAGCGCATTCAGTCGTCGGTACCTCCGGGATCGCGTCAGCCAGAGCTGGGCCGAACTGATCGCGCATATCTACCGTGCCCTCGACGAGTACAATCGGCTCCACGCTCGTCCATTCAACTCGTCATTCACGAGGCACGCTATGCACGACTGGTACACTCGCCGAACTTCGACGATGCTGCACTTGCGACCTCGAGCTCGTCTGGCGAGCACTGAGTTAGTTACGATTGTTGGATTTGACCCTGTCCTCGTGAGCGTAAGTAGGAATCAAGGAGCTGGGCAACGCGTCCATCGGACGGGCGCACTACGTCTTCCCATGACCTCGTGCTTCTACCCGACATCATCGCATGCAATTCATTCAGCTCCGCCATCCACACAAATGCCTGGAGAGCCGGCCATGCTTCAGGCTTCTTGGAAAGCCCGGCCAGCGCCCAATACCGGGCAATGATCTCTCTCTCCTCCCTAGAAAATTCTCCGACGAAATGGTCGAAACTGTGCCCATATCCACCCCATTGTTCGCCCGTCCGCTCAATGCGCAGTATGGTTAGGAAGTGCACGAAATCGAATCCCGCGAGTCCCTCAGCCACCGTGAATTCCCAGTCGATAATAGCATTCACGACGCCTTGGCTAGAGACAAGACAGTTCCCATGCCATAAATCGCCATGGCATAACACCAGCGGCCATATCGCATCGGTCAGGCAGTCCCGAAGTCGCTGGGCGATGACTCCGTATTCGCCTATTCTGCTCAGCCGCGGTGACTCGGGTGCCAGCGCACTAAGAAGCGCCTCAAGCACGCGTCCCTCCAATCTAACAAGCTTGCTGGTAACATTTTGAGTGTCAATCAAGAAATCGGCGATGCGTCCCAGGAGTTCACCACGGAGGAGAGAGGCCGAACCCGGACGCCCCGAACGGAACTCTTCGACCCAAAAATGATCGCCAGCTTGGCGTCCTGCTAGCAGAACTTTTGGAATCAGAAACTTGCTCCTGTCATCCAACCGGGGATGCTCCACCAACATAACCCGGCAGTCATAGGCTTTAGTAAGCCGCTGTGCCTTGTCTACGGTTAGTGCTATCCTGCCTACTGCCTTCCGCTCGTTCGACGAGGCGACATGAAAGAGCACGTCGCCGGTAGCGCTCACAGTGTACTTCTCCAGCCGAAATTTCTCTGATTGCGCTTCACTTAGTCGGCCAATGATTTCTCGCAACGGCGGCTGATAGGACAAAGATTTGGTTCCAACGACAAAGTAGCTGCCGGCCAACCGCGGCCCGAGGCCTACGCCGGCAAATGCGGGTCCAAGCACCTTTATCACGTCTCGTTCGATTCGGCGACTGGGATGCGGGAAAAAGTCAGCCTTCGCCCAATCTTCGGAAACCCAGTCGAACTCAGACGCGGGCAGTATCGACTCAATGAACCGATAGTCTGGTCTCGGCGAGAAGAAATACGTTTGGGGGAAGCCCGCTCGCGCCATTAGGGCCCGGTAGCCTCCCATGCCGTAGGTATAGATGTTAAATCGCTTGCCTTTCAGTCGACTGACAACATGGGCCAAGGGGCGTGGGTATAAGGAAAGGAATCGGATCCCTGTATGATCTTCGGGGGCCCCGCAGAAGTACTTTAGCGCAAACCGGTTCTCGATTCCTACCACAGCAGTCCCGTCAGATTTCAACACACGCCTGACTTCCGCGAGCATGTTCTGCTGACTTTCAGAGGGTGATAGCGCACCAGAAGTGCCCGCATATTCCAACACGCCGATTAACAATACCAGGTCGAATTGCTCATTCGCAAATGGCAGCCTCGGTCTATCGCCTCCAAGGATGAGTGACATGTTTGTGCGGTGATATTCGTTCGCCCGATGCCGCAACGCCAGAAGCCGATGTGGTGTCAAATCCATCGCGGTGACGTGGCCATATCGGAAGGAGAGGGGGAGTGCCAAAGCGCCCCAGCCTGCCCCAATGTCTAGAGCCCGCAGGCTGTTCCCTCTGGGCACTAAGGGTAAGAATCCGAGGCGGTCCTCTCCCAATACATAATGAGCCATGTAGGCTGCGTTGTCAGGTGATAGCTTATCAAGAAACCGCTGAAATCCCTCGGTGAAACCGTATGTCTTGATCAAGGAAAGGGCCTGGTTCATCTGCTCGGCATCTTGTTCGCCGAAGTAGAAATCCCGGGTCTTGGCCAGACAGATCACGCCCCCCTGTGAGGGAAAAATGCAACGGCACGCCAAACAGCGCAAGTCATCTGCCGATGACCTCTCGAGTCCAGACCCACATTCTGGGCAAATGAGAGTCGGCGCTGAAACGGAATTCTCCGACGGATTAAACATGATCTCTAGGTGCCTCCTAATCGACCGCGGAGCAATGGAATAACCCTGAAGCCCACCCATCAATCACCACGCAATTCTATTTTACCAGGGGATCGGGCCATTGTTGGTGAATGTTCTGAGTACGGGGCGTCTGAAAGCCGACGGTGCTTATGCGTAATCTCGTATTATGGAGCTGAATGGCCAACCGCTATTTGGTCCATGCTCTCATCGATCTGGTAGCGATAGCCAATCTTTATGCCGCTGTGCCTGGCGGCAAGATCGCGTTAGTACTGAGATGCCTTGAACATATCACTTGGCGCCCAAAAATTTCACGGCCAGCCGGGAACAAAGAAGCGGCTGCATGACGGCTCTCAGATAACGCTCTTGATATCCGTGGCCCAGTATGGTTTGGTCGTTATCGGTGCGATGGAGATGTGCGAAGAAATCATTAGGATAAACGGACCGCAAGTGGTTGCACTGTCGGGTCGTGGAGTGCCAGTTCCGCTGATGGGACCTGGAGTGTTGAAATACTTCGACGTCGTCTCGCTCTGGAGGGGTCGAAGCTATGAGGAAATTACCTAGGTCTCGGCTAAGCAGGATTTGGAACCGAGCTACAAAACATTTGGATTTATTCTCTAAACAGGAAAAGACTATGCAGGGGGTACCTCGCCCAACGCTCGCCCTTAGGTGGCTCCGGGCCAACGAGGCACCAGGTGGCGGGATTCGCGTGCATTCCGATCACCCCAATGCCTATCCGGAAGTGAGCGGATACCTAGTGCCCACGTTGCTCCAGTTTGGTGAGAGAGAAATGGCGACAAGGCTCGTCAGTTGGCTGATTTCTATCCAGCTGCCGTGTGGAGCATATGCAGACCCGGACTATGGCGAGCCATTTGTCTTTGACACAGGTCAAGTCTTGCGGGGCGTGCTGGCTGGTATCGACCTCGCGCCTGAGTCTTTGGATGCGGCGAAGCGTGCGGCGGATTATCTTTGCGGGCAAATGATAGATGGCGGAAGATCTGGATTTGCCGTGCGCTATGCGGGCACCATTCCCGAGAGTGTCCATCTTTACGTGCTTCCTCCCCTGGTTCATGCTGGTAGAGTTCTTCAGGAACCGAAGTACTTGATCGCCGCCGAGCGTTGCCTCGAGTACTACATTGCGCGCAAAGATACCCTGCAAACCGACGATCTGACTCATTTCTTGGGCTACGAATTGGAGGCGCTCATCGATCTCGGTCGGGTCGGAGCCGCCGCGTCCGCTTTGGAGGCACTCCGAGAGGTTCAGCGTGCGGATGGTTCTGTACGAGGAAGAGGCGGAACATCCTGGGTCTGCTGTCCTGGCTTGGCACAATTGGCCGTCTGTTGGTATAAGGTTGGGCAATTGGAGCCAGCCGACATGGCGCTCGCCTGGTTAGAAAAGCATCAAACGCCCGGTGGCGGATTCTTAGGAAGTCATGGTCCTGGAGCCAACTACTTTCCCCAAGTTGAACTTTCGTGGGCTGTGAAATACTACTTGGATGCACATCGCCTCCGGGTCCTCTCATTCATGGAACGCAACGCGCATGTTTTCCTCAGAGAAGTGTCTATTTCGGATGGAAGAGCACAGGCGATCCTCGAGGTTATCCATCCGGGAGATAAAGTTATGGAAGTCGGTTGCGGAAAGGGGCGATTCCTAAGAGCCATTCGTCAAGTCTACCCGGATTCACAATGCACAGGCGTAGATATTTCGACAGTGTTACTGGCAGAAGTGCCTGCAGGCATCAAACGTATTCAAGGATCTCTTGAGTCCATTCCGGGCCCCGATAACACTTTTGACGTAGTCTTCTCGGTAGAAGCCATCGAGCATTCTGTGGACCTTGAACGGGCTACGGCGGAAATGATCCGCGTTACCAGACCCGGCGGATGGGTCGTAGTGATTGATAAGCAAAAGGCCCATTGGGGGAGACTTGTGTGCCCTCCTTGGGAGTCTTGGCCAGACGCTGAGCAACTCAAGCAGCTTCTGATGCAACGATGCGATGACGTTACTTATGGGCCTGTAAGTTATGATGATCATCCAGCTGATGGACTGATGCTCGTGTGGCGGGGGCGCAAACGAGCGGTCTGATAATCACCGTCAGACTCTGTTAGCATTGAAGGGTGTGGTTGTTGCGAAATTATCGGACGAATCTCGAGCAAGACAGGAATTCCAGTGGGAAGCCTTAAGCGAGCCTTGTGGCAAGGGAGGAGCCTAGGTTTCGGAAGATCGCGGCAAGGTGGGGACCTGCAAAATTGCGAGCAAGTCACGCGATGTCTCGAGTCGAACAGGGTGTAGACCTTGCCCCCGGCCCTCGACAGTATGCCGGCCTCGATCCGAGTTGGAGTATCATCCAAGTCGCGGTGCCGGCCGCTAGCTGTACGTTGGCAACTCGTCTGTGACACTCGGGCTGGAGCCTCCCCCGCAGCCGCTCGCAGGGTGCTTGACCCTGGAGGGCCCCATGGGTGCGTTCGTAGTTGTAGAACCGCTCCTACTCCTGGAGCCGGGAGTTAAGATCGGTCACCAAGGAGATTCACGACGCCTTGGAGTTGGCGGTAGAATTCATCGTCATCGGTTCGATGGGACCGCTCGCTCTTCCCGTTCAAGCAGAGGCGCCGCTGCTTGAATCCCCTTGTCGAGGATGTGCCAGTGGAACCGCTGGCCAAACTCGCTCCCATTGTCAGTCTGGATGTATTTGACTCGAAATGGGAGCCTGGCAAGAACATAGTCGCCAAAGGCAATCGCAGTGGACTGCATGTTCGTAGCGAAGATCTTCAGGACACGGATGCGGGTGCAATCGTCAATGGCGGTGTACTGATAGTATCGTCGAGAGCGACCGGCGGTGGGAGCTAGGAATTTCACGTCGACTTGCAGCTGACGCCCAGGCAAGGGCTTCTCATGCCGCCGAAAACGCTCCTGGAGATTCTGGCAGCGCATGTTCGATGGGAGCCGACTCACGCCTGCGCGCTTCGGCAATCGTCAGATGCCGGAATGGCTAAACCCTAGGGCGTGATAGCGCCGCAAGTACATGCTGATGCGAGCGGGCCCGAAGTGGAAGTACTGTCTCGAATAGAGGACCTTCTCGACGACATCCACGAGAGTAGGACGAGGCAAGTGCAGGAGTGGTGGGTCATCTCGTCAACGTGGCGAAACCAGCCCAAACGTCAGTGAATGGCGCGGTCCTCCGGGCTCATGGGGCACCTACGGCGCCCCTCGATTTGCACTTTGGTGACATGACCACAAGCAAAACGCAGGCGGCGGGTGCCCAGGGTTCTCCCTGCGTAAAGATGAGTCGATAAGAACACTCATGGCGTTTTGAGCGGGAGTCTCGAGCACCTCTGCGGACTGCTCACTCGAATTCCCTGCCCTGTCCAATGATCAGCTCGACTATTACGCTAAGTCAAGAAGCTGCCAGGCCACCACTCCTAAATAGGCGGCCGGGTAGACCGCCGCTCTCCGCGGCCCACGTTGGAAACCATAGAGGATTGCAGTGAATTATTGATGAATATTCCCATAATATTGTGAGCTAACCGAGGTTGGCATAATTTGCCCGGCAAGGAACATGCGAGAAATGTTCACAGATAGATTTGCTCAAGGGGTAAACGCAAATGGGGGTCGTCGAGCGAACTTGGGATGAATACTGGGGCGTTTATAATTCCTCTGCAGAGTGGGACGATCAATCTGAGATCATTTACAGGTTCATCCGTCGGGAATACACACAAGACCGAATGAGAGTCCTGGAGGTAGGCAGCGGCACGGGTCGTATTTCTGCAACAATCGGCAGAGATGGACATGATGTGTATCTTGTAGACATGTCGCCGAATGCGTTCCGTATATCCCGTGACATTTTTTCGAGGCTCGGTCAGGCTGGGCGGTTCATTAGAGCGACGGCGTTTCAATTGCCCTTTCTCTCAAGGACATTCGATCTCGTTTGGAGTGCGGGACTGCTCGAGCACTTTAGCCATAATCAGCAGCGAGCGATTGTTAATGAGATGGCTCGCATAACCCGTGCAAGAGGGAGAATTCTTGTAATTGTTCCTAACCGACGAGCGATCGTGTACGATCTTGCAAGAAGGATAAGTATGCGTCTCGGGACATGGCCCTATGGACCCGAGCAGCCCCTTTGCGCTGAGGATCTTCGATCGCTCGGCTTTCAGCACATTAGCTCTGGAGGTAGATATTACCAGCTAAACTTTCTAGATCTTTTGCCCAAGGCGAAGCGAATCATTCCAAACGTTGTGGGTAGGGTTCGCCTAGCGCTTGGGGACGCTTACTTCGATACCAAAGGATCGTTTGGTTATTTGTTGTGTGGATCTGTGTCGCGCGACCGACTCTTGTGACGTCATGGCTCGCAGTTCAGGACAGGCATTAGACTCTGGGGCGGGCTCTCCTAAAGCCTTAGCTGATCGCCGGCTATCGTGGACAATGCTGCACTACTTCTCTCGGGTAGGTGCAAAACTCTGGGTCCACGAGGACCCAGTGTTTTGAGAAGTCCGCATCTCGAGAACCTGAGCAAATTCAGAGGAAAGCGTCATGCCGGGCTCTGGCCTAAACGTCCGAGGACAAGACGCTTGACTCACCCCTACGCCAGGAGAACCCTGCCCACCTTGCATTCTTCTAACAGCTGACCATCCGGAGATCCTCAACTGAGACCATTTTGTCACCCATGGTTCCTCTCTCGTTCGCGAGATGTTCGAGGATCGCTTTAGCAATTACATCAGAGGGTGTCCCGGAATCAGTTGAAATTTGACGGAACAACACCCGGCGCATCAGTACGTCGCCGGTATTGCATTCTTCCTGCAGAAGCCGAAAACCACAGATATCTTCCCGGCACCCAGCCCCGCAAACGGCCCAAGGACCGGCTCCGCGGGCCCGGGGAGATGTCTGGATACCCCGAAAGCCAGTCGTGTGATCCAACTCTCAGCTGGCAACGGCCCGTCGACCTTCACGGTCCACTCCGTGACGTTGTTTCCGCAGTGCTTCGCGCAACGGCGGCAAGGCGCGATAGCCGCGCACGCGGCGGAGCCGCGGCTCGACGTCCAGCAAGGCCGCCGCCAGCCACCGCTGCTTTTGGTTGCTGGTGCGCCACCGATCGACTTTCCTCGTCCGCGCTTCGACCCCGCTGAAAACTGACTCCAGCATGTTCGTGGTCGCCAGCGACTGCCGGAGGGTCGGGCCGACCCCCAGCCGATGCAGCGTGAGCGTCTCCTCGAGCCCTTCATCGAGACTCCGCAGCGCGGATTCGTTGAGTCGCCGCAGGTTCGCCCGGAGGTCGTCGAGAGCGGCTTTCGCCTCTGCGTAGGTGGGTTGCGCGTACGCGGCCGTGAGTTTGCCGCGCCATAGCTCCTGGTCGCTCTTGGGCAGGTACGCGACCACATTCTCGCGCTTATGGTAGACACACCGCTGGACCGGCGTCTCTGGCCCGAAGACCTCGGTCACAGCGGCCCGCAACCCCTTGCTCCCATCCACGACCACCAGCAGTCCGTCCTCATAGCGGAGCCCACGCGCCACCAGGCTCCGCAGCAAGTCCCCGCACGTCGTCGCATTCTCCGTGCCGGTTTCGGTAAAGCCCAGGATCAGCTTGTCGCCTTGCACCGTCAGGCCCAGCACTGTGACCAGTGTGTCGTCGGCAAACGTCTTCCCATCGAGCACCAGCGCGACGAAGTTGTAGCCATCCAGTCGCCGCTCCTGGAGCGCCTGCAGCTTGCGGGCCGTCGCCCGAATGTAACGGCGAGAGAGGCTCGAGCGGCTCAGTCCGAACGCCTCGGGCACCGCCTCCGCACACGCCCGGTAATCGCGGCAACTCAACCCGCAGAGGAGCCGCCGCAGCACGCCCTCGGCGGCCGCGCGAGGCTGCTGGAGCCGCGCATATGTCCGGAGCGGGACCTCGGCCCCGGCCTGGCGAGCCCGCACGCGCGGGACCGACAGGGCGAGCTTCTGGTCGGCCAGATAGATGGAGCCCTGCTGGCGACCCCACCGCACGCGATGGGCGACGCCATCGTTTCGGGCGTAGCGTGGGCCGGCCAAGGCCGTCACCTCGTCCTCGAACAGCACGCGCGCCGCTTCCAGGCCGAGCGGGATCAGCGCTTGGAGCAGCACAGCCCGGACATCCCAGTCTCCCAGGGCCCCGATGGGGTCGAAACCCACCTCTTCAATCTTGCGTTCCTTCGCACTTCGCAGTACCTTGGGCATGGAGCAGCCTCCTCCCCGTGGTGGTGTTGTCTTTGGCCAAAGCATCATTCACCACGCTGGGTGCTGCTCCTTGAATTTCAAATTTCAACTGATTCCGGGACACCCTCATTACATCACCGTCGAGATCTGGAAAGTAAGAATCCACGCCTTCCGAGATAGGCTTTCGCGAATACAAGGAATTCCGGAGGAGAGGAAAAAGCGCTGTGAAGCATATACT
>Ga0187846_10000473_pt1 | contig 23511 bp, 24 predicted proteins | sample TC_taG_FD_161473 | JGI IMG/M metagenome (GOLD analysis project Ga0187846, IMG submission 161473) | Biofilm microbial communities from the roof of an iron ore cave, State of Minas Gerais, Brazil - TC_06 Biofilm (v2) | ecosystem: Environmental > Terrestrial > Deep subsurface > Cave > Wall biofilm... | reverse complement strand
TCGTGTTATCGACCCGGATATCGCCTTTGACCACGTTGAAGTTCGGATGGTGGCAGACGTGGTTCAGGCTCGCCTGCTTGAACAGAAAACTGTCCAGCACCGTGACCTTGTGTCCCGCAGCGAGCAGATCGGGCACCATCGTCGATCCGAGATAGCCGGCGCCGCCGGTTACCAGAATATTCAAGCTCATGTCCAGCTTCCCCTGCGCGCCGCAATCATCAGTTGAACAGTGCCGACTCGACGCACTCGCACAGCGAGTGCGCCAGCACGATATGCAGCTCCTGGATCGTGCTGGTCTCCGTACCGGTGGCGATGATGCAGTAATCGGCCAGAGCCCGAGCCGGGCCGCCGTCGCGGCCGCAGAAAACGATGCTCGGAATTCCCAGCGCGCGGCACTGCTCGAGCGCCTTCAGGATATTGGGCGACTTGCCCGAGGTCGTGATCCCGAGGAAGACGTCCCGGGCGCCCGCCTTGCCAGCCAGCTGCCGCGAAAACACCTGCTCGTAGCCGTAGTCGTTGCCGATCGCGGTCAGAATCGAGCTGTCGACCGTCAGTGCCTCGGCCGGCAGCGGCGCCCGGTCGCGCGCCAGCTTGCTGACGAACTCGGCGGCCAGGTGCTGCGCATCGGCGGCCGAGCCGCCGTTGCCGGCAATGTAAATCCGCCCGCCCTCGCGATAGCGGCGCACGACCACGTCGACCGCTTTCGAGAAGCTCTGGATCTGCTCGGAACTGTCCAGAAACCGTTGCTTGGCGTCGATCGATGCAAGCAGGTTCTTTCTCAATACGGCTGCGTAATCCATGCCAATTCTCCGTTCAGGCTGCCAGCAGGCTCGGCGCCCGGCGATAGTCCTCCGGAACGCCGATGTCGATGAAGGCACCGGCGCATTCCAGACCATAAAAGCGGCGGCCGCCTTTGAAGGCGGCCGGCAGCAGATCGTCTTCCAACGAAACTGCGTCGCCGGCCTTCCACGAGCCGGCGCGCGCGGCCTCGGGGCTGACCAGGTAGACGCCGCCGTTGGCGAGGCGACCCGGCGTGCCGGTTCCCGACTGCAAGGCGGTGATGCGCGCCTCCGGATCGACTTCCATCCCCATGTAGCGGCCCGCCTCGGCGCACCGGAACAGCGCAAAGGTCCACTCCGAGCCTTTGTGCCGATGGAATTCCTGCAGCGACGCCAGATCGACTTCGAAGTAGGTATCGCCGTTCAACAGAAGGAAGGGCTCTGGCGGCTGGGTCAGCCGGTCCAGCGCAAGCAGCAGGCCGCCACCCGTGCCGAGCGGTGCCTGCTCGATCGAGTAGTCGATCGCGACGCCGCGGTAGCTGGCTCCGAAATGCGCCACGATCGCCTCGTGGCGGTAACCGACCGACAGCACGAAGCGATCGACCCCCTGCCCGATCCAGTAGTCGAGCTGGTAAGCCAGAAAAGGGCGGCCGGCAACCGGGGCCATCGGCTTGGGCAGGTCGGGCACGGCGCTGCGCAGCCGTGTTCCAAGACCGCCCGCCAGAATGATTGCGCTGGTCACTGTGCGCGACCTCAGACCGAGTTCAGGATCGCGCACAGGGCGTCGATTTCGTCGTCCCGCAGGTCGGGAAAGTTGCCGATGTAGAAGCCGTAGAAGTGCACGTGCTCGGTTTGGGGAAACTGGCGGTGGTGCCCATCCGGCACGATTGCGCTCAGGTACGGCTGACGGATCTGGTTGCCGCCGCCGGCGCTGCCGCGACGGTATTCGACACCGGACTCGCGCATCCGCTGCATCAGCCGCTGCACCAGCACATCGTCGGCCTGCTTCAGGATCAGATTGAACGCGTAGTTGCTCGAGCCTTCGAGCTTGAAATCGGTCCGGTACTTGCGCGAGTCGATCTGCCCCAGGAAGCGGTGCAGGTTGGCGGTGCGGCGCTTGACGTTCTCGTCCAGGCGCTTGAGCTGGCTGCGTCCGAGGATCCCGCCGATCTCGGTATTGCGCATGTTGTAAGCCGGATAGGCGAAGATGAACTCCGGATTGACCTCCGGATACTCCGACTCGTAGGCCGCCCGCAGCGAGGCATCGCTCGCTTCGCGCACCATCCCGTGCGAGCGCAGCATCCGGACCTGCTGGTATACCTGCGGGTCGTTGGTGCACACCATGCCGCCTTCGATCGTGCTCATGTGGTGCGCGTAATAGAACGAGAAATTCGATATCCAACCGAAGCCGCCCAGCCTGCGCCCGTTGTGGGTGGCCCCGTGGGACTCGCAGACGTCCTCGATCAGCGGAATCCGGCGACGATGCAGTTCATCGATCAGCTCGTCGGTCAGACCGTCGAAGCCCTGCACGTGCGTCAGGAACACAGCGCGCGTCTTCGGTCCCAGCGCGGCGATGATCGCGTGCGGATCCATCGACAGCGTGCGCGGGTCGATATCGACGAACACCGGGGTAAACCCGTTCTGCAGTACCGAGGCCACGTCCGACACCCAGGCCAGCGGTGGCACGATCACCTCGCCGCCTTCCGGGTGGGCGATCTTCAGCACGGCCATCGTCAGCAGGTTGGCCGAGGCGCCCGAGTTGACGAATACGCTGTGTTTCACGCCGAGCCACTCGGACCATTCGGCCTCGAAGCCACGAACGTTGGCCGCGTGCGTCAGGATCGGATCGTCCTGCTGCAGGTAGCGGATCACCGCATCGAGGTCCTCGCGCAGGATGTTGTTGCGCATCAGCGGAAACTTCATCGCTTCAATCCACGCGTTCCAGGACCGTTTTGCCGGGGTGGGCGCGCTGATCGTCCGCCAGCGACTGCAGGAACCGTTTCACACTGCGGGTGACCGATTGCAGGCCGATGCCGACCTGCTCGTGCAGCTCGGCACGGGTGCCCAGATCGAAGCGGTACCCGCCCTGCACGCCCAGGTTCAGTACGCGGGCGGCCAGCCCATGACGCGCCACCAGATCGAACATCAGCGCATCCAGGCCGCCGCGTCCGGCAAATCCCTCCTCCAGCGTGACGATGCCGGCGTAGGAGGCCAGCGCCTGCACCAGCGCACCGGCATCAAAGCCGGTCAGGTCGATGAAGTCGATCACGCCGACTGGACGGTGCAACCCGGCCAGCTGCTCGGCCGCCCTCAGCGCCGTATGCAGCATGTAGCCGGTGGCCACCAGCACCACCGGACCGCCCTGGCGGTGCACGTGAAAGCCGCGCGCCAGGTCCGGCGGGCCGGCCTCGTAGACCACCGGCAGCACCTGTGCATCCAGCCGCACATACTTGGGGCCGGCTTTGCTCAGGCACGGGGCCAGCAGCGCCGACGCCGCCACATGATCGGCCGGCGAGTAGATCGACATGCTGGGCAGCGCCCGCATCACCGTCAGGTCCTCGTAACACTGGTGCGTCGGCCCCGACACCACGTAGCTGTAGCCGGCGCCAACCCCGATCAGGTTCACGTTCATCGGCCGCAGCCTCGACAGCAGCGCCAGGCTCACCCGGATCTGCTCCAGGCAGCGCATCGTGATGAACGGGGCAATGGCGTAGGCAAAGACCTTGTAGCCTTCCAGCGCCAGTCCAGCCGACACGTTGATCAGATTCTGCTCGGCAATGCCGACGTTGATGAAACGGTCCGGGTACTGGGCGCGCATCCGGTCCAGCACCGGCGAGCCGAAGTCGGCACAGGTGAAGAAGATGTCCGCATCCTGCCCCATCGCCTGCAGCAGCTGCTGCAGCAGCGCATCGCGCATCGCGAGCGGCTTGATCGCACTCATGGCCGCTGCAGCAGCTCGTCGAGCAGCTGCGGTTTTGGATTGATCACATGGCACAGCGGCGCATCTTCCAGATCGGGCACGCCGTGCCCCTTGTGGGTGCGGCATACCAGCGCCTTGGGCCCGCCGCCGGTGGCCGCCTTCATCCGCGTCAGATGCTCCAGCACCGCCTCCACGTCGTGGCCGTCGACCGACTCGCACTGCCAGCCGAATGCGGCCAGCCGGGCGCCCAGGTCCTGATGCGAGACGATCTGGTCGGTCGGCCCCAGCATGCTGATGCGGTTGTCGTCCACCACCAGGTTCAGGTTGCCCAGCCGGTGGTGCGAGGCAAACATGATCGCTTCCCAGTTGGCCCCCTCGTGCAGTTCCCCGTCGCCGGTGACCACGAACACGGCGCGCGCGCTGCCGCGCCCGCGCAGCCCCAGCGCCACTCCGGTGGCCACGCCCAGCCCGTGGCCCAGCGAGCCGTTGACGGTCTCGTAGCCCGGTATCACCGGGTCCGGGATGCCCCCGAGGATCCCGCCGGCGTGGCACACGCGGGACAGCTCCTCTGCCGGGAAAAACCCCAGATCGGCCAGGATCGGATACATGCAGATCGAGCCGTGTCCCTTGCTGATGATGCAGCGGTCACGCTCGGCCCACAGCGGCCGGCTCGGGTCGAACCGCAGCACGCCGCCGTAGTACAGCGCCACGAAGATTTCCACCGCCGACAGCGATGAAGCCAGGCGCGTCTCGGGCGCATGCCGGTGCACCCGCAGCGTCTCGCGCCAGACCCAGTGCGCCTTGTCCCGCAGCTGCTGCCCCTGCAGCGGCTGCTGCGCCTGCTCTCCCGAAAACTCGGCCACGCTCGCCTGCATCCGCCGTCCGCCTCCGTCAGGACCAACCGGTCGGACTATAAAGGACGACCCGGCTGCCCGAGCTCTCGAAGCGGAACGGCACGTGGATCAGGTGCTTGAGCCGCTCCTGCACCCGGGGCTGAACGTGCGGTGGTGCGAACAACAGCAGGAACCCGCCGCCGCCCGCACCCAGGATCTTGCCGCCGAGGGCGCCGGCGTTGATCGCCGTCTCGTACATGGCGTCGATCTCGGGCGTCGAGACCTGCTTGGACAGGCTGCGCTTGTACTCCCAGCACTCGTTCAACAGGCGTCCGAACTCGGCGATCGGGGTCTGCGTCGACTGCAGGATGCGGATACCGTCCTCCACCATGTCCTTCATCCGCATCAGCTCGGCCTCGCGCGACTTGATATTCTGGATCGTCGATTTGGCCACCTCCGAAGCAATCCGGGAGAACCCGGTAAAGCACAGCATCAGGTGACTCTGCAGCTCGGCCAGCCGCTCCTTGCTCAGCACGATCGGGCTGACCTGGAAGGAGTCGTCGTGATTGAACTCGATGCGGTTGAAGCCGCCAAACGCGGCTGAAATCTGATCCTGAGAGCCGACGTTCTCGTTGATGATCTTCTGCTCGATGTAAATGGCGTTGCGGGCCAGATCCTCCTTCGAGATGTACTGACCCGAAAGCGCTCTCAGGGCATGCACCAGGCCCACGGTGAACGAGGAGCTCGACCCCAGCCCGGAGCGCGCCGGCAGATCGCCGTCGTGATGGATCTCCAGGCCCTGCTCGCAGCGCGACCACCCGAGCACGGCCCGGACGGCAGGATGCTCGATCTCGTCGATGCTGCGCACGTTCTCGATGCGCGAATACACGATCCGGTGCTTGTGCTCGAAGAACGGCGGCAGGTAGCGGCAGCTGATGTAGCAGTACTTGTCGATCGTGGTGGCCAGCACCACCCCACCATGCTGCTGGTACCAGGCCGGGTAGTCGGTGCCGCCGCCGAAAAAAGATACGCGGAACGGAGTGCGCGTGATGATCATGACGCTTGAATCCTGCAAACACGCTGGGTCGGCGTCCCGCGCCCCCGGCGCGGCCCCCGACCGGTCAGTCGCCCAGAAGCCTTCTCTTCAACCGGATCTTCGTCATTTCGCCGAGATGCTGCACCACCTCGCCGCCGAACTTCCGGTCGACGTGGGCAAGATACGACGAATCGGTGAAGTACCGGGCGAAAGCGTCGTCGCGAAATTTCAATACCTCGGCGCTGGTCAGCGCGTCGGTCCGCAGCGGATGCGTCTCGTAGCTGTGCTGCGAGTAGCCGATCCACGAGTCCGGAAGCTGCCAGCCTTTCTCGGTGGCCATCTGGTACAGCTTCGAGCCGGGGTAGGCCATCGCGCAGTAGAAATTGGCGAACTCGCACTTCGCCTCCAGTGCCAGGTCGAGCGTCTCCTGCATGGATTCGTGCGTGTCGTCCGGCAGGCCGAAGATGTAGTTGCCGATCACGTTGATCCCTGCGTCCTGGATCTTGCGCACCGTCTTGATGATGTCGGTGGAGCCGAAGCGCCCCTTCTCGACGCCATCGCGCACGTGCTTGCTGCCGGACTCGATACCCAGCGCGAGCCAGCGAAATCCGGCCCGATTCAGCTTGTCGAGGAACTGGTCCTTGACGGTGTCGACACGGGCGTAGGCCCAGATGTTCAGGTCGTGGCCGCGCTCGATGATGCGATCGCATATGCCCAGCACGTGATTGGCATTCAGCACGAACATCTCGTCGACGAACTTGATGTTCTTCACGCCGTAGCGATCGACCAGCCGGTCGATTTCGGCGATCACCGCATCCGGGGACCACATCCGGTAGGACGGCTTGCCGAACGGCGCGTTGATGCAGCAGAACGAGCACTTGTACGGGCAACCCAGGCTGGTGTGCATCGACACGTACGGCTTGCGCTCGAAGATGTGTTCGAAGCAGTGCCAGTTGTGAGCACGGTACTTGTCCATCGGAAGCAAGTCCCACGCCACCCCGGGCATCTCGGTGTCCAGGTCGTCCATCAGCTCGCCGGCCTGGTTCGACATCGCCACCCCGCCCACCCGGTACCACAGGCTGGGAATGCCGGAGAAGGACTTGGCGCCCGCTTTCAGGGCTCGCACGGTCTGCAGGATCGTTTCGGGTCCTTCGCGATCGCAGACGAAATCGACCGCCTCTTCCATCAACGTGCGCCCGGGCAGCGCTGCAGGATGAGTGCCGGTCATCATGATCCGGCAGTCGGGCATCCGCTCCTTGAGCGCGCGACAGGTCTCGCCGGCGGCCGGCATGTTCTGGGTCGAGGCCGAGGGCTGAAATCCATACACGACCATCACGATCAGCACCGGCCTGTAGTCGCGCGTCACCCGGTCGGCCAGCGCATCCGGACTCAGGTTGTGCGCCGGCGCATCGACGATCGCGACCGAAAGCTGCTTGCGTCGCAGATAATCGGCGAACAGTCCCGCCAGCGAAGGCGGCTCGATGGCCGAATACTCGTCTCCCAGCTCCTGGTACACCGCCCTGCGGCTGCCGGGATTCACTAAAACGACATCGACCTTGCTGTCACCCGTTACCATTTATGTCCTCGATGCTGGGCACGGTGGAAACGCCCCGGTCCAGGCCGGCGCGAACGAAGGTGGTAGAGGAACAGTTAAACGGTGCAACGGTTGAGGATCCGTGAGGATCTATCAGGTCTCAAAGGACGGGACCCGCAAGGGACGGTCGGGACGCGGCGGCCGCTTCGATACGGCGGGAGCGTCAACACATCGCGATGCATCCGCAATCGCGGCGCTTACTATACACGTCCTCACCTCGGAGCGGCTCTTTTGACGACTGATCCGATGCCCCGAGCAGCGCGTCAAGCGGGCGTCACTTCGATGGATTGATGTCCCCGAATGGTCCGATGAGCAGCGCTTTGAGAGCGGATTCGAGGATCTTCGTCGCCGGCCATCGCGGTCTGGCCGGTGGCGCGATCGTGGACGAACTGCGCGCGCAGGGGTACCACTCGCTGCTGACCCGGTCGCATGCGGAACTGGACCTGGAGGATGCTGCCGCCGCCATGCGGTTCTTCGAGCTCGAGCAACCGAAGATCGTCTTCATGGCGGCCGCCAAGGTCGGCGGCATCGTGGCCAACGATTCGTACCCGGTCGATTTCCTGATGCGCAACCTGATGATCGAGGCGAGCATCTTTCGTGCGGCCCACGCCGTGGGCGTCGATCGACTGGTCTTTCTGGGTTCCTCGTGCATGTACCCTCGCGACTGCGAGCAGCCGATGCGCGAGTCGCACATGTTGAGCGGGGCGCTGGAAGCGACCAATCAGCCATATGCGGTGGCCAAGATCGCTGGGGTCGAGATGTGCCAGGCCTACAACCGCCAGTTCGGAACGCGCTATCTCGCGCTCACGCCGGCCGGACTGTACGGGCCGGGGGATAACTACGACCCGGCCACATCGCACGTGCTGCCCGCCCTGATCCGCAAGATGCACGAGGCCACGATCGCGGGCCGGGACGAGGTGGTGCTGTGGGGCAGCGGGCGGCCGCGGCGCGAATTCCTGCACAGCCGCGATATGGCGCGGGCGGCACTGTTTCTGGCACAACTGGACGATCAGCGTTTCGACGCCGCGTTCGGCGCCGGCAAACTGCCGCTGATCAACGTCGGCAGCGGACAGGATCATTCGATCCGGGAGCTGGCCGAGATCGTCGCTGCGGTGGTGGGCTACCGCGGCCGATTCGTGCACGACACATCCAAGCCCGACGGCATGCCCAGAAAGCTGCTGGATGCATCGCGCCTGTCCGCGCTCGGCTGGCGTGCCGCGATCGGGCTGCGTGAGGGAATCGCTCAGGCCTATCGCGACTTCCTCGACCGCTTCCAATGACATCGACTCCAATCGATCTGCAAACCCTGCAGCGCGTGCGCCTGCTGGTGGTCGGCGACGTGATGCTGGACCGCTACTGGTTCGGCGATGTCGAGCGAATCTCGCCCGAGGCTCCGGTGCCGGTGGTGCGAATCTCAGCCAGCGAAGAGCGCCTGGGAGGCGCGGCCAACGTAGCTCGCAACGTCACCGCGCTCGGCGCCCATGCCGCCCTGTTGAGCGTCGTCGGCGGCGACGAGGCCGGACGCGCGCTGTCGGGGCTGCTGCGGCAGGCGCAAGTCAGCGACTACCTGCACGTCGATGCATCACTGGCTACGACCGTGAAGCTGCGCGTGATCGGGCGGCGCCAGCAGATCGCGCGGATCGATTTCGAGAGCGCGCCGCTGGCCGAGGTACTGGCGGCGCAGTTCCAGCAGTATCAGGACCTGCTTCAGACGCACGACCTCGTCGTTCTGTCGGACTACGGTAAAGGGGGGCTGACCCACATTGTGCGGATGATCCAGGCGGCTCGCAGCGCGGGCTGCCGGGTGATCGTCGATCCGAAAGGCGACGACTACTCGCGCTACGCCGGTGCCACCTTGATTACCCCGAACCGTGCCGAACTGCGCGAGGTGGTCGGTCGCTGGCGCGACGAAGGCGATCTGGAACGGCGCGCACTGAAGCTGCGCTCGGAGCTCGGACTGCAAGCGCTGCTGCTGACGCGCAGCGAGGAAGGCATGAGCCTTTACACCGATCAGGGCGCTTGGAGCGTACCGGCCCAGGCGCGCGAAGTGTTCGACGTTTCGGGCGCCGGCGATACGGTGATCGCGGTGCTCGGCACCATGCTCGCCGCCGGGCTGCCGCTGCCCGAAGCGGTCCGGCTGGCCAACCGGGCCGGTGGAATTGTCGTGGGCAAACTCGGAACCGCGACCGTCAGCTACCAGGAATTGTTCGCCCCCGTGTAACGCTCCCGTTGCCGGGCGTAGCGCGAACCGCCCGGGTTCCCCGCCGAGCCTGGACCCCCGCCACGATCCGGCTTCTGTCATTACCCACGGTGCGCGAGGCCGTGCCAGCGTCGAGCCGTGGCAGAATCCAGCGACGCATCAAGTTGATGCATACCACGTTCACGCTAATTTTTGTCTTAGACCCTTATGATCGTTGTCACCGGAGCGGCGGGCTTCATCGGCTCGAACCTGGTCAAGGCGCTGAACGAGCGCGGCGAAACGGACGTGGTCGCGGTCGATGACCTGGAACGCGCGGACAAGTTCCGCAACCTGATCGACTGCGAGATCTCCGAGTTCCTGGACAAGGGCGAGTTTCTGGACCGGGTGCGCCGCGGCGACTTTGCCCGGCCGTCGATCGTTTTCCATCAGGGTGCCTGCTCCGACACGCTGGCCAACGACGGCCACTTCATGATGGAAAACAACTTCCGGTATTCGATGCACATGCTGCAGTGGTGCCAGCAGATCGACGTCCCGCTGATCTATGCATCGTCGGCCTCGGTCTATGGCCTCGGCCCGATTTTTGTGGAGGAGCGGCCGTACGAGCGCCCGCTGAACATCTACGGGTACTCCAAGTTCCTGTTCGACCAGGTCGTCCGGCGCGCTCTGCCGACGTTGCGCGCGCCGGCCGTCGGGCTTCGTTACTTCAACGTGTACGGGCCGCGCGAGCAGCACAAGGACCGGATGGCCTCGGTCGCGCTGCACCACTATCACCAGTTTCGGCGCGAAGGACGGGTCCGGCTGTTCCAGGGCAGCCACGGTTACGCGGACGGCGAGCAGCGACGCGACTTCATTCACATAGACGATGCGATCCGGGTGAACCTGCATTTCTGGAATCGGCCTGTCAGCGGCATTTACAACGTCGGCACCGGGCGCGGCCAGAGCTTCAACGAGCTGGCGATGGCGGTGGTCAACTCGCTGCGCGAGGCCAACGGCCAGGTTCCGCTGCAACTGAAACAGGCCGCCACGCAGGGGACCATCGAGTACATCGAGTTTCCGATCGACTTGCGTGATCGCTACCAGGCCTATACCCAGGCCGACCTGACACGCCTTCGAAACGCCGGCTACGCCGAGTCGATGATGACGGTCGAGCAGGGGGTCGCCGCTTACGTGCGATGGCTGTTGCGGCATGCCTGATGCGATGCGCCGCGCCGCGTTCCTGGACCGCGACGGTGTCATCAATGTCGATCCGGGTTACGTGCACCGGATCGAGGATTTCGAATTCGTCGAGGGAACGCTGCAGGCCTGTCACGAGCTGGCTCGGCGCGGCTGGCTGCTGGTGGTCGCTACCAACCAGTCCGGGATCGGCCGCGGCCTGTATACCGAGCAGGACTTCCACGCTCTGACGGCGTGGATGCGGGCCCGCTTCGAGGAAAGCGGCGCCCCGCTCGGCGGGGTGTATTTCTGCCCGCACCACCCGAGCGAAGCGCTGGACCGATTCAGGATGACGTGCGAGTGTCGCAAGCCGGCTCCGGGCATGCTGCTGGCGGCCGCCCGCGACCTGTCGATCGATCTGGGCCAGTCGATACTGTTCGGGGACAAGTGCGAGGACCTGCAGGCGGCCTTGGCCGCCGGCATCCGTCATCGGGTTCTGCTGGGCCGGGACGGCCGTGGCGTTCCGCGCCTGGACTGCGCCGCCGGCCTAGTCCAGGGGCGCTTTACCTGCCTGCGGGAGGCCGTGGCGAGCGCGCAGCTGGCACCGATCCTGGGCGAGGTCATCGATGCCTGAACCGGCCCCAATGGCGGTCAGTTTCGAGTCCAAGATCGTTGCGCGCGGCGAGCTCGCCGCGCGTGTTCGCCATCTGCCACGGCCGATCGTGCTCACCAACGGCGTATTCGATCTGCTGCACCGGGGGCACGTGACCTACCTGGCACGGGCGCGCGCGTTGGGGGCCTGCCTGGTGGTCGCTGTCAATTCGGATGCCTCGGTGCGGCTGCTGGGCAAGGGCGCGGACCGGCCGATCAACACCGCCAGCGATCGCGCCGCCATCCTGGCGGCGCTGGAGGCCGTGACGCTGGTGACGATATTCGAAGAGCAGGTTCCGCTTCCTGTGCTGCAGATCGTGCGGCCGGAGATCTATGTCAAGGGCGGCGACTACTCGATCGAATCGACGCCGGAGGCCCAGCTGGTGCGCACGTGGAATGCACAGGTGAGCACGATCCCGATCGAGCACGATCGCTCCACCACGAGCCTGCTGGACCGCGTGCGGGGTGCAACATGACCTTTCTGGTCCAGGCCGTACTCGCGTTCGTTCTGACCGTACTGCTGATCCTGTGGATGCGCCGGCCGGCGCACCGGCTGGGGCTGGTCGACGATCCGGGCGGACGCAAGCGCCACGGCGCCTCGGTGCCGTTGACCGGGGGCATTTCGCTGACGGTCGGATTCCTGCTGGCGCTGGCAGTGTCGCTGCCGGCGCTGGTCGACCACCTGGTGCTGCTGGTGTCGATGGCCTTGCTGGCGCTGATCGGGGTGCTGGACGACATGGGCGAGGTGTCGCCGCGTTCAAAGCTCGGGGTCCAGATCCTGTCTGCCGTGTTGATGACATCCTGGGCCAGTCACTTTCTGGTGCACCTGGGCGACTTGTTCGGCGTCGGCGACATCGCCCTGATGAACTGGGGTATCCCGTTGACGGTGTTTGCCACCGTCGCGTTGATCAACGGGATCAATATGCTCGATGGCCTCGACGGCCTGGCCGGCGGCCTGGTGTTCGTGATGCTGCTCTTCTTCACCGGGTTCGCGTGGTGGGCCGGCGACGGAGCCACCGTCAAGGTCCTGGTGGTTCTGCTCGGCGCGCTGGCCGGCTTTCTCGTGTTCAACCTGCCGCATCCCTGGCGCGGGCACCGGCGCACGTTCATGGGTGATACCGGCAGCCTGGTGCTCGGGTTCGCCGTTGCGTGGTACTCGATCGGCCTGACGCAGGGCTACGGCCAGACCGTGCCTGCGGTCGTGATGCTGTGGGTGGCCGGTATCGTGCTGCTGGATCTTTTCACCGTCACGGTGCGGCGCATCCTGCGCCGGCGCGACCCGGCCGCGCCGGACCGCGCCCATATCCACCACATCCTGCTTCGGCGTGGACTGTCTCCCGCGCGCGCGCTCGGCCTGCTGCTGGCCGTCAACCTCGGGTTCGGTACTGTCGGCACGCTGGGATGGGCGCTGGGCGTGCCTCAGTCGTGGCTGTTTGCGGGTTTCGTCGCCACGGCGCTCGCGTACCTGGGAATGTTCCTGTTTCCGGCCCGGCTGATCCGGCGCAAGCGCGCCGGCAGCACCGAGGCAACGGGCCGGGCGCCTTGAGCCTGCTGGTGATCGGCGACCTGCAAGGCTGCGATGACAGCCTGCAGAGCCTGCTGCAAGCGGCGCCGGCTGCCGACCGTCTGCTGTTCCTGGGCGATCTGGTCAATCGCGGGCCGCAGTCACTCGCTGCTCTGCGGCGCGTGCGCGCGCTGGGCGAGCGGGCGGTCACGGTGCTGGGCAATCACGATCTGCACCTGCTGGCCGTCGCCGCCGGGATCCGGCCTCAACACGCCGACGATACGCTGCAGCCGATCCTGGATGCGCCTGACGCGAGCGATCTGCTCGACTGGCTGCGTCGCAGGCCACTGGCACATTGCGACCAGGGGGCCCTGTTCGTCCATGCCGGCGTGCTGCCGCCGTGGTCGGTGAGTCGCACGCTGGAACTGGCGGCGGAGGTTCAGGAAGCGCTCAGCGGCCCCGGCTACCGGGCGTTCCTCGCCACGATGTACGGCAACCAGCCCGCGCGCTGGAGCGAAACGCTCACCGGAGCGGACCGGCTGCGCTGCGTGCTGAACGCGCTGACGCGCATTCGCTTTGTCAGCTCTGACGGAACGATGGATTTCCGCATCAAGCAGGCGCCGGACGCAGCGCCGCCGGGCTGGATGCCCTGGTTCGAGCATCCCGAGCGCGCCAGCCGCGGCACGCCGATCGTGTTCGGACACTGGTCGACGCTGGGGCTGATGTTGCGCGACGAAGCGATCTGCCTCGACACCGGCTGTCTCTGGGGCGAACGGTTGTCAGCGCTCAGCTGGCCGCAGCGGGCCGTGTATCAGGTTGCGTGTCCTGCGTATCGCAGGCCGAGCACGTCGGACTGATGTTGGCCTCCGGCTACTCCATGCCACTGATGACGCAGAAGCCGGACGCGTCGCTCACGGTGTCATCTACCCAGATCGTTACCGGGACGCCGGATGACCTGGACTCAAGGGCCAGCTCGAACATGGCTTCGCCTTGAAGAACGAGCACGACATGCTTCGCATCGTCCGTCTTGCAGCCGCCGAGCGATTTGACTCCGGCGAGCGAAAGCCAGCTCGTATCGAATCCATGCGCTGCATCCTGTAAATGCAGTGTTTCGACGACCCCCGTTGCGGAGTAGACGAAGCCGAAAGCGGGCGATGCGACAAGAAGGCCGGCAGCCAGGCACAGCGGGAGTGTTCTCACGTGCTCCTCGTTCTGGTGGATCCGCTCAACGCCCGTTTGACTGCCGACGCCCGCGCAAAGTTGCACGGGCAGAAACCCTAAGCTCCGACTTGAGGCCTCACCCCGCCGGCGCTGAGCTGGCCGGCTCGGTATCGCCGGAGTCGCTGGACGGGATCAGCTCGCCGAGCTCGAGGCGCTCGTGCTCCTCCAGCGGCACCTTCAGCGCGCCGGCGATCGCGAGGCGAGCGGCGCGCGCTGCTTGATGGCGATTGGATGGCGGCGGCTCGATCGCCGGCAGCCAGTGCAACTCGACTCCCAGATGCGGCGCCGTCACGACGCGCCACAGCGACTGCATCAGGTTCATCTGACCCACGAACATCGCGGCTCGCGAGAACTCGCCGCCTTGGGTGAAGCGCACTCCCACCGGTCGCAGCGGCGCGTTCAGCTCGATTGCCGGCTGCACCAGGTTCGCGTGGAATGGCAGCAGGCGGGACCCATCCGTGGTCGTGCCTTCCGGGAACACGCCGATCAACTGGCCCGAGCGCAGGCGCTCGGCCACAGCCTGATTGGTGCGCATCACTGCGTGGCGACGGCCGCGCTCGACGAACAGCGTGCCGATCACGACCGCCAGCGAGCCGAACACCGGCCAGCGCCGGATTTCCGCCTTGGACACGAAGCGGGCCGGCACCACCGCGGCGATCGCGAATACGTCGAGCCAGGACGTGTGGTTGATCAGCAGCAGGGAACCTTGCGAAGCGCCGCCTGCGCTCGCACCGGCGCCGGTGCACGGGGGCTGGCCCACCGAGTCCAGCCGCACGCCGATGATCAGCAGCAGCAGTCGCGACCACGTCACCACGGCCGCATCGCGCCAGCGGCTGCCGATCCAGGGGAAAACCAGCAGCGCATACGCCAGTCCCAGCGCTACGTGCAAAAAGGCAGCCGCAATCGTGATCGGCGCAATCACCCACAGTCCGAGCCGATAGATCTGTCCAATCATGTCCTTGCGCCGGCCACCGGCGTCCGTTCGAACCGCACTTCGCCCCCCACGATCGTCGTCCGCACGCGCGCGGTCAGCTCGCGTCCGAAGTAGGGGGTGTTCTTGCCGAAGCTGAGCAGCGCTTCGGCATTGACCGTCCAGACCTCTGCCGGGTCGAACAGTACGATATCGGCCTTGCGTCCCACCAACAGCGTACCGGTGTCCTCTCCGAGCACGCGTGCCGCGCCCCGTGTCACCAGATCCAGCGCGCGCAGCAACGGCACCTGGTCCGACTGCGCCCACAGCAGCACCAGCGCCAGCAGCGTCTCCAGTCCCGAGGCTCCGCGCGCCGCCTCGCCGAACGGCAACAGTTTCTCCTCGAGGGCGGTGGGTGCGTGATCGGAGCAGATGGCGTCGATGGTCCCGTCGAGCAGGCCGGCGCGGATCGCGGCGCGGTCCCGTTCAGTGCGCAAAGGCGGATCGAGCCGCCAGTTCGAGTCGAATTGGCCAACATCGCTGTCGATCCCGTGCACGTGGAGGATATCGACGTCGGCCGTCACCGGCAGCCCCTCGCGCCGCGCGGCCCGCACCAGATCGATGCCCGCAGCAGATGACAGGCGGCACAGGTGAATCCGTACCGGGTGCTGCCCGGTGGCCCGCTGCAACTCGAAGATCGTGTGCAGGGCGACCGTTTCGGCAACCACCGGCACCCCGGGCAGGCCCAGCCGCCCGGCCACTGCTCCCTCCCCCGCCACTCCGTCCGCAGCCAGCGTGGCATCGAGCGGACGCAGCCAGACCGGAAAATCGAAGGTGCGCGCATATCGCAGCGCGCTCAGCAGCGTGCCACGGTCGTCCGGCAGCGCGCCACTCTGAGCGAACGCCACGCATCCGACCTCGGCCAGCGTGCACAGCTGGGCGAGTGCCTCGCCTTTCAACCCCGCGCTGAGCGCGCCCAGCGGATACAGGCGCGCGCCCGCCGCTTCGCGCGAACGCTGCCGCAGCATCCGCACCAGTCCCGGCTCGTCCAGCGGCGGATCGGTATCGGGCGGGCACACCACGCCCGTGACTCCGCCGGCCAGCGCCGCGCGCATTTCGATCCGCAAGGCTCCGTCGGCACCCGGCTCGCGCATCCGCGCGCACAAGTCGACCAGTCCCGGCGCTGCGATCAAGCCGCGCCCGTCGAAGGCGCGCTCGGCAGCGAACCCGGCCGGAGCCTGGCCGATGCCGGCAATGCGCCCATCGGCCAGGTACAACCCGGCGACCCGATCCAGGCCGGCGGCCGGGTCGAGCAGGCGGGCGCCTTCGATCGCGATCCTCATCGGAATCTCGCCGACGACGAAGCGATCGACAGAACCGCCATCCGCACCGCGATGCCGAACGTAACCTGCGGCAGGATCACGCTGTGGCTGCCATCGGCCACGCGCGAATCGATCTCCACGCCGCGATTCATCGGCCCCGGGTGCATCACGATGCAGTCCGGCTTGGCTGCGCGCAGCGCCTCCGGCGTCAGGCCGTATTTGCGGAAATACTCGGACGGGCTTGGAAGCAGCGCGCCGCTCATCCGTTCGTTCTGCAGCCGCAGCATGATGACGACATCGCAATCGCGCAGGCCCTCCTGCAGCGACGTGAACACGCGCACCCCCAGCGATTCCAGCCCGGCCGGCAGCAGCGTCAGGGGACCGACCGCGCGCAGGTCCTGCACGCCCAGCGCGCGCAACGCATGAAGGTCGGAGCGCGCAACGCGTGAATGCAGGATATCGCCGACGATCGCAACCGACAGCTTGCCGAAATCGCGCTTGTAGTGCCGTATCGTGTACAAATCGAGCAGGCCCTGGGTCGGGTGGGCGTGGCGCCCGTCGCCGGCGTTGATCACGTGCACGTGCGGCGCCACATGACCAGCGATCAGGTGCGGAGCGCCGCCCTGTGAATGCCGCACCACGAAGATATCGGCCTGCATCGCCGTCAGGTTGTTGATCGTGTCCAGCAGCGATTCGCCTTTGGCAGCGCTGGAGGAAGCGATGTTCAGGTTGAACACGTCCGCGCTGAGGCGCTTGGCGGCGATTTCGAAGGTAGTGCGGGTGCGGGTCGAGTTCTCGAAGAACAGGTTGAACACCGAGCGACCGCGCAGCAGCGGTACGTTCTTGACCTCGCGCGAGCCCACTCCGATGAAGCTGTCCGCGGTCGAAAGAATGCGCTCCACGATCGCGCGCGGCAGGCCGTCCAGCGACAGCAGGTGATGCAGCTCGCCGTCGGCGTTCAGCTGTGGATTGTGCATCGACTCAGGCACGGCCCTTCTGTTCCAGCGTCAGGTGCAATCGACCGGTTTTCTCCCGGATCAGCACCACGCTGACTTCGTCGGGCACCTCGATCGTGCGCCCGACCACCGAAGGCGCGATCGGCAGCTCGCGCCCCCCGCGGTCGATCAGCACCGCCAGATCGATGCGCGCCGGCCGCCCGTAGTCGAACAGCTCGTTCATCGCTGCCCGCACCGTGCGCCCGGTGTTCAGCACGTCGTCGACCAGCACCACATGGCAACCGGCCACTTCGAACGGGATGCGCGACGGCCGTACGGCAGGATTCAGGCCGCCTGCGGCGAAGTCGTCGCGGTAGAAGGACACATCGAGCACTCCGACCTCCGCGGCGACGTTCAGATCCGAGCGCAGCCGCTCGGCCAGCCAGACGCCCCCCGTGTGCACCCCGACCAGTCCCAGCGTGCGTCCCGCCACCAGCTCGCGGACGCGCTGCGCGAACACGGCGTAGATCGACTCGGCGTCCAGATCGATCACGGTTGCACCTGTAGATCCAGCCACTGCTGCAGAATGATCGCGGCCGCGTCGTCGTCGCGCGCCGTCGCGCCGCCGACCACCGCCGACGAATAGCGTTCGTCGACGCGCGCCACGGTCCGCCCGAAGCGCCCCTGAAGCTGGCGCGCGAACCGTTCGCAGCGTGCGGTCATCGCGTGCGGCGCGCCGTCCGGATGAACGGCGATGCCCACCACCAGCACCGACGGGCGCCATTGGTCGATCAAGTCGGCGATCGCATCCCAGGTGCGCCTCTGGCCCGCGGCAATCACGCACAAGGGCCGGGCGGCGCCGCTCACCGTGTTGCCGATCGCCACGCCGATGCGCCGTGTTCCGTAGTCGAAGCCGAGCACGACGCCGCTGTCGTGCTGGACGACCGGCGCCGCCAGAATTGCGGCGCGGCCTGCCGAAGGCTTCGCGCCGGCGCCCGGTTCAGGCATGACCCGCCTGGCCGGTCAGCTGCAGCGAATCGATCCCGAGCAGCCTTAGTGCCGCAGCGAAGCGAGACCTGACCGGCGTGTCGAAAATGACGCGAGGATCGGCTTTCACATTCAGCCAGCCGTTCTGCGCCAACTCATGTTCGAGCTGACCGGCCCCCCAGCCCGAGTACCCGAGCGTCACCAGCAGCCGGGGCGGCCCGTTGCCCTCCGCCACCGCCTCCAGCACGTCCTTGGAAGTTGTCAGCCCGATGTCATCGCCCACGTTCAAGGTCGAGCTGAAGTTCCCGGTCGGCGTATGCAGAACGAAGCCGCGCTCGGTCTGAACCGGCCCGCCGTAGAAAACGGGCTCATCACGCCACGGTGCAATTTCCAGGCGCAGGTCGATCTTGTCGAACAGGCGTGCCAGTGTCAGATCGGTTGGCCGGTTGATCACCAGGCCCAGAGCGCCCTTTTCGCTGTGCTCGCAAACGTAAACGACCGTGCCGTCGAAGTTCGGATCGACCATGTTGGGCATGGCGATCAGAAACTGGTCGGTCAGGTTCATGGCCCGTAAGTCTAACGGAGGCTGCGCCCTCGGGCGCGGTCGTTGATTGGCGGCAACACCGCGCTTAATGTTCCGCCGCACGGATGGCCGCGATGCGATCCGCGGTATCGGGATGCGTCTTCAGGTAGCGCGCCCAGTCCGGGCCTTCACCCTTGTGTGCCGTCTGCAACCGCTCGAGCAGCGCGGCCAGCGGCTCGAGTGGAATGTTCTTGCGCTTCAGCAGATCGATCGCGTACGCGTCGGCCTCGCGTTCCATATCCCGTGAGTAAGACAGGTTGGCCAGCGCCGCCGGCAATCCGGCCATCACGCCCGAGACATCGCCCGCGATCAGCGTGACGACCGCGCCCACCACCGTGCTCGAGATCACCTGGCGCATCACGTGGCGGCGTTCCACATGGCCGATCTCGTGGGCCAGCACGCCTGCGAGCGCAGCATCTTCCGGCGCCAGTTTCACCAGCTGGTCGGTCACGACGATGGTGCCGCCCGGCAGCGCAAACGCGTTGGCACCGAACGGCCCGCCGTCGCGGAGCACCACGCGGAACTGGCGGCCGTCCGATGGCACGATGGAGTCGAACACGCGCCAGACCCGATCGGCCTGCTCGCCCGTCAACTTGCTCGGCGGGAACTGGTTCTCGATGATCTGCGCGGCCCGAGCCCCGATGCGCGCTTCGATGTTCGGCGGTATCCGGCGCGCGCCAAAATCGGCTGCCACCGGAAGACCCCAGCGGTACACCACGAAGATCGTCGCCAGCAGCAGGACCATCGCGACCAGCACGTGGCTCCAACGACGCTGCGAGCGCGCCACCCACGAGTCCCGGTATCCGGCCGCCAGCAGCGCCGCGTCCAGGCCCGCCTGATCGGAAACCTCGCAAAAGGCCCCATCGGCAAATCGGATCACGCGCGGCGCGTGTCGCAGGCGCTCCGACATGTGCACGCGCTCCCACCCATAACCGCGCTCGAGGGATTCACCGCGCACGTCGATGCCGCTGGTGCCGACCAGCAACCCGACCGTCAGGGGCTGCGACCGCACGCCGTCGTAAAAGAGCGCCGCCAGCGCCGGCGCTGCAGCGCTCACAGGCCGAAATCCAGGTCCATCACGTCGACGGCACCTTCGCCGGCGGTGCCGACACGGGCGCCGGTTCCCTCGCCGACAAACCGCTTGAGCGCATCCGCGTCGAGCACCTCGATCGACTCGAGCTTGTATTTCATCAGACGCACCACCGCGAACGGGATCAGCAGCCCCAGACTGAGCACGACCATGAAGAGGTTGCCCACCATGATGCCGACCAGCCGGCCGGCCCGCACGTCGCTGTGCAGACGCATGTCCTCCACGCGGGTGTTGGACCACACCGCGTTCTGAATCCAGGCCGTCACCATCGGCCCGATCGAGAACGCCGCCACGTAAGCCAACACTCCCACCACGATGACCGCGATCCAGATCTTGCGCGGGTCCGGTGGGTGACCCTTCGCGACGGTACCGAGCGTGAGCGCGAACGTCAGGATGCCCGCGACAAGCATCAGCACCAGCAGGAGCCCCGCCGCCGCCAAATAGGGACCATAGAAGCTGCCGGCGGTCGCCTCGAAGTGCGCGCGCGCAGCGCCATAGAACGCGTGCCCATGCTGCCAGCGCTTGAAAGCGAAATGCACGTAGGGCCAGCTCAGCAGCAGCAGCAGATAGCACAGCCCGGAAACGGCCATGAAGACGGCTAAATGGCTGTGGTCCACCTGCTTCGGGTCGGCGCCGGCGACCCCGAGCGCCGTCGCGATCCCGCCCGGCAGCAGCAGCAGCACCATCGGAATTCCGAAGATCAGGTAGGCCTGCGACAACGGCCCGCTGAACTTGAAGCGCAGTCCGCGGTAGCTGGAGTTGTGCAGCCGGAAGCGGTACGACTGCGTCAGCAGCCATGGCAGCACTGCAATCAATCCGACCAGCGCAACGATGGCGAAGATGCCCAGCTTCAGCGACAGCTGGTACAGGATCGCCAGCAGCACAGCGAGTATCCGTCCTTTCAGGATCGCCACCGGATCGCCGTGATAATCGAACACCGATCCGTCCAGATGCGTGTTCCGGTAGAAGTACCGCATCTTGCGCACCTTGGCCCAGGCCGAATAGATGCCGATCGTGACGATCGTCAGCAACAGGTTGACGATCCAGATGCCGAAATACTCTGCGCCGGTACCCATGAAACCGATTCGGCAGCGACGCGGAGCCGGTGCCGCCGCGGGTGGGGCGGGCTCCGGCGGCATCGGTGCATACACGTCGATCACGTCCATTACCCCCTCCTGTGCGTTTGTCGGGCGCGTTTGCAACCGTTGTAACGGCAAAGGCCGCTGCGGGCAAGGCCAAATGGGCGGGCACGAGTGGGCGGCCTCGGACAGCCGATTCGGCCGTAGCGCGAGTCCAACGATTCCGCAAAAAAAAGGCCCCGCCATGCGGGGCCCGGTTGTGAACGGCGCGGGCTCCGGCCGGAGCCCGCCTTGATCACATGTCCATGCCGTCCATGCCGCCCATGCCACCCATGCCGCCGCCTGGGCCGCCCTTGGCCGGCTTATCCTCGACCAGTTCGGCCACCATGGCGTCGGTGGTCAGCATCAAGCTGGCAACCGAGGCGGCGTTCTGCAGCGCCGTGCGCGCGACCTTGGTCGGATCGAGCACGCCCATCTGGACCAGGTCCCCATAGGCGTGGGTCTGCGCGTTGAAGCCGTAGTTGCCCTTGCCCTCGGACACCTTGTTCAGCACGACACTGGGCTCCTCGCCGGAGTTGGCCACGATCATCCGCAGCGGCTCTTCCATCGCACGCAGCACGATCTTGATGCCGGCGTCCTGATCGGGATTTTCGCCCTTCAGCGAGGCAATCGCCTGACGCGCGCGCACCAGCGCCACGCCGCCGCCGGCGACGATGCCTTCCTCGACGGCTGCGCGGGTCGCATGCAAGGCATCCTCGACGCGCGCCTTCTTCTCCTTCATCTCGACCTCGGTGGCGGCGCCGACCTTGATGACCGCTACGCCTCCGGCGAGCTTGGCCACGCGTTCCTGCAGCTTTTCCTTGTCGTAGTCGCTGGTGGCTTCCTCGATCTGCTGGCGAATCGCTTTTACGCGCGCCTCGATCGTCTTGGCCTCGCCCGCGCCGTCGATGATGGTCGTGTCTTCCTTGGCGATCTCGATGCGCTTGGCCTGGCCCAGGTCATGCAGCGTGGCCTTCTCCAGCGTCATGCCGGTTTCCTCGGCGATGACGGTGCCGCCGGTCAGGATGGCGATGTCTTCCAGCATCGCCTTGCGGCGGTCGCCGAATCCCGGCGCCTTGACCGCGCAGGTCTTCAGGATGCCGCGAATGTTGTTCACCACCAGCGTTGCCAGTGCTTCGCCTTCGACCTCCTCGGCCACCACCAGCAGCGGACGGCCGGCCTTGGCGACCTGCTCCAGCACTGGCAGCAGGTCGCGGATATTGGAGATCTTCTTGTCGTGCAGCAGCACGAACGGGGCCTCCAGGATCGCGATCTGCTTGTCGGCGTTGTTGATGAAGTACGGCGACAGGTAGCCGCGGTCGAACTGCATGCCCTCGACGATTTCCAGCTCACTCTCGAGCGACTTGCCGTCCTCGACCGTGATCACGCCTTCCTTGCCGACCTTGTCCATCGCGTCGGCGATGATCTTGCCAATGTCGGGGTCGGCATTGGCCGAGATGGCGCCGACTTGCGCGATTTCCTTGCTGGTGGTGCACGGCTTGCTGATCTTCTTGAGCTCCTCGACGGCGCTCACGACGGCCTTGTCGATGCCGCGCTTCAGATCCATCGGGTTCATGCCGGCCGCGACGTACTTCATCCCTTCGACCACGATCGCCTGAGCCAGCACCGTCGCGGTGGTGGTGCCGTCGCCAGCCGTATCGGACGTCTTGGACGCGACTTCCTTGACCATCTGCGCGCCCATGTTCTCGAACTTGTCTTTCAGCTCGATCTCCTTGGCCACCGACACGCCGTCCTTGGTGACCGTCGGTGCGCCAAAACTGCGCTCGAGCACGACGTTGCGGCCCTTCGGCCCTAGCGTCACCTTGACCGCGTTGGCAAGGATGTTGACGCCGCGAATCATCTTGTGGCGCGCGTCCTCACTGAAGAAAACCTGCTTGGCTGCCATTTAGTAACTCTCCGAATCGGTTGGTTTGAATCGGTTGATTTCGAATTTGATTCCGTTGGCTCGCGCGTCAGGCGATCACGCCCATGATGTCTTCCTCGCGCATCACCAGCAGCTCTTCGCCTTCGACCTTGACGGCCTGGCCCGAGTACTTGCCGAACAGCACGCGGTCACCGACCTTCAGGTCCATTGCAATCAGTTTGCCGTTGTCATCCTTCTTGCCCGGCCCCACCGCGACCACCTCACCCTGGTCGGGCTTTTCGGCCGCGTTATCCGGAATCACGATTCCGGAGGCTGTCTTGCGCTCGTTGTCCAGACGCTTCACGATCACTCGATCGTGTAGAGGACGAATTTTCATGACATCTCCCGTCAAAATCCGTTAATTTCTTCAAAACTTACGACAAATCGTTCGCGACCTTCTCCCGAGGGCATTTTTAGCACTCAAGGCCACCGAGTGCTGATTATATGAACGGGACTGCCGAAATTCAACCCGCGCCGTCGAGCGGGGTCGCTGCCGCCGACGCGGTTTCATCGGCGGACCTGCTTCGCGCCCGCGCTCGAAGTCTACGAAAAATCGCTTGACTTTTGTGCGTTGCACCATATACTGTAATTGTGCGCCGCAGCATCCACCAGTTGAAATGACCGAACCCCTTTTCCCGGTGCCCGATTCCCATTCATTCCAACCTAACCTGATAGAGGCCATCATGATCACCAGCCCCAGCCAATTTCTCGAACTGCAACGCGTTCAGGTAGACGCGCTGAGCTCGGTCGGC
>Ga0187846_10000472_pt1 | contig 23583 bp, 18 predicted proteins | sample TC_taG_FD_161473 | JGI IMG/M metagenome (GOLD analysis project Ga0187846, IMG submission 161473) | Biofilm microbial communities from the roof of an iron ore cave, State of Minas Gerais, Brazil - TC_06 Biofilm (v2) | ecosystem: Environmental > Terrestrial > Deep subsurface > Cave > Wall biofilm... | reverse complement strand
TTCGTGGTGCCGAGTTGGAAATGGCATCATCATCAGGCAGACCCTGAGTCGGTGCTATTCAGCTATTCCGACCGGCCCGTCCAGCAGAAACTGGGATTATGGCGCGAGCAGCGCCGCGGCGATTAATTGTCAACCCTGGAAGCATCGAAGAGGTGTCCAATGACTACTGAGGAGCTTGAAAAGCGAATTACCGTTCTCGAAGATATCGAGGCGATCAAAAAGCTCAAGGCAGGTTATTGTGCAGTTTGCGATGATAATCATAATCCGGACATGATAACCACGCTCTTTGCCGAAGATGGCATCTGGGAAAGCGCTGATATTGGGGCGCATCAGGGCCATGCCGCAATTCGCAAGCTGTTCGAGAGCTTTCGTGATCGTATCAGCTTTTCGCAGCACAACGTGATGAACCCGATCATCGAAGTCAATGGCGAGCAAGCAAAAGGGACCTGGTATTTTCTCGGACCGTTCACTTTCCGTAAAGGTAACCGTGCTTATTGGCTGGCTGCCCGCTACGAAGACGATTACGTAAAGGTGAATGGTGAATGGAAATTCCAGCACCTGCGCGCGATTGGCCGCATGGCGGCGCCATACGAAAAAGGCTGGGCCGATAAAGACAAGTGACGAAGAAAGAAGTGAGTAGCTAGAGCAAAAGCGAATAGTGTCTTCTACCTGTTTTTAACTTGAGAACCGAGGTTGAGAGCCGAATCGAACCTTTCTCATTACTCACTTGACTCGGGCTGCCTTTTTTTCGCTACCCCGGGCGCGGAGTTCACGGCGCAGAATTTTGCCATTCGCGGTCTTGGGCAACTCACTGAGGAATTCCAGTTCCTGGGGCACCTTGTATGGCGCGATCATCGAACGAACATGCTCGCGTATTTGAGCAGTTAAGGCGTCAGAGGGCTGATTGCCCGATTTGAGGGTAACGAACGCTTTTATCTTGTTGGATAGTGCAGGATCCGGGATTCCCACGACCGCAGCCTCGAGAATTGCCGGATGTTCGAGCAAGACGGATTCGACTTCTTTAGGTGAAATCAGGTATGCGCGGCTTTTGATCAAATCATCGGACCGCGCGACATACCAGTAATACCCATCCTCGTCGATGTACGCGACATCCTGGGTGTAGTACCAGCCATTCCGGTTAACCGCCGCCCATCGCTCCGGGTCTTTGCGATAGCCGAGGGCCAGCCCCGGGTGATCATCGTTGCGAATCGCCAGATGACCGGGAGTGCCGCATGGCTGCGGATTGCCGTCATCGTCGAGTACGGCGGCTTCGTAACCGCGTAGTGGTTTACCCATCGAACCGGGACGTATCGGCATGTTTAGCTGGTTGGCGATGAAGATATGCCCCTCGGTCTGCCCCAGTCCGTCGTAGATCGTAATTCCGAAGCGGTCGCGCCATTGTCCGAACGTGTCCGGCGGCAGCGCTTCGCCCGCACTCATTCCCAGGCGCAGCGAACCGAGACGATAGCGCGATTCCGCGTTAGGAAGGGCAAGTAGCAGGCGATAAATCGTCGGCACCGCTGCGAACACGGTGACGCCGCGCCGCTGGATGGTAGCGAGTACTTTTTCGGGATCGAAGCGGCCTTCTTCAATGACCACCGTGGCGCCGGCGAACAGCGGATGAAAAAAACTCGATCCCAGCGGATACATGAATGACCAGTCCTGCGGCTGGTAGCAGATGTCGTCAGGCCTGAGATCGATCATCTCGCGCATCACCGGATCGCCTGTGCCCAGCACCCATCGATGGGCATGCTCAACGCCCTTGGGTTCGCCGGTCGTGCCCGATGTATACATGATGAAGGCAAGTTCCCGGGCCAACGTGGGCGCGGGAAGGAATTCCGGCGACGCACGTTCCATCAGCGAGTTCCAGTTCAAGGCACCGGCCTCTGCAGTGAGAATCAAGTGCCGCAATGACGTCCGCGAGCGCACGGCCTCGATCGCACCGGCGAGTTCCGGTGTTGAGACGGCGAGGACGGCGTCGCTGTTGCGCAGAATTTTCTCGACCTCGTACTCGCGCAGCAGAAAACTCGACGGGATTACGACTGCGCCGAGCTTCAAGCTACCCAGAATAGCGACCATCGTATGGAGATTGGTGCCCAGCCTGAGCAACACGCGGTCGCCGCGTTGTACTCCCAGCCCGCGCAGGACGTTGGCAAAACGGTTCGCTAATTCGTGCAACGCAGCATAGGTATAGGAGCGGTCACCGAACCAGGCGGCGACCTTGGCGCCGCGGCCCGCGGCGACGTGCCGATCGATGATTGCACCGGCAATATTGAACTCGTCGGGGATCGAAAGAAACGGCCGTGGGGCAAGTTCATCCGATTTCATGATTTCCTTCCTTTCCCCACAACGGCTATGAAGGAAGCCCGGATGAAGGACAATCGCAGGTTACTAGCGTCAGGCCAGGCCGCCAGAACCACGCTGCGCCTCGGCCCATACGCCGTTCGACAATGAGCACCACTCCGTGGTAAATGACCTATTCTTTAGTGGAAGACGAAATAATCTTCCATCTTCGTCCTCACCTCTTCCATGTGAGTGCAGTAGCGATTGAAGCCGCCGTTATAGTTGCCGTCCTGGCGGCGCTGGAACTCGCCTTCGAAATTATAGTAGCCCGGGGTGCAATCCTGGTTACGGGTGGTCTTACCGCGATGCTGGATCACTTCCTGCACCCACCACTCCTCCGCCTCGGGCGTCGCATCAATCGTCTGATAGCCATGCCGCCGTGCGTAATCGATGCAGGCCGCGATATGGTCGCCCTGCGATTGCAACATGTCAGTTAAGTTGAATTGAAATGACGCCTGGTAGCCGCCCATGATGAACAGATTGGGGTAGCCGTGCGAATGGATTCCGACCAGCGTTCGGATGCCGTCGCGGTATTTGTCGTTCAAATCAACACCGGCTTCGCCCCTGATCTGGTTGTAAATGCCGGTCTTTTGCACCTCGAAGCCGGTGGCATAAATGAGCAAGTCGAGTTCGTACTGCTTGCCCTCGAACATCGGCCCCTTCTCGGTGATTTCAGTAATCCCTTTGCCCCCGGTGTCGACCAGATGAACATTGGGCCGGTTGAAGGTCGGGAGGTAATCGTTGTCAAAGCATGGGCGCTTGCACATGAACATGTACCATGGCTTCAGTGCCTCGGCCGTCGCCTTGTCCCCGACGATCTCCTCGATGCGCTTATGAATGCGCATCATGTAATCGATGTTCGCGTTTTCCTGGCGGCGGATTTTCTCTTCGCGCGACACACCGCCCAGCTCGCCTCCCTCCTCCATACGCCGCGCGTCCAGACGCGCCCGTTCGCGGCGCTTGCCTTGCCACCCTGGGCGAAGTTTCTGCGCCCATTCCTGATCAGTCGGCCAATCGTCCTTGATGTCAATTGAGGATGGGGTGCGTTGGAATACGTATAGTTCCTTGGCGGTCGCGCCGAGACGGGGAATCGCCTGAACCGCCGTCGCTCCGGTGCCGATAATTCCCACCACCTTGTCGGACAGCCGAGACAAGTCCGGCCCGCAGTACTCGTAATCCCATCGTGAGGTGTGGAAAGAATGACTCTTGAAAGTCTCCATCCCCTTGATTTTGGACAGCTTGGGCTTGGCGAGCGTGCCGTTGGCGCAGATGACAAACCTGGCCTTCAGATGGTCACCACGATCGGTGCCGATATGCCACATCTTTTCGCCGGCATCCCATACGGTCGAGGTTACGGTCGTCTGAAAAACAGCAAGCTCGTAAAGATTGTACTTTTTGGCGATTAACTGACAGTAAGCAAAAATTTCCGGGGCCTTGGCGTAATGCCGTGAGGGCACATAGCCGGTCTCGTCGAGGCAAGGCAGGTAATCGTACGCCACGACGTCGCACGCAGCTCCAGGATAGCGGTTCCAGTACCATGTACCGCCGACATCGGCGCCGCGCTCGACAATGCGGATGCTCTCTACGCCATATTCGCGCAGGCGGGCGGAGGTCAGCAGGGCGGAAAAGCCGCCGCCAATAAAAAGACAATCGACAGCGCCGCTGATCGGTTCACGAGGTTTTATTTCACCGCCGTACGGATCGACCTCGTACTTCTCCATCCATCCGTCAAGGTTGGAGGTGTACTGATTCGTGCCCTCAGGCCGGTATCTCAACCTCAGGTCGCGTTCTTCGGCGAACTTCTGCTTGATTGCGTCGTAGTATTCTTGCGGCTGCCTCGGCTTTGAGCCGGGCCTCATACTTTGGATGAGGGGCTTTTCCTGCGAATTCTCCATATTAGACCTGCTTCATTTTCGGCTTTGGTTAAGTCCGAATTTCTTATCGATCCCGTTAAGAATCGCATCCACGGCGCGCATTTGCAACCGACGAACCGATCGTCTCGCCTACGGTGCGCGGCACACCCTCGGCTCGGGATTGAGACCGTCCTCCTCAGAGCGTTTCAGCAGGCGCCCCGCCTATGATAAAAAGCCTCTTCATTGCGCGAACGATCTTAGCGGCCGGCTTCGGCTCATGAAATTGCCGCAGGTCGGCCGCCCGCATCACCATGAACTATTTTGATTACAGGAACGGCCGGCTGTTGGCGGAGGATGTCGCGGTTAGTGAAATTGCTGAACGGGTCGGCACCCCCGTTTATGTCTATAGCGCGCGCACCCTGCGCCGCCATTTCCGCGTCATCCGTGACGCGTTCGAAGGTACCGATACGATTATCTGCTTTGCCATGAAGGCGCTATCGAATCTCAGCATACTGAAGCTCTTCAGTGATCTCGGCGCCGGCTTCGATATCGTGTCGGCCGGTGAACTGAGGCGATGTCTAAAAGCTGGCGCGGATCCGGGCAAGATCGTCTTTTCCGGGGTCGGCAAGACTGACAGCGAGATCGAAACCGCGCTAAACGCCAATATCTTGATGATCAATTTAGAGTCGCGCCCCGAATTGCATCGTGTGTCAGAGGTCGCACGCCGCCTGCAGCGAATAGCGCGGGTCAGCCTGCGCGTCAATCCGGACCTCGACCCGGGCACCCATCCGCATATCTCGACCGGCCATCGGGATAGTAAATTCGGAATTCCGCTATCACAGGTGAGGGAGTACTACGCGGAGGCGCGCAGCCTCCCCAATCTGGAGCTGGCCGGTCTTAGTACCCACATTGGTTCTCAGATCACCGACACCTCGCCTTTTGTCGAGGCGGCGCAGAAAGTAGCGGCAATCGTGCGCGATCTTCGCGCCGATGGGATCGCCTTGAATTATCTCGACCTTGGCGGCGGCCTGGGCATTCCTTACCAGGAGGAGCCCCCGGAGCCGGCGGAGTATGCCGCGGCGATGCTCGGCCCACTACGCGAGCTGGGAGTGAAGATTATTATCGAACCGGGCCGCGTTCTGGTTGGCAACGCCGGCATACTCGTGACGCGGGTGATTTATGTCAAAGAGACGGACGTGAAACGATTTGTCGTCGTGGACGGAGCGATGAACGATCTGATCCGGCCGGTGCTGTACGAGGCGTACCACGAAATTCGACCCGTTCAGCAGCGTGCGCACTCTCCGCTGCATACGGCCGACGTGGTAGGTCCGGTATGTGAAAGCGGAGATTTTTTTGCCCGCGAACGCGAGTTGCCTGACGTCCAAGCGGGTGAGCTGCTTGCGGTCATGAGCGCCGGGGCGTACGGCTTCGTGATGGCGTCGAATTACAACAGCCGCCCGCGCGCGCCGGAAGTTATCGTCGATGGGGCTCGCTTTCACGTTGTGCGGGAGCGCGAGAACTTTGAGGACCTTGTGCGCGGTGAGCGCATCGTTCCGCTGCGGGAGGGGCCGGATGCATAAACTCCCGTTCGTCAAGATGCACGGATGCGGCAACGACTACGTTTATATTGTTGCCGATCGCTTCCGCCCCGTTGATCCGCCTGGTCTCGCCCGGCGTCTTTCCGATCGCCGGTTCGGCATCGGCGGCGACGGGCTAATCATGCTGTGTCCGGCGACCCATGCCGACGTGCGGATGGAAATGTACAACGCCGACGGCAGCCGGGGAGAAATGTGCGGCAATGGCATCCGATGCCTGGCTCGGCTCTATTATGAAACCGCAGGCGGACACAAGAATCCGCTGGCAGTCGCGACCGACTGTGGGATTAAGACTGTGGCGCTCACTCTTGGCGCCCGTGGTCCGGTTGCGGCAACTGTCGATATGGGCGAGCCAGTCCTTGCCGGCCGCGAAATTCCTGTTGACCATGACGGTCCCGTAAGCGATTTTCCGCTCCAGGTGGGAGGTCGCGTTGAGCGAGTCACCGCCGTTTCGATGGGTAATCCACACTGCGTCGTGTTTGTCCCTGATGAACGTATCTTCGGCCTCGACGACGAGGAATTCGCCAGCCTCGGCCGGCAATTCGAACATCATTCGTTTTTCCCGCGCCGTGTTAATGCCGAATTTGTTCAGCCACTCGCAAGGAATCAGCTGAAAATGCGCGTATGGGAGCGCGGCTCTGGTGAGACGCTCGCCTGCGGCACTGGTGCATGCGCGTCGCTGGTAGCAGCGGTCTTGACGGGCCGGGCTGAGCGCAAGGCAACAATGCAACTGCGCGGTGGGGATTTGCAAGTTGAATGGCGCGAAAGCGGCACTGCCGCCAATCACGTGTTTATGACCGGGGAGGCGGTTGAGGTCTTCAGAGGAGAAATCGAGCTGAGCGACGACGAATTGATCTCTATTGCTCCATAGGGCTTTCCATGCCCTTTGACGATGATGAGGTGCTCACAATGTTCAACGGTGCTATTTCCGCGCTAATCACGCCCTTTCGTGATGGCATGGTCGATGAAGCCGCCCTGCGCGAGCTTGTCGAATGGGAGATACAGTCGGGCATTGATGGCCTCGTGCCGTGCGGCTCGACTGGTGAATCCGCGACTCTCACGCACGCTGAGCACGAGCGTGTCATCAAGCTCGTCGTCGAGCAAACCCGCGGGCGCGTGCCGGTAATTGCAGGGACCGGCTCTAACAGTACCGCCGAGGCTATTCGGCTGACCACATTCGCCCGGGAGACGGGTGCCGACGCCGCGCTGCTGCTGTCGCCCTATTACAACAAACCGACCCAGGACGGGATTTACAAGCACTACAAGATGATCGCGGCAAGCGTCGATCTGCCGCTCATCGTTTACAACATTCCTGGCCGTACGGCGTCGAACATCCTGCCGGAGACTTTCGCACGGATGTGTGACATCAAGCAGGTCGTCGGAATCAAGGAATCCTCCGGCTCACTCGATCAATGTTCGGACATCCTCAAGTTTTGCGGTGACCGGCTGACATTGCTGTCGGGAGATGATTCGCTCACGCTGCCGCTGATGGCGATCGGGGCCAAAGGGGTGGTTTCCGTAGCAACTAATGTGGTGCCGAGCCAGATGCATGAGATGGCTGCGGCGGCGCTGGTGGGCGATTTCGAACGCGCACGCACGCTTCATTTTAGACTGCTACCGCTGATGCGGGCGCTATTCCAGGAGACCAACCCGATCCCGGTCAAGCAGGCCTGCGCGTTTATGCGCAAGTGTACCAACGAAATGCGAATGCCGCTGATGCCGATGTCGCCGGGACCAGCAGACCGGCTCCACGCGGTGATGAAGGAAATGGGGCTGGTTTAACGCTTGCGCGCGAGCGGCCCTCGCGCTTTGCCAGTACTCTTATATGCCCGTGGTCGTTTCGATTGGACGGGGTGGGCGGTTGTGCTCGTGTCGCGCAGCAGCATCTCGCCATTCCCACACTCCTCGATCCAATGCTCGGCATCATCGCGCATCGCGAAAGCAGCCACCAACTTGTCCCTATCGAAGACCAGGTAAGTCAAGGTTTGCAAGCCAGGTTTAGCAACGGCACGTAACTCGTGCCGCTCGGCGCGGCGGCCTAGTCAAACATCGCCAGCACCTGTTTTATCGACGACTTCGTGGCGCACGATAGCTCCTTGTCAAGGCACGAACGCCGGCAGTATACACTGGACCCTCTAGCGGCGAAAACAATTATCCTAAGAAGCATACGCGTTCAGCACCGCGCAGATACACCCATCGCGACGGGTGATCCAAACCAAAATACGGCACCGTGCGGAGCTTGTTCGCCGTCCGATAGGGCCCCTCGGACTGTTTCGACTCAGGCGGCGGCCTTGCTAAGCTAACGACGCTCGGATCCTACGATCCAAACCCGTTTTGCGGAGGAAACGATGATCGAGGAAACCCCAACTAGCGTCGACCAGCCCAATCGCTGGCGGCTTGACACCCCCGGCCATCACGGCTGGACCCGCACCGCGCGTCCTGACGACCCCAACAAATATGTCATGATCTCGTCGGACTGCCATTGCCAGGAACCCGCCGGTCTTTGGCACAAATATCTGCCCGAAGAGTATCAGAAGCGTTTACCGCGCATCGAAGTCGATGCGAACGGAGTTAAGTGGATAATCGCCGAAGGAATGCAGCGCTCGCGGTTGCTCGACAGTCATCTCGAAGGCGAAGACAAACTCCGCAACGCATCGGGCGCGGATCCACTTGATCGAATGAAGGACCATCGGCGCGACGGCGTCGATGCCGAGATAATCTTTCCCAACAAGGGCCTTAGCATGTGGGCCACGCAGGATCCCAAATTCGGCGCTGCGCAATGCCGAGTGTGGAACGACTGGGCGTGGGAAACCTTCGGCAAATACAACGACTTCATGTCGCCCATTGCCGCCATAATGACGGCCGACCTTGAACTCGCCATCGACGAGATCAAACGCGTCGCCAAACTTGGTTTCCGTGGAGTCAATCTGCCTTGCAAGCCGATTTTTGGCGGTCATGACGCGCGCCATCCAAACTACAACATGGCCTTGTATAACCCCATGTGGGAGGTGATCCAGGACTGCGATGTCGCCATCACCTTCCATATCTCGACCGGGCGCGACCCGCGCGCGGCGCGCAAAGACGGCGGCGCAGTCATCAATTATGTGGCCCATGCGCTCGCCCCAACGGTAGAGCCGATGGCCGCGCTCTGCTCGTCAGGCGTGTTGGAGCGTTTCCCGAAGCTCCGCTTCGCCCTCGTCGAATGCGGCATCGGATGGGTGCCGTGGGCACTGGAAGCCATGGACGAGGCCTATCGCAAACATCATATGTGGGCACTGCCGAAACTGAAAAAGCTTCCCAGCGATTATTTTCGCGAACACGGGGCGGCGTCGTTTCAGGACGATCCGATTGGATTGGAGCTGGCGGTCAAGCACGACCTGGTGGGCAGTTTCCTATGGGCCAACGACTATCCGCATCATGAAGGATCGTGGCCACATTCGGCACAATCGATCGAGCGTCAGATGCAGCATCTGAGCGACGAGCAGCGCGCCAAGGTACTAGGTTTGAACGCCGCTCGAATCTTCAAGTTCGACCTTGTCCGCCTTCTTGAGCGTCGCAACACCGCAATTAACTGATTTGTCATAAAACTAGTCGGCAAAACGGGCAGCGTCGAAAGAACGCGCTGCCCGTTTTGATTTCCGCTGACCCTGATTTTTACCTCTCCCTATTGGCGGGAGAGAGCCTATCCTGAGGAGCCCGAAGGCGACGAATGGGTCGCGCAGCAATCTTTTGCTGCGCGGGTGAGGGGCCTTAAAGAAGGACGGTGGGCGAGCGAGTGGCGGGCGTGATGCGGCGACCCTCTTTTCCATCGAGGGGCCCCACTCCCTTGGTTCGATCGGGAAAACAGAGTGACCAAGGATTACCTGTCTAGATGCGTTGCGCGGTCGACACCACAGAAAAACTGGCGATCCTCTCCGAAGTTTTGCTCTGCTCAGGGTTTTCGCAATCCTCAGAATAACGGTCCCTCACCCGCGCAGCGGAAAGACCGCCGTGCGACCTCTCCGGATTAATAGGGAGAGGTAAAGAATTCGCCGCACGTCCCTCACTTTCGCGACGCGTGCACGAGTTTTTCCAATTTGGGGAGCGCGTTTTCGAGCCGCTGGGGATCATTGACGGCGCCTAGAAATGGATCGGTCCCGAGCCGCTGCATCCGCGCCGGAACCGTCTTGATATTGAAATTTACCGGATCGAGACCTGCCTGCAGCTCTTCCCATTTCAGTGGCGCGGAAACCGGCGCGCCCGAGATCGGCCGGACCGCGAACGGCGCCGCAATCGTTTTGCCATAACCTAATTGCATGTAGTCGATGTAAGCGCGGCCCTTGCGAGCGGTGTGTTCACGGATAAGAGTTGCGGAGTCCGGCACCCGTTTGAGGACAACGCCCGCCACCAATTCGGCGAACATCTTCGCCTGCTCGTAGGTATAGCGCGGCTCCAAACCCACTACCACGTGGATGCCCATTTGCCCCGAAGTTTTCACGTATGGCCGCATCCCAATCTCGCGCAGCACGGTTCCGACCTCGCGCGCGACAATTACTGCCTGCTGGGTAGTTGATAGCTTCGGGTCAATGTCGAACAACAGCCAGTCAGGCTGCTCCAGATGAGGAAAGTGCGAGGACCAGATATGGATCGGAATCGAGCCCATATTTGCCATGTAGGCGATGGCTTCGGGACTTGTGAGCACAAAATAAGCAATATCCCGATGAGAATCGGGTGAGTAGACCTTTTCAGTGCGGACCCAGGGCGGGGCGAATTGGGGCGCGTCTTTTTGGAAAAAACTCTTGCCTTCGATACCGTCCGGATACCGTGTCAGCACCACCGGCCTGTCTTTAAGATACGGCAGCATCCATTCCGCAATTGTCCAGTAATAGTGAAGCAAATCGCCTTTGGTGTAGCCCTCCGCGGGCCAGAAGAGCTTGTCGAGGTTCGTGGCTTTGAAGTTTCGCTCCCACTGCGCGGGCTCTGCAGCGTTAGCGCTTAAACCTGACGGTGCCAGTGCGTTATCCCGGCCATCGCCCGGCTGTAGCTCCGCGTCGACAGGCTCTCGCTCATTGCTCTCGCCAAATTCAGGCGGGTCGGCCTTGCGCAGCGGTGCACCATTCGACAACCGATGGCTGCTCCCGGTCGCTCCACCGTAAACGCACGTGAGGGGCTCAACACCCTCTACCAGGCCCTCAAACACAGGGTGGCGAATACCACCATCCTCGGTCCATTCGCTGAAGCGCACGGTGCACACCAAGTCAGGCTCACAGAAATGCGAGGTGCGCGGCGGCACCGTTTCATCCGCTCGTGCACCGCGAAACGGCGAGGTAGCGCGTTGGCGCTGGTTCATCAACCGCGAGACTTCGCGCAGCGTGTCCTCGTCAAATCCACTACCGACTCTGGCAACAAACCTCAGGTCTCCTGATGCTTCGTATTGACCAACCAGCAAGGCGCCGAAATGAATTCGCGCACCAGCGGGCTCCGTCCAGCCGCCTATCGCAAACTGTTGGTAGGCGGGACACTTGACCTTGATCCAGTCGCTTGTGCGCACACCGCGGTAAGGCGCGCTGCGGCGTTTAGCAACAATTCCTTCGAGATGGGCCTCAGCCGCGAGTGCGAAAAAGTCGCGGCCCTGGCCTATGACGTGATCGCTGTAACGGACCGGACCCTCGCCTCGAATCAGTTGCGCAAGAATTTGCTTGCGCCGCTCCAGCGGCAGCGGCCGTAGATCATAATCAGCAAAGGCCAGCAGATCGAAGGCCCAGCAGATCACCGGCATGGCGAGACTCAGTCGGACGATTTGCCCAGGATCTTCAGCATGCATGCGCCGCTGGAGAAGTTGAAAACTTGGTCGGCCGTGGTCATCGAGCGCGACAATTTCACCATCGAGGACGAATCGGTCGAACGGCAACTTGGACAAAGCCAGGCTAATTTCTGGATAGCGACGGGTGATGTCGCGCTCGTGGCGGCCAAATAGGGCGACGCGATTCCCATCACGGATCGCAAGTGTGCGTACGCCGTCGTGTTTCAATTCGAACAGCCAATCGGCACCATCAAACGGTTTGTCGGCGAGTTTCGCAAAGTTCAAGGGGAAGGAGTCGGCGTCTAATTTAGAAGTCAGCGGAGGCGCGCCGCTTTCGCTCAGCTGACGGAGAAGGTCGCGGCCAAATTCCGCCGCGCTGCGCATCTCGCCAATCGTTAAGCCGGAAAGCACCGAACGAGGATGACCCTCGAGCAGGTCAGCCTCCGTCGAGTATTCGTCGCGCTTCTTGATCAATAGCCACTGTTCTTTCGTGTCGCGTTTAGCCGAATCTTGCCGGCGCGTGCGGACCAGCGTAAAAGTGCCGCGCAACTTGAAACCGCGCATATTAATGTCGAGTTTGCCGCGACGCACTGCATCGGCCGCATCACCAGCCCGAGGGTCAATTACTGTGTATTCGCCGCGATCCCAGACAATGACCGCGCCGGCGCCATAATTCCCTTCGGGAATGAGCCCTTCGAAATCGCCATATTCGACCGGATGGTCTTCGACCATTACCGCCAGCCTGCGCTGGCGTGGATCGAGCGAAGGGCCCTTAGGTACTGCCCACGAGCGCAACACGCCTTCCATCTGCAGGCGGAAATCATAGTGGAGCCGGCGCGCGGCATGTTTTTGCACCACGAACATTCCGGCGGCGGATGGCTCGATGTTAGCCGGGGTGCTGCCGAAGGGTTCCGGAGTGCGCTCGGCATCGCGCTTCTCTCGATATCTGTCTAACGGCAAGATTTCACCCTTGTTTCGCCCTTGAATTGTACTACTTTTGGACTTGTTTCCAGCCCCGTACACCGGGCACAGTTAGGTGTGGAGGGTCCTCTCCTATGGCATCACGGCCCATCGGCAGCGGCAATATCTCTTTCGGGCTCGTCTCCATTCCAGTGAAGTTGTTTTCGGCGACCCGCTCGCGTGCGGTGAGCTTTAATTTGCTTCATGCGAAGGACTTGAGTCGAATCCAGCAAAAAATCTACTGCCCAGTAGATGATGCGATAATTGAGCGCACCGAGCTGGTTCGCGGCTTCGAATTCGAGAAGGGCCGGTATGTTACTTTCACCGATGAGGAGCTGAAAAAACTCGAAGCCCGCAATGAGCACGCGATCGAAATCACCGAGTTTCTCCCGCTGGAACGGGTTGACCCAGTCTATTTCGAAGAATCTTACTACCTCGGCTCGGAAGCCAATGCAGCGAAAGCTTACCGGCTGCTCACAGATGCGATGAGTCAGAGCGGCCGCGTTGCGCTTGGCCGACATACGATGCGCGGCAAGGAACATCTCGTTTTGATTCGGCCGTTCGGCAAGGGCCTTATGCTGCATACGGTTTATTATTCAGACGAAGTGCGGCCGGCAGAAGACGTCGATCAGGCCGAAAACGAGCCTGTCAGGGAGGCGGAACTTACGCTGGCCAAGCGCCTGATCGATGAACTAACGGGGGAAGAATTCGACCCCTCGAAATATCATGACCACTATCGGGAGCGGGTGCTGGAAGTAGCTCAGCAAAAGGTTGCAGGACAGGAAGTCACCGAGGCTCCACTGGAACCGCGTCGCGGTCAAGTGATTGACCTGATGTCAGCATTGAAGGCTTCATTGGAAAAACGCGGCGCGACGGCGCCGGAAGAAGCTGAGCGGGCCCCCAAAAGCGAAGCGGCACGTCCGCAGCGAACGCCTCGGGCGTCGTCGGAGCGCCAGCGTGCCGGAGGTAGGAAGTAAACAGTCTAAGTTTCAGCCGCGGACAAAACACGAAACGGCGGCGGAAATTGCTTCCGTCGCCGTCTCGCTCTAGGATACGGGAGCGCGTGGGGGGGGCCGCGCTGCCATACCGCTTGCACTTGTCAATTAAGTCAACAGCAACTCGCGTGCCGTCTTTCTTCGAGGCGATCATGGCGATAATTTGCAGCGTTAAGAGCCAGCGGTGACAAGAGTTGATGCAATTAACTCATTGACTCCCGAAGTCGAATTACATGGCCCGCACGGAAGATCGTGTAAGATCTGCTAACTGATTCTCTCCTTCCTGTAACACCTACAAAGCCTGACCGGTTCAGCTATAGATTCTACAATCAGTCATCATGTTACGCTCAGAGTTTGTGAGTGAATCGGCAAAAGTGCTCCCTCAACGGAAAAACATGAGCATTTTCAAGGGTTGATTTTTCACAAAATCACTACGCTCACAAACTCTCAGTTTAGTTTTTTTGGTTGCGCTGCTCGCTACGACAGCAGGTCCCTTTGGAAACCTGCCCAGCAGATAAAAGTCAACACAGCCGAGTTACCAAGAGCCCGCTCGCAGCTCCTCTCGCCCAGATACTGAACTGCCTTAGATTAGGTCGATTGAAAAGCGGCCGCGCGGAATGACACGCCCAATAATAGCGGCCTCACTGTTACCGGATTTCTGAAGGTCCACTAATAAGGAATGAGCTTCGCTCTCTGGCAGCGCTATTAGCAAGCCGCCTGAAGTCTGCGGGTCGAACACCATCCTTGCAATCTCGTCTGCCACCTCTTCTGAGATCTGGACTCCGGGGCCGAAGAACTCCTGGTTCCGCTTGCCCCCTCCAGGCACCATCTCTTCGCGGCTGAGCTCGAGTGCGCCCGGCAATAAGGGCAGATCCGATTCTTCGATTACGAATGTGACGCCGCTCCCGTCCGCCATCTTGGATCCATGCCCTGCCAAGCCGAAACCAGTGATATCCGTGGCAGCGTGGACGTCGTATTTCAGCATCGCTCGGGCTGTCGTTGCATTCAGTTCTGCCATCCAGCGGACCGCAGCGGTGTAATACTCGATGGCGAGCCGATCGCGTTTGAACGCGGTCATTAAAAGACCGGTGCCGATCGGCTTGCTAAGCAACAACGCGTCACCCGGACGAGCACCAACGTTGCGGACGATACGGCGCGGGTCGATCACGCCGGTTACCGCCATTCCATATTTGACTTCCTCGTCGGCTACGCTATGCCCGCCAACTACAAATACGCCGGCTTCGCGGGCCTTTTCGTGGCCGCCCCGCAGGATTTGCGCGAGCATCTCGGGCGGGATGCCCGACTGCGGCCAACACACGATGTTCAGCGCGGTCTGCGGCGTTCCGCCCATCGCGTACACATCGGAGAGCGAGTTAGCCGCAGCTATCTGGCCAAAGGTGAATGGGTCGTCAACTATCGGGGTGAAGAAATCGACAGTGTTTACCATCGCGAGGTCGTCGCGTAAGCGGAACACACCGGCGTCGTCGCCGGTCGAAATACCGACCAGCACGTCGGGAGAAGTCCCAAAGTCGAGCCTTGAGAGCACTGCCTCCAGGTCCGCCGGACCCAGCTTACCGGCTCAACCCGCCGCCTTGCATCGTGCTGTCAAGCGAACGACGTCGTCGCGCGAGGCGTTATTGTTCCCGCTTTCTGCCATGTTTCCGCTTAGTCTATCGTCACCCGCATTCGCGCTCAACGTGGACGAGTTCCTCTAATGTGCTTGCTCCTCAACGGCAGCCCAAAATGGGCTCAGGGCTCTCAAGCAAGCGCCGAGGGTGGTAAATGCTGCGCGATCTTCCTCAGATCCTCCACGAACTGGCGCATTTCGCGATGTCTTGATTCTTCATCTGGAGCGTGAAGGATGGACGAGGGATGAACGGTGGCGCCGATTAGAGGCGCCAGCGCGGACTCCATCAATTCACCGTGTTGTGTTGAGACTCGGAAGGCGCGGCTGATCAGCGCCTGTGCCGCAGAAGCCCCGAGGCAGACAATAACTTTGGGGCGCACGCGAGCGATTTCGGCATCGAGCCCGGGACGACAGGCAGCAATTTCTCGGGCATTCGGCTTTTTGTGAATTCGCAATTTTCTGCGTTGGATCGAATTAAAGTGTTTGACCACGTTGGTGATGTAAACTCTGGTTCGCTCGATTCCAGCTTCTTCGAGGGCTCGGTCGAGTAACTTGCCCGCCGGACCCACGAATGGAAGCCCTTCGATATCCTCCCGCTCGCCAGGTTGTTCGCCTACCAGCATGACTTCGACTTCGGCACCACCTTCGCCGAGGACAGCCTGCGTCGCGCGTTCCCATATATCGCAACCGCGGCATGCCTGGGCCGCTCTCCTCAAGTCGCTGAGCGAAGCTTCTGGCCGAATAAGGTCGGCTGGCAAGTTCTTCATAGCGGGCTTCACAAGCCAGATATCGAATAGTGATTATTTGTGTTTGTCAGTCCCGCGCGTGTCTCGCGCGCGACGAATCCCGTTCCTATTTTAGAAGCAAATTTGACGCGAAGGCACCCAGGATTTGCTCGAGAACGTCCTTTGAAACTCTCACGCGATTTCTACGCACAACCGGTCCTTGACGTGGCTCGGCAATGTATCGGCAAAGTGTTGGTGTCTCGCAAGGTTGAAGGCGAGGCTGCCGGCCGGATTGTTGAAGTAGAAGCATATCGAGGACCGCGGGACCTCGCCGCTCATAGCGCGCGCGGCTTGACTAAACGGACCGCGGCGATGTTCGGTCCACCCGGACACGCGTATATCTATTTGCTTTATGGAAGTAGCTGGGCGTTAAATTTGGTCGCCGCATCGGAAGGCGAACCGCAAGCGGTTCTGATTCGGGCGCTTGAACCGGTTCGCGGGCTGGAGCTGATGGCTCATCGCCGGGGTAAACCGGCCGCTTCGCGCGAGCTGACCAACGGACCGGGAAAGTTGACGCATGCACTGGGGATAACCGGCGCCTTGTACGGCACTGACCTTTGCGGCGAGCAGCTATTTTTGGAGGAACCGCAATATCCTCCCGGTCGAATCGGGCGCTCGCGGCGAATCAACGTAGACTATGCGGGGCCGTGGGCAAATAAGCTCTGGCGTTTCTACGAGCGTGGCAACCGCTTCGTGTCGGTGCCACCGCGAGAGTAGGCGCCCACCTAACTTCGGCAGCCCGAACGCAGGCTAAATCCTGCGACCAGTTAAGAGCAGCCTCCCGTGTGTGGAAAGAATCGCCTGGTTTCTACGTCACAGAGCGGCCAAGTCATCGAGCAGTGTCCGTCTTTCAAGTGGGCGGAGTAGGTACCTTCGCTGAACCAGCCGTAGGTTGTGGAGCGTATCGTGCGGGCGCCTCATCCGCGGCGCCACCTGTATTGGTCTTCGCTGTCCCCACCAAGGCAACGTGGAGAGCATTGTCGATTCGGGTTGCGAGCGCGCGTTTGCCACGCTAATCCGCGATGTTTGCCGCGACGTGCTTGGCGCGAAATAATGAGCGTCGGCTCCTTTCTCACGACAATGGCTGAGTTACCTAACTCCCCGATCGCGCCTTCAATGGCTGCGGAATTGCAGCGCGCGCCGAAGCCTGCCCCGGCAGTTGAGGTAAACGCGCTGAGCTTCAGCTACAAGGAGCGGCGGGCGCTTGATGACCTCAGCTTTGTCATCGAGCGTGGCGAAATCTTCGGCTTGCTCGGTCCCAACGGCAGCGGCAAAACCACCCTTTTCAAACTTCTATCAACCTTAGTTCCGTTGCAATCAGGCGACGCGCGCATCCTCGGCTGCGACTTGCGCGCCGATGCGAGCGCATTGCGCCGCCGGATCGGCGTGGTTTTTCAGCATCCCAGCATCGACCGCAAGCTGACCGTCGGTGAAAACCTGATGCACCACGGGCATCTGTTTAGCCTCAAGGGCGAGCTTCTGCGTGAGCGTAGTGCCGCAATGCTTAAGTGGCTTGGTTTGTCCGAACGCGCGAACGATTTGGCAGAAACGCTGTCCGGCGGGCTGCAGCGCCGTGTGGAACTCTCCCAGGCATTTCTCCATCAGCCGGAACTGCTGATCCTCGACGAGCCGAGTACCGGCTTGGATCCGGCGGCGCGGCGGGAGTTCCTGCACCACGTTGCCGGCTTGCGCGACGATCAGCACGTCACCGTCGTCCTGACTACGCACCATATGGAGGAGGCCGAACGATGCGATCGCCTGGGAATTCTCCATGAGGGCAAGCTGGTCGCGCTCGCACCGCCGTCAGAACTGAAGTCCCAGGTCGGCGGCGACGTGGTGGTGATCAACGCAAAGAACACCGAAACACTGCGCCAACAGCTGCAACTCCGGATGCGAACGCAGGCGGCGATAGTGGCCGGGTCTCTGCGAATCGAGCGCCCACGCGGTCACGAATTCGTGCGTGACGTGGTGGAGACGTTCGGCGATCAGATCGAATCGGTCAGCTTCGGCAAGCCCACGCTCGAAGATGTTTTCGTCCATTTGACCGGTCAGCGGTTTTACGCCGGCAAAGAGGAGGATCAATGAACGCCGGAAACGCGCTGGGCGCAGGAACGCTATGGCTCCGCGAAGTCACGCGCTTTCGCCGCCAGAGAAGCCGCGTAATCGGCTCGTTCCTTCAGCCGTTGGTATTTTGGTTGTTGCTGGGGGCAGGTCTGAAAGCGTCATTTAGACCGGCCGGAATGCCGCCTGGGATGAATTATTTCCAATATTTATATCCAGGTTTCATTGTGCTGGTACTGCTCTTCACCGCCATTTTCGCAACGATCTCCACCGTCGAAGATCGCCGCGAGGGTTTTCTTCAAGGCGTGCTGGTGGCGCCGATTTCGCGCCCAATGATTGTGATGGGACAGGCGCTGGGGGGTACCACGCTCGCCTGGCTCCCCAGTTGTATCTTCCTGGTGCTAGCGCCGGTGGCCGGCATCACACTGAATATCGTTGCGATCGTCGTCGCGGCGGCGATGATGGCGGTAGTGGCATTTTCGCTAACCTGTATCGGGCTGGTGATTGCCTGGCGAATAGAATCGACCCAGGGCTTTCACGCCATCATGAATTTGATTCTAATTCCGATCTGGTTGCTGTCGGGCGCATTCTGGCCTCAGAGTGGCACACCGGCGGTGCTTGGTTGGTTGATGCGGGTCAATCCTTTGAGCTACGGAGTGGCAGCGCTCCGCGAGGCGCTTTACATGGGTCAACCGGGTGGAATTGGCTCGTTGCCGAATTTCGTGCTGTCGGTTGTGGTCGCGTGCGTGTTTGCCATAGCGATGTATATGTTAGCGGCCCGAGTCGCAAGCCGCGCGACGGCGTAGCAAATTGTTCTTTGGGCCTGGCATTACCTTCCTTTTTCCAAGCTCGCTCTATTTGTGATATACTTTCTTGTTGTAGATACTCTCTCGTTGTAGATACAGGAGTTTTGGCAATGCATGTTGCCAAATGGGGGAATAGTCTCGCCGTACGCTTGCCTAAGGCTGTCGTTGAAGCCCTCGAGTTGAAAGAGGGTTGATGAGATCGAGATCGTCGTCGCGAACAAGCGTCGTTTCTAGTTTGCACGCGACCGCAGCCGCGAGATGGCTTTGGAGGAGATTAAGCGATTGAGATGGCGCTTGCCGAAAGGCTTCAAGTTCGATCGCGATGAGGCTAATGAACGGTACGCCATTCCTCGATACCAACATTTTGATCTACGCCGTGGCGCCCGAAGATCGTCGTACCACCACGGCGCAAGATCTTATTGAAGGCGGCGGGGTGGTGAGTGTCCAGGTCCTAAATGAGTTCGTTAGCGTGGCGCGGCGCAGGCTTCGGCGCGAGTGGCCAGAAATCGAAGCCGCACTTGGCTTATTGCGTCGACTGCTTGATCCACCAATTTCCTTGACTGTCGAGCTTCATGAGTCGGCGATCGCCCTGGCGCGTGAACACCGGCTTGCTTTTTACGATGCGTTGATCGTCGCGGCGGCAAGCCAGGCCAACAGCACCGTCCCCTCCTTCCAGGACATGCAGGACGGCAGAAGGATCGGAGGACTTACCATCCGCAACCCGTTTACCGCTACGTAGGATGACTCACGCCGGGTCGAAGTAGGGTTCGACGCGGCTTTCAAAATGGAATTCGCGCGCAAGCGTTAACCAGCGTGGATTGGTGTTATGCAGAGGCTCTGGAATCTGATTGAGGGGGAAAAACCCGACCTCCAAAGCCTCCATCGGATGCGGCCGGATTTCGCCGCCCTCTAGACGGCAGTAGAAGAGAATTGAATAGATATGTCTTGCCGCTGAACCCGATTTAAGACTGTCCATCACCCCGATGAGTCGGATTGGGGAAACAATCAACCCGGTTTCTTCGCGTACTTCACGTACCACATTTTCAGCCGGCGAAGAGCCAACATCGCAAAAGCCTCCTGGATAGAACCATCGGCCGTTAGCTCGCTTTATCATCAGGATTTCGTCTTTCGAATTGAAAACGATCGCGCCGCATCCGACCGCGGTCGTGACATAGCCGTCGTAGCCGTTGCCGACGCTCTCTCGCCATCTGCGAAACAGTTCGTCGGCGAACTCGGGCGCTTCCTCGGACAATAGGACACTCAGGCGCGCAGCCTCTCGGAGTAATTCCTCGTAGCGTTCCGCATCGAAACCTTGCGGCGAGAACGCGAGACCGGTGCGCGCAATCGCGCAGATACTCTGAACGAACGGGTGAGTTCAAGTAAAACGTTGGATTGACCCATCGACACGGCTCCCACCGGGTGTTGACAAAGGCGCGCTTGATGCCATTCGCTGTTGCCTCAGTCTCAGCACCCTGCATCAAAGATGGCTTCTTTTCCTCGATCTTCTCTTCCACTCCTTTGCCGGAGACATAGAAGAAAGGGACCGGGCTGTGATTTATCCACAGCCTGTCAAGCCTATGGTAACGACCAATGGCGAGAGTTTCAGTGATACGTTACGATCTGTCCCGAAGAGGCTAGAGGCTTCAATGAAGATACTGATCATGGGCGCCGGGGCGGTCGGCGCATATTATGGTGCGCAACTCCAAGGAGCCGGTGAAGAGGTGGTGTTCTGTGCGCGCGGCGACAATCTGCGCGCGATGCGCGAGAATGGGCTCGAAATCAAAAGCTTCAAAGGCGACCTCCAACTGAAGGTCAATGCCACGGGCGACCCTAAAGAATTCGCTCCTTATGACTTAATTCTTTTTGCCGTCAAATCGTACGATACCGAATCCGCCGCCAGACAGCTTGAAGGCTGTCTTGCCAGGGATGGCGCGTTGATGACTATCCAGAACGGTGTTGAGAACGAAGAAATCCTGTGTCGTTTCTTTCCGCGCGAGGTGGTGATGGGCGGCAATTCTCGCGTCGGTGCCGAACTGTTTGCGCCTGGCAAGGTGCTTCATACTGCTCTCGGCGAGATCGAATTCGGCGAGCTTGACGGCCGGATAACGCCGCGCGCCGAAAAGATCGCAGAAATCCTGCGCCGCGCAGGAATCCTCGGCGAACTGACTACGGATCTGCAGACAATTCGCTGGTACAAGCTGATGGGCAACAACAGCACCAACAGTGTGAGCGCTCTCACTCACACTACCCTCGGGCAGATGATCGAGGACCCCGGTGGATTCAATCTCGTACGCACGCTGATGCTCGAAACGCTCGCCGTCGGGCGCGCCGAGGGAGCGAAAGTGAGTGACGATAGAGTCGACGCGCAGCTTGCGATGATTCGCAAATCGCTTAATGCGGCCGCGATTAAGACGTCAACGTTGCAGGATTTGGAAAAGGGTAAGCCGCTCGAATACGAGGCCATCTCAGGTGCTGTGCTGCGCGGCGCACGCCGCCACGATCTGGAGGTGCCTGCAACCGAGACGGTATACACGCTATTAAAGCTACTGGAGAAGACGCGTAAGGGAGCCGGTTGACTAACGCCCGGGTCTTGAGAAGCCGAATTGTTTTCTAGTCTCAATCGGAGCGCGTATCAATTACGCCTGACTTGCGTAACGCTTCAACTTCATCCGCACTATAGCCGCTCCACTGCAGCACTTGTCTTGTGTGTTCGCCCAGGGCGGGGGCGCGGCGGGTGTAATTCATGTGAGGTTGCTCGCCGTCAGTGGCCACTGTGCCTGGATAGAGCAGGTCGCGGCCCAGCTCCGGATGATATATACGGGCGAAGCTGTGGCGAGCGTTGAAATGCGGATCGCGCAAGTTGTCTTCCGGCCGCCGTATTGGTGACCAGGCAAGACCAACCGCCTGCGCCCGTTCGAACACTTCCTGCGCAGGCAGGCGCGCGACGAGCTGTTCGATTAGATCATTGCGATACGTGTACGCGGCACGCGAATCCTCCTTCTCGAGTTGTTTGTATTCCGGAGTGTTGAGTACGTGTTCGATGCCGACCTGGTCGGCGAGTTGAGCAAACGCGCGGGCCTCGCGTTCGAAAGGACTGAGGCTCGCCAGCATCAAAACATCGTCGCAACTCTTTGACAGCCGGAATTGAGTAACGTGAGGGAATGCATGGCGCGCCGTCTGCCGCAACACGACCTGTCCATTGTAGACATAGGTCGGAATCGCGATCTCGGTACAGGTGTTCACCGCTTCATACACCGACACGTCGATAAACTGTCCCTCTCCGCTCAGATCGCGAAAATTAATCGCCGCCATGATGGCGATGGCAGCGTATTCACCGGCGATATGATAGGCATGCCACATCGCCGGCGCGATGGGCGGCGTATCGTATTGGAGATTTGAGTCGGGGTCGTAGCCGCAAACCGCCATTATGCCGCCCATTGCCATCTGCATGAGGTCGGTTGATTTCAGCGCGCGGTACGGTCCCGAGAGTCCGAAAGGAGTAATGCTGCAAACGATTAGTGAAGGATTCTGTTGTGCTAATTCTTGCCACAACTCAAGGCGCGGCTCGACCGTCTCGATCGCTCCTGAGAGCAGCACGATATCCGCCTTCGCAGCCATCCTGGCGACCAGCGGCGGTGCCGCCGAATGGTCGGCGTCGAACACTACGCTCTTCTTGTCCAAATTGTAGCGCCAGAAGAAGAGGCTTTGTGCTGCATCGCTACCCGCGAATGGTCCCAGCCGCCGCGAGGGCGAGCCTTCACGCGGCTCTACCTTAATCACATCGGCACCAAAGCCCGCCAGCAACATGGCCGCGTAGTCACCCAACTCGTCGCCGATTTCCAGCAATACTAATTGCTTGAGCGCGGAGCCCAAGCTGCTTTCGGTTTTCAAATCACGTCCTCCTGCTTGAGCGTCGCTAATTCATCGGTAGTCAGTCCCATGAGTTCGCAATAAACGTAGTCGTTGTCCTCGCCCAGCTTCGGCGCCGCCCTTCCGGTGAGTCCGCCCACGTCAGCAGGAGAACGCGACAGTTTTGCAGGGAAACCTTCTATTGGCCATGTGCCGATCTCGCTGTGAGGCAGATCTACGTAATAGCCACGCGCCTTTAGTTGCGGATCATGATCGAAGCGGTCAGGCGCTTTCTGCACCACCCCGGCGGGAATACCTCGCGCCTGCAGCCGCATCATAAGATCATAGCGGTCCAGGAGGACTGTGCAGGAAGTGAGCTGCCGGTCGAGCTCGTCTTCGTTTGCCTTGCGTCCGGCGGCGTCGGCAAATCTGGCATCGAGCGCCCATGCCGGCGAGCCGATTTCCGCAACCAGTTCGCGCCACTGTTTGCCGGATTGGACCGAAATAGCTATCCAGTTGTCCTCGCCCTTACAGGGGTAGGCGCCATGCGGCGACCAGTCCAGATATGGCATTCGATTGCCGTAGCGGACGGTCGGCCGACCCGTCAACTGATATTCCAGCAATGAAGTACCGGTAAGCATCAGGCCAGTTTCCGTCTGCGAGAGGTCAATATAAGCTCCCACACCGCTTTGTCGCTGACGATGTAGGGCGGTCATCAGCAGCATGGCGCCGAAATAACCGGGAGAATGATCGAGGTACGAGTAGCCCCATCCGGCGGGAGGATGAGGCTCCGGCAGACCAGACATGAAGGTCAGCCCGGACATCGCCTGCGCGGTCGGTCCGTAGCTAACGTAGTTCTGATAGGTTCCGCATTTTCCCACCCGAGTTGTCTGCATATAGATAATCCGGGGATTCAGCTTACGCAGT
>Ga0187846_10000471_pt1 | contig 23598 bp, 19 predicted proteins | sample TC_taG_FD_161473 | JGI IMG/M metagenome (GOLD analysis project Ga0187846, IMG submission 161473) | Biofilm microbial communities from the roof of an iron ore cave, State of Minas Gerais, Brazil - TC_06 Biofilm (v2) | ecosystem: Environmental > Terrestrial > Deep subsurface > Cave > Wall biofilm... | reverse complement strand
AGTCCCAGGTAGCCGATCGAAATGGCAATCGACATGATCCGGCCGGCCGAGAATGAACTGTCGTTGGCGTGGCTGACCGCTGATCCGATCGCGCTCAAATATGTCTCGACCTGGGCCCAAAGATTGAACAGCACATCCCACAGCGCGACGAACGCCACCGGCATCACCATCCACGAGATGGCGTCGCGCAGCCGCCCGGGCCACAGCATCATCCACAGGCCTACCGTCGACATCAGGATCGCGATCGCCTTGGCCACTCCCAGCAGAAACGGCAGCACTGCCACGACGAGCGATGCCAGCGCACCGAGCAGCAGCGAAGTGACGGCAAGCAGGACCGTGGCGAGCGGCTGTTGGAACAACGTGGTCCACCCGGCCGTGTTGTAGCGGTCGGCCGCCGGAACGCGCAGCGCGGCCGACGCCCGGATCAGAGGCGCCTGGGCGGCGCGGCAGGCGTCGATGCCGAGGCGCTGGCAGTGACTGCCGAGCGTGGCCAGGCGAGACTCCTGCCGCAGGTAACCCACTGCTGCCGCGTACAGGATGCTGCGGCCGAGAAGTTCATGCAGCTGTTCGAACCGAGCCACCTCGACGGATCCGTTGGCCTGGGCAAGCTGCCCGGTCATCTCCTGTGCGAGCGCTTCTCCGCGCAAGACGGCGTCGTAATAGGCTGGCGACCCGGTCGATGGTGGATCGACCGTTGGCACCGGCTGTGTCGCCGCCCGTATCCGGACCGACGTGGCCTCTGCAACCCAGGCGTCGGCCCCGGCCGCGTCCGCGATCTGCTTCAGCAGCACCGACGTATCGGCCACAGTCGCAGCCAGATCGATCCGGCTCGACGCGAGGATCGTCCGCACCGCGGAGGCGCGCTGCACGATTCGCGAACTGGTCCAACGGTCGTCCGACGGCGCCGGATTCATCAGCGCCTCAGCCAGGTCAGCCTGCCGGATCGCCGCATCCAGGTCCGGCTGCGCGGCCAGCAGCCGCGGAACGATGATCTGGCGCCACATCTGGAGATTGGCTTTCAACTGGGCGTCTTCGAGCACGGCCGGGTTCGACGCGAGGTCCTCGACCTGCGCCGCCACCGCTGGTACCGCGAGGGTCGGCCGGTCGCTCGCAAGATCGCGAACGTGTGCTGCCACCGCGGCGCCGAGCCGTTCCACGAGGTAGGTCAGGTGCGGCGCGGCGCCGGTACGAGTGCCGAACAGAGTCTCGATCGTGCCGGGCGATGCGTAGGTCAGGCTCGACAGCTCGATGCGGTGCGGCATCAGGATCAGCACGCTCGCTACGGACACCGCGGCCAGGTGTCGCAGCCAGAACTGGCTGGGCCCCTCGAGAGCGCTTTGCATCATTGCGGCGACGACTCCAGCCGCAGCCAGCAGGTAGAAGAGCCACGCCATCGAGGGGCCCGCGAGGGTATGCAGCAGGGCCGCATTCAGCGCATATGCGCCGGCAGCGAAGAGGTCGACATACTGCTCTCCCATGCGACCTCATCTGCGGTCCTGGATCAGTTGCAGCAGGCCGCCGAGTCCCAACGCGGGGTGCTTGCGTACCGGGGCAAGTGCATCGGAGCGCGCCTGCAGGTCCGCGCGCGATCGCTCCAGTGCCAGCAATTGCGTGTGCGCCAGCTCGAGCCTGGCCCGCTCGAGTTTCCTTTGCAGCTCCGCCTGCTCGGTCAGGCGCATCACCTGCTCCTGCAGCGATCGCTGGCGGGACAGCAGTTCGTCCGCGCCGGCGCTGCTGCCGTCACGCAGATTCAGCGTGGCGATTTTCTCGCCCAGGTCGAGCAGATCCGAATAGGTGGCAGTCACGGCGATCTGCCGCGACAGTGCGTCCTTGAAGAGCGAAAGTGCCGCCGGCCCTAGCAGGCGCGCGCCGCGGAAGGCGGCCGAATCGACCAGCGCAAGCGCTGAGTGCGGCAGGCAAGCAGTGGCGGTCGGATCCGACATCGCATCGGGCGCGCATTCGGGCACGCTCCCGGGCGGCGCTCCGTCCAGGACTCGGTCCAGAGCAAGGCGGGAGCGGGTTTGCAGGCCGCGCAGCAGTGCCGGCAAGCCTGCTTTGGGCGCGCGCACCTGGTAATTGCCGGCGACGATGCGTTCGTCCGGTAGCAGCGCCAGCAGCGCCTGCAGGCGCGGCGTTATGGAAAGATCCGAGTGCTGTTGCAGAAACTCCAGCGTGGTCAGCGCTGCCGGCACGGTCAGCGCGTCGAAGTCGCGCGCAAAGCCGCAGTGCCGCAGCGCCTCGGTCGGCGAAGCTCCGCGAGTCGCTTCGCCTGCGAAACACTGGTCGAAAGCCTGTTCCATGCGCCGTTCGGGCCGATCCGGGCCGGCCGCGTGAGCCTGCTGACCCGCACACGTCTGGGAAAACGAGGCGAACCGCGCGTGCAGCTGGCGGTCGCTCATGTCGAGCACGGACGCGAGCGTCGGCGCCGAGTACGCGAGCGCGAGCAGATAGTTCGACACCTGCGCCTGTGCGCCCGCAAGCACCGACTGCTGCAGTTGCGCGAGCAATTCGCGCGGATCGAACCGCCGCAGGAATGCATCGAGATCCACGCCGGCGCAGCTGGCCCCGCTCGTGCCCCGAAAAGCGCCGGCAGCCGGCGCGATCGTGCTCGCGCTCGGCTGTGCGCCTGCGCCGAAGTCGGTTCTATTTCTGGTTGGAACGTATGCTCCGACCTGCGAGGCGAAGCGGATATCGTCGATCGAAACCGGATACGCCGTCTCGTCCATCGCGATGGCGGGATTGGCGAGCGAGGCTGCGAGCGATGCGGCTGCGGCGAAGCAGGAAGAAACCCAACCCGGGCGCGGGCGATTCATTGCGTGGCCGGGGATGTAGTGGAACGCCGACTCTGGCTCCGGAACCGGGCCAGGGCGTGCAACGCGGCGATCCGGTCGCAGATTTCCTGCGCGGTGATGTCCGAGGCATCGATGCGCTCGCTCGTTCCGGAGCGAACGTCCTGGATCACGAGCGAGGGCAACGCGATCTGCCGCAGCGTAGGCCGAGGCACGATCGCGATCGGCAGCGTTGTGTCCAGACGGGCGAGCCAGGAAACGATACGCCCTTCGGGCGGTAGCCCGACCTGCACCAGGCGGCCATCGACTGCCGGGTAGCGGGCAACCACTCGTGCCAGCGAACGCACCGCCTGCAGCGTTGGCGCATCCGTCGAATGCAGCGACAGCGTGACCCGCATCTGGCCGATCGCAGGAAGGACCGATATCGGCATGCTCGGCTCCGGACCGCCATCGCTTTCGAAGCGCGACTGGATTTCGGTCAGGCGCGACGCTGCGTAACTTGCTACCGCTACCACGAGGCGCTGCTTCCTTGCCCATGCGGCGATGTTCTCGTCGCTGGGGTCCAGAAGCGCGCGCACCGCCTCGCGCGGAGGCTTGCCGTACTCGGCCAGGGTTCGGTCCACGTCGGCCTCGTCAACGGACCAAAGGTGTCCGCGATCGACGGGTTCCTCGAGGCAGGCGGTGACGCCGATGCGCAGCGCCGAGGCGCATTCGACGGGCGCAGCTCCAGGAAGCAACACGGGTTCGGACGCTCCCGGAGCCTGGATTGCCGCCCCCAGCATGCATACGGGGATCAAGCTGAGGAGCAAGCTTGGGATCCAGCGCCCGATCCTCCGACCCGCAATGCGATCCAAATTCCGGCTCATTTGCGCTCCAGCGGAAGCCGGACGAATTCGCCGCTGCGGGACATCACCGTGACTGAATCCGCCTCGACGCGGACCAGCATCCAGCCGGGAACCGGTGAATCGCCGGGCTCGAACCAGGCGCCGCCGTTCGATTTGCCGGTAGCGGTTGAGGCGTCGTTTGCCAGGCGAGCCTGCGGCGGATCCTGCGAGGTTCGTACCTCGAGCAACACCCACGCCAGCGATTCCGGGCTGAGCGTCCGTACGCTGGCCTGTGCCGTCATCGCCTGCAGAGGGTCGCCGGCGCCGGCGGTCGATCCGTCCTCGAGCCGTGCCGGGATCGGCGGCCGCGCCTCGCGCGCACGCAGCGCCGGCCGAGCGGGCGATCCGCGCCCGGCGCCTTTTGACAGTGTGGGTGCGACCGGCTCCGTGTCCGCAGAGTGCGCAGAGTGCGGAAAGCGCGAAGCTGCAACCCACGATCGTGCGAGCGCTTGCAGCTCTTCGATCGACTGTTCGGGGCTCGGTGGCTTTGCTGCTGCTACGGGACTCGTTGGCGGACTTGCTGCGATCGTGGGCGCGGGAGGCACCGGGCCTGGCAACGGGTCTGGCAACGGGTCCGGTGATAGCAGGCGGGCCGCCCGCTCGGCGGCGTCCTGACGTTCTGCGATCTGCGCTTGCGGCGTGGGCTGCCCAGGCCTCTGCATGCCTCGCTGTGGCCAGGCCAGCGCAAGCGCAAGCGCGACTGCAGCGGTCGCGAGCGCTGCCAGCAGGCCCCAGTGCACACGCCCGCTTGCGGCGATCCCGTACGGCGTCTCCCGGGCAAAGCGTTGCACCGCCTGCAGCATGTCGCCGCTTTCCCGGAACAACCGGTCCAGCTCGGCCTCGTCTGCCGGGTCGGTGGTGGAGATCGCGTATCGCAGTGGATCGGGAATCAGCAGACCCTTGGCCGAGTGGATTCCCTCGATCGAGACGAAGAACTCGCTGTAGCGCCTCTTCACCAGGCGCAGATTGCGCACAAGCTCGAGCTCGCGCTCGTTCAGGCGGACGTAGCGGCTGATCTCGTCCTGCCCGCTGCGATCCATAGGCAGGATCACTTTGGTCGCCGTGTTCACCAGGATCACGCGCCCGGCGGGGGTGTCCAGATCGCGCGGATCCTGCACGATCGGCACAGCGAAGCCGCCCAGGCTGCGGTACGCCTTCAGCGATCGTTCCAGGATGGCGGCCGCGAACGGATCCTGCACCAACGCCCACACTTCGTCGGCAATCAGGCCCTTGGGAACACCCCTGAGCGCAGCATCGTGCATCACGCGATCGATCAGGCTGAAAACGCAGAACGACGCGGCCGCCGAGCACGGTTGGCGCAGGATGTTGCAAAGGTTGAAAAAGACGAAGCGGTCGTTCGATCCGATCGTGCATGGGCCGTTGAACAGGCGTCGAAATGGTCCCCGCCGGTATGGAAAGAGCTGCAGTGCCAGATCCCTTCCCGTCGTGCCGGCGCGGCGCTCCAACTCCAGGCAGACGTCTTCCAGCACGGTTTCGCGGATCGCACGGCCTGACCCGACGTCCCAGTTGCGCGCGCCGGCGGCAAGCGAGGCTTCCTGCAGCGCGATCTCCTGATCGCGCGCGAGTCGCTCTCCAGCGCGCCCCTCCGTGATCATCAGCGAGAGGGCAGCGACCCAGCGCGCCTGGTTCTCGAGAGTGGGGGCGCCGACGAACGGATTGAGCGACTCGGCGCTGTCGAGGGTCAGCTCAACGTACCGGCCCAGCAGCAGTGCCAGCTTGCGGTAGTCCGGCTTGATCGAGACCAGGAACAGGCGCACATCCGGTAGCCGCCAAAGCTGCAGCAGGTAGTCGTGCACGAAGAAGCTCTTTCCGGAACCGGACTGACCAACCACGAGCGCATGTGGGTTGCGCTCGGCCTTGGACGGATCGACGAACAGTGGTTCGCCGAGCGGGTTGCTGTACATCACGATCGGGGAGGGCGCGGCGCGCGTGTCCGCCGGCGGGCCGATGCCCTGCCAGCAACCGCCGCATGGATGAAGGTCCGCAAAGTCGCGCGACAGGAACCTTCGCCGCCGCCGCAGCGCGCGCTCGGTCTGCTCGTATACGGCAAACGGCATGCAGCCGCGCAGGATCAGCGAGGAGCCGATGTCCTCTTCCTGGGCAGCCTCGATGTCGAGCTCGCGCAGGTGATTGCAGGCCAGCCGTGCGGCCTGCTCGGCCTCCTCCGCGCTGGCCTCGATCAGGTGCACCTGCAACCGCCCCTCGACCAGGCGCTCGCCTTCCGCGAAGAGGCGCTGCTCCACATCGCCGATCGCCTGCGCCCGAGCCTGCGTCTCAACCTCGTTGAAGCGATGCGCCGAGCGGGCATTGAGCAGGTTTTGCGCTTTCAGCCGCAGCGTCGAGGCCGCCAGCGGCAGCACGCGGCCACTGAGGCAGACGCACAGGGTCGGCCGAAGCAACGCAAGCGAATTGAGCATTCCCGCCCGCACGGCGTGGGGGTGCCAAAGCATCGAAACGACCCGGTGATGTGCCGCCGCGTCGCCACCCACGCTGCAGAATCCGCGCGGCTCCACCGGATCGATCCGGCCCATGCTGGCGACGGCCTCGCGGACGCTGTGCAAGCCGGTGGAAACCGGCGGCCGGCCGCCTTGCAGGCGGCGCCAGGGAAAGATCAGATCCGCGACCCAGTTGGCCAGGGCATCGCCACCCACGGCGGTGGCGGCGATCGATTGCGCCTGCAATGCAGCTTGCAGATTGCGTGCGGCCTCGATGAATTCCGATGGCACGCGGTCGGCCGCCTTCGTGCGGGCGAGAATCCTGGTGAACGTTGCGCGAGTCGCCTGCAGCGCGGGCGATTTCAGGGCGATCAGGATCGACAGCGAGCGGGGAAAGAAATTGCAACTCGCATCTGCGGGGAAAAATCCCTCGCGCTGTGCCGCGCGCCACCTTTGCACAAACTGTGCGGTGCATGCGCGCGCTAGACCGTCGCAGCCCGGTTGCTCCCGGTAGCGCTGCAGGCGATCTTCGACGAAAGTGCAGGAGCGCACGAACCATTGCCAATGCACGCTGGGCGGAAGGGCGCGGAGCGCCTGGTCGATGAGTCCGGACATGGCTTCTTCGGCGTCGGGCTGCGTGTCCGAAACCGGCATATCGAACTGAAGCGCGAAGCCGAGCGCGCCGTCTTCGAGCAGGTGCAGCGGCTCGAAATCCCCGACGCGGCCGCACATCACGTACGGCAGCAACTGCGCCAGTGGCAGGTAGTGGCTGCGTCGGTTCGGCGCAAGCAAACGATCGAGCGCCTGCATCATCGCGACAGATCCGGTTGACCGGCCGCGGGGGCGGGAGCCGAGTGGTTGGAAGGGTTCAACGGGTTCAGCGGCACACTGGAGCCGTCGGTCATGACCCAATCGAAGCCTCCCAGCGGAATCGCAACCCAGCCGCCGAAGTGCTTGTTGCCCTCCGCGTCGATCCATTCGTACAGGTACGCCATCCGCACGTCGGGTGGTGTCAGAACCGGTTGCGGAGCTCCGGGGGGAGCGGCCGCGCGCAACTGCGGGCGCTCGGGTGCATCGTTCGAGCGCTCTTCGCGGTGTGCAGCACGCGTCTGTTGCAAGGCCTCCCGCATCGACTCGGTCGGCACGGCGACCTGTGTTGCCGGGATGGCACAACCCGCGAGCAGGCAAGCCGAGAGCAGAGCGAAACGGATCATGGGGTGGCCATGTGGGTCTGGGTGGCGAGGCTCGCGCTGGGCGGAAACTTCAACTCGTTGGCGATCACCAGGCTCGCCGGCGTTCCGCCGCCGACCTGCAGCGATGGCGCGTACAGGTTGTAGTAGTCGGCGATCGACTGCTCCAACGCACTTGCCGCGCTTTCGGCGGAACCGCCGATCGCATCGTGCGTGGCATTGCCGATGAAAGTTGCGGAGGAAGCCAGGGGCCCGGTGCTCACCTGATACTGTTGCTGGCTCAGTCGCCGTCCGATTCCGGCCACAGCTCCGCCGGCAGTGGCCGCCACCGCTTTGCGTCCTGCGTTCTGAACGATCGTCGCTCGCAAGCCGCGGATGCCGTCCGTGTCGACGAGCCAGCCCGAGACATCCCACGTCCTGGAGGCGCCGTCGGGGAAATTGCAGGTCAGCCTGCTGACCTTGAAGTCGATCCGCCCGGTTGGCAGTTCCGGCCGTCCTTGTACCAGCGCGAAGCAACCATCCAGGTTCGTCGTGAAACCGTTTGCGGCCTGATACGGCCCGCTCAACGCCACCACGCTCTCGCGCTCGGCGCCGCCCACCACGGCAACGACGCCGTTCAGCAGCCGTCCTTCCACGAAGCCGTGCGGCGAGAGGTTCGCACCCGAAGCCCGGGAACGGGAGTTGCGTTGCGCCGCGGGCGCCCCGCCGCGAAGAGCGGCGTCCACTCCAGGCAGTGGTGCGGCCGAGTCGGGCGACGGCGGGACAGTCTCGGTCCCGGGTTCGTCCCGCGCCCGCCGCACGTTGACGCGCGGCACGTCGGGGAGCTGCGCCGAAGGATGTTCTGCGCGGGCCGCCTGCAATTCGTCGATGGTTCGCTGCAGCGCGTCGGACTGTTCGCGCAGTTTCTGGTTTTGCCGCTCCTCGAATTGGCGCAGGCGTTCGTCCTGCTCCCGGGTTGCCTGTTCGACCGTCGATTGCAGCTGCTGCACCACCTGGCGCTGGAATTCGTGCACGAACCGCTCGCTTGGGACAGCGCCTCCGAATACCGCGTCCGCCCCGGCGGAGGGGTCGCCAGGTGGCAGCGCCTGCCCGGCCGCCAGCGCTGCGTGCCCGATCCACAAGGAGACGAACGCGAGTGCGCCAGCGGCAACCTTAGTGGCCATAGACGATGTACAGGTGACTGGAGATCTGCCCGGGAGTGAGCTCGTAGTCGTCCGCAGCCATCGCCCGCAGCGCGCCCAACTGCGGAATCTGGATCTGGATGTTGGCTGGCACGATCGGAACGCTTCGCTGCGGCAGCGTCGATGTGATGCGGGCGATCACGCCAGCCTGGCCGAATGACTGCCACAACTGCTCCGCCACAACGCGATACGGAGACTGATCGAGCAGCACGCGCGAGGACTTTTCGACGCGAAAGCCGGGAGGAACGGCGCGCAGCATCATCGCGCGCAGCAGGGCGGTGACCGTCAGAGCGCCGCTTGCGGCGGCACCCTCGACGGCCGCGGGTGCGTGTACGGTCACCACTGGCGTGTAGGGCAGCGCACTGCTGACCCGCGCCAGGTACAAGGTGCCGCTCGAGCGCCCCCGCAGCGTCAGTCGCTGTTCCACCTTGTCGCTACGGGGGCGGATGATCAGCGTGTGCGCGTCCAGCAGCGTGGCCGAGATCTCCTCGTCGTGTTCCCACGCGTCGTCGAATGGCTCGGGCATCACGAGGCGGGTATCGGAGCCGAGCTTGACCGGCACCCGCAGGTACGTGGTGCCGTCCCACTCCAGGTCGGCAGCTTGAGCCCCCGCTTGTGCCCCCATTAGCGCCGCCGACAGCAGCGAGGCGGCCACCCCGCGCCTGGCGCGAACCGTCATCGCGTTGCCGACACGCGTGCGACCGCGTCTTCGTCGGTGAGGTCGAATCCGTCCAGCAAGACACCCACCCGGTTTCCATTGCTGGGCGCTCCCAGAGCGAGCTTCAGGCTGAGCGTGCTGCTGTGGCGGTCCATCGCAAGGCCACCCGCGTACACGATTCGCTGGCCGTGGATTGCGTACTCGAAGCGGCCGGGCGCGGTCTGCGACAGGCGTTCGCTGGAAGGTGTGCCGTAGAACGCGCGTGCCTGGTCCTGCGTTTCGACATCCCGCCGCAGCGTGGAGCGGGCGGCCTGCAAGCGCGGCAGAAACTGCGGCGACGCGAATGCCTCCAACTCGTCGAAGCGCTGATCCAAGCCGTGCGCGCCGCTGAAATTGGTCCCGAGCCCCGCCAGGTAGCGGGCGGCCGAGCGCACGTTGTCTTCGGTCAGCCCGGTGGTGTAGACACCCGCGACGGCGCCCGGCACGACCAGCACCGGCATCCGCGCCAGCGCCTGGCGCGCGCTCCACAGCGCGCACGCGGTGAACGCGAGGCTGCCGATCGTAACCAGCATCAGGACGCCGCAGACAGCGGCGGCAAGCCGGGTCGAGGCGCGGATCGCCTCGTTGAGGCGGACGAAATCGTTCATCGGAGCGCCGGCCGTAGTCGGGGGATCAGGGCACGTAGCGCTTGACGCGCGGATCCAGCAAGCCGGATACGCGCAGCCCGAGGCGGTACGCCAGGTGGACCAGGTATCCCTGGGGTTTGCCGAAGGTGTATCGGACGTAGACGCCTGCCAGCAGTGCTGCTAGGCCCAGCGCCAGCATCGAATCGATCGTGCGCAGCATCAGCAGCGGCACCATGAAGCACATCGCGTATTCGCCGGCTCGACTGTTGCTGTCGATCAGGTGCGGGACCGGCCTCATCCGGCCCCTCCCATCGCCTGAGCCGCGTTGCGCATCGAAATCACGATCAAGGGCACGAAGAACAGCAGCGCTCCCGCCGCCATCACGCCGATGGCGTGCATGAAACCGCGCTCGAGGAACATATAGATGCCGATGCCGACCACGACGGCCGAACCGACCAGGCCCCAGGGCCCGTACAGCACGGAGCGAAAGGCGCCCCAGAGGGCCGAACCTGCATCTGCACTGCCCGTCTGTGCGATCGCCAGCGCCGGGGCGAGCAGCACGAGCGCGGCAGCGAAGCAAACGGTTCGCGTAGCGGGCTGTGCGAGCCATCGGAAACCGGGTCGCGACCGGGGGCGGGCCGGCCGCCAGGGAAGATGTGCCATTGGGATCCGCAGCAGAGGTTGGGTCCTGCTAGACGGCGAAGTCGAGCCGGACGATGGCGCGCATGATGGAATGCCGCTGGCCGCGTGGCACTACCGCGCGCAGCAGCCTTGCAAGTGCCTGTCAGAGCGGCAGCGCTGTCAGTTCCTGATCCTTGATCAGGTCGCGTGCGGCACGAAAGTCCGGCAGCAGGCGCTCGACCTCCCGCCAGAAGCGCACGCCGTGGTTCAGCTCGGTCAGATGCGCAAGTTCATGCGCGACCACGTAGTCGATCACCGCGACCGGGAAGAAGATCAGCCGCCAGTTCAAGCTCACCCGGCCGTCCTCGTTGCACGAACCCCATTGCGTGCGCGCCGACGAGAGTCTCCAGGTGAAGGGCTTGACCGCCGCGCGCGCGGCGAGCCGGTCGATGCGCTCGCCAAGCACCGCCGCGGCCTCGCGCCGCAGCCAGTCCTGCGCCGCGGAGCGCACGTCGCTCTCGCCCGTACCGGATGGCAGCGCGATCACCAGCTCGCTGCCGAGTCGCGACGCACCCGCCGCGGCGCCCGCGCGCAAGCGCAGCGTCAACTCCTCGCCGAGATAGCTGAGCGGTGCGCTGTCGGCCCATCGCTGCGGGCGCTTGCCGGCGCGTGCGCGCCGATCCCGCCACTGCGTCAGCTTCTGTACGATCCAGCGTTCCTTCTCCCGGATCGCCTCTTCGATCGATCGCAGGCTCATCCGGGCGGGCGCCGAGACCGTAAGGCCCATATCGTCGATCTCGAACCCGATCGTGCGGCGGCGCGCCCGCCGCAAATGGAAATGGCAAAGCTCGCCTCCCAGCACGAGGCGGCGCAGACTGTGCCCGGGCCGGTCCGCCACGGCGAAATTCGGCTCGTGCGCGGGCGCCTGCAGCGGAAGGCTCAATTGGCGGGGGTCGACGGCTCGTGGCATGCAGCCGTTCCTGCTCTCGTTCAATTCAGTCGTTCAATCGCTCTCGGCTTCCGGTTGCGCTGCCGCCTCGTACGGCCCGCTGTATCGATGAGGGGCGAGGCGGCGCATCTCGGTTTCGATCCACGCTTCCACCAGCGGAGCGATATCGCGGTCGGTGCGGCCTGCCGTCGGGATCGCCGCGCCGATCGAGACGGTGACCTCGCCGGGCTTTTTCAGGAACGCCTTGCGCGGCCAGCACTCGCCGGAGTTGAGCGCGATCGGCACCACCGGTGCCCCCGTTCGGACCGCAAGCCGCACCCCGCCGGTCTTGTAGCGTTTGTTCGACCCGGGCGGCGTACGCGTGCCTTCCGGGAAGATCACGATCCACCAGTCGTCGCGCAGAAGCGCCGCGCCCTGCTCGAGCACCTGCTCGAACGCGGTCTGCCCCTTGCTGCGGTCGATGTTGATCATGCCGAGGGTGGCCAAGGCCCATCCGAAGAACGGCACCCGGTGCAATTCGCGCTTGTAGACGAAAGTAAGCTTGCGAGGCATCGTCGCCGGCAGCCACAGCGTATCCCAGGCCGACTGGTGCTTCGGTAGCAGTACCGCGGGTCCCTGCGGAAGGTTTTCCCAGCCTTCGATTCGGTAGCGGATGCCGCAGATCCTGCGCGCGCCCCAGATCGCGAGCTTGCACCACCAGGTCGCCATCCAGTAGCGCTGCTCCTGCGGCAGCCACGACCAGGCGATCACGCCCAGCGCGTACGGAACCACCGTAACAACCAGGAACGCAAGATAGACCGCGGAACACACCGCGATCCATGCCCGGGACAATGGATTCGTCATCCGGCCGCCGCCAGCACCGACAGATCGGCGACGCGGTTCATCAGGTTGCGAAGCTGCGCAAGCAGCGCCAGACGGTTTGCACGCAGCGCCGCATCGTCGACCATCACCATCACGTCGTCGAAGAAGCGATCGACCGGCTCCTTCAGCGGCGCCAGTGCGCGCAGCATCCCGGTGTAGTCGGCCGCAGCGAGCATCCGCTCGGCCTGCGGCGAAACCCTTTCGAACGCGTCCCACAGCGCGCGCTCTGCCGGCTCGAACAGGAGCTTCGCATCGAACGAATCCCCCGCTGCGGTGCTCGCCTTCTTCAGGATGTTGCCGATTCGCTTGTTGGCTGCCGCCAGGCTCTGGGCTTCGGCCATCTGCGAAAACGCCCGCAGCGCGGCCAGCATCGCCGGCACGCGATCGATCCGGTCGGGCGCGAGCGACACGACGGCTTCGACCTCCAGCGTCGAGTATCCGCGTTCCTGCAGCAGGCCCCGCAATCGGTCGAACAGGAAGCCCTGCACGTCCGAACGCGCTTTCGGGCCGAACTGCGGGCCGAAGCGCTCGCCGAACGGCTCGAAGGCCGCCTGAAGCAGAATCGACAGCGGCAGCGGCAATTCGGCTTCGATCAACATGCGCAAGACTCCGAGCGCGTGGCGGCGCAGCGCGAACGGGTCCTTGTCGCCGGTGGAACGCTCGCCGATGCCGAACAGGCCCGCAAGCGCCTCCAGCTTGTCGCCCAGCGCTACGCAGATTCCAACGACCGAGGAGGGCAGGCGGTCGCCCGCGAACCGGGGGCGATAGTGCTCCTCGATCGCCACCGCAACGTCCTCCGACTCCCGGTCGTTGCGCGCGTAGTGCATTCCCATCGTTCCCTGCAACTCGGGAAACTCGGCGACCATCTCGGTGCGCAGGTCCGCCTTGGCCAGCCGCGCGGCGCGCTCCACGTGCGCAAGGTCGGCACCCAGCTCGCGCGCGACCGCCACTGCGATTTGCGTCAGGCGCTCGACCCGTTCCAGCTGGCTGCCGAGGCGGTTGTGGTACACGACGCTGGCCAACTGCGGCAGCCGCGCGTCCAGCCGATGACGGCGGTCCTGCTGGTAGAAGAAGCGCGCATCGGCCAGGCGTGCCCGCACAACGCGGGCGTTGCCCGCGACGATCTGCGACGGATCATCGGCCTCGATGTTGCTCACCAGCAGAAAGCGATTCAACAGCTTTCCGCTCGCGTCCTTCAACGCGAAGTACTTCTGGTCGCGCTGCATCGTCAGGATCAGGCACTCTTGCGGGACTTCGAGAAACTCCCGCTCGAATCCCGACTCGTACACGGCGGGCCATTCGACCAGGGCGGTCACCTCGTCGACCAGCTCGGACGGCATCACCGGCTCGGCCCCGAGCCGGCCGGCATGGGCGTCGATCATCCCGAGCATGCGCGCACGCCGCTCGCCGAATGACGCGATCACGCGACCCTGTTCTTCGAGCTGTACGCAATACGCTTCCGCCGATCGGATCGGAATCGCTCCGGGCGCGTGGAAGCGATGCCCGTAGGTCTCGCGGCCGGCGGCCAACCCGAGCGCCTGTACCGGCACGATGCGCTCGCCGTGCAGTGCGACCAGCCGGTGCACAGGGCGCACGAACTGCACCGTGGTGACGCCATCGGCCAGTTGGTAGCTCATCGGCTTTGCCACCGGCAGGCTCGCCAGCGCGCGCTCCAGCGCCGTCTGCAGGCCCGCCGCCAGCGGCACGCCAGGGCGCACCCCGGCGTAGACCAGCGTTTGCTGTTTGCCGTCGCTTTCGCGTTCCAGCTGCGATGGTTCGACACTCAGTCCCAGCGCATTGAGCTTCTTCGCCAGAGCGGGCGTGGGGCGCCCCTGCGAGTCCAGTCCGACCGCCACGGGCACGAGCTTTTGTCGGAACGGTTGCGCCGGGCTGCGCTCCTCGACAGGGTCGATCAGCGCCGCGATTCGCCGCGGCGAGCCGAACGCCTCGCGCCGGCGCACCTCACCGCCGATCAGCCGCAACCGCAGCAGCTCCTCTGTCAGTGCGTTTGCGAACGCCTCGCTGAGCGCCTGGAGCGACTTGGGCGGCAGCTCCTCGGTATGCAATTCGACCAGCAGCGCCGAGCTCATTCGGGAGCCCTGGGGTCGGTCGGTCGCAACATCGGGAAACCAAAACGTTCGCGCGATTCGTAGTAGCTCTGTGCCACAGCTTTGGCCAGCGCCCGGATGCGGCCGATGTAGGCAGCGCGTTCGGTCACGCTGATGGCTCCGCGCGCATCCAGCAGGTTGAAAGTGTGGCCCGCCTTCAACACCGCCTCGTACGCGGGCAGCGCAAGGTCCGCACGGATCAGCCGGCTGGCCTCGGACTCGAACAGCGCGAACTGCCCGAGCAGGATCTTCGGATCCGACTGCTCGAAGTTGTAGCGCGACTGCTCGACCTCGTTCTGGTGGAAAACGTCTCGGTAGCTCAGTACGCGTTCGCGCGAGCCATCGCGCCAGCGCGTGTAGACGAGATCGAACACGCTGTCGACGCCTTGCAGATACATCGCCAGCCGCTCCAGTCCGTACGTGATCTCGCCCGTGATCGGCTTGCACTCCAGGCCACCGACCTGCTGGAAGTAGGTGAACTGCGTGATCTCCATGCCGTTCATCCAGACCTCCCAGCCCAGACCCCATGCCCCCAGCGTGGGGTTCTCCCAGTTGTCCTCCACGAACCGGATGTCGTTGCGAAGCGTGTCGATTCCCAGCGCCTTCAACGATCCGAGGTACAGCTCGAGAATGTGCGGCGGCGACGGCTTCAGAACGACCTGGTATTGATGATGCTGGTGCAGTCGGTTCGGGTTGTCGCCATAGCGGGCGTCCTTGGGCCGGCGCGACGGCTGCACGTACCCGGCCCGCCACGGCTCGGGCCCGATCGCTCGCAGGAACGTGGCCGTGTGCGATGTGCCGGCACCCACTTCGATGTCGATCGGCTGCAGCAGCGCGCAGCCCTGTTCGTTCCAATAGTCCTGCAGGCGCAGGATCGTCTGTTGAAAGCTGAGCATTCGTTGCATGGACGCCTCGGCCGGGCGCCACAAATGGCGGATTCTAGATTGCTGTCGTACTCTTACGCGGATGAGCCTTTCCCGGCAGTTCGGCAACCTTCGCCTACGCACCTGGGTGCGGGGCGCTGCCGCCGTCGCCGTTCTTGCGCTGGTATTCGGCGCAAGCGCTGCCGCCGACCAAGCTGCGCCCGCTGCCGGCGGCAAACTGTTCCTGTGGCAAGTCAAGTCCGCAACCAACTCCGCATACGTTTTCGGATCGATGCATACCGCCCGATCGGATTTCTACCCGCTGCCCAAACCGGTCGAAGACGCGTACCGGCAGGCGGATGAACTGGTGGTGGAACTGGACATCACGGACCAGGCCGAGATGTTTCGGGCACTGCCGCTGCTCATGTACGGGCCCTCCGACAGCCTGGAACGGCACGTATCACCGGAGCTGTGGAAACAGCTGCGTTCGGCCGCGGCTTCGACGGGGCAGGACCCGGCCGCGCTTGGCCATTTGAAGGCCGGCGCTCTCGTCAGCGGCCTGGTGCTCGGTGCGCTCTCGGTACACGGCTACAACCCGCAGGCCGGGATCGATCTGCATTTTCTGACGAGCGCACATGCCGACGGCAAGAAGGTGATCGAACTGGAGACGCCCGAGTTCCAGGCCGGAATTCTGGGAGGCCTGAGCGACGATGAAGGCGACGCGATGCTGAAGGAGACGCTGCAGGAAGTGCACAATGGCGAGCTCGTGCGGATGACCGATCGAATCGCCGCTGCCTGGCTGGCAGGGGACGCCGATCAGGTCGCGAGCCTGCTGCGCGAGTCCAACCACGACGCTGCCTCGAAGAAGATCTTCGCCAGGCTTTTTGACGAACGCAATCCTGCCATGGCGGACAAGATCGCCGAGCTGGCCACCGGTCCTGGCCACGCATTCGTCGTCATCGGCGCCGGCCACCTGGCCGGCGAAAACAGCGTTCTGCAGCGGCTCAGGGACAAAGGCTTGCAGGTGCGACAGCTGCCTTGAAGCTTGGACTGCGCCGCAAAGGAGGGAGGTATGGCCACTCGCAAGACTTCGCCCGCAAAGGCGGTGCGGGCGCCCCGTGCGCGCAGCGCCACTCGCAGGCGCGCCGCTCATCCGCGTTCGGCGCCCCGCGTTGTCGTGCTGGTTGCAACTCGCAAGGGAGCGTGGCTCGTCCATGGCGATACGTCGCGCAAAGCCTGGCGCCTGGCCGGGCCGCATTTCCTCGGGCACATCGTGAGCCACGTCGTGCTCGATCCGCGCGATGGTCGAACGCTGCTGGCTGCGGCCAAGACAGGGCATCTGGGGCCGACGGTCTTCCGATCGACCGATCTGGGCGCTTCCTGGCAGGAGGCGGCGCGCCCGCCGGCATTCGCGAAAGTGCCGGCCGGCGAGAAGGGCCGGGCGGTTGACCACACGTTCTGGCTGACGCCGGGGCATGCGAGCGAGCCGCAAGTGTGGTATGCCGGCACGTCGCCCCAGGGTGTGTTCCGCTCGGAAGACGGCGGCGCGACGTGGGAGCCTCTTGCCGGACTAAACGATGATCCGCAGTACCGCAAGTGGATGGGCACGCAGCAAGACGGCACTCCGGACGGCCCGAAACTGCATTCGATCATCGTCGACCCGCGCGATGCGGCTCACCTGTATTTGGGGATGTCCGGTGGCGGAGTGCACGAGTCGACGGACCGGGGGCGGACCTGGGTGCCGCTGGTAAAAAAGGGATTGGAGGTGGTCGAGGGCTTCGACGCGGCCAATCTGGCATTTCACGACCCGCACTGCGTTCGTTTGTGCCCGAGCAATCCGGACCGGCTGTATCAACAGAACCACTGCGGCCTGTACCGGATCGACCGGCCTTCCAACGAATGGGTTCGGATCGGGCGCAACATGCCACAGAAAATCGGCGATATCGGATTCCCGCTCGTCGTGCACCCGCGCGATGCCGACACCGTGTGGATGTTCCCGATGGACGGAACCACGGTATGGCCGCGCACCAGCCCCGACGGCGTTCCCTCCGTCTACGCGACGCGCAACGGCGGCAGCACTTGGCAGCGTCTGGCCGCGGGCATGCCGAAAGGGAAGGCATGGTGGACCGTCAAGCGCCAGGCCATGACCTCCGACGGCAGCGACCCGATCGGTCTGTACTTCGGAACCACCAGCGGCGAGCTGTGGATGAGCCGCGACGGCGGGCGGCGCTGGAGCTGCATCGCGTCGCATCTTCCCGAGATCTATGCCGTGGAGGCCGCACAGGTCGCCGCGAGGAGATGAACGTCCTGATCCCCGCTCCGCTGCGCTCTTATACGGGCGCAAGCCGGGTCGATGCGAGCGGTGCGACGCTTTCGGCGGTGCTGTTCGAGCTGGACCGCCGCTTCCCGGGAATCCGTTTCCGCATGGTCGACGAGCAGGATCGGATCCGGCGGCACATACGGTTCTTCGTAAATGGCGCCCAGGTGTTCGATCTGGAGGAGCCGTTGCGCGGGACCGAGGAGATCCTGATCGTCCAGGCGCTCAGTGGCGGTTGAAGCGCCAGCGCTGGTGTACCCCGAGGCGGTTCGGGGCGGTCACTCCGATCGTCTCCATGGCGTCGAGGTGCCTGACCCCTACCGCTGGCTGGAAGACCTCGACAGCGTTCCGACTAGAGCGTGGGCCGAGGCCGAAACAGCACTGGCCCGCGGCTATCTCGATTCGATCCCGCAGCGTGAGCGCATCGTGCAAGTGCTGGCGGCGCTCTGGAACCATGAGCGTTGGACGCCTCCGCGGCGGCGCGGTGGACGATGGTTCTACACCCACAACGACGGCCTGCAGAACCAGGACGTGCTGTTCGTCGCCAGCGACCCGGACCGCGGCGCCCAGGTGCTGCTCGACCCGAACAGGCTGTCCACCGACAGCACCATTGCGCTGAAGGGTACCGACGTGACCGACGACGGGCAGCTGCTCGTGTACGGGCTGTCGGAGGCCGGTTCGGATTGGGAAGTGCTGCATGTGCGCGAGATCGCCACGGGGCGCGAGCTGAGCGACAAGATTCATTGGGCCAAGTTCACCGAACCGCAGTGGGTGCGCGACGGATCGGGGTTCTTTTATACCGGGTACGACCCGCCGGTCGACCAGGATCCGCTCAAGGCGGTGAACGAGTATCAAAAGCTGTACTTTCACCTGCTGGGAACTGCGCAGTCGCAGGACCGGCTGGTCTACACGCGAACGGACGCCCCGGACTGGGACATCGGCGCGCACGTGACGGACGATGGGCGATACCTGATCCTGTCAGCGCAGAAGGGGGCCAAAGAGAAGAACACGCTGCTGTTCCACGATCTGACGCGTGCCGAGGCGCCGATCGTCCCGTTGATCGAGGAGGCGCGCGCGGCTTTCGATTTCATCGGCAACCGCTCCGACGTTCTCTACGTCCGGACCGACGAAGGAGCGCCGCGTTACCGAATCGTTGCCATTTCGATGCGCGATCCGAGCCCCGAGCACTGGCGAATCATCGTGCCGGAGGGAGCCGACACGCTCGTCGGCGCAACCATGGTGGGCGGCCAGTTGATCGCACGGTATCTGCAGGACGCGCACTCGCGCGTGCGGCGATTCGATCTGGACGGCAAGCCGTTGGGGGACGTTCCCTTGCCGGGCATCGGCACTGCGGAAGGCTTTGGCGGCCGTGCCCGGGACCGCGTCACCTATTTCCACTTCAACAGCTACACGTCGCCGCCGCAGATCTATCGCCTCGATCTTCGCACCGGCGCCACGCGACCGTGGCGCCAGGCTTCGGTGACCGGTTTCGACCCGGACGGCTACGAAACGCGTCAGGTGTTCTGCCACAGCAAGGACGGCACGCGCGTGCCGATCTTCATCATCGCCAGCAAAGGGACACCGCAAGACGGGCGCCGGCCGACGATCCTGTACGGATATGGTGGCTTCAACATACCGCTTGTCCCGGCTTTCTCCCCCAGCGTTGCCGCCTGGCTGGCGCTAGGGGGCGTGTACGCGGTCGCCAATCTGCGCGGTGGCGGCGAATATGGGCGGCAATGGCACGAAGCCGGGACGAAGACCTGCAAGCAGAACGTATTCGACGATTTCATCGCCGCCGCGCAGTACCTGCAGGAGCAGAACTGGACCGACCCGGCGCATCTGGCCATTCTGGGCCGATCCAACGGCGGCCTCCTGGTTGCCGCGGTTGAGCAGCAACGGCCGGACCTGTTCGCGGCCGCCGTGCCGGTGGTGGGCGTGATGGACATGCTGCGCTTCCGGGAATTCACGTGCGGGCGGGCGTGGGAATCGGACTACGGATCGGTCGACCGCGAGGACGAATTCCACGCGATGCTCGCCTATTCGCCCTACCACAACGCCCGCTCCGGTGTCGACTACCCGGCGACGCTGATTGCCACGGCCGTCCGCGACGACCGCGTCTATCCGGCGCACAGCTTCAAGTTCACGGCGGCGATGCAGCACGCCCATCCGCACGGAAAACCGATCCTTGCGCGAATCGAGACCCGCGCGGGTCACGGCCAGGGCAAGCCGATTTCGAAGCAGATCGAAGAGTTCGCCGACGTCTATGCTTTCATCCTGCGTGCGTTCGACTAACACGAAAGGACGCGAAATGCCGAAGTTCTCCGGTTCCGCTGCAGCGCTCGCCGTCTGGGTTTTTGGGCTGTTGTGTAGCGCAACGATGCAACCTGCCTCGGCCGCGCAAGCCGATCGCCTGCACGCATGGGCCGGAACGGTGACCCCCGCGTCGATGAAGGCATGGACCGACGCGCACATTGCTCACTACAAGAGCATGATCGCGAAAGTGACCTCCGAGTCGACGCCGCGCACGGTCGAGGCCACTTTCACTCCGTACGACGAGGCGGTCGGAGAACTGGACCTGGCCGGCAGCCAGATGCATCTTTTGCAAGGCGTCCACGCAAAGCGGGAGATCCGCGATGCGGCCCAGGCGCTGGCGCAACGCGTGGGGGAGGAGGAAAACGCGCTGTCGCTCAACGCCGAGGTCTACCATGCGCTCGCCGCAATCGACGCGGCCGGAGCAGATCCCGCAACACGCTACGTGTTGGAACGGGCTTTGCTCGAGTTCCGCCTGTCCGGTGCGGACCGCGACGAAGCCACCCGCGCGCACCTGCACGATCTGCTCGACGCGGTCACGCACAATGGATTGGAATTCCAGCGCAACGTCAACGAGAGCGTCAATACGATTGAAGTGGATCACCCGGAGGATCTGGCCGGGCTGCCGGCGGACTTCATCACCTCGCATCGGCCTGGCGCCGACGGCAAGATCCGTATCACGTCGGCCTATCCGGACTTCAATGCCGTCTCCAAGTACGCCCGCAGCGCGGATCTGCGCCGACGCGCCTATGTCGCGTATCTGACGCGTGCGTACCCGCAGAACGACGCGCCGTTGCGACAACTCTTGCGGTTGCGGCGCCAGATCGCCAATCTGCTCGGTTATAAGACCTGGCCGGACATGGCGCTGGCCGACCTGATGATGGCCGATCCGGCGCACCTGCAGGCGTTTCTGGACAAGGTCGACGAGGCCACTCGCGAGCCGGCTCAGCGCGAATACGAGATCCTGCTGAAGTTCGCGCGATCGCAACAGCCCGATCTGACCTCGATCGACATGGCCAGCCGCTTCTACTGGTTCGAGGCGTATTCGCGCCATCAATTCGCTTTCGATTCGCAGGAGGTTCGGCCGTATTTCCCGTACGCGCAGGTCGAGGCCGGGATCCTCGCTGCGACCGGCAAGCTGTTTCGTGTCCGTTTCGATCGCGCTCCGCACGCTCCGGTGTGGGACGCCTCGGTGACGGCCTGGGATGTGATCGACCAGGATCGCGCGAGCCCCCGGTACAAGAAGCGCATCGGCCGCATTTACCTCGACATGCACCCCCGGCCGGGCAAAGACCAGTTTTTCAACTCCGGCGAGCTGGTGCCGGGCGTGAACGGCAGGCAGATGCCGGAGGGCCGCCTCCTATGCAACTTTCCCGGCGGCAAGGCGGGCGACCCGGGATTGATGCAGTACGACGAGGTGGTGATCTTCTTCCACGAGCTCGGCCACCTGATGCACGCCGTGCTCGGCGGCCAGGTGCGCTGGGCCTCGGCCAGCGGGGTGGCAACCGAACGGGACTTCGTCGAAGCACCGTCGCAAATGCTGGAGGAGTTCTTCCACGATCCGCGACTGCTACAGACCTTTGCACGCCACTACAAGACCGGTGCGACATTGCCGACCGCGTTGATCGAGCGGATGAACCGGGCCGGGGCGTTCGGGCGCGCGCTGAGCATGCGCCGCCAGGTCAACCTGAGCGAGTATTCGTACCAGCTGTACGTCGCGGACCCCGAAACGGTCGACCCGGTCGAGCTCGAGCGCAATCTGATCCGCAAGTTCAATCCGTTCGACCCGCTCGAAGCGGCTCGCCAGTACGCGAGTTTCGGGCACCTGGTCGGCTACAGCTCGAACTACTACACATACGTGGTGGACAAGGTGATCGCGCTGGACTTCTTCGATCACTTCGACAAGGCGGATCTGGTCGCCGGCCCCATCGCGCTGCAGTACCGCCACGCGGTGCTCGAGCCGGGAGGAACGAAACCGGCCGCACAACTCATTTCGGACTTCCTCGGCCGCCCCTACAACTTCGAGGCGTTCCATCGCTGGCTGGCAGCGGGCCTGGCGAATTGACAGACCGCGTCAGCGAATCGCCGGCAAATCAGAGGTGCGGTTACGGACGCGACAGCGCGCTCCAGTATTGAGCGAATACCAGCACCGACAGGACAAAACCGAGCACGACGTTGACGGCGACGCCGGCCGTGAAAGCCCAAAATGGCCTGGCGCCCGCTTGCGCAAGTTCGCGCACGCGGGTCGTCAGGCCGATGCTGAAGAAGCAGAAGATGAACGCCCAGGTGCGAAGGTCCCGGATCGGCGCGATCAGGTTTGGTGCGACGATCTTGTTGTAGTCCCCGAACCCGTACGGAGCCGCGATCGCGGTGACCAGCAGCGACGCCAGCGCGAATCCGATCACGAATTTGGGGAACCGCCACCACACCTGCGCAAGCTGCGGCCGCTCGCCGGTCTGGACCTCCCAGCGCGTGGTGGCGATGACCGCCAGCACAAAAGCCCAGATACCGATCCAGACGTCGCGGCCGACCACCTTCATCAGCGTGAAGGCCCAGAGCGCATCGTCCGGCTTGCCGGCCAGGCCGGAGCCCGCCACGTAGTTGCCGTACGTCTGCGCGGCGGCGAGCCCCGCCGCATCGGCGAACTCGGAGGTGCCGATCCAGGCGCCGCCGACGCCGGCCGGCAGCTGCAGCCATCGGCACACCAGCGGAAGCACGAAGATCATCACGATGGCCCACCCGATCACCATCGTGATCGCGATGGGCGCGTGCTCTTTGCGGGCACCGACGGCACCGGCGATCGCGATCGAAGCAGACACTCCGCACACTGCGCCGCCCGCGCCGAGCGTCGCGCACAGGCGCCGGTCCAGTCCCAGCTTTTTACCGGTGAAATAGATGGCCAGGAAGGTGACGATCGAAACCATCGAAGCCTGCGCGATCGCCACCGGTCCGGCCCAGACGATCAGCGTGAACGGCAGCGTCGCCCCCAGCAGCACGATCCCGGTCTTGATGTAGTACTCGACCCGGAAACCGGCATCCATCCAGCGCGGCAGGCCGATCAGGTTGGAAATGACCAGACCCACGACCAGCGCGACCAGCGGCGGCTCCAGGTTGTAGTAGGAGGCTTTTTCCCACGCACCGATCGCGATGATCACGATGGCGCCGACGTAGACGAACGCGAACGAAGGCATGAACTGCGCCAGCCGGTGCCCCATCGCGCGCATGCTCACGCAGAAAATCGCCAGCCATGCGGCGAACTGCACCGCGTACTGGCCGGCATGCTGCGCCAGATCGGCAGCCAGCTGGCCGAGCGACGACCATTTCTTGGGGGTAACCGCGATCCACTTGATCGTCGAACCGTTCGCGAAAAACAGCCACGCAAGCAGCACGATTCCCAGTCCGAGCCAGATGGCCCACCAGTCTTCTTTCCGGTAGGTTTCGCGCCAACCCTCTTGTTGCCGCACGGGCGCAGCCGCGCCCGCGCCGGGAGAAGCTTCCATTGCAGCCCCCCTTCGTTTTCGCGCGGCAGATTACCTCGGTTGCGCCGTCGTGCGAAGACGGGCGCCCGGGCATATGCATATAACGGCTGCGTCTTGCGCCCAAGCGCAACGGGCCGCCGCGCGTGCACGCGCCGGATTGCCGACAGGGCCTAACTGGCGGCGCAGTACCAGTAGTGTCCGGTTAACGTGATGGTCGATCCTCGGAGAGCGAGTATTCATGCGGGGTTCCGAGGTTTTGGGGGTGGTGTCGATTTGAACGCCGGAGGCCATTTCCCCGAAGCTGGC
>Ga0187846_10000470_pt1 | contig 23675 bp, 20 predicted proteins | sample TC_taG_FD_161473 | JGI IMG/M metagenome (GOLD analysis project Ga0187846, IMG submission 161473) | Biofilm microbial communities from the roof of an iron ore cave, State of Minas Gerais, Brazil - TC_06 Biofilm (v2) | ecosystem: Environmental > Terrestrial > Deep subsurface > Cave > Wall biofilm... | reverse complement strand
CGTCCTCAATCCGAGCAGGCGACCGTACATTTCCTTGCTGTCCATCGCGCACCTCCTGCCAGCCATGCGCGATAGCGTAGATCAACCCCCAGAAAACCCGGATGGGCCAGATACTTTTACGTGATGATCCTCGACTTCGCAATGGTTACCAACGAAGAACGATCAGATGGAGACGATTGGGTGCGCCCGGCACCGGAGCATGTGGCCCGTTTGGGCCTTCTCGGTCCCTCGAATCCGCTACAGAAAAATCTGGTTGTCGGGATCCAGCTCGGGTTTCCGTCTAAATTCTTCTTGAGCACGTAAGGGCGGCGAGCGAACGCCCAAGACGCCTGTATGGCGCGCACAACTCATTCCGCCAGCTCCGGACGATCGCGGAACCATTGCAGCGCCTCCGGATTGGCGAGCGCCTCGACATTCTTCACTGGCTGGTTGTGTACGACATTGCGCACGGCGAGCTCGACGATCTTGCCGGAGCGGGTGCGCGGGATGTCGGGTACGTCCACCACTTTTGCCGGAACGTGCCGCGGTGTCGTGTTCTCGCGGATCCGGCGCTTGATCCGGTCGATCAGCACCGCATCCAGCGCAGCGCCCGCGCGCAGCTTCACGAACAGAACGATTCGCACGTCGTCGTGCCGTCCCGGGGGCCAGTCCTGGCCGATCACCAGCGACTCGACGACCTCCGGCAGTTTTTCCACCTGGCGGTAGATCTCCGCCGTGCCGATTCGCACACCGCCCGGATTCAGGGTGGCGTCGGACCGCCCGTAGATGATGATGCCGTCGTGCGCAGTGATTTCGGCGAAGTCGCCGTGGCACCAGACGTCGTCGAAACGCTCGAAGTAGGCGGCCTTGTACTTCTTGCCGTCGGGATCGTTCCAGAACCCGACCGGCATCGAAGGGAAGGGACGGGTGCAAACGAGCTCGCCCTTTTCGCCGCGCACCGGCCGCCCGCCCTCGTCGAAGACGTCCACCGCCAGGCCCAAGCCGCGGCATTGGATCTCGCCGCGATACACCGGAAGCATCGGATTGCCAAGAACGAAACACGAGACGATGTCGGTGCCGCCGGAAATGGACGCGAGCAGCAGGTCGGGTTTGACCTCGCGGTACACCCAATCGAACCCCTCGGGCGCGAGCGGGCTGCCGGTGGAAAACAGCGTGCGCAGCGCATCCAGACGGTGGGTGCGCCCGGGATGCAGTCCTAGCTTGGAGGCCGCATCGATGAATTTGGCCGAAGTTCCGAAATGGGTCATCCGCTCGGCCTGCGCGTAGTCGAACAGGATCGCGCCGCCGCCGGCGAACGGAGAGCCGTCGTACAGCAGCAGCGTCGCCCCCGAGGCGAGCCCCGACATCAGCCAGTTCCACATCATCCAGCCGCAGGTGGTGAAGTAGAACAGGCGGTCGCCTTCCCGCACATCGCCGTGCAGCTGGTGCTCCTTCAGGTGCTGCAGCAGCACGCCGCCGTGGCCGTGCACGATGCACTTGGGCACGCCGGTGGTGCCGGAGGAGAACAGGATAAAAAGCGGATGGTCGAAGGCGACCCGAACAAACTCGATCGGCCCCTGCGGCTGCGCGGCGAGTGCCTCCGGCCACAGGCGCGAATGGGCGATCGCCGAGATGTCGGGCGCCGGATCGAGGTACGGCACCACCAGGGTGCTGCGCACCGATGGCATCTTCGCAACAACCTCGGCGTTCTTGGCCAGGCAGTCGACCGCCTTGCCGCTGTACCAATAGCCATCCACGCAGACCAGCACTTTCGGCTCGATCTGGCCGAAGCGGTCCAGCACCCCCTGCGCGCCGAAGTCCGGCGACGCCGACGACCAGGTTGCGCCGAGTGCGGCGGTGGCCAGCATGGCAATCAGCGTCTCCGGCAGGTTGGGCAGATAGCCCGCGACACGGTCGCCGGGACCGACCCCGGCAGCCTTCAGCGCACCGATACAGCTCGACACCGCTGCATACAGCTCGGCGCGACTGATGCGCCGCTTCACCTTGTCCTCGCCCCAGAACACCAGCGCGTCGGTTTCGTCGCGCAGCCGCAGCAGGTTTTCGGCGTAGTTCAGGCGCGCTTGCGGGAACCAGCGCGCCCCGAGCATGCGCTCGCTACCAATCTGCACGACTGCGCCGAACTCGCCGATCGCGCCGCAAAAGCGCGCCACCGCCGGCCAGAACTGCTCTGGATGCTGCACCGACCACCGCCACAGTTCGGAGTAGTCCGCGTGACCGTTGGCGTTGATGAACGCCGCCAGCCGCGTCGCTTGCGCCCGGCCCTGCGTTGGCCGCCAAAGCAGCGGTGCGTCGGTTTCGGAAGACATGGAAGACAAGGAAGTCATCAGCGCACTCACATGTTGGTGTAGTTCGGGCCGCCTCCACCTTCGGGAGCCACCCACACGATGTTCTGGGTCGGATCCTTGATGTCGCAGGTCTTGCAGTGCACACAGTTCTGCGCGTTGATCTGCAGGCGCTGTGAGCCGCCGTCGGCGACGAACTCGTAGACGCCGGCCGGGCAGTAGCGGGCTTCTGGTCCGGCGTAGCGCGCCAGGTTGACCTGGACCGGCACGGTCGGGTCCTTCAGCGTCAAGTGAGCCGGCTGGTTTTCCTCATGGTTGGTGTTCGACAGGTACACCGAGGACAAGCGGTCGAAGCTGACCTTGCCATCCGGCTTCGGGTACTGGATCGGGCTGCACTCGGCTGCCGGCCGCAGCTTGGCGTAATCGGGAATCGACCGGTGCAGCGTCCACGGGGCGCGCCCGCGAAACAGCACCTGGTCGATGCCGAACATCATCGTGCCGAGCCACAGCCCTTTATCCATCCAGGGCTTGAAGTTGCGTGCCTGGTGCAATTCCTGGTGCAACCAGGAGCGCTCGAACTCGCGCGGGTACTGCTCGAGCTGGTCGTGACTGCGCCCGGCGGCGATCGCATCGAACGCGGCATCGGCAGCCAGCATCCCTGATTTCATCGCCGCGTGGCTGCCTTTGATGCGGGATGCGTTCAGAAAGCCGGCATCGCATCCGATCAGTGCGCCGCCTGTAAAAACGAGCTGCGGCAGCGACGGCAGCCCGCCGGCGGTGATCGCGCGTGCGCCATAGCCGATCCGGCGGCCGCCCTCGAAGGTCGGGCGTACTGCCGGATGCAGCTTGAAGCGCTGGAATTCCTCGAACGGCGACAGGTACGGATTGGTGTAGCCCAGGCCGACCACGAAGCCGACTGCGACCAGGCGGTCCTTCATGTGGTACAGGAACGATCCGCCGTACGTGCCCGCGTCCAGCGGCCATCCGGCCGTGTGAACCACGCGCCCGGCCTCGTGCCGCTCGGCCGCGACCTCCCACAGTTCCTTGATGCCGATCGCATATGTCTGCGGATCGCGGCCGCGGTCCAGGGCCAGCTCGGCGATCAGCTGCCGGCCAAGCTGCCCGCGCGATCCTTCCGCGAACAGCGTATAGCTCGCGTGCAGCTCCACGCCCGGCTGAAAGTTGGCGGTCGGCTGCCCATCGCGGCCCACCCCGAGGCTGCCCGTCGCCACTCCGGTGATCTCGCCCCGCGGCCCCTTCAGAACTTCGGTGGCGGCGAAACCGGCGAAGATCTCAACGCCGAGCTCTTCGGCCTGCCGCCCCATCCAGCGCACCAGGCTGCCCAGGCTGATCACATAGTTGCCGTGGTTGCGGAAGCACGCCGGCAGCATCCACGCGGGTAATTCGCTCGCTCCGCGCTCGCCCAGGAAGAGGAAATGGTCGGAGGTCACCGGCGTATCCACCGGTGCCTGCCGCTCCTTCCAGTCGGGAAGCAGTTCGTCGAGCGCGCGCGGGTCCATCACCGCTCCCGACAGGATGTGCGCGCCGACCTCCGAGCCCTTCTCGAGCACGCACACACCCACCTCGCGTCCGGCCTGCTGCGCGCGCTGCTTCAGTCGGATCGCGGCCGCCAAGCCAGCCGGCCCGGCGCCGACGATGACCACGTCGTACTGCATCGTTTCGCGCGCATCCGACGGCATTGGTGCTCCTTCCCGGCGGTTTTCGAGGATTGTAGAGCGCGAGCGCGAATCCGCTGCCCGGGGGTTGTGCGATGATCCTGCCGCTGCGGCTTGCGGGAGCGGCGCATGGCGATGAACGTGAATTTGAAGGAGAAGGTGGCCTTCGTGAGCGGCGCCTCGAGCGGCATCGGCGCTCGCTGTGCTCGGGTGCTGGCAGGCGCCGGCGCCAATGTGGTGCTGGCGGCGCGCAGGCTGTCACGCCTGAAGGAGCTGCGCGCCGAAATCGAGGCGGCGGGTGGTGCCGCGCATGCCACGCGGCTGGATGTGACGGACCTGGAAAGCGTGCGCAGCGCGGTGGCGGAAGCCGAGTCGCAGTGCGGCGCGCTCGACATCCTGATCAACAACTCCGGTGTGGCAGCGCCGCAGCTTCTAACGGAGGTGGAGGCGGCGGACTACCAGCGCATGTTCGAGACCAACGTGCGCGGCGCGTTTTTCCTGGCACAGGAAGTCGGCCGCCGCATGATCGAGCACTACCGCACCAACTCGGGGTTTCGTGGCCGCATCGTCAACGTCGCTTCGGTGGCCGGGCTGCGGCCCACGCCGCGGCTGGGCGTGTATTCGATGACCAAGGCGGCGGTAATCCAGATGACGCGCGCGCAGGCCCTGGAGTGGGGCCGGTTCGGCATCAACGTGAACGCGATCTGCCCCGGCTACGTACGTACCGAAATGAACGACGAGCTGTGGCAGACGGAGAGCGGCCAACGCCTCGTCCAGTCGTTGCCGCGACAGCGGGTCGGCACGGTCGAAGATCTCGATGGCCTGATCCTGCTGCTGTCGTCCGAGGAGAGCCGGATGATCAACGGCGCCGTCATCTCGATCGACGACGGCGCCGCGCTGGGCTGAAGGGCTGACCTTCGTGCGTGGCGGCGGACAGCAGCAGGGCCGCGATCGAGTCGGGTCACAGGCTGAATCGGCGGCCCCGGCACCGGAGTCGCACTACGGCGAGCACAAGCACGGCGACAGCTCATACGACCATTTCTCGGAAGGAACCAGCTCGCGCCCGCTCGTCATCGCGGTCGCGCTGACCGGCGGCTATGCGCTGGTGGAGCTCGTCGGCGGCCTGTGGGCAGGATCGCTTGCGCTGCTGGCCGATTGCGGCCACCTGCTGACCGACACCGCGGCATTGCTGTTTTCGCTGGCTGCCAACCGGATCGCACAGCGGCCGGCGTCCGACCGCCACTCGTACGGGTTGGCGCGCGCGGAGGTGATCGCCGCCTTCGTCAACTCGCTGGCACTGCTCGCGGTCGTGGCGTGGCTTCTGATCGCAGGCATCCAGCGCATTCGCCAGCCGGTTCCGGTGAACGGCGCGGGCGTCGCCGCGATTGCGGCAGTCGGGCTCGCCATCAACCTGGCCGTGGCAGCAGTGCTCGCGCGCCATCGCGAGAACCTGAACATGCGCGCGGCGCTGCTGCACGTGCTCGGCGACCTGCTGGGCTCGGTGGCGGCGCTGATTGCCGGTATGGTGATCGTCATCACCGGATACACCGTTGTCGATCCGCTGCTGTCGATGCTGGTGAGCGGCCTGATCCTGCGCTCGGTGCTGGGAGTGCTGAAAGAATCGACGCTGGTTCTGCTCAACAGCGTTCCGGCCGGCGTCGAGTTCCGCGAGGTAGGGCAGGCTCTGGCGCGGATCGAGGGGGTGCTTTCGATCCACGATCTGCACGTCTGGTCGATGGTACCGGGGCGAACCGCCGTCTCGGCGCACGTGCTGGTCGACCAGATGGAACGCTGGCCGCGCATCCTGCACGACGCCAGAAGCATGCTGGCTCGCGACTTCGGCATCGACCACGTGACGCTGCAGCTGGAATGCCTGCCGCCTCGCGGCGCCGACGAGACGATTGCTCTGCGCGAGGTGCGATAAAGAACCGCTCTGGACGGAGGTCGCGATGAGCGATGCGCTGGAGGCCGCGAAGCTGAAGGCCGAGAAGACCTACAACGCCGCCTCGGACAACTTCGATGCGCAGCCCTTGGGGTTCTGGGATCGTTACGGCCGGCGGACGGTCGAACGGCTGGGACTGCGCAGAGGCGCCCATGTCCTGGATGTGTGCTGCGGTTCCGGCGCTTCTGCAATACCGGCCGCGCACGAGGTTGGACCCGATGGAGGCGTGATCGCGGTCGATCTCGCGGAGGATCTGCTCAAGCTCGGCCGCGCAAAGGCCGGCGCGGCGGCGCTGCGCTGGGTGGACTTCCGGCGTGGCGACATGACGGCTCTGGGTTTTCCCGACTGCCATTTCGATGCAGTCGTGTGCGTGTTCGGGATTTTCTTTGTTCCCGACATGGAGGCGCAGGTCAGGAGACTCTGGCGGCTGGTGCGACCAGGCGGTCAGTTGGCGATCACGACGTGGGGACCCGGCTTTCTCGCGCCCGCGTACGAAATTTGGCTTGCCGCCGTGCGCCGAGTGCGCCCCGATCTGCAAAACGCATTCAACCCGTGGGACAGGATTACCACGCCGGAGGCGCTCCGGAAGCTTTTCGCGGATTCGGGTGTCCGTAACGTCGAGGTCGTCGCCGAGGAGGGGTACCAAGAGCTCAGAGCACCGGAGGACTTCTGGACGATCGCGCTCGGCAGCGGTCTGCGGTGGACGATCGATCAGATGGGGCCGGAGGTGGCGCAGAGCGTGAGGAAGGGCATTGTCGATGAGTTTGCTGCCACTGGAGTCGATCGAGTGGCGACAAACGTCGTCTACGCGATCGCGCGGGCGACTTGATCATTGCTTCGTTCGGGTTCCCTCAGTCACCAGCCAGATGACGGACGCCCATCAGCACTGCCATCATGATCGGCTGATGCACCAGGTAGATCGTCAGCGGCCACCGTCCCAGCCAGCGCAGCGCGCGGGCCGGCGGTGAGTCGAGCTCGCGCAGCGCCGGGGGCGTCGCAAACCCGCGCCGCGTCCAAAACGCGGTCAGCCCGATGCCGATTGCAACGACACCGAACCACGGCACCAGCGGAACATAATCCTCGGTAGGGGGCCTGTCGGCGGCCATGCCGATCCACCCTATCCACTGCGAGTCGAAGCGCTCGTCGTGCACGGTCCACCCGAGCACAAGCACGGCCGCACCGACCGCCAGGTTGACCGCTCCGCCTTTGATCCCTCCGACGGACGCCAGCGGGCGGGCGATCAGCAGCGCTACGGCGACGAAATGCAGCATCCCGAACCAGATCCAGCGCGGCCCGAACAGCCACGCGCTGGCAATCGACACCAGCGCCGCCGCCCCTGCGATCTGCAGCCACCGCCGCCAGAAGCGTGCGCCCGTGCGTCCCGCCGCTTCGCCCAGGCCGACGCCGACGCCGCAAACGAGCAGGAACTGCGTGACGATCGCGTTTCTCCAGGCGACCCACCCCGCAATCTCGGTCATCTCGAAATGCAGCCAGCCGAAATAGGTCAGGTCGTAGATGAAGTGGTACGCCACCATCTGCGCGATCGCCAGTCCGCGCAGCAGATCGACCACCGGCAGGCGCTGGGGTGCATCCGAAGCGCTGCCCGTATCGGCAGGGATCGGTGGCGCCGCCCGGGGCGGGGCCGTCGCGGTTGCGCGCTTGTTCATTCGAGGATGCGAGGATGTTCTGTCCGCACGCGCGGAAGCTGGATAATACGAAGTTCGCTTTCGAATTCAGGATCCCCAGGGAGATTCGCAGATGCCGCAGGCCGGTGTGCTGGGCGAGCTCGAGCCGTTCTGGATGCCGTTTTCCCCGAACAGGGAGTTCAAGAAGGAGCCGCGGCTGATCGCCCGCGCGCGGGGCATGTACCTGTTCACGCCCGACGGCCGCGCGCTGATCGACGCCTCGGCGGGACTGTTCTGCGTTGCCGCCGGACACTGCCGCGGGGAGATCGCGCAGGCCGTGGCGCGCCAGCTCGAGACGCTCGACTACGCCGGCGCGTTCCTGCGTGCGCACCCGAAGGCGTTCGAGCTTGCAGCCCGCGTCGCGCAGTACACCCCGGAGCCGATCAATCGAGTGTTTTTCGTCAATTCCGGCTCCGAAGCGGTCGATACGGCCATGAAAATGGCGCTGCTGTACCACAGGGTTCGCGGCCAGCCGCAGCGGCAGATCTTCATCTCGCGCGAACGGGCGTATCACGGCGTGAACCTCGGTGGAACGGCCCTGGGGGGCATGGCCAACAACCGGCGCGCATTCGGCACGGGTCTGCCCTCCGTGCACCACATGCGGCACACGGGCCTTGCGGAAAATCGGATGGTCAAGGGGCAGCCGGAACATGGCGCGGAGCTGGCTGACGACTTGCAGCGCTTCTGCGAGCTCTATGGCGGCGAGAACATCGCTGCCGTGTTCGTCGAGCCGACCGCCGGTTCGTGCGGCTGCCTGCCACCGCCCAAGGGATACCTGGGCCGGCTGCGCACGATCTGCGACGGCAACGGCATCCTGCTGGTGTTCGACGAGGTGATCTGCGGCTGGGGCAGAATGGGGGCCAACTTCGGGGCGCAGGCTTTCGGCGTCACGCCCGACCTTATGACCATGGCCAAGGCGCTGACCAATGGCGCCCAGCCGATGGGAGCGGTGGCGGCGCGCCAGGCGATCTACGACGCCATTACCGACGCGGCGCCGGAGCACGGCATCGAGTTCTTCCACGGATACACGTATTCGGCGCATCCCGCAGCGTGCGCGGCGGCGCTGGCGATGCTCGACATCTTCGACCGGGAACGCCTGGTCGATCGGGCGCGCGCCCTGAGCCCCTACTTCGTCGATGCAGTGCATGCGCTCGCCGACCTGCCGTGCGTCCACGACATCCGCTCGATCGGCATGCTGGCCGCCGTGGAGCTGCACCCGCAAGGTGCGCCTGGCGCGCGCGGCCACGAGGCGCAAAAGCGCCTGTATGACGCCGGCCTGCACCTGAAGAGCACCGGCGAATCGCTGATCCTGGCACCACCCCTGGTGGCGGAGCGCAACCACGTCGACGAAATCGTCGGCAAGCTGCGCGACGTGCTGGCCAAAATCTGATGCCCTGCGCGCGTGCGGTGACACTGGTGCAGCCGGTATACTGCTGTGACATGGCACCGGCCGTGTACGCCCCAGAATGACCAAATACGTGTTCGTCACCGGTGGCGTCGTGTCCTCCCTGGGCAAGGGCATCGCTGCCGCTTCCCTCGCCGCGATCCTCGAGTCGCGCGGTCTGAAAGTCACCCTCGTCAAGCTCGATCCGTACATCAACGTCGATCCCGGGACGATGAGCCCGTTCCAGCACGGCGAGGTGTTCGTGACCGAGGACGGCGCCGAGACGGACCTGGACCTGGGGCACTACGAGCGTTTCATCTCGGCCCGGATGAAGCGCGTGAACAACTTCACGACCGGGCAGATCTACGACTCGGTGATCCGCAAAGAGCGACGCGGCGACTATCTGGGCAAGACGGTTCAGGTGATCCCACACGTGACCAACGAGATCCAGGAGTTCATCGAGCGTGGCGCCAAGGCCGCGTGGAGCGGGCGCACCGACGTGGCCATCGTCGAGATCGGCGGCACCGTCGGGGACATCGAGTCGCTGCCGTTCCTGGAGGCCGCGCGCCAGATGAGCCTGCGCCTCGGCCCCGGCTCGGCCTGTTTCGTGCACCTGACGCTGGTGCCATTCATCCCCGCTGCGGGCGAGCTGAAGACCAAGCCGACCCAGCACAGCGTGCAGAAGCTGCGCGAGATCGGCATCTTTCCGGACGTGCTGCTGTGCCGCGCCGATCGCCAGATCCCGGAAGAAGAGCGGGCCAAGATCTCGCTGTTTTCCAACGTCGCGCTGGACGCGGTGATCTCGGTGTGGGACGTCGACTCGATCTACAAGATCCCGTCGATGCTGCACCGGCAGGGCTTGGACGAGATCGTGTGTTTCCGCCTCGGAATCGTCGCCAAGCCGGCCGACCTGACGGCGTGGGACCGGTTGGTCGAAGGTCTGGAGCACCCGCTGCACGAGGTGCGCGTCGGCATGGTGGGCAAGTACGTCGAGCTGTCGGATTCCTACAAGTCGCTCAACGAGGCGCTGACCCACGCCGGCATCCACACGCGCACTCGCGTGTGCATCGAGTACCTGGACTCCGAGCAGATCGAAACGCAGGGGTTGCCGGACCTTTCCCGGATCGACGCGATCCTGGTTCCGGGTGGGTTCGGCCGGCGCGGTGCCGAAGGCAAGATCGAGGCGATCCGCTATGCGCGCGAGCACGGTGTGCCGTACCTGGGGATCTGTTTCGGCATGCAGCTGGCGACGATCGAATTCGCCCGCAACGTGTGCGGCCTGAAGGGCGCCAACAGCACGGAGTTCGAGCGCGACAGCCCGCACCCGGTGGTTGCCCTGATCACGGAGTGGACCGATCGCACCGGCCAGGTCGAATCCCGCAACGAAGCCTCCGATCTGGGGGGCACAATGCGGCTGGGAGCGCAGCGCTGCCCGGTCGAACCGGGTTCGCTCGCCCACCGGATCTACGGCGCCGAGGTCAACGAGCGCCACCGCCACCGTTACGAAGTCAACAACAACTACGCACCGCAGCTCGAGGCCAAGGGGTTGCGCTTCCCGGCGCGCACCCCGGCCGAGAACCTTCCGGAAATCATGGAGCTGCCGTCGCACCGTTTCTTCTTCGGGGTCCAGTTTCACCCGGAGTTCACCTCGACCCCGCGCACCGGCCACCCCCTGTTCAAAGCGTTCATCCAGGCGGCACTCGCCTACCAGCAGGAGCGCCTCGGCGGCGCGTTGCGGGTGGCGGTTGCATGAACCTGTGCGGCTACCAGGTGGGGCTGGATCGGCCCCTGTTCCTGATCGCCGGCCCTTGCGTGGTCGAATCGCCGCAGCTGGTCCTCGAGGTTGCAGGGCGCCTGAAGGAAATCACGGCGTCCCTCGGCGTTCCGTTCGTATTCAAGGCGAGCTACGACAAGGCCAACCGCAGTTCCGGGCGTTCGTTCCGCGGCCTTGGCATCGAACAGGGACTGCAGATCCTGGCGCAGGTGCGCCAGCAGCTCGATGTTCCGGTGTTGACCGACGTGCACACGATTGAAGAGATCGACCCGGTTGCGGCGGTGGTCGACGTGCTGCAGACGCCGGCGTTTCTGTGCCGCCAGACCGATTTCATCCAGGCCTGCGCCCGTAGCGGCCGCCCGGTCAACATCAAGAAGGGCCAATTCCTGGCGCCGGCGGACATGAAGAACGTGATCGACAAGGCGCGCGATGCCGCCCGCGAAGCGGGCCTCGACGCCGACCGCTTCCTGGCCTGCGAGCGCGGCGTCTCGTTCGGGTACAACAACCTGGTGAGCGACATGCGGTCCTTGTCGATCATGCGTGACACCGATTGCCCGGTCGTGTTCGACGCCACCCATTCGGTGCAGCTTCCCGGCGGCCTCGGGTCGGCGAGCGGCGGCCAGCGCGAGTTCGTCCCGGTGCTGGCGCGGGCGGCCGTGGCGAGCGGCGTCGCGGGGATCTTCATGGAAACGCATCCACGCCCGGCCGAGGCGTTGTCCGACGGCCCCAATGCGGTGCCGTTGGCGCGGATGCAGGAGCTGCTCGAGACGCTGGTCGAGGTCGACCGGATCGTCAAGAAACGCGGATTTCTTGAGTTTGCTTTCGAGTGAAGCGGGAGACATTGTGCAATGAGCGCGATCGTTGACATCGTCGGGCGAGAGATTCTCGACTCCCGCGGCAACCCCACGGTGGAGTGCGACGTGCTGCTGGAAAGCGGAGTGATGGGAAGGGCTGCGGTCCCCAGCGGCGCTTCCACCGGCACGCGCGAGGCGGTTGAACTGCGCGACGGTGACTCCGGCCGCTACATGGGTAAGGGCGTGCTGAAGGCCATCGAGCACGTGAACACCGAGATCTCCGAGGCGATCATGGGCCTGGAGGCGGCCGAGCAGGCTTTCCTGGATCGGACCCTGATCGAGCTGGACGGCACGGAAAACAAGTCGCACCTGGGTTCCAATGCGCTGCTGGCGGTGTCGCTCGCAGTGGCGCGGGCGGCGGCCGAGGAGGCAGGGTTGCCGCTGTACCGTTACCTGGGCGGAGTCGGCGCCACGACGATGCCGGTGCCGATGATGAACATCATCAACGGCGGGGCCCACGCGGACAACAACCTGGATGTGCAGGAATTCATGATCGTTCCGTTTGGCGCCCCCAGTTTCGCCGAGGCGCTGCGCTACGGGGCCGAAGTGTTCCACGCACTGAAGAAGCTGCTGCGCGGCCGAGGCTTGAACACGGCGGTCGGCGACGAGGGGGGCTTCGCGCCAAGCGTGCGCAACCATGAGGAGGCCATCGAGCTGATCATGGCGGCGATTCGCGAAGCCGGTTTCGAACCCGGCGCGCAGATCGGTTTGGCATTGGACTGCGCCAGCTCCGAATTCCACCGCGACGGCAAGTACCGCCTTGCGGCGGAGAACCTTTCGCTGTCGTCCGTGGAGTTCACCACCCTGCTGGCGCAGTGGTGCGATCGCTATCCGATCCTGTCGCTCGAAGACGGCATGGCCGAGGACGACTGGAACGGTTGGGAAACGCTTACCGAGCGCCTGGGCTCGCGTGTGCAGCTGGTGGGGGATGACCTGTTCGTCACCAATACGAAGATCCTGTCGGAAGGTATACGCCGCGGCATCGCCAATTCGATTCTGATCAAGGTCAACCAGATCGGCACCCTGAGCGAAACTTTCGCCGCCATCGAGATGGCCCGCCGCGCCGGTTACACCGCGGTGATCAGCCACCGCTCCGGCGAAACGGAGGATTCGACCATCGCCGACATCGCGGTGGCGTCCAACGCCGGGCAGATCAAGGCCGGGTCGCTGTCGCGCAGCGATCGCATCGCCAAGTACAACCAGCTTTTGAGGATCGAGGAGGACCTGGGCGAGGTGGCGCGCTACGCAGGCCGCGCCGCCTTTGGCCATGTCGACTGAAGGGGGGCAGTGAAGCGGCTCGCCGCGATCCTTGCCGTGCTGCTGCTGGCGATTCAGTGGCCGCTGTGGTTCGGCAAGGGCGGCTGGCTGCGGGTGCGCGAGCTGCAGCGAGAGCTCGACGCACAGCGGGCCGCCAACGCCGATCTGGACGCCCGCGAGGCGGCCCTGTCGGCCGAACTGCGCAGCCTGGAACAGGGGCGGGAGGCGATCGAGGAGCGCGCGCGCGAGGACCTGCACCTGATGCGCGGCGACGAGATCTTCTTCGAGCAGCCCTCCGGCGGCGTTGCGGCGGGCGCGCACCCGGCGCGCCCGGGAGCGCCCTGAGGAGATCTTCGCCTCAACCGATTCGCTTCAGGCCCGCCTTGTACAGGCGTCCCCGAGCCACATACGTGCGCGCGCTTGCGCGCGCCCTTTCCAAATCGCGCTCGTCCAGTTGTCGCACGACTTTGCCGGGGCTGCCCAGGACGAGGCTGCCGTCGGCGATCCGCTTGCCTTCGGTCACCAGGCTGCAGGCCCCGACCAGGCAGCCGCTCCCGATCACGGCACCGTTCAGGATCACGGCCTGGATCCCGATCAGGCTGTCGTCGCCGATGCTGCACCCGTGCAGCATCACGTGATGCCCGATCGTGACCCGCTCGCCGACCGATAGTGGAAAGCCCGGATCGGTGTGCAGGGTGCAGCCATCCTGGCAGTTGCTGTCCGCGCCAAGGACAATCGGTTCGTTGTCGCCGCGAATCGTGGCCAGCGGCCACACGCTCGCGTTCGGGCCGATACGCACCCGCCCGATGACGACGGCTGATTCGTGCACGTACGCGCTCGGATCGATCTGCGGGATCCAGTCTCCGAGCTGGTAAATTGGCATCGAGCGAGTTTAAATGGCACAGCTGTTTTCGATCCACCCTCGCAATCCGCAACCGCGGTTGCTGAAGCAGGCCGCACGGATCCTGGGCGATGGTGGCATCGGCGCGATCCCAACCGACTCCAGCTACGCCGTGGCCTGTCATCTGGACGACAAGCAGGCGGTCGACCGGATCCGGCAGTTGCGGCGCCTCGACGAACGCCACCTGATGACGTTGATGTGCGAGGATTTGTCGGAGATCGCCAACTATGCCCAGGTCGACAACGCAACCTATCGACTGTTGCGACACGTTACGCCCGGGCCATTCACGTTCATCCTGCTTGCCACGCGCGAGGTGCCGCGGCGGCTTTCCCACCCATCGCGCAAGACGATCGGCATACGCATACCGGACCATCCGGTGGCGCTCGGGCTGCTTGCGCAACTGGCGCAGCCGCTGATCGCGACCACGCTGCAGCTGCCGGGCGACCCGGTCCCGATGATCGATGCGGCACAGATCCGCACGCGCCTGCAGCACGAGCTCGACTTCGTGATCGACTCCGGCACCTGCGGATTGCAGCCGACCACGGTGGTCGACCTGACGGGGCAGGCGCCCGTGCTTGTGCGCCAGGGCAGCGGCGACGCGGCACTGCTGGGCTTGGTTCCGAGCTGACGGCTGCGGACGCTGCACGGCGTCGCTGCGCGGCGGCGTGGTGCCGTAGATATCCCGGCTGATAGACTCTGCGCGGGAGGGTGTCGGATGGTAGAAGCGGGGATGACTGCCGCACGCCGGGCGGTGGCTGCGCGATACGATGTACGCTGACCGGGTCCTGTCGGGCATGCGCCCGACCGGTTCGATGCACATCGGCCATTACCACGGCGCGCTGAAGAACTGGGTGCGCCTGCAGGACGAACATCCCTGCTTTTTTTTCGTGGCCGATTGGCACGCGCTCACGACGCACTACGAGACTCCCGAGGTGCTGGAGGCCAGCGTGTGGGACATGCTGGTCGACTGGTTCGCGGCGGGTATCGACCCCGCCAAGGCCACGGTGTTCGTGCAGTCGCGCGTTCCGGAGCACTCCGAGCTCTTCCTGTTGCTCGCGATGGCCACTCCGCTCGGGTGGCTGGAAAGGGTTCCGACCTACAAGGATCAGATCGAACGCTTGCGCGATCGCGACTTGTCCACGTACGGTTTCCTCGGATACCCGCTGATGCAGGCCGCCGACATCCTGGTCTACCGCTCCAATCTGGTCCCCGTCGGCGAGGATCAGGTGCCGCACATCGAAATGACGCGCGAGATCGCGCGCCGTTTCAATCATCTGTTCGGGCGCGAGCCCGGTTTCGAGGAAAAGTCGCAGGCAGCGGTCAAGAGGCTCGGCTCCCGCCGTGGCAAGCGCTACCTCGAGCTGCGAACCCGCTACCAGGAGCAGGGCGACGAGGAGGCGCTCGAGCAGGGGCGCGCGCTGCTGGCCGAGTCGCAGAATCTTTCGCTTGGCGACCGCGAGAGGCTGTTCGGATTCCTGGAGGGGACACGACGCGTGATTCTGGTGGAGCCGGAAGCGGTGCTGACCGCGTCGCCGCGCCTGCCCGGTGTGGACGGGCAGAAGATGTCCAAGAGCTACGGCAACGAAGTGTCGATGCGCGAGGAGCCCAAGGTACTGACCGAGAAGATCCGCAAGATGGTCACTGACCCTGCACGGGTGCGCCGCACCGATCCGGGCGAACCGGAAAAGTGCCCGGTGTGGCAGCTGCACCTGGTGTATTCGAACCAGAACACGCAGGAGTGGGTGCAGAAAGGCTGCCGGACCGCGGGAATCGGCTGCCTCGAATGCAAGCAGCCCGTGATCGACGCGATGCTCGCCGAGCAGGAACCGTGGCGCCAGCGCGCCCAGCCATACCTGGACGATCCGTCGCTGCTGCGCTCGATCGTCGCCGATGGCTGCGATCGGGCCCGCGCGGTGGCGCAGGAGACGATGCGGGACGTTCGCGAGGCGATGGGCCTGTCATACACGTGAACGTCACGCCGGCCCGGCGATGAGGTCACAATGAACGATCCCCATGGCGCGGACACACCGCCTTCCGCGTGGATCATGCGCTGGTGCGCTCGACTGGCGCCCGGATCGGAAGTGCTCGACCTGGCATGCGGCAGCGGGCGCCACAGCCGCGCGCTCGCCGCTCTGGGTTGCCGGGTGGACGCTGTCGACGCCGACGCCCAGTGCTCCGCGGCGCTCGACGGTATTGCGGGCGTGCGGTTTCGTGTGCTCGACCTGGAGCACGGTCCCTGGCCCCTGCAGGGCTGCCAGTACGATGCGATCGTCGTTGCCAACTACCTGCACCGCCCAAGCTTGCCCCTGCTGGCGCAGGCTCTTCGCGACGGTGGGATGCTCGTGTACGAAACGTTCGCTGCCGGCAATGAGCAGTTCGGTCGTCCGCGCAATCCCGACTACCTGCTGCAGCCGTTCGAGTTAGCGCGGTGCTTCGCGCCACTGCTGCATGTGCTGGCGTTCGAAGACGGGGTTCGGCAGTGGCCGGGCCCGGCCCGCGTGCAGAGGCTGTGCGCGGTGCGGGCCGCACCGCAGCGGCTCGATCGCTTCGCACTGGCCAACTAGCATCCTCGGGGCACGTGGTAAATTTCGTTGCTTCGAGTGCGCGAAAAAACCATGATCAAGGGCAGCCTGGTAGCGATCGTTTCGCCGATGCTCGACGATGGCTCGCTCGACCTGGAGGCGATGCGCCGCCTCGTCGAGTGGCACATTGCCGAGGGCACGAATGCGATCGTTGCGGTCGGCACCACTGGCGAATCGGCCACCGTAGATCCGCAGGAGCATATCGAGCTGGTGCGCGCCTGCGTGCAGGCCGCACGCGGTCGCATCCCGGTCGTAGCCGGCACGGGTGCGAATTCGACGCGTGAGGCGATCGAGCTCACGCGTCATGCGCGACAGGCCGGCGCGGTCGCTACGCTGCAGGTGGTGCCGTACTACAACCGCCCGACACAGGAGGGGATGTACCGCCATTTCGCCGCGGTCGCCGAAGCGGTCGATCTGCCGGTGATCCTGTACAACGTTCCGAGCCGCACCGCGTCCGACCTGGGTGTGGAGACGACGGTTCGCCTGGCGCAGGTGCCAGGGATCGTCGGCCTGAAGGATGCCACCGGCGACATGGCGCGGGCAGCGCATCTGCTGCGCCGCCTGCCGGACGGTTTCGCGCTCTACAGCGGCAACGACGACTCTGCGCTCGCGTTGATGCTGCTTGGGGGGCACGGGGTCGTGTCGGTCACTGCGAACGTTGCACCCCATCTTATGAGGCAGTTGTGCGCCGCCGCCCTTTCGTCCGACCTGCCGAAGGCACGGTCGCTGAACTCCCGGCTGATGCCGTTGCATGCGAGCCTGTTCGTCGAGCCCAACCCGATTCCCGTGAAATGGGCGTTGCAGAAGATGGGCAGGATCGCAGGCGGCCTGCGGTCGCCGCTGGTTCCGTTGTCGCCGGCGGGCCGCGAGACGGTGCAGGCGGCGTTGCACGAGGTCGGATTAGCGTGAAAACCTGGATTGCATTTGTGCTTGCGGTCGCGCTGAGCGGCTGCAGCCTGTTCGGATCGAAGGAGTCCTCCGATCCCGGCGGCTACCGGGGGCAGGCGCAACGGCAGGGTCCCCTGGAGGTTCCGCCGGACCTGGCGCCACTGCCGCAGGACGAGCGCTTCGCGTTACCGCAGGGAACCACTGCCAACGCGCTGCGATCGGCCGTCGCCACCACGCCCGCGCAGACGGTGGCGCTGAGCGGAGCGCATGCGCGCCTGATGCGCGATGGCGCGCAGCGCTGGCTGGCCGTCGACGTGCCGCCGGAGCAGGCGTACGACGTCGTCAAGGACTTCTGGGCGTCGCAGGGCATGAAGCTCACGCTGGACGAACCCGTGCTGGGGATCGTCCAGACCGACTGGGAGGAAAAGCATCCGAACATCCAGGAGGGCCTGATTCAGCGCGCACTCAACCTGGTTTTGCAGTCCGTGACCTCCACCGGGCTGAAGGATCAGTACCGCACCCGGGTCGAGCGCACGCCGACCAACACGTCGGAGATCTTCATCACGCACCATGGCGTGGAGGAGGTGTACTCGTCGAACGACAAGTCCACTACGACCTGGCAGCCGCGCCCGCGCGACCCGGAACTCGAGGCCGAGATGCTGCAGCGGTTGCTGGTTCGGTTCGAAGGGCGAGCGCCCGGCCAGGTGGCGAAGGACGCGGGCAAACCGGGCGCGCCGGCCGCTGCGGTGACAGAATTGCCGAGCGTTTCGCACCTCGTGAAGGACGGCGCGCAAACGCACCTTGAAGTCGAAGAACCGTTCGATCGCGCATGGCGCAGAGTCGGGTTGGCGCTGGACCGCGGCGGCTTTACGGTGGAAGACCGCGACCGGTCAAAGGGGTTGTACTTTGTCCGCTATCTGGACCCGGACTACGTCGCCAAGAAGCGCGCGGATCGGAACTTCTTCGCAAGGCTGTTCGTGGCCGATCCGAAAGTCGATGCGCAGCAGTTCCGCGTGGCGCTGTTGACCGATGGCGATCGCACGACCGTGCAGGTTCAGGACAAGGACGGCAAACTGCAGGTCGGTTCGACCGGCGACCGGATCCTGAAGCAGCTCGACGAGCAGATGCGATAGCGCCCTTGGATCCCGCGCGGCGCAAGTACGCAAAGTCCGCGCGCAAAAAAAGGCCGGCTTGAACCGGCCCTTTTCGCGTAACGGTATCCGACGGTTTTTACTTCTTCATTTCCTTGCCCTGATCGGCCGGGGCCGCAGGCGTTGCCGGCTGCTCGGCCGCCGGAGGAGCGGGAGCCGGAGCCGCCATGGGCGCGGGCGCCGGAGCCGGCGCGGCGGGCTTCTCACAGCCGGCCAGCAACGCAACCGCCGACAACGAAGCGAGGGTCAACAGTTTCTTCATGGGATTTCCTTTTGAAAGAGAGTCGTTAAACACGCGCCGATGTCCGCGATGACTCTGGATGCGCGGCAATCTTCAAAACAAAGAGTCCTCAATCTCCCCGAATGCTTATTATAGCTAGCGCAGCGCAGCAATTGTACGACATGCAAATCTGCCAAGCCTTGCGCGAGGGTAAACGCGCAACAGCCCCACGAGGTTTCGCGCACTCCCGCCTTTCGGCTACTGCAAGTGTATCCATCCAGCCGAGTACCACTTGTGCAAAAGGGACAGCGCTGTCACCGGCAGCTTCTGCTGCAATTCTGGCGCGGGCACTTGCCGCCGGTCCGCAAGGCTTTTCAAGACGCGGCGCTGCTCGGCCCCGAGAAGCGGCACCAGTTCACCGTTGATTGCCAGGGTCCGATCCGAATACAGCATCCGCGTGCGCCGGTCACTGCTCGCGCCTCGCAGCCGTAGCGCTTCGGCAAAACGTGCTAGCGCCATCGCCCGCGCGGGCGGCTCGAACACCACACGCGGGTTTGGCTCGCTCGCCTGCCGCAGCATGGCCTGCTCGATCTGCACGCGTGTGGGCCGTCGGCGTTGCAGCGCGCGCACCGCCTGCTCGACCATTCGAAGCGGCAGGCGGGCCGGGTGGCTGGACGGCGCGATTCCAGCGTCGCGCAGCGCGAGGCGGGAATCGTTGGAATCGCCGCCGTCTTCCTCCTGCTGCAGCTCGTTGCAGGCGGCGGCAAGGTCAGCCCACGAGGGCGTGCGGAAGCCGATCGAGCAGGTGATGGATTCGCCGAGCGCGACGCCGTCGTGCGCCACGCCAGGCGGCAGATACAGCAGGTCGCCCGGCTCCAGCACCCACTCGCGCTGAGAGGAAAAGCGCGCCAGTTGTCGGATCGGCAGGCCGGGAACGCAGCTGGGGTCGGGCCGGCGCTGGATGCGCCAGCGCCGCCTGCCGTACGCCTGCAGCAGCAGCACGTCGTACGAATCGACGTGCGGACCGACGCCTCCACCGTCACTCGCATAGCTCACCATCAAGTCGTCCAGGCGGGCGTCCGGAAGGAAGCGGAAGCGCGCGAGCAGGTCCGCTCCCTGCTGCAGATGCAAGTCGACACCTTGCACGAGCAGAGTCCAGCCGGGACGTTTGCGCGACGGGATGGCGGCACGCCGCAGCGGCCCGTGCCGCAGGCGCCAGCGGCCCCGGGCGCGATCGATCAGGCGCGACTCGACTTCGTCGCGCATCGACAGTTCGAACAGCATCTCGGCGGTGAAAGGCGAATCGAAGCCGGGAAGCGCCCGTCGGATCACGAGCGGGCGCCGCTGCCAGTAGCGCGCCAGGAACTCGCGTACCGGCATGCCGCCCAGCTGCGTCAGGACCCGTGCCACCGCCGGCGTTCGCGGCGGCGGCGCCGAGCGGCTCATCCGGCCGGCCCCCCCGCGTTGCGTGAACGGGTCAGCTCGATCAGCTCGTACACGAGGTCCAGCGCGGCGCGTGGCGTGAGCTGCTCGGCATCCACCCGGGTCAGGCGTTCGTGCACGGGGTCCTGTAGCGGCTCCAGCATTGCCGGCGGGGCCGAATCAGCCGGCGGTCCGTCGAACAGATCGGGCTGATCGGCGCTCGCGGTGGCCCTGCGCTCGAGCTGCACCAGAAGGCTGCGCGCGCGTCGCAGCACGGTGCCGGAAACGCCCGCCAGTGCGGCCACCGCCAGGCCATAGCTCTGGCTGGCTGGCCCTTCACGCACCTGGTGCAGGAACACGACCTTGCCGTTGGTCTCTGCCGCCGCGACGTGCACATTCGCAACCTGTGCAAGGCGCTGCGCAAGTTGCGTCAGCTCGAAGTAGTGGGTCGCGAACAGCGTCAGGCAACGGTTGCGCACCGCCAGTTCGTGCGCGATCGCTCCCGCCAGCGCGAGACCGTCGAAAGTCGAGGTTCCGCGACCGATCTCGTCCATCAGCACCAGGCTCTGCTCGCTCGCAACGTTCAGGATCGCCGCGGCCTCGGTCATCTCGACCATGAAGGTGGACGCGCCGCGCGCTACGTCGTCGCTCGCCCCGATGCGGGTCAGGATGCGGTCGATCGGGCCGATGCGGGCGCTGGAAGCCGGAACGAAACTGCCGCAATAGGCAAGCAGCGCGATCAATGCAACCGATCTCATGAAGGTCGATTTGCCGCCCATGTTCGGGCCGGTCACGATCAGCATGCGGCGGCCCGGATCGAGGCGGCAGTCGTTCGGCACATACACCTCGAGGCTGCGCTCGACCACCGGATGGCGTGCCCCTTCGATCCGGATTCCGGGCTCGGCGACCAGCAGGGGTCGGACCCAGCCTGCCCGGACGGCGTGCTCGGCAAGCGCTGCCAGCGCGTCCAGGCTCGCCAGCGCGTCGGCGGCGCGCAGCATCGGCGGCACGTGTCCGAGCAGGTTCGTCAGCAGCGCATCGAACAGCTGGCGTTCGCGCGCGCGCGCTCGTTCCTGCGCAGATAGCGCGCGGTCCTCAAAGCTCTTTAGCTCGGGAGTGATGTACCGCTCGGCGTTCTTCAGCGTCTGGCGGCGCCGGTAGTCGTCCGGAACCTTGCCGGCCTGGCCGTGCGTGACTTCGATATAGAAGCCGTGGACGCGGTTGTACTCGACGCGCAGGTTCGCGATGCCGGTACGCGCGCGCTCCCTGGCCTCCAGCTCCAACAGGAACTGACCGGCGTGGTCGCGCAGCGACCGCAGCTCGTCCAGATCCGCATCGTAGCCGGCGCGGATCACGTCGCCATCGCGCGGTGACACGGCCGGCTCCGGCAGAAGGCTTTGCTCCAGTTCCTCGCCCAGCGCGGCGGGCAGCAGAAGGTCTGCCGCGAATTGCGATGCCAGCGGCGCCTCGACTGCTGCGGCGCCGGCCTGGATCCGGGCGATCCACTCGAGCGCATCGCGCAGTGCGGCCAGCTCGCGCGGCCGCGCCGATTTGAGCGCGATGCGGCTGGCGATGCGGTCCAGGTCGGGTAGCTTGGCGAGCGCCTCGCGCATCGGGCCCGCTTGCGGCGCGTTCAGCAATGCTTCGATCACCTGGTGGCGTTCCTGCGCACGCGAGCGATCCCGCGTTGGCTCGCCCAGCCACAACCGCAGCCGCCGGCTTCCCATGCCGGTGCGGCAGCGATCCAGCACCGACAGCAGGGACGGCCCGCTCGGATCGTGCAGCGCCTCGGTCAGCTCCAGATTGCGGCGGGTGGCGGGGTCCAGGCCGATCGTGTCCGATTCGGTCTCGAAGCGCAGTGTCGTGACGTGGCTGAGCCGCTGCTTCTGCGTCTGCTCGGCGTAGCCCAGTAACGCGGCACACGCGGCCAGCGCGGCGCCGTGGCCTTCGATGCCAAAGGCAGCAAGGTGCGAAACCTGCAGCAGTTCGCGCAGGCGCTGCTCGCCCAATGCCGGGTCGAAATGCCAGTCGTGCAGGGCGTGAACACACGCTGCGCACGCTGCCGCCGGCGCGGCTTCACGCGCCGACTCGGGAACCAGGATCTCGGCCGGTTCGATGCGTGCAAGCTCCTGCGCGAGTGCGCTTGCCGGCACTTCGGTTGCACGCAGATCCCCGCTCGCCAGCACGAGCCAGGCGATGCCGGCGCGTGCCGGCTGGCCCCGTCGCGCCGGAACCGGCGCCACCGCCGCCAGAGCCGCATCGGCTTTGGGATTGAGCAGGGTGGTATCCGTGAGCGTCCCGGGAGTGACGATCCGGACCACCTGACGCTCGACCGGCCCGTTCGAAGTCGCGGGATCGCCGATCTGCTCGCAAATGGCGACCGATTCGCCCAGCTTGACGAGGCGCGCCAGGTACTGTTCGACGCTCACTACCGGCACTCCGGCCATCGGTATCGGCGCGCCGGCGGAGGCTCCGCGCGCGGTCAGCGTCAGGTTCAGCAGCCGCGCTCCGCGTTCGGCGTCGGAGTAGAACAGCTCGTAGAAGTCGCCCATCCGGTAGAACATCAGGTAGTCTGGGTGCTGCGCCTTGATGCGCAGGTACTGCTGCATCATCGGCGTGTGGCCTACGCCAACGATTTCGTTAGCCATTTTGTCTAACGTCTAAGAACTGTCTAAGAATTATCGGCTTTCGCGCTTCGGCTCGCTTCTTTCTCGTCAGAGTGAGCTGCCGGTACCTGCGTCGGTTGGTGTTGCCGAGGATCTTTACCGAGGAGATATCCCGCGATCGTTCCGAGCAAACCCATTACGGGGGCGATTTGCGTGTCGGTGTAGCCCGCAACCACAAGAAACACGGCGGCCAGAACAATGAGGATGGTTCCAAAGACGCGCAGAACCGCTTCGGGGTTCCTGCCTGCACGAATCACGTAGGTGGTAAGCGAAAGAACAAAGACCGCAAAAACGAGGACGGCCGCACTTATGGTCATTGCATCAGCAACTGACCACCAGGTGGGGAGAGACTTAGGAGATTGCGCCGATCCTGCTGTCGAAAGTGTTTGTACCTTCGCCTCGCTAATCTGGAGTTGGCGCTCCAGCTCATTTAGCCTGGCCTGGTCATCTGGGGTCATTTCTTGACCTCAGGATGTAATTGCTGGAGCTGTTTCTCTAAGAGGGTTATTTTCTCCTTGAGCAAGGAAATTTCATTTCTTTGCTCTTCGATGAGCGAGCGAAGCTGAGCGAGTTCGCTTTGATCAGCTTGTGGTCCGTGCGTTCCTCCGAGCTCTGGCCAGGGCTGAGGTTGTGGTTGGTGCATTCCTCCGAGAATTGGCGAATCAGGTACTACTACCGGTGGTACCACGTGCTCGCCAGGCAGGCTTAGCGGCGGAGGTTCTGGTTCGTGCATTCCTCCGAGAATTGGCGAAGGCTGAGGATTTATTAGTACATCAGGCTGCGCTAGTGGTATAGCGTGTTCGCCAGGCAGGTCTTGCGCGCAGACGGTCGAAGCAACCGCTGAAAGGAGAGCAAAAAGCAAGAGTGAGTACCTCATGAGACTCCCCCTACGTTTTTTGGTCCATCAGACAATTGTGGGGGCGAATCTTGAGGGGTAGAGGCTGAGGCCACCGCAATGGAAGTAGACGGCGATCTTGAAGTGGTCGCGGTT
>Ga0187846_10000469_pt1 | contig 23698 bp, 19 predicted proteins | sample TC_taG_FD_161473 | JGI IMG/M metagenome (GOLD analysis project Ga0187846, IMG submission 161473) | Biofilm microbial communities from the roof of an iron ore cave, State of Minas Gerais, Brazil - TC_06 Biofilm (v2) | ecosystem: Environmental > Terrestrial > Deep subsurface > Cave > Wall biofilm... | reverse complement strand
CGCTGGTAAGGCGCGTTCTGGCGATGGCGCGAGCCTTGGCGGGTCGGCTCCTCGTGGTCGGCGAGCCACTGCGCCGAGGTCCACGAGCTAAAGCCGATCGCGGTCTCCAGTAGCGAGCATTCGACGAGCCGCCCGAGGCCCGTCCGCTCCCGCTCATAAAGGGCAGCAAGGATGCCCTGCACAGCCCACATCCCGGTGCCGAGATCGCAGATCGGCAGGCCGACCGAGGTCGGCGGCCCGTGGGGCTCGCCGGTCACGTGCATGATGCCACCCATGCCCTGCGCGATCAGATCGAACCCGCCGCGCCCGGCATAAGGGCCGTCATAGCCGAGGCCGGACAGCTGGGCGTAGATCAGGCGCGGGTTGACCTCGTGCAACGCGTCGAATCCCAGCCCGGCGCGCGGCATCACGGTCGGACGATAGTTCTCGACCAGAACGTCCATGCCTTCGACGAGCCGCAGCAACAGCGCCTTGCCTTCGGGCTGCTTGTAGTCGAGGGTGATGCCCTTCTTGTTGCGGTTGATGTAGCGGAAATACGGGTTGCGCTCGCTGCCGTCGCCCCAGGCGCGTACCGAATCGCCCTTGCCCGGGCGTTCGAGCTTGACGACCTCGGCCCCCATGTCGGCCAAGATCATTGTGCAGAACGGCCCCGCCATGTGCTCGGTCAGGTCCAGAACCTTGAGCCCTTCGAGCGGGCCCGAGCGATCGACGGGCGCAGGTTGCGCCTCAGCCATCTCCGTCTCCTCGCGTTGCGAATGCCGCGGACACCTTGCCGCGGCGGAACCTGCATCCATATAGGCGTGTATGCGATAAACTCAATTATCATGTGAGCCAATGTCATGCTTGAGAGGCAACAACATCAGAGGACCCGATTTTCCCTGCCGGCTTCCCTCAGCCTCCCTGAAGCAGGGTGAAAGATCACACTGCTGTGGGGTGCTCAAGCTACTGATTTCACGTTTGTTTTTGGGCAGAATCGGGGGCTTTTGCGACGGCAAGAAGCGTTTTTTCCCTGAGCTGAGGGAGCTGCACGGGGTCAGGTTTTGACGGTGTCAACTGTGGGGAGGCGGTAGCGGTCCTCGGGATTGTCCCATCCCTTGAAGTTTGGCGCGCGCTTTTCGGCGAAGGCGGCGCGCGACTCCATCAGGTCGCTCTTGGCGCCGTGCTCGCGCAAGGCGGCCCCCAGGCGCTGCATCTCCGGCGCCGGCATCGGGCGCATCTGCCGCATCATGTGGACGGTGTTGACGCGCGAAGCCGGCGGTAGGGTCAACAGATGCTCGGCCACCGCGATGGCACTGGGGATCAGCTGATCGGCATCGACCAGGCGGTTCAGAAAGCCGATCTCGTATAAGCGCTGCGCCGTAAAGCGAAAGCCCAGCGCCATCTCCATCGCGATCGGATAAGGCAGGTTCGCGACATAGCCGTGATTGTAGCCGCCGAGCAGCCAGCGCTTGGCTTCCGAGACCTCGAACACCGCCTCGCGCACGGCGACCCTGAGATCGGTGCGCTCGACCAGCATAAAGCCGCCGCCCATCGCATAGCCGTTGACCGCCGCGATGACCGGCTTTTCGAGTGCTCCCGACATGAACGGGTCTTCGATCGCCGGCCGCTGCCCGCCGGGCACGCCGCGCTGCAGCGACTCTTTCATGTCCTCGCCGGCGCAAAACCCCCGGCCGGTTCCGGTGAAGATTGCGACTTCGAGCCCGTCATCGTGACGGAATTCGGTCCAGGTCTCGGCGAGCCGGGTGCGCATTTCCTGGTTCAGCGCGTTTAAGCGCTCGGGCCGGTTCATCCGCACCACGAGGATCTGTCCCAAACGCTCGGTCTCGACGACGGCCATGTGTTGCTCTCCCGAAAGCTGGCCCCGCGGGCTCTCCGAGGCTACCATCGCCGGGCTGCCGATCAAATCACCTCGCAGAGGAGGGGCGAATGGCTCTGGTACCGTTGGCGACCAAGGGCAACTACTTTCACGTCTACGACTTCCGAGTCAAACCCGGCACGGGTGACGAGTTCATCGAGCTCTTCAACAAGTTCGATTACGGCGACAACAACCCGTTTCACCGATCGGCGGCGCAGGTCAAGGATGGGGTGCTCTGTCGCGACGCCGGGGACCCCGACCATTTCTATCTGATCGGCGAATGGCGCGATATCGAGGAGCACCGGCGCATTCGCGAACAAGTGGCGCGTGAGATCAGGCCGGAGTTCGTCGGTCTGATCGAGAGCGGGGGTTTTGTGCCGACCTATGCCGAGATCGTATCAATGACGCCGCAGGAGGTACTCGACGAGTCGCAGCAACGCTGATCCGGTCAGAGGGTCGAGATCCAGAAATCGGCGATCAAGGTCATCCCCGGTGCCGGCATCTCGGCTGGCGTCTGCACGCAGGCGAACGGCAGCGGCTGAGCGCCGAAGCGAGAGGCCCAGGCCATGGCAATGCCCGGGAATGCGGTGACGTCGGAGACGAAATATTGTGCGCGCAGCACCTTCGCCAACGACGTGCCCGCTGCCGCGCACAAAGCCTCCGCATAATCATGGATGGCGGCGGCCTGCGCATATCCGGCATGAGAAAGCCCGGGGAAGCCCGGCGAGATCGCCCTGCCCGCCACATGGCCATCCGAGCCGATCGCCATCAGCCCGGACGGCAACAGGAAATCGCCCACTTTGATGCACGGCCCATAGACGGCCATCTCGGGAACATCGGCGGTAATGACTTCCTTCTCACACTTTGCGCCATTGGTCAGTGCCAGCAGATTGATCTCGATGATGCCGCCCACCATCGCGAAGCCCTTGGTCGGCACGACCGTCAGCGCACAGGGGATATTCCGGTAATGCTGCGACCAGACATCGACGAAGTCCGGGAAATTCTCGACGTTACGGATATAGACCTGAGCCTTCACCGAGCGTTCGAGCGACGAGCCTGCCGCTTCGAGCGCCGGCGTCAATCGTTCCTGAATGATGAATTCGGTCTGCATGCGGATCTCGGTGCCGCCCCACAGGGTGTGGTCGGGGACATGAGCGCGCGGATCGAGCCCGTGCTCTCGCCCGCTCGCCATCTGCCCGGCGACAAAGACAAAGTCATCGCAGACGATTGCCGGCACAAAGCCCGAGGTCGCCGAGGCGGTGACGCCGGTGGGGTAAACCTTGCGGATCTCGTATTCTGGGCTCGGGACCACCGCGATCACCGAGGCCGAGATGCCGCTCTCGGCGCCAAAGCAGCTTTCCATGATCACCGAGGTGCTTGGCGGGATGTAATCGCCGAACGCGGCGTGGCGGGCTAAGTGATAGGGGTCGACCGCCTCCGGGGTCGGGTAGAACTGGTCGAGACGCACGCCATGTCTAAGATCGGACCCGAGTTCCTGCAGGATCCGGCGCATCCGCTGCAGGATGAAATCGCCCTCGCGCCGCCAACGCGGCCGGTTGAACAGCGGGAACCCCGGCGGTCCGGCCACCGCCTCGGTAACGCCGGTTGCGAAATCGAAGGCCTCGTGCCCGGTCAAGAAGATCCACGGCCCCGCCTTGACCGCATAGGCATAGCGCACCCCACTGCCCAACAAGTGCTCGGTATGCTTCACTTCAAGCATCGCCGTCGATCTCCTCATCTACCTTTGACCTTGACGGGCGACACCAAGACGCGGTCAACCCGGCGGCCATCCATCTTGACGACCTCGAACCGGTAGGCGCCGGCGGTGACCCGGTCGGCGACCATCGGCACGCGGTTGAGGCGTGCCATCACATAGCCGCCGAGTGTGTGGAAATCGGCATCCTCGCCGGGCAAATGGGAAACTCCGAGCACCTGCCTCAGCTCGTCGAGCCCGACCATGCCGTCGATCAGGCAGGTTCCGTCCTCGCGCCGCACCACCCGCTGATCGGCATCGGCTGAGCCGGGGATGTCGCCGACCAGCGCCTCGAGGATATCGCTTTGCGTCACCAGCCCTTCGAGGTCGCCGTATTCGTCGACCACCAAGGCCATCGGCTCGCCAGAGGTTTTGAACGCCTCGAGGACGCGGAGCGCCGTCACCGTGTTTGGCAAATAAAGCGGCGGCCTGGTTGCTGCACGCAAGTCGAAGGGCTGCCCGGCAAGCGCGGCAATCAGCAGATCCTTGGCCTGAACGATGCCGATCACCTCCTGTGAGCCGCCCTGCACCACCGGGAAGCGGGAGTAGGCGCTGTCGCGAATCTTGCGCCGGTTCTCCTCTTCCGGGTCGTCGAGGTCGAGCGATTCGATCCGTGTCCGCGGCGTCATCACCGCGCTCGCGCGCCGGTCGCCGAGGCGCAGCGCCATCTCGACAATCGCCGTCTCGGCTTCGGGGATGTGGCCGGTCGCAACACCCTCGCGGAGCATGAAACTGATCTCTTCGTCGGTTACCGGTGGGGTCCCTTGCCTGCGCAGCGGTATCAGGCGAAGCACAAGGTCGGTGGAGGCGCTCAAGAACCATTCGATCGGCGCTCCCGCTCGCGCGATCCCCCGCATCACGCGGCCGAGTGCGGCGGCGATGCGCTCGGGATGGACGAGCGCGATCCGCTTGGGCACGAGTTCGCCCAGAATCAGCGAGAAATATGAGATGCCGATCACGACGATCGCCATGCTGATGACGTGCGCATACCGCGCAACGAACCCCTCATAGCTCTCGAGCTGCCGCTGAAGCGTGTCCCCTAGCGTAGCTTCGCCAAAGGTGCCGGAAAGGATCGCGATTACGGTGACTCCGATCTGGACGGTCGAGAGCAGCCGCGAGGGGTCCGCCTTTAGCTCGAGAGCCGCGTCCGCCCCGGCATTGCTCACCTCCGCTAGCGGCTGAAGACGCGCTTTCCGAGCTGCCACGAGGGCGATCTCAGCCATCGCGAAGAAGCCATTCAAGATGATCAACATAAGGATGATCGAGAGGTGCAGGGTCAGCATCGCAACCGCCTGTCGAGGTTGCGTCCGCCGAGGACGCTTGCAGGCTTAGTGTCGAGCAAATCGCCCAACGAAAAAAGCCGCGCCGAAGCGCGGCTTTTGGCGCGGGTCGCGAATGCGATCAGCGCGAATAGAATTCGATAACGAGATTGGGTTCCATCGTCACCGGGTAGGGCACATCGGTCGGCTTAGGCGCGCGGATGAACCGCCCCCTCATGCGATCGTGGTCGATCTCGACATAATCGGGGACATCGCGCTCGCCGGAGCTTGCCGCTTCGAGCACGAGCGCCATCTGCTTTGCCTTTGCCTTGAGCTCGATCGTGTCGCCGTCGCGAACCGAGTAGGAAGGGATGGTGACGCGGCGGCCATTCACCAGGATATGCCCGTGATTGACCAGCTGACGCGCGGCGAACGGCGTCGGCACCAGCTTCATGCGATACACGACAGCGTCGAGCCGGCGTTCGAGCAGTTCGACCAGATTGTCGCCGGTATCGCCGCGCCGCCGCACCGCCTCTTCATAGAGCTTACGGAATTGGCGCTCGCCGATGTTGGCGTAGTAGCCCTTCAACTTTTGCTTTGCGGCGAGCTGCGTTCCGAAATCCGACGGCTTCTTGCGCCGCTGACCGTGCTGGCCGGGACCGTATTCGCGGCGGTTGAGCGGGCTCTTTGGCCGACCCCACAAATTCACCGCGAGGCGGCGATTGATCTTGTATTTCGGTTCGTCGCGCTTGCTGCTCATTCGTTCAAAACCTGGTTTCGAGCGGGCGGGACAATAGTCGGCACGGGGGAAAAGTCAATTCGGGGCGGTAGGAGAGGGGCTAATCGGCAGCCGTGGCAGCGGCGCGTGCCGCTCGCCGGCGCTCGTTCGGATCGAGCAGTCGCTTGCGCAGCCGGATCGATTTCGGGGTTACCTCGACAAGCTCATCATCGGCGATGTAGGCGATCGCCTGCTCGAGGCTCATCAGCTGCGGCGGGGTCAGCCGCACCGCCTCGTCCTTCGCGGTGGTGCGGATGTTGGTCAGCTGCTTGCCCTTCATCGGGTTGACATCGAGGTCGTTGCCGCGGGTGTGGGCGCCGATGATCATCCCTTGATAGACTCGGGTGCCGGGCTCGACAAACATCAGGCCGCGGTCTTCGAGGTTCCACAGGGCATAGGCGACCGCGAACCCGTCGGTGTTTGAGACGAGCACACCGGTGCGCCGGCCCTCGATCGCCCCCTTGTAGGGCGCATAGCCGTGGAACAGCCGGCTCATCAACCCGGTGCCGCGGGTATCGGCGAGAAACTCGCCTTGATAGCCGACCAGGCCTCGCGTCGGACCGAGAAACGAGAGGCGCAGCTTGCCGCCGCCCGAGGGCCGCATCTCCTGCATCTCCGCCTTGCGGCGGGCGAGCTTGTCGACGACGATCCCGGCGAATTCCTCGTCGACGTCGACCACGATTTCCTCGATCGGTTCGAGCCGGCGGCCGGTTTCCGGGTCGGTGGTGAACAACACCCTTGGCCGCGAGATCGACAGTTCGAAGCCTTCGCGCCGCATCGTCTCGATCAATACGCCGAGCTGCAATTCGCCGCGCCCGGCGACCTCGAACGTATCCCTCTCCCGGCTCTCGCCGACGCGGATCGCGACATTGCCTTCGGCCTCGCGAAACAGGCGCTCGCCGATCATCCGCGAGGTCACCTTAGTCCCCTCGCGGCCGGCAAGCGGGCCGTCATTGACCGAAAAGGTCATCGCCAATGTCGGCGGGTCGATCGGATCGGCCGGCAGCGGGGTCGTGATTTCGGGCGCGCAGATCGTGTCGGCGACCGTGGTTTGAGTGAGCCCGGCGACAGCGACGATGTCGCCCGCCAAGGCCTCTTCGATCGGCCGCCGTTCGAGCCCGCGGAACGCCTGGAGCTTGGTCAGCCGCGCTTGCTCGACGACCCGGCCGTCGCGGGAGAGCGACTTGACCGGCATGTTGACGCGCGCTGTCCCGGAATGGATCAGCCCGGTCAGCACCCGACCGAGATAGGGGTCGTAGTCGAGCGTGGTCGCCAGCATCGCGAACGGTGCCTCGGGCTCCGCATGTGGCGGCGGGACGTGCGTCAGGATTAGCTCGAAGAGCGGCGTCAGATCCCGGCGCGGTGCGTCGAGATCGGCGGCCGCCCACCCATTGCGGCCCGACGCAAAGACCGCCGGGAAATCGAGCTGCGCCTCGCTCGCGTCAAGTGCGGCGAACAGATCGAAGATCTCGTTATGGACCTCGCGTGGTCGAGCATCCGGCCGGTCGACCTTGTTGATCACGACGATCGGCCGCAAACCCTGACGCAACGCCTTGCCGACGACAAACTTGGTTTGCGGCATGGGTCCGTCGGCGGCGTCGACCAGCACAAGGGCTCCATCGACCATGTTGAGGATACGCTCGACCTCGCCCCCGAAATCGGCGTGTCCGGGCGTGTCGACGATGTTGATCCGCACGTCCCGCCAGACCACCGAGGTGCATTTCGCGAGAATCGTGATGCCGCGCTCGCGCTCGAGCTCGTTCGAGTCGAGCGCTCGTTCCGCGACCTGCTGGTTGGGGCGAAAGGCGCCGCTCTGGCGGAGCATCGCATCGACCAAGGTGGTCTTGCCGTGGTCGACATGAGCGATGATTGCGATGTTGCGGATATCCATGCGAAACGGCCGGCGCGGCGGCCGGCGGCCAAAGAGATTACGGCAGTCAGGCCAGACCGGCTTCGGCGACGAGACGCGAGAGTGACGTCTCGGGGCGGGCGCCGACATGGCTGATGATTTCGGCAGCACACAGGCTGCCGATCTCGCCGCAGGTGGGGAGCGGCAGTCCCCGGGTCAAGCCGTGGAGGAACCCGGCGGCGTAGAGGTCGCCGGCCCCCGTGGTATCGACGACCCGCGCAACCGGCGCGGCCGCGATCACATGCTCGGCGCGATCTGCCAGGATAACGCTGCCTTGAGCGCTGCGGGTCAAGGCGGCGATCGCGACACGGCCGCGCACGGTAGCGGCGGCGGTGGCAAAGTCGGCCGTCTCATAGAGCGAGCAGATCTCTACTTCGTTGGCGAAGAGGATGTCGACATGACCGTCAACGAGATCGCGAAACGCTTCGCGGTGGCGGCCGACGCAAAACGGGTCGGAAAGGCTCAGCGCCACCTTCCGCCCGGCGGCATGGGCGATCGCGGCGGCCTTGCGCAACGCCTCCTGCGCTTGCGGCGGGTCGAACAGGTAGCCCTCGAGATAGGTGATCTGCCCTGCGGCGACCACGTCGGGATCGATGTCGGCCGGTGCGAGATCAGCACTAGCGCCGAGATATGTGCCCATCGTGCGCTGCCCGTCGGGTGTAACCAGGACCAGGCAGCGCGCCGTTCCCGGACCGCCGGTTGCCGCCGGCGTTTCGAAGCAAACGCCTATCGCTGTGATGTCGTGACGGTAAACTTCTCCGAGAAAGTCGTCGCGCACCTTGCCGATAAAGGCCCCCTTGCCGCCCAGCGAGGCGAGCCCGGCCGTCGTGTTGCCGACCGAACCGCCCGAGATCTCGACCGCCGGCCCCATCAGCCGATAGAGCGCCTCGGCCCGTGGGCCGTCGACCAAGATCATCGTCCCCTTGACGAGCCCCTCGCGCGCGAGGAACGCCTCATCGGCGTGGGCGATCACGTCGACGATGGCATTGCCGATGCCGACGACGTCGAGACTGGCTTGCGTCATGGGTTTGGCGCGCCGAGAATTCCCGGCTTTGCGGGAATATCCGGGAAAAAAATCGACTGGGCCTCCGAAATCGATCGATCCATCCTCAAACAATCCTTTGCAATCAAATGCTTCCGGGGCTTGCCTTGGTTCGGCGAACCGGGAATTTATGCTGCCGAAAACCGGGAAGCAAAGACCATAACCGGGAAATAACCGGGAATTGACCTGATCTGGTAGCCATCGACCCTAAGCAAAGAATACGCCGCGATTTTGACACGACGATGGCACCCGTCCCGGGCGCTCTAACCACGACCACAAGCGGTGTTAAATTTCTTGCGGTCGGGCCGCCCGCAGACGCGCCGCCAACTTATTGATCACGGCCAGAGCCCGCCTCAACTCCTCGTCGTCGGGCTCGGGTTCGGTCCCACTCTGGCCTGATGGATACCGATAGACAAACGCCCAGTCGGACCAGTTTTGCGCCACCGCCAGGAGATCTGCAATGTCAGGAAAGCTCGCGGTTGCTGCCGCGCCGAGTTCCGCCAGCGAGTGCGTTTTACGGAATCGTTTGGCGGCCTGCACCAGAAAGCCCTTCAGCAGCTTCTCGGCGGCCCGTTGGCAGTGGAAAGCCGCACTCTCGTGCAACGGCGGTTCGGCGACCAAGCAAGCCTCAACTGTCCGACGGTCGAGATCGGCGACGGCGAGCCAGCGCTCGACCGCCTGCCACCGGGCATACGGGTCCGATGTCCTCATCGGGGTAGGTCCCTTTGGTGCTCCGAAGACGACGATGCCATCGGTATCCGCCTCGGCAGCGAGGGTGCCGACGATCGTGCGATCATGCTCGAACGTCTCGGCACGCATCGGAAATACGTCGGCGGGATCAGGATAGGGTCGCGTTGCCTCGTGTCCCGCTCGCCACGTCAGCTTCTCGGGCGGCGTATCGTCGTCGACGATAACGAGAAGATCGATATCGCTGTCGGGACCGGCCTCGCCGCGCGCTGCCGAGCCGAACAGGATGACCCGTTGCGGATTAAAATAGGCAACGACCCGATCGAGCAGTTCCGGAGGAACGATCGTCGTTGCCATACCCAATCTTAGCGCGCTTGCGGGCACCCCGCTATGGCTGACCCGGCGAGCCGCTGCCGAGCCCAACTACCTGCCGGGGAAGCATGCCGCGAGGTCTCGCGGAAGCCGCTTCACCCCCCGCCGCCGTTGAGGGCGACCGATATGGTCTCGGCAAGCTTCGCCCGCCGGAACGGCTTTTCGAGAAAAACCACATTCGGCAAGGCGTCCGCTCGGCTTGCCGGGTCGCGGACATACCCCGACATCATCACGATCTTGAGATCCTGTCGCAGGCGCCGCGCATATCGCGCCAAATCGAGACCGCTGACGCCGTTCGGCATAACGGCATCGGTCAGAAGCAGGTCCACTTTCTCGTCGGTTTCCAGCAGCTTGCGCGCCGCAACCCCATCCGCGGCCGTCAGGATGCGATAGTCGAGGCCGTCGAGAAACATGCCTATGAGCCGCAAAAGCTCGGGCTGATCCTCGACTACGAGGATGGTCTTGCCGTGACCCCCGACCGGCTCGTGTTCGCTTGCCAAGGGCTGCTCCTCGGTTCTGCTGGCGTCGGCTCGCGGCAGATACAACGCCACCGTCGTGCCTTTTCCGAGGGCGCTGTCGATCGTCGCGGTCCCACCGGATTGCCTGGCAAAACCGTAGACTTGCGCGAGACCGAGGCCCGTTCCCTTGCCGATGTCCTTTGTCGTGAAGAACGGCTCGAAGGCTCGCCGCAGCACGTCTGGGGCCATTCCGGCGCCGTTGTCGGTAACTGCGACGCGGACGTAGTCGCCGGGGGCGATGTCGAGCCGCGTGGCCTCGAACTCGCCGACCGTCACATTGCGCGGTGAAATGAGGAGCCGCCCGCCCTCCGCCATGGCATCACGCGCATTGACGGCAAGGTTGAGAAGCGCCGATTCGAACCGCGCCGGATCGAGCCGAGACGGCCAAAGTTCGGGATCGGCAGATATTTCGACGGTCACCGCCTCGCTGACGGCGCGCCGCACGAGATCCTCGATGCCGAGAATCGACTGCTGCACGGACAGCGCGACAGGCTGCAGCTGCTGGTGGCGAGAGAAGGCGAGCAGCTGGCCGGTCAACTGGGCGCCGCGCTCGGCGGCGCTCTGCATGGCATCGATCAACCGCGAGGGGTCATCGGCACCGCGCGATCCTGTCTGCAGCAGGTCGATATTGCCCAGAATGACCGTCAGCAGATTGTTGAAGTCGTGGGCGACGCCGCCGGTCAGCTGGCCGATAGCTTCCAGGCGTTGCGCCTGCTGCAGCATCGCCTCCGCCTTCTGGCGTTCGGCCATCTCGGCTTCGAGCGCGCGGGTACGCTCCCCGATGCGCTCCTCCAGGGTCAGATTCAAGCGCTGCACTGCCTCGTCGGCTTGCTTTCGCTCGATGGCGATGGCCGCCAAATGCGTGGCGATGTCGATCAAATCGGGATCTGCGGGATTTGGGTCTCGCGGATTCGAAAAATAAAGCGCGAGACACCCGAGCACGCGTCCGTCTGAGCCGCGGACCGGCGTGGACCGAACAGCTTGGAGACCTGACGCAAGCATCAGATCGCGCCACGGTTCCGCGTATTTTTCATCCTTCGCGACATCCGGCACGGAAACGATGCAGTCACGATGAACCGCTTCGGCGCAGGTCGCGAAATATGGCGGCGTAATCGGGATGCTCTTTATCGCTTCATGCAAGGCCAGCTTATAGTTCAAGGGTATATTGGGACCGCCGCCGGGACGAAAGCGCACGCCGTCATCTGTGAGAAGCAGCCCACTGATCATGCCGAGTTCTTGCGACTCGATAAACAGCATCAGCTCGTCGAGTGTGTCGATCAATGGCGCACCAGTGGCGACCATCTCGAGAATACGCCGCTGGCCGAGCAGCTTTGCTTCGGAGCGCTTCCGGTTGGTAACGTCTCTGACCGATCCGACCCAGCCGCTGATGACGCCGTCATTCTCTCGGCACGGCGTGTATACGAAGTGGGTCCATTTTAACCCGCGGGCTGCCCATGGCACCTCGATCTCGCATTCGACCCGCTCGCCGTGTAAGGCCCGCTCGATGTAGGGGCGGACTGTGTCGAACGCCTTCTTGCCCATGACTTCCGCGAGCGGTTGCCCGGTGATCTGTTCCAACGGCACTCCCGCCACTTTCGCGAAGGCGGGATTGGCCGAGACGTAGCGCATGTCGCGGCTGCAGTGGGTCAGACCGGTGGCCGATGTGTCCAATATCTGCATCAGCTCGGCGGACAGAGCCCGCGCCGTCATCTCGGCTTTTTTGCGCTCGAGATAGTCCGCTGCCTGCTGAGCCAACAGATCCATCAGGCGCAGGTCGTGCTCGCTCGGTCGACACGGCAGCGCGAAGTGCGTTGAAATAATGCCGAGAGTGGTTCCGGTGCCGCTGATCAGCGGGGTGGATTGCACGCCCCGCACGCCGGCCTCCAGCATTATGTCGAGCGCGGGCCGGCCGGAGAAGATCTCGCTTTGTGTCACGTCTTCGATTATCACCCGCTCGGCCGATAGCAAGGCCATGCCACACGACGCGGCTTCTCCTCGGCGAACGCGAGCAAAGTAGTTAAGGAACGGCGCCTTAAACCCGCGCTGTGCTGCGATCTCGATCACGCCCGTGTCCGCGTCGAGCAACTGAATATTACCTTTGTCCGCCCCAGTAATCGCGACGGCTGCATCGACGATTTCCTGCAGGCATTGATCGAATTCATTGTCGGCCCGGATGCATTGTTCACCCAGCTCGCGCAGGCGCATCACCGCCTGAAGGTCTGCGGCGAGGCGCTGCTTGGTTTCCCGCCGCAGCCGTGCCATCTCGAGATTGGCACCCACGCGGGCGAGCAGCTCGCGGGCGCTGAACGGCTTGATCAAATAATCGTCGGCGCCGGATTCCAGGCCTTTGACGCTCGCCTCCTCACCGGCGCGAGCCGAGAGCAGGATGATGGGAAGATCGGTGAGGGTGGGATCGGCGCGGACCTGACGCACTAGGCCAAAGCCGTCGAGCCGCGGCATCATGACGTCGCTGAGCAGCAGATCGGGACGGTGCTCGCGCAATGCCGCCAACGCTGCGACGCCGTCGGCGACCGTTTGGACCTCGTACCGAGGCGCCAGCAGCCGGCGGACATAGTTCCGCATGTCCGCATTGTCGTCCGCCAGCAGTACCGTCGCGCGCTCGCTTCCAACCTCCACGGCCACAGCACGCTCGGGCAGAATCTCGCGCTCGACCTCCTCCGGGGCGTTGCCCGGCAGCCAGCGCAGCGCCTCCTCGACATAGGGCCGGGCGCCGAGAGCGGTCGTGACGAGCGTTCGCGTGGCCTGCAGGCGGTCCGAAGGCAGATGCGCCACGCCGAAAGGAATCGCCACAGTGAAAGTGCTGCCTTGGCCAAGGACGCTATCCGCGCGAACCGTGCCGGAGTGGAGTTTAACAAGTTCCTGAACGAGCGCGAGGCCAATACCCGTCCCTTCATGGGTGCGCCCGCGCGCGCCTTCGACGCGGTGAAAGCGGTCGAACAAGCGCGGGATCTCGTGCTCGGGAATGCCGGTGCCGGTATCCTCGACGGTCAGGACCGCGTTCCGGTTTCGCTGCCGCAGGCGTACGGTTGTGCCGCCCGCAAAGGTGAATTTGAAGGCGTTGGAGACGAGGTTGAGAACGATCTTCTCCCACATTTCGCGGTCGACCCACACCGGCTGCGCAAGGGGTGGGCAGTCGACGGTGAGCTGCAGCCCGGCCCTATCGGTCGCGGCGCGGAACACGCTTGCGAGCTCGGCCGTAAAGGTTGGCAAATCGACCGGTTCGTAGGATGCCTGAACGCGGTCGGCTTCGATCCGCGAGAAATCGAGCAATGTGTTGACGAGGCGCAACAGCCGCAGGCTGCTGCGGTGGACTAATGCCAGATCCTCGCGGCGCTCCGGCAATGCCTCGGCCGGACCGGCCAGCGCTTCTTCGAGAGGCCCCAGCATCAGTGTCAGCGGGGTGCGGAACTCGTGGCTGACATTGCTGAAGAAAACGGTCTTGGCGCGATCGATTTCGGCCAGCGCTTCGGCGCGCTTGCGCTCTTCCTCATAGGCGCGGGCGTAAGAGACGGCGGTCGCAATCTGCGACGCCACCAGGTCAAAAAAGCTGCGGTAGATATCGTCCAGCCGCAGCCGCGGGCTCACTCCGGCAACGAGCAATCCTGCTTGCTGATGCGCCTTGTTCGAGCGCACCGGGATCACCAAGGCCGATCGGGGCGGATCGGACCATGGCCCTTGCGGCACGCAATCAAAGTGGGCCGCGAGATTGTCGACTACGACCGTCTCGTCGCGGAATACCGCCTCAGCAAGCGGCCATGTGCCCTCTGATGCGGCTGCATCGAGCGCCACGATGAGCGGAGCCGCGGCCTCACCCGGGTCTACACCCGTAGCGCCGGCAAGGCGCGCCAGTGCTTTGTCGGGATCGATTAGATAGAACAAAGCGAAAGGAATATCCTTTGGGTGATTTACTAACGCCGCGGCAGCGATGGCGCAGGCCTCTTCCGCGGTTTTCGCATCTGCCGACCGCGCGCCGAGGTCGCGCAATGCCGCGACGCGCCGCTCGCCGATTACCTTGTCGGTGATCTCGTGCACCGTTGCCAGCACACCGCCGATGCCGCGCGGCTCGGTCTCGTCGGGCACCGGGCTGTAAGCTATCGTAAAGTGCGTCTCTTCGATGAAGCCGTGCCGATTGATCTCCAGAAGGATGTCATCCATCCAAGTCGCTGGGCCACCATCGAAAGGTGTATCGATCAGTGGCTTCAGGACATGCCAGATCTCAGACCAACATTCGGAGACTGGTTGCCCCATAGATTTGGGGTGCTTGTCTCCTAGGATCGGACGGTATGCATCATTGTAAATCGAGGTGTATTGCGGCCCCCACCAGAGCAGCAACGGGAAACGGTTGGCGAGCAGGAAGCTCACCATAGTCCGCAAGGTCGGCGACCAGCTCTCGACCGGGCCTATCGGCGTCGCCGACCAGTCGGTCGCGCGCATCAGCTCGCCCATCTCGCCGCCGCCGGCGAGGAAGTGGGCGGCGGGTTGAACCGATATCGTCACGGCACTCCCCCAGTCGGCTTCCAACGTCTTCTGAAATTCTCGGTTCCTTGCGCTGCTGCAGCAGCGCATCGAAGCGCGAACACGGGACGCCACAAAGGAGTTCCCGCGCCGACAATTGTCAACGACCGGAACCGTCTCCGAGGCAGGCTCGCCAGGCCGTACCGCAAAGCGGCCTGGTCCTGCGTCTTCAGAGGGAAAGCCGGGAATGGTTTTCGGAAAAAGATGTTGGTCTAGAACGGCGACCGCAAACTCGGAGAAAATAAGCGTGCAAATCCGGATCGGCTACGAATTCGTCTATGAGTGTCCCCAAGCGACGCCGATGCTGTTGATGTTAAATGTCCATCCCTCGCGCGCATCGGATCTGGTGGTCCCCGACGAACTCGCCACCGATCCACTGATCCCGATCTCGAGCTACCGCGACGGGTTTGGTAACCGCTGCAATCGGATCGTGGCGCCCGCAGGGCAACTCCGGCTATCGGCCAATGGCATCGTGAGCGACACGGGCGAGCCTGACGTAGTGGCAAGAGAGGCGCGTCAGCGTCTCGTGGAAGATCTGCCCGACGATGTCTTGATATTTCTCCTGCCCAGCCGCTATTGCGAGACTGACGAGCTTTCCGATATCGCATGGTCGCTGTTCGGAAAGACAACGCCCGGGTGGGCCCGCGTCCAGGCCATCTGCGACTACGTGCACGAGCACATCACGTTCGGATATGAACATGCCTGCGCAACCCGGACGGCTTGGCAAGCTCACCGCGACCATGCCGGGGTTTGCCGGGATTTTGCTCACCTTGCCATCGCCTTCTGTCGTTGCCTGAACATTCCGGCGCGATATTGCACCGGCTATCTCGGCGATATCGGGGTGCCGGCATCGGACCTAGCGATGGACTTCTCAGCCTGGTTCGAAGCCTATCTCGGTGACGCTTGGTATACCTTCGACGCGCGCCACAACGTCCCGCGTATCGGACGCGTGCTGATAGCGAGGGGTCGCGATGCGGCGGACGTGGCGATCAGCACAGCCTTTGGTGCCAACAGGCTCAGCAGCTTTTCGGTCCAGACCGAGGAAGCCGCCGCAGCATGACCGCTGCTTGCGGCATGTCAAAAACCGCCGACGTAGCCGGCACCGCGAAGCAGCCACACGATTAGGACGGCGATGAGGACAGCTCCAAGAATCCCACCTATGCCATAGGGGCCTCCGCGGGTATGATAGCCACCCCTATAGTATCCAAATCCGCCACCAAAGAGCACGATCAGCAGTATAATTATCAGAAGCAGTTCCATTACTCTCTTCTCTACACTTCTCGTTCAGGCCAGCATCTCACTGAGCCGACCGCCGTCCCGAATCGTGCTGCCTGCGCTTGGAAAAAGAGTTTCCAATTTACAAAACGACGAACAAATCTCAGGCATCGTGCGTTCCGCGCGAATCTAGGAATGTTTTTCGTCTTTTCGGGACGCATACAATTTGCTGGGCCGATTGTTTGATCGCGCTAGAAAAAGGTATCCGTACCATGAGCGATCCGAAGCTCAACATTGCTTTCTGGAACTATGACCGGACACGGCCTTTAGCCGATGGCACCGTCAAGGTTGACGGAGTCGACGCCAGTTTTCACAGCAGCCGCATTGTCACCGAGATCTTCGAGCGGATAATCCGCCGGCGCGAGTTCGACGTGTCGGAACTCGGCATGACGTACTTCCTGCGCACCATGGACTTTGAGGATCCGCCTTTCATTGCGATCCCGGTATTCCCGAACCGGGCCTTTCGGCACTCGGCGATCTACATCAACAAGGCAAGCGGCATCGAGCAGCCGGGGGATCTCGCCGGCAAGACCATCGGCGAACTCGCGGTCTACGGGCATGATGCCGGCGTTATGCCAAAGGGCGTCCTGTCGGATGAGTATGGCGTGACGCCCGATCAATGCCGCTCGATCATAGGCGGTATCGACTTCCCCTTGCAGCCGATCGATTTCATCCCACACCCACATCCTGTGGGCGTCGAGGTGACTTCGGCCGCTCAGGACGATTAATCCCGCGTACCCGATATTTACGATCAACAGATTTGACATCAACAAGTCATAAAAATATGGTTTACATAACTGAATAAGCAGAAAAATGCATGAAATAAATCCTCAAAGTATTTTGGATAATCGAGGAAATAAACGCACCGGTCCATCCGGTAGCCCGGGATCCTACGCGGTGCATCACCGTTTAGTGGATATGAATGAAGAGCAGAAGCTGCGGCAAGCTTTGGCGCGACATCGAGCCGTTTTGCACCTCACGACCGATCGGAGAGCCATTGCAGCCCTTCGCGAGTTGATCGAGCGAACACGCGAGCGTCTAAAGCAGATCAAAAATCGAGCTACCAAGCAGGCTCAAAAGTTGGGCAGGTAGCGTGAGGAATCGGATAACCCGCCCTCATGGGTCGTTTAGCGGCTCTGGCAGCGCGCGCTAAGTGACCTCCGGTGAAGAAAGGCGTGCCCGGGCGAGTTCGGCAAAGTGGCCGTTTGGGTGTTGTGCCAGATAGGCTTCGAGCTCCTCGCGGCGATGGCTGTCCTTGACGGAGTCCCAGAACGCAAGATCGAGCGCATCGGAAGCGGTCTCCGAAGGTGTCGGCATGTCGTCTTCTGCAGATGACACCGTTCCTGCCTCCAGCCGTGTCCGGGCCAGCGACGCGAAGGTACCGTCCGGATACTGCTCGAGATAAGCCTCGAGCTCCGCCGGGCTGCCGTCCTTGACGCTGTCCCAAAGCGCCAACTCGAGCGCAACCTCGCTGTCGGCGGACGGCTCGGAGCCTGTGGGCGCAGCCGAAAAGCTGCCCCGGGGTTCGACGGTTTCACCGAGAGACGGAATCTCGTCATTGGGCGAGATCTTTTCGTCGGTCATATCATTGCCGATGCGGAGCCGAAACGCTCGGATCGGGTGGGCGATATTCTTGACCAGCTGTTCGCCCAGATCCTCGAAGGTCATGCCGCCGCGGTGGCGCAGATGGTCGCGGACGCCCCGCGACACGCATATTTCACCACCCTTGACGAGCCCCTCTAGCCGAGCTGTGACATTTACGCCGTCGCCGAACAAGTCGCCGTCTTTGACCATCACATCGCCGGCGTTGATTCCGATCCGAAAGAGCATATGGCGATTTTCCGGCTCGCTATCATTGGCGCCCGCAATAGCCAGCTGGATTTCGACTGCGCAGCCAACTGCGTCGAGCACGCTCGCAAATTCGGCAAGCACGCTATCTCCGGCGGTATTTGCAATTCGACCCCGATGCGCCGCAATGAGCTCGTCGACGACCGCGCGCCGAGCGGACAACGTGGCCATGGTCGCTTCTTCGTCGCCGTGCATCAGGCGGCTGTAACCCTCGACGTCCGCGGCGAGGATCGCCGCGAGGCGCCGCTCGAGCAGTGGAGCCTCCATTGCGCAATCTCCTTTAGCCTTCGATAAAATGGCCGAACGCCCTCAGCGGCCGAATGCGGTCGCAGACAATCTTGGTAATCGCGAACATCGGCGTCGCGAGCAGCGCCCCGGGCACGCCCCACATCCAGTACCAGGAGATCGGCGCGAGCCACGATGGCGCCGAACCACCCGATGCTGTCCGTCATCCACCTTTCTTATCTAGCTGCTGCGGGCTTCTATGCCGCCCGCCCCACAGCGGGCGGAGAGCAGCGGTCCTCGTTCATGTCGAGGAGCTCGCGGAGCATCTCACGACCTCGCGACAGGCGCGATCGGACGGTACCGATCGGGATGCTCAGAATTGTGGCGGCATCCTCGTACGACATGCCTTCCAGGCCGACGAGCAGGATTACCTTCCGCTGCCCAAGCGGAAGCCGGGACAAGGCGCGATCGAGCTCGCGCAGCTGGCGCGAGGCCGTGGGATCGGTTGTGGCAATCAGCGTTGCAGATACCGTTTCGACATCGACCGCCAAACGGTCCCGGATACCTTGCCGCACGGTGTTGACGTTTTGATTATGCATGATCGTGAACAACCAGGCCCTGAGGTCCGTGCCGGGCTGCCAGAGATGTTCTTTGGCAAGAGCGCGCACCAGGGTATCCTGCACCAGATCATCCCCCCGCTCTCTATTGAACGTCAGCGCCCGCGCATACCGTCTCAGTCGTGGGATCTGCTCCTCGATTAGCTGGTGAAATTCCGACATTCGGGCTCCTCCCGCCCCCACGCTTGCCATTTGCGATGGAGAGAGATTGCCCGATCAATGTAAACCTACGATTTACCTACAGTGTTATTTGGTAAAAACTTGTAAAGTTAGGTGAGTTTCAAAACAATTATATCCCGTTTTATTCTGTTACCTGTTATGGCATTTTGTAGCATCATTTTTACAATTGACTACTCACTGTATCTCGCGGATGTCAGAAAACGTGGATTTATAACATGAGTTTACGCAATCAGTTTCGCTGGGCGACAGTCTCTGTAGCACTTGCCCAGGGCGGTCCGGGCAGCGAGATCCGGCAGGTCAAGGTTTTCGAGAACCGTCCCGAATTCCGAGGAAGCTGACGACGCGGCTGAGCAAAGGAGGGCGTTGCCCGAGTTTCTGCAACGAGACCGGCTTTTGCGGTTATGGGCTGCGCGGCTACTCGCCGGATTTGCCGAGGTAGAGCACAAAGAAACCGGATGGAACCGAGCTTCTCGCCGCCTCGTTTTCTTTGCAGCCGATTTTGAAGGAAATGAAGATGCCCGGCACGGCCCAGAAGCGCAAAGTCGAAAAGGTTATGCACGAATACAAAAAGGGAAGTCTCAAAAGTGGCTCCGGCCGCAAGGTGAAGAGCCGAAAGCAAGCGGTCGCGATTGCGATGTCGGAATCCGGCCAGTCAAAGAGGCGCAAAAAAGCCAGCTGATCTGCGAAGGGTGGTCACTCGTCGAAGGCAGGCGAAAATCTCTCGTACGGCCGCGGCGCTTGACCCGCCGACCGCGGCCAGGCTTGCCCGACTGCACCACACCACCGACGAGAAAGCCGGCATCACCAGGCACAAGGCTCGCAACGGCTTCGATTACCGGCGGCCTGACGGATCGCCGGTGCGAGATCTGGAGACGCTGCAGCGTATCAAATCACTGGTGATCCCGCCCGCTTGGTCCGCTGTATGGATCAGTCCCGACCCGTTGGGACACGTCCAGGTCACTGGCCGGGACCAACGGGGACGCAAGCAGTATCGCTACCACCCGCGATGGCGCGAAGTCCGCGACGAGTCGAAATACGGCAAGATACTGATTTTCGCTCGGGTTCTGCCGTCGATCCGGGCAAGGGTCGACGCCGATCTCCGGCGCCACGGTCTACCATGCGAGCGTGTGCTCGCGGCGATCATCCGGCTTTTGGAATTAACCCTCTTCCGGATCGGCAACGACGAATATGCCAGGGCGAACGGAAGCTTCGGTCTGACGACATTGCGCGATCGGCATGCCCACATCCAGGGTAGCCACATCCAATTGAGTTTTCGGGGTAAAAGCGGCATACGCAACGAGACCGATATTAACGATCCGCGGCTCGCGCGCATCGTTAAAGCGTGTCGCGATCTTCCCGGGTACGAACTGTTCCAGTATCTCGATGATGTCGGCGAGCGTCACACGGTCAGCTCAACCGAGGTGAACGCTTATCTGCGGGAGATCACCGGCGAGGAGATCACCGCCAAGGATTTTCGAACCTGGGCGGGGACAAATCTGGCAGCGCTCGCGTTACGCGAGTTCGAACATGTCGACAGCGATGCCATGCGCAAACGCGCTGTCGTGCGCGCGGTCGAGCGGGTGGCGAAGCACCTCGGCAACACCCCGGCGGTCTGTCGCCGATGCTATATCCATCCCGAGGTTTTCGAGGGCTTCTTCGATGGCACATTGCTTACGACGCTGGCAGAAAAGACACGCAATTACTTGACCGAGGAAATCCAAGGCATGAGCGCTGAAGAGGCTGCGGTCGTGGCCTTTCTGCGGTTGCGGCTCGGTGAGCTCGCTGAAAAGGCGGCGTAGCAGCTTTCGGACCCACTGCGCAAGGCGCTGGCATTCGGGATCAGGGAACCGGAAAACGCGGGTATCGTTTTCGAAAGTATGCTACTTTTGAGGACCTTGCACGATGACAGCTCCCTCGGCCCGCCATGCCATTTTATCGGAAACCGCAACCTTTGATGAACGGACGCGCGAACTGCGCGTCGTAATCGAGACACCGAAGGGCAGTAGAAACAAATACGACTACGATCCCGACTGCGACTGCCTCGAGCTGGCGACGGTGTTGCCTGAGGGAATGAGCTTTCCTTATGACTTTGGTTTTGTCCCCTCGACGCTGGGTGAGGACGGTGATCCACTGGATATCCTCGTCCTGATGGACGCTCCGGTCGTGCCGGGGTGCGTGATCCGTGCTCGGGCGGTCGGTGCGATCGAGGCCAAACAGAAGGCCAAGGGCGAGGATTGGGAGCGGAACGATCGGCTAATTGCGGTCGCAGCTCATGCCCAGTCGCATCAGAATGTGAAGTCGCTAGAGGATTTACGCCCGCATCTTGTCGACGAGATAAAGGAATTTTTTATCGTATACAACCGCTTGCGGGGGCGTAAGTTTAAGCCGATTGCGCTGAGCGGTCCGGGCAAATCGCGAGAGCTGATCAAGTCTGGGATGGACGCGTTTAAGAAACAGAGCAGTCGCAGCGCGGAGCAAGCATAAACATTGTTCGTCGGGCCGCTGCGGAAACCAATATCTTGTAGCTGTCGCGAGCATGAAAGTCTGTTTACGCTCAATCTGGAACCGTCGCGATCTGATCGATTGTGCATTGCGCAGGCGCCTTGTCCGGCCGCCAGCGAACCAGTTTCGTGCCGTGCCGGAAGCGTCCGCTCGTGATCTGATCGTAACGTACTTCGACAACCAATTCCGGCCGCAAGGGCTGCCAGTCTCCGCTGCGTTCGGTGCTCCAGCGGCTCGGTCCTCCCGGAGCCTTGCCAGTAAACCCCGGCGGCTGGCGCATGGCTTCGAGCCTGCGTGTCAGAGCCGGGCGCTCTTCGTCGGAAATCGTGGCGGTAAAGCCCACATGATTTAGGCGGCCATCGCCGTCATAAAGACCGAGCAATAGAGACCCTACTTCTCCGTTGTCGCTTCGATAACGGAACCCGCCGACGACGCAGTCCGCCGTGCGGTGCGGCTTCACCTTTATCATCGACCGTTCACCCGGCTCATAAAGCCCGTTGAGCCGCTTGGCAACGACGCCATCGATCGAGCCGCGACCCGCCTTGCGAAGCCAGTGTTCGGCCGTATTGCGATCGCGGGTCATCGGCGACAAGACCAGCCTTCCGGACGCAGCGGCAGAATCGGCGAAGGCCTCGAGGGCGCTGCGCCGCTGGCTGAGGGGGGCTCGGAGAAGACTTCTGCCGTCCGGGGTAAACAGAATGTCGAACAGGATTAATTGCGCTGGGGTTTCAACGGCAAGCTTGCGGATCCGGCTTTCCGCCGGGTGGAGGCGCGCTTGCAGCGCGTCGAACGAAAATTGGCCTTCGATCTCGATGACCAATTCACCGTCGATGACAAAACGCGTTGCTTTGTTGGCGGCAAGGAGCGCAACAATTTCTGGAAAGTAGCGTCCAAGCGGCTTGCCCGACTTCGCTCTTAGCTCAACCGTTTCGCCGGCCTTGAAGGCGAGGCATCTGAAGCCGTCCCATTTCGGCTCGTATTGCCAGGGGCCCTCGAAATCAGGAAGGGCGTCCGCTGTTCGCGCATCCATGGGCGGAGTGTCGAGCGGCAGGCCAAAGCCGGGTTGAGCCACCGAGTGGTGCGAGACCAGGGCTGTGTCCTTTCGCGGCTGTGTTTTTGTCATTTGGCGCTTGACCCGGTATCTTGCGAGCTTGGTTTCTGACACCAAAGCGTAGGCCTGATAAATAGGGCTTGGTTCGGAAGAAGGCCGCGAACTCTGGGCGCGGCCGGTAGGGAGGCTCTAGTCAGTGACGAGACGCTGGAACGCTCGTTTTGTAATCCCCGCCGTTCTGTTTGCCGGAGTTCCCCTCGTCTTCATTGCAGGTATCGTCGTCTTCCAGCTGGCCAAAAATGTGCCGGATGCGCGGACTGCTCGGGCAAATACCGTCCTCAGCTTCAACACAATTCGTGCGGCGAACGCCATCGACGAGGCCGTTCAGGATGCCGAGCGCGGACAACGCGGCTTCCTGATCACCGGGCAAGAGGTCTACCTCGAGCCCTACACAAGGGCCAAGGAGCGCCTGCCGCAGCTGATGGTTGAGCTTCAGCAGGCCACGATCGCGAGCCCAGATCAGCCACCCCGGCTTCTCCAGCTGCAAGCCGACATCACCACCAAGATTAATGAGCTCGCATCGACCATTACGGCGATGCGACAACAGGGATATGAGGCCGCGAAGGCCATCGTGAACACGGATGCCGGTCGTCTGAGCATGGAAGCGATCAGTGCCGATCTGTCGTCAATCATGGATGCGGCCACCGCACAGCTCAATGCTCGGCTCGATCGCGCCGCTGCCGCTGAGCAGCGGATAACTCGGACCTTTGTCGTTGGCAGCATCATCGCGGCGCTCGCACTGCTCGCCGGAGCATTGCTCCTTGCGCTCGCCTACCGGCGAACCGAGATTTCTCAGCAAATACTGCAAGCCACCCTCGACAGCGTGCGCGAGGGGGTCGGCGCGTTGGATCAACGAGGCCGCTTGCGCGCCTGGAATAGTTCCTTCCTCGCGATGCTTGGCCTCGCCGGGCGCGATCTCCGCCCCGGAGTTTCTCTTCCCCTCGGTGACGCCGACGCGAACGAGCTCGGCCGCCGGGTTCGCGAACTCGAGGCTGTTGAACAGGGAACCGATCGTCCGGCTCTGGTCGAACACCACGGAGAGCGGGGAGCCTCGGTCGAGATCTTTCACAATCCTATGGCGGATGGCGGTTACGTCATCACCCTCCTAGCAGGAAGCGGAAAAAGTCGACCTTTTGGTAGATATTGGGGCACAATGGGCGTCGCGTGACGAGATGTGGGGGACGTCCGATGCGCGGTTGGGATGCGAAGAGCGAGGCACTGTTCAGCTACG
>Ga0187846_10000468_pt1 | contig 23707 bp, 17 predicted proteins | sample TC_taG_FD_161473 | JGI IMG/M metagenome (GOLD analysis project Ga0187846, IMG submission 161473) | Biofilm microbial communities from the roof of an iron ore cave, State of Minas Gerais, Brazil - TC_06 Biofilm (v2) | ecosystem: Environmental > Terrestrial > Deep subsurface > Cave > Wall biofilm... | reverse complement strand
GCGAGGAAATCGGCGGTGCTGCCGACGCCTTGGCCGTAGATCCGGATCGGCTTGCTCGGATAGTCCTTAGCCGGATCCTCGGCGCAAGCCGCCGCGGCGGCGAGGGTGAGCAGCGCGAACAGCGTGGGCCGCATCATCCCGGTCGCTCGCGTACCGATCTGGCAAATCATGCGCCTACTCCGCCTTGATTCCCGTCTGCGCGATGACCTGCGCGTACTTGTCGACCTCGCGGCGCACGAAGGCGGCGAATTGCTCGGGCGTGTTGGCCGTCACCGTCGCGCCTTCCTGGACCAGCCGGTCGCGCACCGCCTGTTCGGCAAGAATCCGGTTCACCTCCCGGTTGAGGCGCGTCACGATTGCGGCCGGGGTGCGCGCCGGGGCGAAGACGCCGCCCCAGAGGCTGAAGTCGAAGCCCTGAATTCCGCTCTCCTCGACCGTCGGGGTGTCGGGCGCGCCGGCCGCGCGCCGGGCCGTGGAGACGGCGAGCAGCCGCAGCTTGCCGCTCTTCACGTGCGGAAACACGGCCGGCATGCCGGAGAAGAAGAACGCAACGTGATTGCCGAGCAGGTCGGTGAGCGCCGGCCCGGCGCCCTTGTAGGGGGCGTGAATCGTCGGCGCCTGGCCGCGCAAGGCGAGTGTCTCCGCGGCGATGTGGCCCGGCGTCGCCGTGCCCGCGGTGGCAAAGGCGAGCCGCCCCGGGTCCTGCCGCGCGGCGGCGATCAGGTCCTGCACCGTGTGATAGGGAGAGTTCGCGTTGACGACGAGCGCGAGCGCCGCGTTGCCGACCAGCACGACCGGGACGAGATCCTTGCTCGGGTCGTGATCGAGGTTCTTGACCACGCTTTGGTTGATCGCGATCTCGGGCGTTTGTCCGAACAGCAGGGTGTAGCCGTCCGGGGGCGCTTTCGCCACCAGCGCCGTGCCGATCGCGCCGCTCGCGCCGGGACGGTTCTCGACCACGATCGCTTGACCGAGCGGGCCGCGCAGCCGCTCGACGATGAGCCGCGCGAACACGTCGCCCGTGCCGCCGGGCGCGTAGGCGACGATCACGCGGATCGGCTTTGCCGGCCAAGCCGGCTCGGCCTGCGCGCCGAACGCGGCCGCTAGGGCGAGGAGGGTGGCGGCGAGGAGCGGGCAAGCGGCGGCGCCGCGCCGGCGCGACGCATACCGCGAGGCGGGCGCCAAATTCATCGGGCGGCGCCCTGCTGCATCACCCACGCCGCGACTTCGTCGTGCCGCGCAAACCAGACGCCGGCGTGACGCTGCATGTATTCGAGCACCGCCGCGAGCATCGCCGCGAGCGGCGGGCGTGCCCCGAAGTGCGCGTGGACGGTGAGGTTGATGATGCTCGCCGGCTCGGTCCGGTACAGAAAATCGAAGGTGTCCTGGTAGACCTGGAAAAAATCCCGCGGGCTGGCGCGCAGCACGCGGTTGTCGGTGAAGTCGCTGTGCTGGAGCGCGACGATGCGGCCCTTGGCGGTGCTCACCACATAGGGGCGGTCGGTGTCATGGTAGTCGCCGTGCCAAATGAAGCCGCGCTCGGCGAGCAGCGCCGCGGTGTGTTCGGTCGGCGTCATGCGCGGGCTCGCCCAACCGACCGGTCTCGCCCCGGTCGCTTGCGCGATGATGTCCGCGCACTTGCCGATCAGCTCGCGCTCTTCCGCCGGGGTGTAGTAGGGCATGAGCCGATCCTGGGTGTAGCCGTGCCCGGCGATCTCGTGCCCCCGGCGCACGATCTCGTTGGCCGCCTCGGGGAAGCGCTCCACGGCGCGGGCGTTCGCCGCGACCGTGCCCTGGATCCCGCGCTGGTCGAGCATTCGCAGCAGCCGCCAGATACCGGTCTTGCCGGCGTAGTCGGCCCATGAAATGCCCAGGCGGTCGACGGTGCCTTCCCGGAGCGGGCTAGCCATCGGCGAGTAGGGCGGCGCCTTGCCCTCGGGCCAGGCTTCGAACATGACCGTCACCATGACGGCGAGCCGGGCGCCGTTCGGCCACGCCAGGGCTTCGGTCTCCATGGTCTCCACTGTTATCGATGGCGCCGCTCGGGATAGCGGATCCAAGTCTACCCGTCGTCGGCCGGACGGAGCGGTGGTCACCCCGCCGAGCTCAACGTCCCCTTCGCGTCGCACGCAGCGTCGCCCACCGGCCGCCGGCGGCCGTTCGATCCCGTCCCCGACGTCGCCCTGGTGAACGCGGTGGCCGCCGCGCCCGCCATCCGGGTGATCCGTCCCCGTGGCGACGCCGATTTTCGATTCCGACCCACCCGCAGCCCTCCGACCTACCGGTACGAGGTTGACGTCCTGTACGATCCGGTACGCGTCGTCGCGGACGGCGAGCGACGCGCGCATGGCAGGCGCGACGCGACGCGGAGGTGGTCGCTAGCGTGCGCGAGGATCAAGCCCTACCCGCGCGGGTCGGCCGCGCTCGAGCGAGGAGGCGTCCGTGGTGATTCGCACCGACATCCCCGCCCGCCTCGACCGACTGCCCTGGTCGCGATGGCACTGGCGCATCGTGCTCGCGCTGGGGGTCGCCTGGGTGCTCGACGGGCTCGAGGTCACGGTGGTCGGCTCGATCGGCGCCGTGCTCGCGCGCCCCGACACGCTCGCGCTTTCTGCCACCGCGATCGGTTGGGCAGGCTCCGCCTATGTCGGCGGCGCCGTTCTCGGCGCGCTGTACTTCGGCCGGCTCGCAGATCGGCTCGGACGCAAGCGTTTGTTCCTCGTCACGCTGGCGGTCTACCTTGCCGCCACGTTGACCACCGCGTTCGCGGTCGATTTCGCGACGTTCATCGTTTGCCGCGCCGTCACCGGCTTCGGAATCGGCGGCGAGTACGCGGCGATCAACTCGGCGATCGACGAGCTCATCCCGGCACGCGTGCGCGGCGGCGTCAATCTCGCGATCAACGGCAGCTTCTGGGTGGGCGCGGCGATCGGCGCCGGACTGAGCCTCGTGTTACTCGATCCGCGAGTCCTCGGACCGCAGCTGGGCTGGCGTGCTGCGTTCGGGCTGGGCGCGCTCATGGCGGTCGCGATCTTCCTCGTGCGGCGAGACCTGCCGGAGAGCCCGCGCTGGCTGCTGGTTCAAGGCCGCGTCGAGGCGGCGCAGCGCGAAGTCCGCCGCATCGAGGCGGCCGTCGAACGCGAGCACGGCGCGTTGCCGCCGCCGGACCGCCGCCTCGCGATCCGCTTGCGGCCGCCACCCGCCCTGGGCGAGATCGCGCGCGTGCTCGTCACCCGCTACCCGAGCCGCACGTTCTTGGGGTTGGCGCTGATCGTGTCGCAGGCGTTCGTCTACAACGCGATTTTCTTTACCTACGCGTTGGTGCTCACGCGCTTCTACGACGTCCCGGAGGCGAGCGTCGGCCGCTATATCCTGCCGTTCGCGATCAGCAATTTTCTCGGGCCGCTCGCGCTCGGACCGCTGTTTGACCGTGTCGGCCGGCGAACGATGATCGCGCTGACCTACGCCCTGTCCGGCGTCGGCTTGGTCGCGACCGGCTACGGATTCATGCAGGGCTCGCTGGATGCGTCGACGCAGACCCTCTGCTGGGCCGCCGTATTCTTCCTGACGTCGGCCGCAGCGAGCGCCGCGTACTTGACGGTGAGCGAGGTGTTTCCGCTCGAGATGCGTGCGATGTCGATCGCGGTGTTCTACGCCGTCGGGACCGGGGCCGGCGGCTTCCTCGCCCCGGCGCTGTTCGGCGTGCTGATCGAGACCCAGAGCCGTGCGGCGGTGTTCGTCGGGTACGCGATGGGCGGCGCGCTCGCACTCCTCGCTGCGCTGGTCGCAGTGGTCTGGGGCGTGGATGCCGAACGCAAACCGCTGGAGGAGATCGCGGCGCCGCTCAGTGCGGCGTCGGATGGGGTTGAGCGTGAAGCGGGGCGGTGAGGCGGACTCTGACCGGGCAGGCGATGCCGCGTGCGCACCACCACCTCGCACGTTCTCCCCGGGCGGATTGACCGATGGTTGGCGCTTGACCACGCTTCGCCCAGCGCCGGGAGCGAGCTGCCGGCCGTGACCCGGAGCCCGACATTCAAAACCGCGACACCCGCGAGCGCAGTCGGCTTGCCGAACGTCCTCCACTTTCGCCATACTCGCCTCGCGCCATGAATCTTCAGCTCAGCGTCGGCCTCACGTCTAATCCGAGAACTTGGCCGATCTTCGACGGCCGGGTGGCACCCGACGGTATCGACCTGATACTGAACCGCGTGCACCCATCGGAGCTCTTCTGGCGCCAGCTGCGGTTCGCCGATTTCGACGTCTCGGAGATGTCGTTTTCGTCGCTCATGATGGCGCGGTCGAAGGGGGACGAGCGCTGGGTCGGGGTGCCGGTCTTCACGACCCGGAAGTTCTACCACGCGGCGATCCTGGTGCGGCGCGACGCCGGCATCGCCTCGCCCGCGGACCTCAAAGGCAAGCGCGTCGGCGTGCCGGAGTACCAGCAGACCGCGGCGCTGTGGGCGCGCGGCGTGTTGCAGCATGAATTCGGCGTCGAGCCGCGGCAGATGGAGTTCTGGATGGAGCGCGGGCCGTCCCACAGTCATGCGGGCGCGCTCGGATTCACGCCGCCGCCCGGGGTGACGATCAACACGATCGCACCCGACAAAAGCCTCGGCAGCATGATGCTTTCGGGCGAGCTCGACGCGGCGCTCCACTACATCGTCGATCCCAACCTGGTCGACCGCAGCACCGCCGATCTGTGGCACCACCCGGCGGTGGCACCGCTGTTCGCCGACCCGCTGGCCGAGGGGATCCGGTATTACCGCAAAACCGGCATCTTCCCGATCAATCACGGCCTGGTCATCAGGAAGGGCCTCGCCGAGCGCCATCCCTGGGTGGTCCTGAACCTGCTCAAGGCGTTCGACCGCGCGAACGACATCGCGAGCGAGGAGCGCCTGGAGCACGTGGCCTATTACGTCGCGACCGGCTTGCTGGCGCGCGAAGGCGCGGAGGCGCTGCGCACGCCGCTGGTGCGGCACGGCATTCGAGCCAACCGCACCACGCTGGAAACCGCGGCCCGCTATTCCCATGAGCAGGGCCTGACGGCGCGGCCGGTCAGGCTCGAGGAAGTGTTTGCCGCGAGCGCGATGGACCAATGACGGCGGGGGCGGGCCGCGGCGCGCGTCATGCGGCGAGTCGCGCCAGACGCCCGCGCACCTGCTGCGCGAACGCCTGCGTGCCGAGCGGACCGCCGAGATCGGCCGTGCGCAGCGCCGCATCCGCCAGCACCTCGAGCGTCGCGCGATCGATGAGCGCCCCGGCCGCGGCGAGCGCCTGGTTCGCATGCCGCTTGCCTAGCCAGTCAAACAGCATTGCTACGGAGAAGATGAGCGCGCACGGGTTCGCCCGGTCCGCGCCCGCGAGGTCCGGCGCGGAGCCATGCGAAGCCTGGGCCATTGCGTGCTGGTCGCCGGCATTGAGCGATCCGGCGAGCCCCAGCCCACCGCAGAGCTCCGCGGCCTGGTTCGAGAGGATGTCGCCGAACATGTTGGTCGTCACGACGACGTCGAACGCCTGCGGGGTGCGGACCAGATGCGAGGCCATGGCATCGACCAGGATGTGATCGACCGCAAGCTCGGGGTACTGCGCGGCGACGCTCCGCGCCTCGTGCAGGAACAGGCCGTCGCTCAGTTTCAGGACGTTCGCCTTGCTCACGATCGTGAGCTTCTTCCGGCGCCGCGAGGCGAGCTCGCACGCGACGCGCGCGATGCGTTGCGAGGCCGGCGCGGTCACCTTGCGCACCGCGAGCGCGACCTCGGGCGTGGGCATGAATTCTCCGCTACCGGCAAACATATTCCGGTCGGCGTAGAAGCCCTCGGTGTTCTCGCGGACGATCACGAGATCGGCGCCGCGCGCGAGCGCGGGAACGCCGGCGACGCTGCGGCTGGGACGGATGTTGGCGTACAGGTCGAGCGCTAGCCGGAGCGTGGAGGACGGATTGGCGCCGCCCCGGTTAGCCGGCGGATAGCCGTAGGTGTCGCATGGCCCGAGGATGATGCCATCTGCCGCGCGCGCGGCCGCCATGACGCCCTCCGGAAAGGTATGCCCGGCCTGCTGCAGGCTGATGTGCCCGATCTCGGCCGACCGGAACTCGAGCGGGAGGCCGAGCAACTGGTGCGCCTCCGCGGCGATGCCCAAGGCGGCGGCGGTGATTTCCGGTCCGATGTGGTCGCCCGGCAGGACGAGGATGTTGAGTTTGCGCATCGGGGCGTCTCCTAACACATGGCGTTCGATCGGGCTAAGATTACGATGCTGGCCGCGTTCGCGCTTGCAGCGCGCGCGCCACCGGGGCCTGTAAGGCCCGCTCGACCGGTTCGACCAAACCGCATCCTCAGTCGACCTAAAGGAAACCTCCAGATGGACTTCGCCCCGCAGCCGCGGTCCGCAACGTGGGTCCGCGTGCACCCCTTGGTCGTCCGGATCGCACATTGGATCAACGTCTTCGCCATCCTCATGATGGTGCTGAGCGGGTGGCAAATCTACAACGCGTCGCCGCTCTGGAACTTCAGCTTCCCGAGCGGGATCACCCTAGGCGGGTGGCTCGCCGGTGCGCTGCAGTGGCATTTCGCCGCCATGTGGCTACTGGTGATCAATGGATTGGTGTACGTCGCCTATGGCTTCGGGTCGGGGCACTTTCGGCGCAAGCTAGTGCCGATCTCCCCCGCGCGCGTGGTGCACGACGTCCGCGACGCGCTCCGGGGCCGGCTCGCGCACGATGACCTCACCGTCTACAACGCCGCGCAGCGGGCGGCGTACGTGGTCCTGATCCTGACCGGCGTCGTGCTGGTGGCCTCCGGCCTATCGATCTGGAAACCGGTGCAGCTGCAGGAGCTCACCGCCGTCTTCGGCGGCTACGAGGGCGCGCGGGTGGTGCATTTCATCGCGATGACGCTGCTGGTGCTGCTAGTCCTGGTGCACGTGGCGATGGTGGCGCTCGTGCCGCGCACCTTTCCGACCATGATCACTGGCCGCGTGAGGAGACAGTCATGAGAACCAAGCACCTGTACACGATGGCGACGAGCCTCGCCGACCATACCTCGCCGCAGGTCCGGCAGCTCGAGCGCAGGCTGTTCCTGAAGCGCGGGCTGTCGCTCGGCGCGCTCACGCTGCTCTCCGGCTGCGACGTCACCGACGCCGAGGGCGTGCAGAAGGTGCTGTCGGCGATGTCGCGCTGGAACGACCGCGCCCAGGGCTGGCTCTTCAATCCGAACAAGCTCGCGCCCGAATATCCGGCGAGCGCGATCACGACGCCATTCCCGTTCAATGCCTTTTACCGCCAGGACGAAGTGCCGTACGTCGACGGTGCGCAGTACCGGCTCGAGCTGAGCGGCCTGATCCGCGAGCCGCGGCCCTGGACGCTGCCCGAGCTGTACGCGCTCCCGCAGGCGAGCCAGATCACGCGCCACATCTGCGTCGAAGGCTGGAGCGCGATCGGGCAATGGAGCGGCGTGCCGTTCCGCGCGTTCCTCGAGCGGATCGGTGCCGACCTGACGGCAAAATACGTCGGCTTCAAGTGCGCCGACGACTACTACACCAGCATCGACATGCCGACGGCGCTGCATCCGCAGACGCAGCTCACGCTGCGGTTTGCGAACCAGATCCTGCCGCCGGCCTACGGCTTCCCGATGAAGCTGCGGATACCGACCAAGCTCGGATTCAAGAACCCGAAGCACATCATGGCCCTGTTCGTCACCAACGATTACCCGGGCGGGTACTGGGAAGACCAGGGCTACAACTGGTACAGCGGGTCCTAGCTGCGGCGCGGACGCATGTAGCCTCGCATCCGCCACGGCGCCGAGCGCGGGTACCATCACCTCATGAACCGAGCGGTCGGGTGGGTGGTTGTCGTTCTCGCATGGGTCGCCATTGGCGCGGCCGCCTACTATTGGTGGCGGCAGGGGCCGGAGCGCGAAGCGCCGGCGGCGCCCCCGCCGACGCAGCTCAAGCCCGAGGCGGAGGTCGAACCGCCGATCCGCCATCCGGTCGAGGCGGCGCAGGAGCCGGGGGCCGAGGAACCGGCCAAAGAGCCATCGCCCCTGCCGCCGCTCAGCGACAGCGACAAGCTGGTGCACGACTCGCTCGCGGGGCTCGCCGGTCGCGATTCGCTCGAGGCATTCCTGAACACGACCGGCCTGATCCGGCGCGTCGTGGCGACCGTGGACAACCTGCCGCGCAAGAAGGCTCCGCAACGCGTCTGGCCGGTCAAGCCGACTGCGGGGCAATTCGCGACCACCCTCAGGGACGGCGAGGTCTATCTCAATCCGGACAACTATCGGCGCTATGCGCCGTTCCTCGCGCTCATGGAGTCGGTGGACACCCGCAAGCTCGTCGCGCTCTACGTCCGCCTCTATCCGCTGTTCCAGCGGGCCTACGAGGAGCTCGGCTACTCGAAGCGGTACTTCAACGACCGGCTGATCGAGGCGATCGACGATCTGCTCGCGACGCCGGACGTGAAGGGGCCGATCAAGCTCGCGCGGCCCTGGATCATGTACGAGTACGCGGATGCGGGGCTCGAGGCGCGCTCGGCCGGCCAGAAGATCCTGATCCGAATGGGCAGCGAGGATGCCGCGCGGGTAAAGAGCAAGCTGCGCGCGATCCGGCAGCAGGTGACGCGGCAGGCGGTGACGCAGTGACGCCGGCGTGAGCTCAAGCTCAAGCGCGCACGGCCCCCTACGCTAAGGTGAAGCGCGCGCGCGCTTTGCGCTCGCTCATCCGCGAACGAGTTGCAGGAACTCCTTGCGCAGCTCCGGGTTGCTGAGAAACGCGCCGCGCATGACGCTGTTCGTCATGTGCGACTCGTCCTTCACGCCGCGCCAGTGCATGCAGAAGTGGTCCGCCTCCATGACGATCGCGATGCCTTCGGGTTGCAGGCGCGCCTCGAGCAGATCGGCGAGCTGCATCACCGCCTCCTCCTGGATTTGCGGGCGGCTCATGACCCAGTCGGCGATGCGCGAATACTTCGACAACCCGACGAGGTTCGAGTGCTCGCTCGGCAGCACGCCGATCCACAGCTTGCCGAAGATCGGCACGAGGTGGTGCGAGCAGGCGCTGCGCACGGTGATTGGTCCCATGATCATGAGCTCGTTCAGCCGCTCGACGTTCGGGAACTCGGTGACCTTCGGCATGCGGTGGTAGCGCCCCTTGAACACCTCGTGCAGGAACATCCGCGCCACCCGGCGCGCGGTGCCGTGCGTGTTGTGATCGCTCTCGGTGTCGATCACGAGCGTCTCGAGCAGCGCCTGCATCTTCGCCGTCACCTCGTCCTCGAGCCCCTGCAGCTCGGCGTCGCTCTCGATGAACCCGGCGATGTTGTCGTTGGCGTGGTAGCGGGTTCCGGCCGCCGCGATCCGCGCCCGGATGCGCGCCGACGGGGTCGCCGGGGCCGGCGCCTCGGCGCGCCTCGGAAGCCTGCTCTTAGTATCGTTCATCGATGTCTCGCTTTCGGCGGCGCCTCGGGTCGGGCTCGGGCTCGGGTCGGGCGCCAGGGGGGAGTGCAAACTATACAGACTATGCGAGCGCGGCGGCGGCGCCACTTTAGCCGGCGGGAACGGACGCTGCGCTGCGCTCGGCGAGGAACTCCGCCAGCACGCGCGCCGTGTGCGACCGGTCGGGGCGCTTCGCGACCGCTTCCGGCGGCGCCATGGCGAGCACCCGCCCGCCCGCATCGCCGCCCTCCGGGCCGAGGTCGACGATCCAGTCCGCTTCGGCGATCACGTCGAGATTGTGCTCGATCACGACCACCGTATTGCCGGCGTCGACCAGGCGGTGCAGCGCGCGTACCAGCCGCTCGACATCGGCCATGTGCAGGCCGACGGTGGGCTCGTCGAGCACATACAGCGTGTGCTTTTCCGGCCGCAGCACCGCGCGAGTGTTCGCGACGGCAATTTCGGTCCGCACCTTCGCGAGCTCGGTCACGAGCTTGATGCGCTGCGCCTCGCCGCCCGAGAGGGTCGGGCTCTGCTGGCCGAGCGTGAGGTAGCCGAGGCCCACGTCCTGCAACAGGCGCAGGCTGTGATGGATCGATCGGTGCGCGGCGAAGAACTCGACCGCTTGGTCGACGCTCAGCGCGAGGATGTCGCCGATGGTCTTGCCGCGGAACCGGACGGTGAGCGTCTCGGCGTTGAAGCGCGCACCGCCGCATGCGTCGCAGCGCACCTTGACGTCGGGCAGGAAGCTCATCTCGATTTTCTTCACGCCCTGGCCTTCGCATGCGTCGCAGCGCCCGCCGGGCGTGTTGAACGAGAAGCGGCTCGCGGTGTAGCCGCGGATGCGCGCCTCGGTGGTGTCGGCGAACGCCCTGCGGATCGCATCCCAGAAGCCGACGTAGGTCGCGGGGCACGAGCGCGGCGTCTTGCCGATCGGCGTCTGGTCGACCTCCAGCACCCGACCGACCAGCGCGTGGCCGTCGATCGCGGCGCAGCCGCGGAGCGCGCCGCTCGCGGTGGGCGCGCGCGCGCCGGCGATCTCGGCGAGGTTCGCGTGCAGCACGTCCCGCGCCAGGGTCGACTTGCCCGAGCCCGACACGCCGGTGATCGCCGCGAGCCGGCCGAGCGGGATGCGGACGTCGATCGACTTGAGGTTGTGCAAGCTCGCCGCGCGCACCGCGATGGCGGGCGTCTGGCTGTCGACCGCGCGGCGCGGCTGCAGCGGATGGCGCAGCGGCGCGGCGAGGAACCGGCCGGTCACCGACTCCGGCACCCGCATGAGGTCCTGCGCTGTTCCTTCGGCGACGACCCAGCCGCCGCCGCGGCCCGCGCCCGGACCGAGGTCGACGAGGTGATGCGCGCGCCGGATCGTCGCCTCGTCGTGCTCGACGACCAGCAGCGTGTTGCCCTTGCGCTCGAGCTTCTCCAGCGTGTCGAGCAGGATGCGGTTGTCACGCGCGTGCAGACCGATCGTCGGCTCGTCGAGGATGTAGCACACGCCCTGCAGGTTCGACCCGAGCTGCGCGGCGAGGCGAATGCGCTGCGCCTCGCCGCCGGAGAGCGTCGGCGCCGAGCGGTCGAGCGCGAGATAGGAGAGCCCGATCTCGCCGAGGAAGCCGAGCCGCGAGCGCAGCTCCGCGACGATGTCGCGCGCGATGCCCGCTTCGCGCCCGGCGAGCTCGAGCTCACGGAAGAACGCCTCGACCGCGCTCACCGGCTGCGCCACCAGCTCGGCGATCGATCGGCCGCGGAAGCGCACGTTGAGCGCCACCGGGTTGAGGCGCCGGCCCGCGCACGCGTGGCAGGTCTCGGCGTCCCCTTCCCACCACTGGTTCCACCAGATCTCCTCGCCGGTTTGCTCGGCGTCGAAGCCGTCGAGTCGCAGGCCGGTGCCGTAGCAGCTCGCGCACCAACCGTGCTCGGAGTTGAACGAGAACAGGCGCGGGTCGAGCTCGGGGAAGCTGCGGCCGCACGACGGGCAGGCGCGCTTGGTCGAAAAGACCGCGAGCGCCAGCGCGATTTCCACCCGCTCGGCGCTCGATGTCTCGGCCGCCGCGGCCAATTGGTCGAGGCCGGCGAGCAGGTGGATGACGCCCTTGCCGAATTCGATGGCCTGGCCCACGGCGGCGCGCAGTTCGGGCTCGCGCTCGCTCGACACGACCAGGTCGGCCACCGGCAGCTCGATCGTGTGCTCGCGGAAGCGATCCAGTCGCGGCCACTTGGCGGTCGGCAGGAACTCGCCGTCGACGCGCAGGTGCGTGAACCGCTTGCCGCGCGCCCATTTTGCGAGCTCGGTGTAATAGCCCTTGCGGTTGATGACCAGCGGCGCGAGCAGCCCCACCCGAGCGCCGCGGTAGTCGCGCAGGATCTTCGCCACGATGGCCGCGGCGCTTTGCGGTTCGATCGGCACGTTGCAGTCGGGGCAGAACTGCGTGCCGAGCTTCATGTAGAGCAGGCGCAGGAAGTGATACACCTCGGTCAGGGTGGCGACCGTAGACTTGCGGCCGCCGCGGCTGGTGCGCTGCTCGATCGCGACCGTCGGCGGGATGCCGTAGATCGCGTCCACGTCGGGGCGCGCCGCCGGCTGCACGAACTGCCGGGCGTACGCATTGAGGGATTCGAGGTAGCGCCGCTGGCCCTCGGCGAACACGATGTCGAACGCGAGCGTCGACTTGCCCGAACCCGACACGCCGGTGATCACCGTGAAGCCCTTGCGCGGCAGCGCGACCTCGATGTTTTGCAGGTTGTGCTCGCGCGCGTTGTGCACGAGGATGCTCGTGCGCGCGCGCTCGCGCAGCGCCGCCTGAAGCGGCGGCCCCGCATCGCCCGTCGGCGCGAGGGGCGCGGCGGTCGGGGCGACCGGCGCGCCGAGCGCGCGGGCGTAGTCCCGCAACGCCCGAGCGGTGTGCGACTGCTCGTTCGCCATGACCTCGCCGGGGGTGCCGACGGCGACGATCGCGCCGCCGGCCTCGCCGCCTTCCGGGCCGAGGTCGACGATCCAATCGGCGGCACGGATCACGTCGAGGTTGTGCTCGATCACGATCAGCGAGTGGCCGGCGTCGATCAGGCGGCGGAAGGCCTGCAGCAGCTTTGCCACGTCGTCGAAATGCAGACCGGTCGTCGGCTCGTCGAACAGGAAGAGCGAGCCGTTGGTGGCTGCCGTGTGCGGCGCGGCGGTGCTCGATTCCGGGCCGCCCCGCAACGACGATGGCTGCGCCGCCTGCGCGAGATGCCCCGCGAGCTTTAGCCGCTGCGCCTCGCCGCCGGAGAGCGTCGGCACCGGCTGGCCGAGCCGCAGATACTCGAGCCCCACCTCGGCGAGCGGCGCGAGCGCGGCGACCACCGGTTGCTCGCCGGCGAAGAACGCGAGCGCCTCCGCGACCGTCAGCTGCAGCACGTCGGCGATCGATTTGCCCTCGACAGTGACCTCAAGCACTTCGGATCGATAGCGCTTGCCGCCGCAATCCGGGCAGCGCAGATACACGTCGGAGAGAAACTGCATCTCGACGTGCTCGAAGCCGCTGCCGCCGCAGCTCGGGCAGCGGCCATTGCCGGCGTTGAAGCTGAACGTCCCCGCGCTGTAGCCGCGCGCGGTTGCGGACGGCTGCGCGGCGAAGCGTTTGCGGATCGCGTCGAAGGCGCCGACGTAGCTCGCCGGATTGGAGCGGGTCGTCTTGCCGATCGGCGATTGGTCCACGAGCACCACCGCGTCGATCAGCGCGGCGCCGCGCACCGCGCGGTGCCGTCCCGGCGCCTCGGTCGGCTTGCCTTTCGCCTTGAGCAACGCGGCGTACAGCACGTCCTGCACGAGCGTCGACTTGCCGGAGCCGGACACGCCCGTGACGCATACCAGGCGATTGAGCGGGAACGCGACGTCGATGTCCTTGAGGTTGTGCTCGGCAGCGCCGAGGATCTGGAGCGACGCGCCGGATCCGGATTCCGGCGCGCGCCGCGCGGCCGGGGCCGCGACGCGCTTGCGGCCGGCCAGGTAATCGGCAGTGAGCGTGTTCGCACGCCGCAGCGCCTCCGGCGAGCCGAAGAATACGATGTTGCCGCCGCGCTCGCCCGGGCCGGGTCCCATGTCGAGGATGCGATCGGCGGCGAACATGATCTGCGGATCGTGTTCGACCACCACCAGCGAGTTGCCGGCATCGCGCAGCTTCTGCATCACGTCGATGACGCGGCCCATGTCGCGCGGGTGCAGGCCGATGGAGGGCTCGTCGAGCACGAACAGCGTGTTGACGAGCGAGGTGCCGAGTGCGGTGGTGAGATTGATCCGCTGCACCTCGCCGCCGGAGAGCGTACGCGACTGGCGGTCGAGGGTCAGGTAGCCGAGCCCGACCGTGGCGAGGTAGCCGAGCCGCGCGCGGATCTCGGTGAGCAGGAGATCGGTCGCCTGGTCGAGCGGCGCCGGCAGATGCAAGCCGGCGAAGAACGATCGGCAGCGCTCGATCGACAGCAGCATGAGGTCATGCATCGTGAGGCCCGGCAGCGCGGCGAACGCGCTCTCGCCGTAGCTCACCCCGTGCGGCCGGAAACGCGGCTTGCCGCCGAGCGCGCCATCGCTGTCCTGCCGCGTCCCGAGGCGCCACAGCAGCGCCTCCGGCTTGAGGCGCGCGCCGTGGCAACTCGCGCACGGCGTGTAGGCGCGATACTTGGAGAGCAGCACGCGGATGTGCATTCGGTAGGCCTTGGTCTCGAGCCACGCGAAGAAGCGCTTCGCGCCGTACCACACCCGGTCCTTGCGGCGGCCCTCGCCATCGATGACCCAGCGCTGCTGCGGCGCGGAGAGCTCGCGCCACGGCGTGTCGAGCGGGACCCCGCGCTGGCGCGCGAACTTCTCCAGATCGTCCTGGCACTCGCGGTAGCTCTGCGTCTGCCACGGCTTGATCGCGCCCGCGCGCAAGGTCTTCGACGCGTCGGGGATGACCAGGCCGTAATCGACGCCGATCACGCGCCCGAAGCCGCGGCAAGTCTCGCAGGCGCCGAGCGGCGAGTTGAAGGAGAAGAGACTCGGGGTCGGCTCGCCGTAGTGGATGTCGCAGTCGGCGCAATGAAGATCGGCCGAGAAGCGCCAGACGGCGGCGGCCGCGCCGTCCTCGACGACGTGGACGTTCACCCGCCCATCCCCGATCTTGAGCGCGGCCTCGAGTGCTTCCATGACCCGGGGCCGTTCCGCGGTTGACGCGCGGAGGCGGTCCTGCACCACCTCGAATGTGCTCGCGCGCCGGGCGTGGATGCGGGTGTAGCCCTGCCGCTCGAGCAGCTGCAGGATCTCCTGCTCCGAGAAGTTCTGCGGCACGTCGACCGGAAACGTGACCGCGAGCCGCGGGTCGCCCGCGGCCCGCGCGCGCCGCGCGAGCTCGTCGTAGATCGTCTCCGGCGTGTCGCGCCGGACCTCGCGTCCGCAGCCGCGGCAGTAGAGCTGCGCCGCGCGGGCGTAAAGCAGCTTGATGTGGTCGTTCAGCTCGGTCATCGTGCCCACGGTCGAGCGCGAGGTGCGGACCGGATTGGTTTGATCGATGGCGATCGCGGGCAGGCAACCGTCGATGCGATCGACCTGCGGGCGGTCCATGCGGTCGAGGAACTGGCGCGCGTACGGCGAAAACGTCTCCACGTAGCGTCGCTGGCCCTCGGCGTAGAGCGTGTCGAACACGAGCGAGGATTTGCCCGACCCGGACACGCCCGTCACCACGACGAGCTCGTTCGTGGGGATGCCGACGGTGAGGTTCTTAAGATTGTTCTGGCGGGCGCCGTGGATGGCGATCGTGTCGCGGGCTGCTTGCTGCATCTTGGTGGGGTCGGCGAAACGAAACGCGGCGCCCTTCGGCGCCGCGCGGGTTGCGTGCGACCGCTATTCTAGCCGCTTGCGTGCCGGGCGGCCTGCAGGCCGCCGTTGCCGGCGGGTGGTCGGGGCGCGCGAGGCGCCGGGACGGTAGTCCGCGCGTGCGGCGCGCTTCGCGCCACCGGCGTCAGACGCGATACAGCGAGCGCTGGTCGCGGCGGAACACGATCGGCTGCGCGAGCGGATCGGAGAACGAGCGCCCGAGGCTGATGCGCCCGGAGCCGTGGAGCAGCGTCTCCCCGCGCAGGAGGTGAATCTCCTCGGTCGAGCCATCGAATGCCACGTAGGTGCCGTTCGCGCTGCGGTCGATGAGGCGAAATCGGATGGCGTCCAGCTCGACGGTCGCGTGGCGGCGCGAGACCAGATGATCGCGCACGACGAGGTCGTTGACGGCGTCGCGACCGAGCTGCACCCGCGCGCACAGGCGGTCGACCGAGATCGTGATGTCCGCCGTAGACAGCAGCAGCGCGCCCTCGTCCGAAGGGACTTGGCGCGGTCGACCCAGGTTCCTCGCGGTGATCTCGGCGGAGTTGGTCTGCCACACGACCTCGTAGATGATCGAGTCGCGTTCGTCGCCCTTGAGTCGGGTGCTGTAGATCGCGCGGGCACTGGGCAGCGTCGTGGGCGAGAGACCGTCGACGACCGCCTGGGTGGTGAGGATTTGCTCGGCGCGGGCCATCGCGGCGAGATACGCGGCGACGTTCACGGTCGTGCCGTAGAAGTCCTGCCCCTCGACGATCACCGGCCCGAAGTTGACGCCCGTGTGCAGCTGCACCGGATGGCCTTCCGGCGGCGATACCGCGACCTCCTCGTGCAACGCGCTCATCGCGAGCACCGCCTGCTCCGCGTTGGGGAACGCGCACATCACCCCGTCGCCGAGGGTTTTGACCAGGCGGCCGTCGAAGCCCGGCAGCAGCGCACCCACCTGCCCGCAGAATGCGTGCGTCAGCGCCCGTGCCGCGGCGTCGCCCAGCTCGCGGTACAGGCGCGCGCTGCTCGCGATGTCGGCGAAGGCGACGGCATAGTCTCGGGTCTCCCGCACGGTGGTCTTCTCCTGGAGGGCTGTGCCCCCTCGTAAATCTCCCTAGCCAGGAACCCGCCGGCGCCCGGTTGCACGGCTCGGCCAGCGGTCCATGGCGCGTTGGACCGAATCTTATCGGGTCTTGCGCATTTGCCGGCGGAGACTCTTGGCTCATTCCGGCCGGTTTCACAAGCGCCGGATCGAAGACCGGCGGACTTTTTGCACCTGCCGGCTGTATCCTCCGTTTCGGCTCGAGCACTGCCGTATGCCCGCAAACCTCTCGCCCGAGTATAAGGCGGCAGAGACGGCCTTCCGCAAAGCGCGCGACCCCCACGAGCGCTTGGAATGGCTGCGCGAAATGCTGCGCGCCATCCCCAAGCACAAGGGGACCGATCATCTGCAGGCGGACATCAAACACCGGATCAAGGAACTGTCCGAGGCGCTCGAGGGGCCGCGGCGCGGCGGCGCGCGCAGCGCGCCCTCGTCCGTCGTCCATCCCGAAGGGGCGGCGCAGATCGCGCTCGTCGGCCCGCCGAACACCGGCAAATCGGCGTTGCACGGCCGTCTCACGGGGTCGGGCGCGCAGGTCGCGGCGTATCGATTCACGACCCAGCATCCCGAACCGGGGATGATGCCCCACGAGGACGTCCGCTTTCAGCTGGTCGATCTACCGGCGGTGTCGCCGGAGCATCCGGTGCCGTGGCTCGCGAGCGCGCTGCAGACGGCCGACGCGTGCCTGCTGGTGGTCGACCTCGGCGAGCCCGGTTGCATCGACGATGTTCAGGCGGTGCACGCTCAGCTGCGCGAGCAGCGCGTGACGCTCACCGAGCACTGGGCGTCGGCGAGTGAATCGGCGGCGGCGGCCGTGGATCCCGACCACGATCCGTTCGCGCTGCGGCTGCCTACGCTCATGATCGCGAACAAGGCCGATCTCAGCGCCGACGAGGATGCCGAGCTCCAGGCATTTCGCGACCTGACCGGGTTGCGCTACCCCGCGCTCGCGGCGTCCGCGACGACCGGACAAGGTCTCGGCGACGTCGCGCCATGGCTATTTCGCGCGCTCGGCATCGTGCGCGTCTACACCAAGACCCCGGGCAAGCCGCCCGAAAAGGATCGACCGTTCACCCTGCGCCGTGGTCAGACCGTGGAGGATGTCGCGCGGTTGGTGCACCAGGACCTCGCACACTCGTTCAAGTACGCGCGCGTGTGGGGCCGGTCGGGCTTCGATGGTCAGCACGTGGGGCGGGAGCACCGGGTCGAGGACGGCGAGGTGGTCGAGCTGCACGCTTAGGCCGGTCGGCGCCGCTGTCGCTGGGGGTGCTTTGAAGCTAACATTGGCGGCCGAGGCGAGTGCGCCTGCTCGAAGTGGCGACCGCGGCACGTTGCGAGTCACAGCGGGATCAAAAAGGGGGGGTCGACATGGGACGAGTCGCGATCGCGGGAGCATTGCTAGCGCTGTGCGCCGGTGCGGCGCTCGGCCAGACGCTGCAGGAATTGCGCGCCGACGGCAACGGCGGCAGCACCGACAACGTGCTCACTTACGGCATGGGCTATCAGCAGCACCGCTATAGTCCGCTCAATCAGATCAACCAAGACAACGTCAAGCGGCTGGTACCGGTCTGGAGCCTGTCGCTGCAGAACGATTTGGGGGAGCAGGCGCAGCCGCTGGTGCGCAACGGCGTGATGTACGTCAGCAACGCCAAGTGGACGGTGGCGATCGACGCGGTGACCGGCCGGCAGCTTTGGCGCACGGCCGTCGATTTCGAACCGGATACGCCGCGCGTCGTGTGCTGCGGCGTATCGAACAAGGGCGTGGCGCTCTACAACGGCAAGGTGTTCCGCACTACGCTCGACGCCTACGTCGTCGCCCTCGATCAGAAGACCGGCAACCAGATCTGGCGGCAGAAGGTGGCGGAATGGAAGGAAGGCTATTCCCTCACCGTCGCGCCGCTGGTGGCGAACGGCGTGCTCATCACCGGCTGCTCGGGGGCGGAATTCGGCGCGCGCTGCTTCCTCGACGGCTGGGATCCCGAGACCGGCGCGAAGCTCTGGCGCCGCTACACCACGGCCGGTCCCGGCGAGAAGGGTCACGAGACGTGGGATCCGCCGGAGGCCTACCTGCGCGGCGGGGCGAGCACCTGGATCACCGGCTCGTACGATCCTGAGCTCGATCTCGTCTACTGGGGCACCGGCAACGCCGGTCCGTGGAACCCGGCGAAGCGCAAGGGCGACAACCTGTACGTCTCCTCGATCCTCGCGCTGCGGCCGAAGACCGGCGAGATCGTCTGGCACTACCAAGCCGCCCCGAATGACTCGTTCGACTGGGACACCTGTTGGGAGATCGTCCTGGCCGACATCAAGGTGGACGGCGAGACGCGCAAGGTGGCGATGCAGCTCAACCGCAACGGCTTCCTGTATGTGCTCGACCGCACCAACGGCAAGCTGCTGTCCGCCAAGCCGTACGCCAAGGTGAACTGGGCCACGCACGTCGACCTGGCGACCGGCCGTCCGGTCGAGTCGGAGGTATCGCAGCGCCTGCGCGCCGGCGAGCAAGTCGAGATGTGGCCCGGCATTCGCGGCGCGAAGAACTGGCCGCACGCCGCATTCAATCCTGCCACCGGGCTGCTGTACGCGAACACCAACCACGGCTACTCGCAGTATCGCTTCACGTCGCTCGGCGAATACAAGGCCGGGGTGCGCTACCAGGGGATCGAGAACGTCAATTCCCCGGTGGCCGCCGACACGCTGGCCGGCTACGTCGAGGCGATCGATCCGCTGACGGCGAAGCCCAAGTGGCAAGTACCGCTGTACGGCCAGATGATCGCATCGGCGATGCTCGCCACCGGCGGCGGCCTGCTGTTCACCGGGAAGCACACCGGTGAATTCTTCGCGATGGATGCGGAGAGCGGCAAGACGCTGTGGGAATTCAAGACCTCCTCCGGTGTCAACGCCCAGCCGATCACCTGGACCCGCAACGGCAAGCAGTACATCACCGTTTTGTCGGGGCTCGGTGGCGCGGGGTCCGGACGCCGCGGGCTGCCGGACATTCCGCTGGGCGGCTCGGTGTGGACCTTCGCGTTGATGGACTAGACGCGGACGATGCCGGCAACCGCACGGGCAGGCGCGGCGGGCTGGCGCGCCTCGCGGCGTCTATTAGCGCGGCGCCGCCGCCGCAATGGCGGCAATGACGGGCGGTGGCGCGAGGCGTTCCTAGCGGCGCGCGAGTAGGACCAATAGGGCGAGAACATCAATGGAGGAGACCCGCATCATGCACAACCGCGGTCGCGCCGTCAGGTTGCTGCACGCGTTCGCCGTGTTCACGTTTTGCCTGGGCAGCGCTCAGGCGCAGCATCCGGCCAGTGCGAGCAACATGGCGCTCGTCGGCTACAACGATCTCCAGGGGCGCAGCGCCTACCAGCCAGTGATTCACGCGCAGGGCAATCGCTGGATTGCCTACATCGGTCACCACGGCGGCAAGGCTGTCAACGCGGTGACCGGGCAGACCGAGGACAGCGGCACCTCGATCGTGGACGTGACCGACCCGCGCCAGACGCGCTATCTCGCGCACATTCCGGGCGAGCCCGGCGACGGCGAGACGGGCGGGGCACAGATGGTGCGCGTCTGCGACGGCGAGACGCTGCCCAAGGGCGATCCGGCCAAAGTGTACTTGCTGCGCCCCTTCGGCAACCTCGCCCACGAAGTGTGGGACGTCACGGCGCCGGAGAAGCCGGTGCGCGTCGTCACCGTGGTCGACAAGCTCGGCGGCACGCACAAGAGCTGGTGGGAGTGCGACTCCGGGATCGCCTACCTCGTCTCGGGCGCGCCCGGCTGGCGCACGCGGCGCATGACCCAGGTGTACGACCTCGCCGACCCGGCGCACCCGGCCTTCGTTCGCGACTTCGGCCTGCCGGGTCAGCAGCCGGGAGCGAGCGGTCCGGCGCCCACCGAGCTGCACGGCCCGATCTCCACTGGACCAACTGGCAACCGCATCTATTTCGGCTACGGCACGGACAAGGAAGGGGTGATGCAGATCGTCGACCGCGACCGGCTGCTCAAAGGCCCGCGCGAGCCCACCGACGCGAACCTGCTCGCGCCGCAGGTCGGGCGGTTCGAGCTGTCGGCCTGGAACGGCGCGCACACGGCGCTGCCGGTGCTCGGCATGGAGGTGGCCGAGTTCGCCAAGGACAAGGCCGGCAGCCGGCGCGACTTCGTGTTCATCGTGAACGAGGAGCTCGCGAACGAGTGCCTTGAGCCGCGGCAGATGGTGTGGGTGGTCGACATCACCGACGAGCGGCGGCCGGTCGGGGTCGCGACGTTCAACGTGCCTGAGGCAAGCGGCAATTTCTGCAGCCGCGGCGGGCGTTTCGGGGCGCACTCCTCGAACGAGAACCAGCCGGCCATGTACGCCAAGCGCCTGTTGTTCTTCGCCTGGTTCAACGCCGGTGTGCGCGCGGTCGACATCCGCGACCCGTTCCACCCGCGCGAGGTCGGCTACTACATTCCGGCCACCACCGCGAAGACCGACCAGCGCTGCGTCAAGACCGACGCGGGCCAGCGCTGCAAGGTCGCGATCCAGACCAACAACCTCGAGGTGGACGACCGCGGCTACATCTACATCGTCGACCGCGCCAACACCGGGATGCACATTCTCGAGCCGACCGGCGCGGCGCGGGCGGCGGCGAACTTCCGCTAGCGGCTGCCCACGCGCGTCGCGCGCCGCCGGCGAGCGACGCTCACGTCGACCACAGCGGCGGCTCGTCCATGAGCGCGATCTGTTCGCGCAGTTCGAGGATGCGGTCCTGCCAGTAACGGTGGGTGTTGAACCACGGGAACGCGGCGGGGAAGGCCGGATCGTCCCAGCGCCGGGCGAGCCATGCCGAGTAGTGGATCAGGCGCAGCGTGCGCAGCCCCTCGACGAGGTGCAGCTCGCGCGGGTCGAATTCGAAGAAGTCCTCGTAGCCGGCGAGCACCTCGGCGAGGCTCCGCGCCATCGCGTCGCGCCCGCCCGAGAGCAGCATCCACAGATCCTGCACCGCCGGTCCGGTGCGGCTGTCGTCGAAGTCGACGAAGTGCGGACCCGCCGCGGTCCACAACACGTTGCCGGCGTGGCAGTCGCCGTGCAGCCTTAGCGTGGCGCTATTGCCGGCGCGCTCGTAGCAGCGGCGCACGCTCGCGAGCGCCTGGTCGACGACGGTCTTCCACGGCTCGAGCAGCTCAGGCGGAATGAAGTCGTGCCCGAGCAGGAACTCGCGTGGTTCGACGCCGAAGCCGGCGATATCGAGCGCCGGCCGCGCGGCGTAGCCCCCGATCGCGCCGACGGCGTGGATGCGGCCGATGAAGCGGCCCATCCATTCCAGGGTCTGGCGATCCTCCAGCTCGGGCGTGCGGCCGCCACACCGTGGATAGACCGCAAAGCGAAAGCCGGCGAAGGCGTGCAGGGTCTTCGCATCGGGCGCGAGCGGCGCGACGACCGGAATCTCGCGCTCCGCAAGCTCGCGCACGAAAGCGTGTTCCTCCAAGATTTGCGCGTCGCTCCAACGGCCCGGGCGATAGAACTTCGCGACGACCGGCGGCGCCTCTTCGATGTAGATCTGGTAGACGCGGTTCTCGTAGCTGTTCAGCCCAAGCAGTCGGCCGTCACCGCGCAGCCCGACGCTTTCCAGCGCATCGAGCACGACATCGGGGGTGAGCCTGGAGTAAGGGTGAGCATTGGCGCCGTTCATGCGGGCATTGTACGAGCCGTACGAGGCGTAGCGGGTGCGCGGGCGGTGCCCGGCGAGCGGCTATACTCGGGCGCGCGTCTTACCGGAGCACGCGCTATGGATCGGATCGACAGCCTGGACGCCTTGCGTGCGCACCTGCGCGTCTTTGTCGCCGAACGCGACTGGGGCAAGTACCACAACCCGAAGAATCTCGCGATGGCGCTGGTCGGCGAGGCGGCCGAGGTGGTCGAGCATTTTCAGTGGCTCACGCCCGAGCAGGCGGAAAACCTCTCGAGCGCCACGCAAGCAGAGGTGGAGCTCGAGATCGCCGATGTTCTCATCTTCCTCGTCGAGCTTGCCGATCGCCTGGGCATCGATCCGCTCGCGGCGGCGCAGAAGAAGCTCGCGATCAACGGCGAGCGCTATCCGGTCGAGCGCTCGCGGGGGAACGCGACCAAGTACGACAAGCTCTGAGCCGCGCCGCCGCCTCTGGCGTAGCGCCCGGATCCCTGTTCGACTGGACCCCGGGGTCGCACCGGGGCCACACTCGCCCGCCAAATGCTCGCCTATCGGCACCACTTCCACGCCGGCAACTTCGCCGACGTCTTCAAGCACGCGCTGCTCGCGCGCTTGTTGCGGGCACTGCTCCGCAAAGACCAGCCGCTCTGCTATATCGACACGCATGCGGGCGCCGGGCGATACGACCTCGCGCATCGCTGGGCGCGGAAGAACGCCGAGCATCGCGACGGCATCGAGCGGCTATGGCGCCGATCGGACGTCCCCGACAGCCTGGCACCCTACGTCGGCGCCGTTCGCGCCGAGAACGCGGACGGGAAGCTCCGCTTCTATCCCGGTTCGCCGCGGATCGCGCGCCGCCTGCTGCGCCCCGGGGATCGAATGGTGCTGACGGAGCTCAACCCGACCGACTGCGCCGAGTTGAAGGCACTGTTTGCGGTCGACAAACGGGTCGCGGTGGAGCACCTGGACGGCGAGCAGGCACTGAAGGCCTACCTGCCGCCTAAGGAGCGGCGCGGCCTGGTGCTGATCGACTCGCCGTTTGACCGTGCGGGGGAGTTCAAGCGCACCGCCGCGGCGCTAGCCGCCGCGCACCAGCGTTGGGCGACCGGTGTCTACGCGTTCTGGTATCCGCTCATGGAACCGGCGACGATGCGGGCGTTCGATCGCGACGTCGCCGCGACCGAGGTGCGGAAAGTCCTGCAGCTCGAGCTCTCGGTGCACCCGGAACGCTGGACGCAGACGCTGCGCGGATGCGGGCTGCTGGTCGTCAATCCGCCGTTCGGATTCGACACCGAGGCGGTGCCGATGCTCGACTGGCTCGCACGCGCGCTCGCGCCGGCGGGTGCCGGCGGGCACCGGGTCCGCTGGCTCGTCCCCGAGTAGCCGCGCTCAAAGGGCCGGCGCCGGCCGCCGGCGGCTCGCGCGTTCACTTGGCCGGCACCAGAAAATCGCGAATCATCACCGCCATGCGCTGCGGCGAGTGGCGCTGATCGGCGACTCGACCCATCGTGCTCGCGGGCCAGCGCGTGGTTCATCGCGCGGACGCTGAACCTGAAGCCCGTGTCGCCGCAAAAAAAAGCCCCTGCCGCCGGCGCCACCGGCCGCACAGGGGCGAGAGGAGGAGCTGGCGACATTGCGCCGCCGCGTGCGCCGACCCCGAGGGAGTGGGAGAGGGGGAGGGATCGGTGCACGAAGC
>Ga0187846_10000467_pt1 | contig 23727 bp, 25 predicted proteins | sample TC_taG_FD_161473 | JGI IMG/M metagenome (GOLD analysis project Ga0187846, IMG submission 161473) | Biofilm microbial communities from the roof of an iron ore cave, State of Minas Gerais, Brazil - TC_06 Biofilm (v2) | ecosystem: Environmental > Terrestrial > Deep subsurface > Cave > Wall biofilm... | reverse complement strand
ATTTTTTATGCCAACCTGACCATATTTCACCGTGGAACTTGCGGGGGTCAAAGTCTTATTCTCTCTTATTACGTGTTGTTCTCTATCGTTAACTGTACCGTTGTCTATGAATCCAGTACATGAATTACCTATTGTTGCACTTGGGTTCAAGGTTCCGTTAACGGCACCAGGAGCTCCTTCAGGAAGAGCAAAGCCTTTAGTTTGTGACAAGTCAATGCCAACTGTGGCTGGACCAGAAGACGCAGAACAGAACTCACCAAAGTTCAGACCCCTAGCTTTTACTGGGGCTAAAGAGTCTGCAAATTGAGCTTCTTTGCTATCCGCAAAGTATGCATACCAGTTACCATCTGTGTTCTGTACCATTCTCAGTGTCTTACCGTTGACGGTTACAAGTGGTTCACCATAGGCTTGATCTAATCTGTTGATATCAGGATCGGATACAATAACCTGGATTACTTGTGGACCGGCAAAGTAGTTGTTCCACTGTGAGTTTTGTGCAGAGACAAAGAGGTTTGGATTTGTTGCCTGAGCATGCACAGCTGGTATTGCGTTTGGCAATACAAAGACAGCAGTGCTAGTCAGAAGTATTGTTAAAAGTGATAGACTAGTTATCTTACGTAATGTTTCGTTGTACATAGTTATTGTAATTTTTGCTCTAGACTAGCTATATAAGCATAATGGACAATTTGTTCATTTTTCTCATCCTTCTCAATTTGTTTTCATTTTTTGACGAAGTTTAATGAATAATTCATGTTGTTAATATGTAAATTTTATAATTTGATTCATTTTTTGACGATCATATGAAATCTAACATGGGCCTATTGGAAAGACTTTACGCACTCGTTAGCATCTTGTATAGCTTAACAGCAGAGCCTTCGTCCTTTTCTCCCACTATTACCGCAGACCCCCTTTTAAGAAAACTTACATAGATATCGTTTGCGGATAGCGATAGTCCTAGGTCGCCTTGGTTTTCTATCTTGAACCCTTTTTTTGCGGCAGCGTTGGTTATTTTTTCCACGTCCAAATTAAGCATCTGTGTTGGTGTAATGGAAAAGGTCCGCTTGCCCCTATTTCTTCCACAGAGCTCTTCTATAATAAATTCCTCCTTTGGCAACTCTTGAAGCTGACCATTACCGCAGACAGGACATTCCTCTACCTTTTTGAAGACACTTGAATTGAATTCCAAGTTATCCAAGTCCACATAAAGTAATTTGTTTGCAAGGCTTGGTTTTCTTCCGGTAATTATCTTTACTGCTTCTGCAATTTCAATTCCTCCGATGATAGAAAGAATTGCAGGATGAACACCTTCTGTGCTACAAGTTGGCATAGAGTCTTCATCTAGTGCGGGAAATAAACAATGGTAACATGCTGTTTGGCGCGGCAAGATTGTAAACGCTTGTCCAGAGATGCCAACTGCAGCACCAGTAACAAATGGAATGCCCTTTTTAATGCACGCTTTGTTAAGTGAATACCTTGCATTGACGCTGTCAAGTGCATCGATGACAACATCACATCCTTCAACTATATCTAAAGCGGTATAATCATTTACAGAAACTGGAAGTGCTTCTATGGTGACATCTGGATTTAATTTTTTTAATTTCTTTGCTGCAACTTCGACTTTTACTTGGCCGATATCAGACTCATCAAACATTGTTTGCCTGTGCAAATTGGATAATTCTATAACATCTCTATCTACTATCCTAATTTTTCCTATGCCCATTGCCACAAGTCTTGTAGCGATCGGTGTACCCAGTCCTCCAATACCAACCACGCAAGCTTTGGCATTTTTTAGTTTCAGCTGTCCCTCATAACCAATCTCTTCAAGCATTACCTGCCTTGAATATTTCTCAAGATCTGTGCTTGAAAGTTCTGAACCACCTGCTACAGCTGGCAGAATGTAAACTTCATCACCGTCTCTTAGAACAGTTTGCATGCCGCTAGAAAATTTCATGTTTTTTCCATTTACGTATATGTTTATCAAAGAACGGGGTGTGCCATCAGGATTTAGAACACGTCTTTGAAATTCATCACCCATTATCCCAGAAATTTTAGAAAATGCATCAGAAAGAGTATCAGCTATGAGATCTATTTTTTTCTCTCCGCCTCCCTTGTTTAACACAGAGGGAATCGTAAATTTTACATTTGCCAGCTATTTCACCACCGCTGAAATTTTTGCAATATCCGCTTGTAATGTTTCAGGTCTTGTTAGAATTTCCATCAAAACCTCGGTAGTCTTTAGTCCATTTCCTGTCACATAACAAATGGTTGTGTCACTTTTGTCAATCTTACCACCTTCTACTAACTTTTTTAATACAGCAACGGCAACTCCGCCAGCAGGCTCTGTGAAGATTCCCTCTGTCCTTGCTAATAATATGATGGCGTCAAGTATTTCTCTGTCAGAAGATTCTTCGGCATAACCGTTGTACTGCTTTAGTCGTTTAAGCACATATTGACCATCACCAGGATCACCTATTGCTAGGCTCTTTGCTATTGTATCTGGATTTTCTACAGGAATGACATCAGAATTGTTTTTCTTAAAGGCTTCAACTATTGGCGCACATCCCTGAGGTTGAGCTGCAGTTACATGCATGCCAGATACTTTCCCTAATAATGAAAGGCTTTCTAGTTCTTCAAATCCCTTGCATATTGCATTTAACATTGCACCACTGCCCACTGGAACAATAAGATGATCTGGCACATTCCAGTCAAGTTGTTCGGCAACTTCAAATGCCAACGTCTTTGATCCTTCCACATAATAGGATCTCATGTTGATGTTGACAATACCTATCCCTTTGCTGTCTCCAATCTGTGCCGCAATTCTGTTTGCGTCATCATATGTCCCATCAACTGCAATGAAATTAGCGCCATAGGCTAGTGCTTGGGTAATTTTTGCATGTTCTATATCACTTGGTGCAAATACGTAACATGGAAATCCTCCCCTTGCAGCATGAGCTGCGGTTGCAGATGCAAGGTTTCCAGTTGAGGCGCAGCCCACAGCAGAAAGTCCAAACTCTTTTGCCTTTGATACTGCAATTCCCGCCGGTCTGTCTTTGAATGAAAATGTTGGATTTACAGAATCATTTTTTACGTACAGGTTATTCAAACCAAGTACCTTGCCAAGCTTATCTGCTTTTATTAGTGGTGTCATACCAGCACCAATGCTTACAATATTTGATTTTTCTTGAATAGGAAGCAGTTCATGGTATCTCCAATAGGTATGCTCACGGTTTGCAAATGTGCTTTTATTAATTTCAGGAAAATCATAGTTTACATCAAGTGGGCCAAAGCATTCATCGCAAATGTACTTGAAGGTAGGAAGATACTCTTTTTTGCATTCCCTGCACTGGAGGCACTTTATCTTAGCCAAGATAATTCAAGCTTTGTAAAATCGTACATAAAAAGTCCTAATATTAAGTTAAGTAATACTTAATTTTTTAGATGATATTATTCAGTGAAAATTAACATATTTCTCACAATTTTCACAAAAAAAGTAGCTCCAAATGAAGTGCATGTACCTAAAATAACAAAGATCCCTATTTTATATGAATTTTTTACAATTTGAAAAAATATTAATTCAGAATAAAACAGCAAGCTAACAAATGAAAAAAGTAAAGATAGACAAAAAAAAGTCAAAACACAGTTCAGTCATTGCAGTTATAATAGTAATTGGTATTGTATCAGCTAGCATTGCCTTTTTTTATTATCAAAGCAGCATACTAACTACCGAACCACAATGGATAACCTCCGGTCCTTTTTCAATAAATAAATCACAATACAAGCTAAGTGAAATTGTCTTCATGAATGTAAATAATCTCCAACCAAGCGAAGCTGGCACGATCCAGATAATTGATCCACAAGGAAGCACTTTTGAAAACATTCCATTTAATGGAACACTGAAATCAAGTTTTACTTATTACTTTAAACCCAACACCGCAAGATATCTAAAATTATGCACACCACAAGAATTGGTGGGCAGCTGGGGACTAATCTTCAAAGGGGTATCATACAAACCCATAAAGTTCGAAGTCACAAACGAATGGATCCCTGGCGGTCAAGCTGAAATTAAGCCAATAGATCCTTGCTAGATTTATTTTTCTAAAACATTATGAAAACAAACTTTTTCTCCAGTATGACACGCTGGTCCTGCTGGTTCCACAAGATAGATAATTGCATCAGAATCACAATCAACTAGAATTTCTTTTACCTTTTGAGTATTTCCAGATTCTTCCCCTTTCATCCAGAGCTTATTTCGTGATCTACTCCAAAACCAAGAATTTCCAGTCTTTTGTGTAAGTGCAAGTGATTCTCTGTTGGCATATGCTAGTGTAAGAACTTCCTTTGAATTAACATCCTGTACTATTACTGGCACAAGTCCACCATCTTTTGCAAAATCAATATCACCAATTGTCTTCTTCATTATAGTTCCTTTCCCGATTCCTCTCTTAATCTTTCCTCATATTCTTACTGGAACACCGTTTTCTTTTAGATATTCTTTAACTCTATCAACAGAATGCGTTTTGTAGTGAAATATGGATGCAGCTAAAGCAGCATCAACGTTGGTTTGCAAGAAAACATCTAACATGTGCTTTGGCTTTCCGCAACCACCAGAAGCTATAACGGGGATGTTGACTGCATTAACAATTTCCTTTGTCAGCTGTATGTCGTAGCCTTCCTTGGTACCATCCATATCTATGCTTGTAAGCAGTATCTCTCCAGCACCTAATCTTTCAACTTGCTTTGCCCATTCTAATGCATCAAGGCCTGTGACGGTTTTACCGCCATAGATTGACACTTCAAACCAAAACTTTTTTGAATCTAAAGAAAAAATGTTCTTTCCTTTTTCGATATCATAATTACGTTTTACATCCATTGCTACAACTACACATTGTTTTCCAAAAATTTCCATTAGTTTTGTTATGATTTCAGGATTTTTTACAGCACCGGTATTTATGGCAACCTTATCTGCGCCGCTAAGTAAAATATCTCTAGCATGTTGAAGTGTTTTTACTCCGCCACCAACAGTAAATGGAATGTCTATGACTTGAGCTACTTTAGATACTAATGTTTTAATTGTTTCCCTTTGTTGTTCTGAGGCGGTAATATCAAGAAAAACGAGTTCGTCTGCGCCTTCGTTGCTGTACTTTTCTGCAAGCAAAACTGGATCACCAGCATCCTTTATTGATGCAAAGTGCATCCCCTTTACTACTCTCCCTTTGTCTACGTCAAGACATGGTATTACCCTTTTGGTTAGAGTCATGCTACTGCTATAACCTCTTGAATTGAAATTTTTCCATCATATAGTGCTTTTCCAAGAATAACGCCAGCTGCTCCACAGTTTTTTACGTCTTTAATATCTTGTAGATTTGAAATACCACCGCTTGCAATTATTTTTGCGTTTCTTATATTACATGCCTCTTTGAGAGAGTCAAGATCTGGGCCTTTCATGGTTCCGTCTCTGTCCACACTTGTCAAAAGAAATTCAGAGAATCCAAGTTGGACAAAGCTTTCTATTCCCGGAATCAATTCTATTCCTGTGTTTTGTTTCCAACCGGATATCACAATTTTTCCAGCTAGTTGATCTGCAGATATTACAATTCTTTCCTTGCCAAATTTTGACAAGAGTTTTGGCAAGGCCTCTTTATTTTTGAAAGCAAATGTACCAAGAACAACTTTTGAAGCAAATTCAAGTGCATCTTTTATTATTTTTTCACTACGCAATCCTCCTGCTATCTGGATCGGAATAGAAACTTTTTGTGTAATTTTTTTAATTATTTCTAAATTCGAACCAGTCCCCAGCGTTGCGTTAAGATCAACGATATGTAGACTATCAGCTCCCATCTTCTCCCATTTTTTTGCTGTTTCTAAGGGGTCGTTGTCATAGGTTGTTTTATTTTTTGGGTCACCCTTCACAAGCCTCACTACTTTGCCTTCCATTATATCGACTGCGGCAATAACTTTCACTTTTTGCACTCTCGCAAAAAATTTTTAATCATAATTGAGCCAACTTTGCCAGACTTTTCTGGATGAAATTGCGTACCATAGAGTGAACCGTCTTCTATTACAGCTGGAACACTAATTCCATAGTCAGAGTCTGCTTTTACTATATCTGAATTTTTTGGTTTTATCCTATACGAGTGAACAAAGTAAACCCAAGAGCCTTCTTTAACTCCTTCAAGAAGTTTGCTTGACTTTTTTATCTGCAGATCATTCCATCCCATGTGAGGTATCTTCAACTTGTTTGGAAGTAAGACTACCTCGCCTTCCAAAACTCCAAGTCCACTTTCTTTTCCCTCCTCACTTTTCTCAAAAAACATCTCCATTCCAAGGCAAATCCCAAGAATTGGGGCTTTACCTTTTGCCAGATCCCTAAATGTTTTTTTTGAGTTATTCAGGCTGTGAATAGCAGGATCAAAGTTTCCTACTCCTGGCAGTAAAAATCCAGAATAATCATTGGCTTTGCTGAAGCTATTTATTACATCAACGATGGCACCGTTTTTTTCTAGAGAAGATTTCAAGCTAAATATGTTGCCTGCTCCGTAATCAAAAATAGCAACTTTAACCACTACATTGCACCTTTGGTACTTGGTATTCCTTTTTGTTTTTTGTCTGGCGCAACAGCATTTCTCCATGCTACTGCAAATGCTTTGATTGCAGCTTCAAGTTTGTGGTGATCATTTTCACCATATTTTACTCCAACATGCATACAGATATTGAGATTTTGAGCGAAGGAATGGAAAAAGTGTTCCAAGTCCTCCCTTGGTATTCCTTCTAACTGCTTACGCTCAATAGCAAGGTCAATTTTGTGATATTGCCTCTTTACTAAATCAAGTGAAACTTCGGCAAGAGACTCGTCCATTGGTACTGATGCGTGACCAAATCTTACGATACCATTTCTATTTCCAAGAGCCAAATCCATGGAATTGGCAAGTGCTATTGCTGTGTCTTCAACTAGGTGGTGCACTATCTCATCTTTTGAAGTTGCCTTTAGTGTTAGGTCCATCATGGAATGTTTAGCTAGACTAGTTAGCATATGATCAAGGAAGTTTATTCCCGTTTTTACAGAAATTTTTCCAGAACCGTCAAGATTTGTACTCACGGAAATCTCAGTTTCTTTAGTTTTTCGATTAACGCGACTTGTTCTTGACTTCATTCAAATCCCAACAGAGAAATGAGTTATGGCCTAACCAGATTTAATGCCTTCGGAATCAAATCTATCGTTTCTAATATGATGTCAGCATTTTTTTCTCCAAAGAGTTTACGCTTTGTCTCTGGATCTTTGCTTGTACCATAAATGCCGCAAAAAACCGTCTTGTTTCCCGCCTCATCAGATTTTCTAGCCATGATAAAGTCCTCCATGGAATCACCAACAAAAAGAGTACAAGAGGTACCCAGCCCCCTAATAGACATTATTAGCGATTGCGGATTAGGTTTAGCAAGTTCACGTGGCTCATCTTCTAGGAATCTAGAGTTTTTTAGGTCAAATTCCTTCAGTAAATCTCTTAACGAATATTCAGTTGCTTGAAAACCGCGCCCTGATACTATAGCCAATTTTTGACCAAATTTTTCTCTTATTTTGCCTATCAGTTCCTTTTTTAAAAGAACTTTGTCATTGTCAATGAGTCCTTTTCCACTAAAATATTTTGGAATTTTTTTATAAAGATCATAATATAATTTTGAACCATAAAATATTTCGTCAAATATTGATGATAGGACGCTATTTTCACGAGTATCAGGATAAGCAAGTTTACTCTTTATTTCAGAGAGATCGATTCTAATTGTATCAAGAAATTTTTCAACAGATATGATTCCTGTTTGGTCAGAATTCTTAATTACATCAATAATAAATTCAGAAAATTGTCTTTTTGCTTTCCTTGCTGCTACAATAGCAAGAATTAATGCATAGGTCAAGTCAACTTCATCGTTAAAGCCTCCTGTTGCCTTAAAACCCTCCATGATTTGTGAATTAATAACATTAGACTCGTTTAGATTTGCGATCTCCCTTATTACAAGATCAACTGTTTTTTTTATTGCAAGATCGTAAGAGTGTGATACATCAATCAGTACGCCATCGCAATCAAATATTACGCCATCAAGTGACTTGATTTTGTCAATCTTTGTCGCATCCACGAATACACCATCATCAAATTTTTGTAGAGTCATGTTAGTAAGTCTCGCATTGCGGTAATGAATTTTGAATTCATTTCCTTAGAACCAACCGTAACTCTTAAGCAGCCGTCATATTTTCCAATTTTTCCCAAGTTTTTTATTGATATTCCTTGTTCTATGAGAGCTTTGTAGATACGCTGATTTGTTCCATGTGCAACGAAGAGTACGAAGTTTGCTTGTGAATCAAATACATCAAATGCTTTCATGTTTCTGAGTTTTTCTATTATTTTCGATCTTTCTTTTTTGATTTGGTTTGTAATATCGGAAATGTATTTTGACTCTTGTAAAGCTAGAATTCCTGCTTCTATTGCTATTGTATTTAATGGGTAAGGATACTGAATGACTCTGTTAAAAACATTGACAATTCTTTCATTAGCGACAAGATATCCTATTCTTAGGCCTGCAAGTCCAAATGATTTTGATAGCGTTCTTAGAACAATTAGATTATTTTTCTTCTTTGTCATGTCTATAATGGAATAGTCTGCAAACTCCACGTACGCTTCATCAATTATCACGAGACCGTCAAATTCTTCAATTAGTTGTTCGAGTTTGTTTCTTACAAACTGAAAGCCAGTCGGGTTGTTTGGAGAATCCAAATAAAGGATACTTGCTTTTTTTGAATTTGATAAAAATTTCTTAAGATCTAAAGTCATGTTATCTGTGAAAGGAATCTTGATAGTGGGAATTGAATACAACTTACATCGTTCTTCAAAAAAACCAAAGGTTGGATCTGAGGTGAGAATCTTTGTTTGTTTTGATGCAAAGTTTGAAAGTATTAGATCTATTATCTGATCTGAACCGTTTCCCAAGCCGATCATATTTGCCGGCATTCTAATGTAACTGGAAAGAGATTCTACCAATCTCTCTACTCCTCCCAGTGGATATTCTCTAACATCGAGATCTTTTTGAGTTTGGTTAATCAAATCCACTGCAAATTCTCTTTGTATGGCATAATTTTCATTAGAATCCAGTTTGATTGTGTTTGAGTACTTGCTTGGCTTTTTATAGCCTGCTAAGCATGAAAGCTCATCTATTTTTTTTTGAAACCAATTTGATTTCATTTTAATCTATTCCATACTGCCTTATAGTGATTTGGTAGTCCTTCCGCATTAGTAAGTATCTTCATGTGTTTTGAAATTCTCCGCAATTCCTTTTGAGAGGTTTCTAGCTGAGTACGTATTTTCATAAAATCCAACACCCCAAGTGAACTTCTTGATTTGGCAAATCCATTTGTTGGAAGAATGTGATTTGAACCAAGCAAGTAATCGCTTGCAGAGGATGGAGTATCTCTTCCAACAAGTACAAGTCCTGCAGAGATAATTTTTTGTGCGATTGTCTTTGGGTTTTTTGTAATTATTTGCAGGTGTTCTGGCGCCAACTTATTTGCAAATTCGATGATATTAGCTTCTGTCTTACATATTGCTATAAATCCTCTGTCTTCCAAACTGGCCCTAACATAATCACTTCTTTCAATCCTAGGAATTTTTTCCTCCAATGAATTGTTCACACTTTCTGCTAATTTTTTTGATGTAGTTATCAAACAACACATTGAATTCGGACCATGTTCTGCTTGTGATATCAGATCAGAGGCAACAATATCAGAATCTGCCGAATTATCTGCTATGATTGCAAGTTCGGTTGGTCCAGCTACCATATCAATTGAGACTTGGTCACTTACAATGGATTTTGCAATAGTAACATTTGTTCCTCCAGGTCCAACAATTTTGTCTACTTTTTTTATTGATTCAATTCCATATGCCAATGCAGCAACTGCTTGTGGTCCGCCGGTCCTATAGAACTCATCTACCCCACAAATATCTGAGGCAACAAGGACAAGCGGATCTACTGTAGAATCACTGTTTGGAGGAGAAACTGCAACTATTCTTTTTATGCCGGCTACTTTAGCTGGCACAATGGACATTATCGCGGTACTTGGATACTTCGCAATACCTCCTGGAATGTAGCATCCTACGCTCTCAAGTGGCACAAAGGTTTTAGTTATTTTTATGCCGTCCATTATTGGTTTGATTTTTTTTAGATTATTCTTTAGTGAAAATTCTGATTTCTCCAACCTTTTTTTTGCAAGTTTGATTGCAGCAATTTGTCCTTTTGTTACTTTAGAATACGCTGTTTTAATTTCAGATCTTGAAATTCTAAGATTGTAATCAGCTTTGCTTGGTATCTTACTGAATTTCTTATCCCAGTATTTTACTGCCTTGTCTCCATTTTCTCTTACATCATTTATGATATGTTGTACTTGATTCCTATTAGATTCAGTTTCTTGTACTGCCTTTGAACGTACAGATTCTATAGTAGTTTCGACGTTTTGTACTGAAATGATCCTCATCAACTTTCCTCATCTCGTTTTATCTCCTCAAGCGAGAGTATTTGCTTTGGCTCGTGTACCACTAGGCCTTGTGCAATTCTTCTGAGTTTTGGAACCAGTTTGTGAAGATCTGCCTTTGGGATGATTGTGTTTATGCCGTACCAGCCCTTCTCGCTTAGTGGGCTTACTGTTGGACGCTTAAGGGAAGGAAGTTCCTTTAACAGTTTTTTTAGGTATTGCTCTTGAACATTTAGGAAGATGTGTAGGTGCTTCTTTCCTTCTACCGCGCCTCTAAGTAGGGTAAGGATGTCATAGATCTTTTCTCGCTTGTTCTTGTCTTTTAGAGAAGATCTGTTTGCTATCAGAACGGCGGTAGACTCCATCACAGTATCTAATATTTTTAGTTGGTTTTGACTAAGTGTTGTTCCAGTTTCGGTTACATCCATAATTGCATCCATATCTTCAGGCGGTTTTGCTTCAGTAGCTCCAAAGGAAAGAAAAATCTGTACGTTTTTGTTTGAACCAATTCGTAACCAAGGAGTCACGATAAGGGGCTGCTTTGAGCCGTAGAGTTTTTTGTAGCTCTTGCATTGCATTATGAATTTTGATGCAGTTGTAAGATATTCAGAAGAAATTCGGAGAATTTTTTTCTTCTTTGAATATGACAACATCATTTCATCAAGTGATTTAAAATTATATGAATCTGGGATTGCAACAACAAGTTTTATCTTTCCGTACTCCAAATCTAAAAGAGTTTGTACATCTGCATTTGTTTCTTTAACCCAGTCTTTTCCAGTAATTCCTACATCATATAATCCGTCAAAGACAAGATTAGGAATTTCCTGCGGTCTTAACATTTTTACTGAGATTTGTGGATCATCAAGCTTTATTCTGTAGGTGCGCTCTCTGCGTGCAACCTTTGTCCAAGATTTTTCTAGAATCTTAAAAGTAGCTTCTTCAATACTCCCTTTTGGAATAGCAAATTTTACTAGGGTCAACGTAGTCCTAGCAAGGGATTTTGGATATATATCTTGGGCACTAAAGTTCTTTGAGTATCTCTTTTGCTCTATGCATTGAGAAGTTTCCTTCCTTCACCATTCTCTTAGTTATCTCATCTATCTTGTCTGGTGTGGCACCTGCACTTGCCGCAACATTTCTTGCATGAAGCTTCATGTGTCCTTTTTGAATACCTTCTGAAGCAAGTGCTCGAATTGCACTGAAATTCTGTGCAAGACCCACTGCTGCCATTACACATGCAAGCTCTTTTGCAGATTTCACACCTAGGATTTTTGTGCAAACCTTAATCATAGGATGTATGTTTACTATGCCTCCCACTATTCCTACTGCCATTGGTAATTCGATTTTGCCAATCAAATTTCCTTGTTTGTCCTTTCGCCATTCTGTAAGTGAACTGTATTTCCCTCTTCTTGATGCGTAAGCATGGGCAGCTGCCTCCAATGCTCTGGTGTCTTGACCTGTGGCATTCGCTACTGCTATTATGCCGTTCATGATTCCTTTGTTGTGGGTTACAGCTCGATATGGATCATTTATTGCAAATTGATAGGCCAGTATGATGTTATCAACAATTTCTTGACCGCCAATTTCTTCTTTGCTAAAAATAGCTCTACATCTTGCAAGTCTCTTTGTAGAATAGTTAGAAAGTATCCTAAGAATTACTTGGCCCCCCGTCAATTTTTCAATTAGTGGTGCAACTCCCTCACACATGGTGTTCGTAACATTGGCTCCCATAGCGTTGCCAACATCAATCAGAAGCTCTACAATGAGCATTGTACCAGAGTCAGTTTTCACTTCTTTGCAAGAGATCTTTTTGGCACCCTTGCCAAGTTTTGAGAGTGTCCTACTTTTTGAATTGGCAAGTTCGAGGATTTCAGAAGAAGATTTCATAATTCTTGAGACAGCTGACTTTACCTGAACATCAACTACCTGAATTTGGCCAATGCTGTATGACTCATCAGCTTCAGAGGTAAAACCACCGTGTTTTTTTGCAATTTTTGCACCTTTTGAGGCTGCTGCAATCACAGAAGGTTCCTCAATTACCATTGGGATGAGATAGTCTTTTCCATTTATTCGAAAATTAGTGGCTATACCTAGAGGATAGGAAATGGTTCCAATGGCATTCTCAACCATGTGGTTTGCTTCATTGAATGAAATCCCTCCTTGATTTTTCAATATACTTACGTCTTCTTTGGAAAGACCACAGAAAGACTCTAGAATCTTAATTCTTTCTTCTCTGCTTTTTTTATGAAATTTTGGAATGGATGAATCTGCCAACTTACTTTACTATCCTTAATAATTTATCATCGGTTGCATCCGGAAATCCTCTTCCATCGGTATTTCCTGTAAGAATGTAAAGATATCCATCAGGGCCTTCGTTAACATCGCGTATTCTTCCCAAACCTTCTAATATGATTTTTTGTGAAGTTATTGTTTTATTGTCTATTGTCAATTGATACAGTGCATTTCCCCGTAAAGTTGCCATAATAAGGCTATTTCCAAGGTCAAGTTTGCCTGGCATATAGTATACAATTCCGCCCGGTTCGATGCTTAGATTATAGCATGCGATGGAATCAACATATTCTTTGGAACCGCTACATTCCTGTTCTGGCCATCCATAATTCCCACCTTTTTTTACAAGATTTATCTCATCATTTTTGGTGGGACCTTGTTCTGTTTCAACTAGATTGCCCAGATCATCCCACGTCATGCCGACAGGATTTCTGTGCCCATAGGAAAAAACGGACGAGTTTGGAAACGGATTATCTGACGGGATAGACCCATCATCGTTTAATCGTAGAATTTTTCCAGCTAATGAATTTAGATCCTGTGCTGCAGATTCATTGGCAGCATCTCCTATGCCTATGTATAATTTTTTATCAGGACCGAATTTTATAACACCACCATCGTCGAATTCAGCCGCCGGTATTTTATCGAGAACTACTTTTGCGTCAACTAGCCTGTTATTTGATTCAGTAATCCTAAGAACCTTATTCCATAGTTTGTTGCCATCTGCGTATGTATAGTATACATAAAGAAAGTGGTTTTCTGTGAAATTAGGATGTAGTGCAAGGCCTAGCAAACCACCGTCAGCCACATCTGCCACTCTTAAGGTTGCAAGTGATTCGTTTACCAAAATACCTGAACTAATCACCCTAATTCTGCCCACTTTTTCAGTAAAAAAAATTCTGTCGCCAGAAAAATCCATTGACCAAGGTTTCTGTAAGTTTGTAGCAACGTTCTGTATGGCATTTGTGCCTAATGGATTGGTACTCGGTTTTGGGATTATAAAAGAGTTTGATGGGGATGTTAAAATTATTACAGAAGCTGCAACTGCTGCGATTACTCCCAATATTCTAACTTTTTTATCCATATCGATGACACTTTGAAAATGCTATTAATTATTTCTAAAATTTGATAAAGCGTATATATCACCCTAAAACTTCTTTTGAGTTAGCGGGGTGGGGAAGCCAGACTGTTCGGGCAAAGTCATCCCGGCGGGCTCATAATCATCACTGATGAGATACCCGCAAATCAGTAGTTCAAATCTACTCCCCGCTATTTTTGTCTACAAAATTAAATTAGATGAAAGGTGCGGGTTTTGTACAGTAACTCTAATTGTGTGATTTTGTGGTTTACTGTCTGTCATTGAGGTATGAAACCATTCAATAGAGTCATCGAATTCAATTCTTTCATTTATTTTTTCTATCCTTTGCATTGGTCTAGTAAGATGCCTGTGTGCAGATAGAACTGGCAAATAGAGTTGTTTTTTAATAGTTCGTGGAATTTTTTTGGGCACTTTGTGTGAAAAGACATTTCCACATTTTATGCACTCAAATCCTTGATTTTTTCCCTTTGATTTCATTTTTTTGCGACAGTTATGACAAATAGGATTTACAAGTTTTATGTTTGTTTTAAGCTCCAAGATTTGAAGAAACTCTGCATTTAGAATTCTTTGATGATGTTTACTTGCTTTTCTAATACCACCGCCTAATCGAACAAGATCTCCTTTAATTAGATTGGATGCAATCATAGTCATTCCTGTAGGCTTGTAAACCGCACACTTGATCTCTTTACCATTACTTATAATAGAAAAGAAAACGTGTCCTCCTTTCTCAATTTGAGGAGAATCTAAAATTCTTCCAACAATATAACCAGATGAGAAGGGTTCCAAATTATGTATGTTAAGTTGATTTTTAAGGTGGGCCCCGGTGCCTTGATTCGATCGGAATACCATATAACCATCATACTTTTCGCTAGATTGTACAAGTGACGAACCCCGTATAACCGAATTAATATCATCGCCTCTAATGCCAAAGAGAACTGGATCTGGTCCATGTGGAGAAATTAGAATTCTATCTTTTTCTTCATCATAACTATTAAAAGTATGTGGATGTGTAAGATCCTGCATTTTTTTTACACTCTCTTTGGAAATTTCCCTCTTCTTCCCGAAATTTGGTTTCTTCCTGTAGCTTATGAGTTCAAAAGTGTGATCATCAAAAAAATATCCAATTGCACCTATTGCACCTACCAAACCTTGGCCATTGCCCAAATAAAATGACTCAATACCATTTCTTAGTGTAAATTCCTTTGCTTTATTTCTCTTGATGAGATTACACAATGCTAAACGCCCAAATTCTGCAAATTCTTTAGGAATGTTCTCATGTTGATAAAAAACCAGTCCTGGATTTGCACCATCGTTTACTGCAGAGTATTTTTTTATGAATCGGATTAGACTCTTTTTGATATAATCAGGTTTATTTGTTTTAATTTTTAACGCAACTGCACCATTCCCTCTTGTTTTCCAAGGTATGTTTGGATTGAACCTAATCAAATAAGGATAATCCAAAAATTTGACTTGTGCTTTTTTCAGGTATTCTACGATCTTGTATGCCAGAAATGTGGTACACATGCCGTTTTTAGAATCAGTGTCATCAAATCCTATGTGAAGTACAGAACTAGTTTTCATTGATTACTGTCATGGTTAGAGTGGAGCGCACATTTTTGAGTTGCCTTATTTTGTTTGATATAGTTTTTTTAAGAATCTCAGTGCTGGGTGCTTCTATTTTTACTACCAAATCATAGGCACCGTAAAGAACGTAAGCATATTTTACATTTTCAATAGACTTTACTTGGTTTATCAACTCATTTTCTGCTCCGAGCTCGGCATTTATCAAAACAAACGCTATAGGCATGGTTTTTGTGTGAAGGTTTTATGATATTAAGTATTGTGTAACGTCGGTTGATTTAAATTAAAATTAACCACGTTTGAAACATTAATGATAGTAATAGACGAAAAAAAGATTTTTGATGAGATTCAAATAAAAAAACCTGTTTCAGTTGCTCTTAATGGTCCGGACGGAATACTACCAAGTGTCCAAGAAACTGCCTTGAAGATCATGGAAAGATTCGGTATACCCGCATACATCCTCGCCGATACTTGTTTTGGCACATGCGATATGAATACGAATGGTGCCAAGGTACTTGGTGCAGAAATCCTTTTTCACATAGGACATACCATAAATACAACTACTTTTGGGGAAAATGTTGTCCTTGTTGACGCATATGATGATATTTCTTTTGATAACGTTGCAAGAAAATGTGCAAAAGAACTTGCTGGCAAAACCATTTCACTGTCAACAGACAGTCAACACATTTTAGAGGTAGAAAAAGTAAAAAAAATTCTAGAAGAAGTGGGCATCTCAGTTAGAATTGGAAAAGGAAAAGGTCAATTAAATGATGGCCAAGTCTTTGGCTGTGAGTTTTATCCAGTTTCTCAGACAAAAGATATTGTTGATGCAAATGTGTTTTTAGGTCAAAGCGTATTCCATGCTGCCGGAATAGCCCTTTCCACAGACAAACCTACCTACATTCTCGATCCGTATTTTAACGAAATTAGAGAGGTAACAGACTTTGCTCAAAAGATGAAAAAGAAGGCTATTCTTGCAATATACAAAGCACTTGAAGCAGAAACTTTTGGAATTATAGTTGGTCTCAAGGAAGGTCAATTTTCTAAAGTAACTGCACTAAAGTTCAAAAAAGAACTTGAAAGGTCTGGAAAGAAGGTGCAACTCCTTGCCCTCACTGACATTACCGATGATAGGCTTCGTAATCTAAAAGGAATTGATGCTTTTATTCAGGTGGCTTGTCCCAGAATATCAACAGACAATCATTTCCATAAGCCAGTACTATCTACGCCGCAAGCAAATGCACTCTTAAAACTACTCAATAATGAAAACATTGAAGAGTTTTTACAGATTCCCCATTGGCTATAAACATCTACATCTAGTTGTCAGAATGAATGGTAAAATTTATTGAAACAATTATAATCAACAACTCCAGAATTCATTTATTGTCTGAAAAACCAATTCTCCCAGGTGACAAAGTTGCAATTATTGAAGAATTCGAAACTGGCAACAACACATTTGACGATGGCCACACTATAAGATCGATTGTAGTTGGTACAACAAACTTTGACAAGATTAATCGTATTGCAAAAATTAATCAACTAAAAAGGCCGCTTGTACCACAAGTAAATGATTTAGTCATAGGCAATGTAGCTGCGCTTATGAACAACATGTTTGCAGTCACTGTTCTTTACGTTAATGGCAAGCCCACTCATGCTGGTCTTGAGTGCATATGTCAAGCAAAAGGTGCAAAGAAAAGAATTCTTGCTAGAGTAAGCGATATCATCATGGTAAAAGTCATTAGCCTTCTAAATGGTGCAATCCATGCAACTATCAGCGAACCAGAGCTTGGAGTTTTATTCACACAATGCAACAAATGTGGCGGTAAGGTAATAGCACTTGGTGGCAACGTAAAGTGTGTTGATTGCGGCTATATTGAAGAAAGAAAGCTTTCTACCAAATTTGGCAACAGTGATTTTATAAAACTCGGCTACGAGTAAGAACAATGCTTCGAGTTGCATTCCAAGGTGAAAGGGGTGCCTATAGTGAAGCAGCCGCAACATCTTTCTTCAAAGAAGTAATCCAGACAATACCATATACTACTTTTTATGATATTATGGAATCTGCAGAAAAAGGCGAGTCTGATTTTGCCATTTTGCCTGTAGAAAATTCATTGGAAGGAAGTGTTGGAGAAAGCTATGATCTTCTTTTAACAACTAATCTCAAGGCAGTAGGTGAGGTTTACCATAGAATAAGACACTGTCTGATAGGATTTCAGAAATTGGAAAAAATCGATACAGTATATTCTCATCCACAAGCACTAGGTCAATGTAGAAAATTCATTCAAGAAAACAAGCTAAAGGCAATACCTACTTATGATACGGCGGGAAGCGTAAAAATTGTACTAGAGTTAAAAAAAGATAATGTAGCCTGTATCGCAAGCAAAAATGCTGCGGAAATTTACAGAGTTCCAGTCATAAAGGAAGGAATAGAAGATAGTGCTAGTAATTACACAAGGTTTCTGATTCTTGGAAATAAAAAACAAGAAAGAACTAATAATGATAAGACTTCGATAATATTCTCTATAAAACATATTCCTGGCGCCCTTTATGATATACTTGAAAAATTTAACAAAAATAAGATAAACTTAACAAAGATAGAATCTCGGCCAACCAAAACTACGCCGTGGGAATATAATTTCTATGTTGACTTTGAAGGAAACCAAAATGAAAAACGTGTGGAAGATATGCTAGAAAAGATAAGACAAAATACTCTATTTCTTAAAGTACTTGGATCTTACAGCAAAGCAGAATTAAACTAAAATCCTCTAGGTTTTCTTATCGTAAAGGCTGCGCTAATTCCAATTATTATTATACCAGAGGTAATCACGATGAGATGAGACATTGTCTCAAAGTTATTTGTTGAAGCTTCAAGAATACCTGTTACATGAAGGGTAGAATTACCTGTATTCGTTATGTTAATTATATGTTGACCATCTTCAAGAATATACCAATCAAAACTGATCTCGTTTTTGAAATCATGATCTATCGGCAAATAATTCGTTGGAGTTGTTATCTTTACATGAAACGAGTTTCCAGTAACATTGAGTGTTTCATGGAAGTGTTTTTGTGCATCAAATTGAAAGACGTCGTTTTTGTTAACATAAACAGGTTCATCAACTTTATGATCATGGAAAATTATCCCTGAAATAAGAAAATAAGCACCTATTGCTACTGCAAAACTTCCTATTCCTATTCCAATTGCAGTTTTTTTGCTTAGCACAGGTGTGGATAATCTTTACACTATATTTAAAAGTGAACTACATCAAATCGACGTCATGCGGTTGACTCTCAGCAAAACCAGCTTGGGACATTTTTATAAATTCAACATTTTCTTGCATTTGTTGAATGGTATTAGCACCACAATAGCTAAGTCCTGACCGTATTCCCCCCGTAAGCTGTTTTATGATATCTGTAACGGAGCCTTTGTATGGCACCATGGCTTCTACCCCCTCCGCAACATAATCATTTAGATCCTCCCCCATCGATATCGTTCCAGTTTCTTTTGCCTTTCTTCCAAGTGAGGCATAAAATGAGGCCATTCCTCTATAAATTTTGTATCTCTTACCGTTTTTCATCACAGGGTAACCTGGACTCTCATCAGTTCCACCAAGTAGACCTCCTAACATAACGGTAGATGCACCTGCTGCAAGTGCTTTTGTTGCATCTCCCGATGTTCTTATTCCACCATCGGAGATAATTGGAATTTCATATTTTTTACCAATCTTGGCGCAGTCAAGAACCGCAGTTAGCTGAGGAACGCCAGAACCAGTTATTACTCTAGTTATACATATAGAGCCAGAACCTACTCCCACCTTAACTGCATCCACACCAGCTTTTACTAGATCTTCAGTGCCTTGCGCTGTTGCAACATTTCCTGCTACCAGCTCGCAACTCGGAAATGCCTTTTTGATAAGTCTAACGGTATTCAGGGCATTATCACTATGTCCGTGTGCGATATCAACAACAATTACATCGGTACCAGCTTCAAGTAATGCTTCAGCTCTTTCCATAAAGTCACCTTTTACTCCAACAGCGGCACCTACAAGGGGCCTTCCTTTCTTGTCCTTTGAGGCAGACGGATAGTTACCTGCATTTATGATATCTTTGCTTGTTATTAGTCCCTTTACATGGCCTCGTTCGTTTAAGAGTGGTAATTTTTCAATACAATTTTTTCGTAAAACTTCTTTTGCTTCAGATATGCTAATTCCTGATCTGGCAGTAACAACGTCGCTTGTCATGACTTCTTTTACAAGTTTCTTATGGTCTTCAGGTTCAAGCATCACGATATCTCGCCTCGTCAATATTCCTTCAAGTTTCGTATCATTATCAGTAACTAGAAGACCAGAGACACCCTTTTCTCTCATGTATTCTATAGCCTCTTTAACGGTTTGATCAGGTCTGATAAAGTAGGGATTTTCAATAATTATGCTTCCTGCTCGCTTGACCTTGAGCACCTCATTTACTTGTTCAGAGATTGTAAGAAATCTATGTATTATTCCAATTCCACCCTCATGAGCCATTGCAACTGCCATGACAGATTCAGTTACCGTGTCCATGTTTGCGCTGATCACAGGGATGTTTAGTGAGATGTTTCTTGAGAGTTTTGTTTGTAGGTTTGTTTGTGATCTAGTAACTACACTTGACCGTTTAGGAACAAGGAGCACATCATCAAATGTCAGTCCTTCCCTTATATCCAACTAGACCTTCTAGGATAGAATGCCAATCTGTTATAAGCCTTTCTTGGAGTTGGGAGATAATTTTTCTGCAATGCGAACTGCATCCCTTGTCGCTTTCACATTATAAGTTCTTATAATGTCTGCTCCATTAAGAACTGATATTACCTCAGCGGCAAGTGATCCATAAAGCCTATCATCTGGATTTTTTTTGTTTAACAAACATCCGATAAATGACTTGTGTGAGACAGATACAAGGATTGGATATCCAAGTTTAATTGATGATAAATTATTGAGGATTAAAAGATCTCTTGTTATCCAATCAGAATTTATTTTGGTGAAAAATCTTCCCTTTCCTACTTTTCTGAAGAAACCTATAGCTGGATCTAGCACAATTTTGTTAGGCTGAATTTTTGCAGATTTTGCAATTTCAAGACTTTCTCGTAAGAGATTCTTCATTTCTCTTAGATGGCTTCCTCTTATCAAATTTCTACTATATGCACAAAGAACAAGTGAAGGAGAATATTTTTCTAGAATTTTTTTCATATCTTTGTCATATTTCAGCCCGGAAATGTCATTGATTATATCTACACCAAGCTCAAGTGCAGCCTTTGCAACTTGGGCTCTACAAGTATCAACAGATATTGGAAGATTAGATCTTTTTTGGATCGCCCTGACTGCTTTAGTAATTCTTTCAATCTCTACTCGTTCTGATATTAGGGTATTCAGGTATGGTGCGGTTGACATTCCGCCAACATCAACAAAGTCAGCGCCTTCTTCTTCCATTGTTCTTGCAACATTTTCTATCTTTTTGCTATCCTCTATTACAGATCTTTTGTAGAACGACTCGGGACTTGTGTTAATTATTCCCATTATTCTTACTGGATTTGAACCTCCCACTGGAACTGAACCTAACCGACTCACATGGTTTATGATTTACCCCTTATACATTTAGATTTACATGAAACTCACAGGATGGGAGAAAAAATATGCTACTATCTTAAAGAAATTCAAGTATAGCAGAAAAAAAGACATGAAGGCAGCAAGATTTTTAAATTCTATTTTGAAAACCAAATTTCCAATTAAAAAATTAGAAAAAAAAATCAAAAATCAAACTGTATTCGTTATCGGTGCAGGTCCCTCACTTGTCTCAGCTATCCCGCTGTTAAAAAAATACAATAATGTAACTAAGATTGTTGCAGATGGCGCCACCAAAGCATTAATTGAAAATAAAATTTGGCCCGATATTGTAGTTACAGATCTAGATGGCAATCAGAAATTCTTGGAAAAAGCGAGTAGATCCAATTCCATCATGGTAGTACATTCACACGGAGATAACATTGACAAATTACTCCTTGCTTCTAATTTCAAATATTGTGTAGGGACAACAGAAGGTAGACCATTTGGTAAAATTCACAATTTTGGAGGATTTACTGATGGCGATAGATGTGTGTTTCTTGCCAGTTACTTTGACGCTAAAAAAATCATCTTGTTTGGTATGGATTTTGGCGCTAAAATTGGCAAATATTCAAAAGACAGAATCTATGATAAATCTACAAAGTTAAGAAAATTAGAAGAGGGGGCGAAGCTTTTGCAGTGGCTTGCTACAAAAAATGTATGTCAGTTTTATACAACTTCAAAACAAATTCGAGGTTTTAAGAAGATAAGATATTCTGATGTAGAAAAGATAGTCTAATTTGGTACCATTTCAATATTTATTATCCAATATATTATTAAAAAAATATGGATTATTCTGAAGAGCAGATCCGAAACATCTTAGAACTAAAAGAATGGATTACTGAAGAAATTGAGAAACGTCAAAAGGAGATTGACCGACTAAAAAGTAATCTTCTAGTTTTAGATTCAGTCATCAAGCAATCAAGTTTCAGTAAGGCATCTTCTTTGATGTCAAGCCCACCAGGAAAATATCCTACAAATCAAGACAAAATTGATTCAATAATCCCAATAAGGCGAAATGAAGATAATAAGATCATTGCAAGTGCACGTATAACTGCAGACGAAGTTGTAATTATCCCTTCTGAAGACGTGACGCTAGATATAGAAACGCAACCCTTCAAATCATTTTTTCTTGGCAGAATAATAGGCGGAATGGAGAACAAAGATAACATGGATGTACAGAATGGTAGGATTGCTGAAAATGCAGTGATAAACTGCATAATAAACAAAGATGGTAGCAAGATAAGAGAAATTTTAATTAGAAATTATCGTGAAAAAGAAAGAGTAAGTGAAATAATTAATACTGCAACTTGGTCTTTTTGCAGGATGATAGAGAATTCTAAAAAGTGAAGTTATGGATAAGATAGTTGTTTTAGATTTTGGATCACAGTATAGTCACCTAATTTGTAGAAGAATTAGAGAGTTCTCTGTATTTGCAGAGCTTGTGCCCTATGACATTTCAATAGATGAGCTCAAAAAAATAAATCCGAAAGGAGTAATTTTTACCGGCGGTCCTGCCAGTGTATATAATCCCGATTCACCAAAACCAAAAAATGGAATATTTGATCTTGGACTGCCTGTTTTAGGAATTTGTTACGGACATCAACTAATTGTAAATAATTTTGGGGGCAGGGTGAAACGTTCCAATAAAGAATATGGTTCTTCATCGCTTACAATCGATAACGATTCTGATTTGTTTTCAGGTATGGGCAAATCAATAAGAGCGTGGATGAGTCATGGCGACGCAGCAGAAAAAATCCCAAATGATTTTGAAATCATAGCTCATACTGACAGCTCCTATGCAGCTGCCATAGCAAATAGGCAAAAGTTGATCTACGGAATCCAGTTTCACCCCGAAGTTATTCATACAGAAAGAGGAACAGAAATTCTGAAGAATTTTGTATTAAACATTTGCCGGGCAAAGCAAGATTGGACAATTGAAAATTTCATAGAAACAACGGTAAATGAACTTTCAAGAATTGATGGAAATGTCCTATGTGGCATTAGCGGTGGAATAGATTCTACGGTTGTTGCTCTTTTAATTCAGAAAGCAATAGGTAAGAGACTCAAATGCGTGTTCATTGACAACGGTCTATTGAGATTGAATGAAGAACATGAAGTAGAAGAAATGTTCAAAAATAATTTTTCAGTAAACTTTACCCGTATAGATGCCAAGAAACGTTTTCTCACCAAGCTAAGTGGAGTAATTGACCCTGAACAAAAAAGAAAGATAGTAGGTGAGGAATTCATAAAAATTTTTACAGAATTTGCTGAAAAAAATGGACCATTTAAATGGCTTGCTCAAGGAACGCTTTATCCAGATGTAATTGAGAGTGGTGTCTCAAAAGGACCAGCATCAGTAATAAAGACACATCACAATGTTGGTGGCCTACCTTCTTGGCTTAATATGCAGATTCTAGAACCTCTCCGTTTTCTTTACAAAGATGAGGTAAGAAAAGTTGCCAAAGGCCTCAAAGTGCCCGACAAACTTCTAAATCGTCATCCCTTTCCTGGACCAGGACTTGCAGTAAGAGTAATTGGAGAAGTAACTGAGAAGAAACTACAGATTTGCAAGACTGCAAGCATGATCGTTGAAGATGAGCTTGTTAAGGCTGGATATT